>Ga0210406_10004902_pt1 | contig 14159 bp, 12 predicted proteins | sample IncBWC30MmetaG_FD_155454 | JGI IMG/M metagenome (GOLD analysis project Ga0210406, IMG submission 155454) | Forest soil microbial communities from Barre Woods Harvard Forest LTER site, Petersham, Massachusetts, United States - Inc-BW-C-30-M | ecosystem: Environmental > Terrestrial > Soil >... | reverse complement strand
CTTCCTATTTACTCGCGCCTAGGAAAGCTCGTGACTTGGATTGTCAACCTCGGCATTCATAGCGGGCGATACGATGCGGGAGATATCGGTCTTCCACAGTCCGGCGTCTATCTATCCTCTTTGGCAAACTTGGTCCAAACGGAGCCACTCATAATCACTATTCCTGTCGTGGCTACGATCGTGTTGTTGGTATTGTTCTTAGTATCCACCAAACAACGACGTGAAAACAATATCGGCTGGCGTACTGCTCTCGCCTTACTCGCTATACAACTAATCTCTTTGTTAGTGATCGCCAAGGAAATGGACTCCCATTATCTGATTCCTTTGGCACTAACGACTGGCCTTAACCTCGTTTTCCTGTTTCAAGCCTGCCGGAGCGTTAATCGTTCAAGGCTCAAAAAAGCTATCGGGTGGATTGCCTTGGTAGGGCTGCTCATATTCGGAGCTAGAGGCTTTATCGAAGGAACCCGGGATCTCTACGCCAGGCTTAGGGAACAGAAACACGATCTAGTCCGTCTCTATAGGCATGCTGAAGCAGTTACCCAGAACGACGTCAGGGTGGATTATTTTTTTTCCGACTCACCGATTTACCCACTCTGCTACGGCAACGAATGGGCAGGAGGCGCCTTTGGACCGCTCCTGTCAACTCTATATCCCAACAAGCTCTTTTTGAACATATACAACGGTCAGTTTCAGACTTTTATAGAGTGGATACCGCCAGAGGTCATCCTGAAAAGGTACGATCATCTCTATTTCCTCGGTAAATCGAAATGGTTCCCGAAGATAAGCGGATTCGAACCGGATACATTAGAGACCATCGATGAAGCCGGCGAGTACAGTCTCAAAAAATGGACTCGCAAGTGAGTTCTAGGCGACGAACTTCAGCTTGGCGGCGGCGAATGCCACCATCTGCAGCAATAGCCAACCATGTTTCCACCGATGAATGTTAGTCTCACCGTAGACGCGCTCCTTATATCGGATAGGTATGTCGAGAATCTTAAGATTGAGTTTGCTAGCGCCGAATAAAAGATCGAAGTCTCCGAAGGGATCGAACTCGCCGAAGTAAGTCCGGTTTGCGGTAATCCGTTCATAATTCTCTTTAGTTAATACTTTTGTCCCGCAAAGAGTGTCTTTGACAGGTTGTCCAAGCAACCAACTAAACAGAATGCCAAAAGTCTTATTCGCGCAGAGATTGAGAAACTGCATAGCCTTCTCGTCCATCGGATAAACCAACCTGCTACCGTTAGCGAACTCACACGCGTCGGACACCACCGCACCGTAAAACTTGGGCAATTCCTCCGGAGGAACGGTCAGATCGGCATCGAGAATCATCAATATATCGCCCTCAGCTACGGCGAACCCGGTCCGAACCGCGTCTCCTTTGCCTTTGCCGCTCTGTTGTAAAATCTTAATCGGCCGATTCGGATGATTTGCCTTGACCTGCTGAATCGTTTCCCAAGTGTTGTCCGTCGAATTTCCTTCAACGAAGATGAGCTCGGTCCAGGTGCCCATGCTTGGGGTTCGAGCCACCGCCGCCTCAATATTACCGGCTTCGTTTCTGGCTGGAATGATCACTGAGACCCTCTTCTCAGTCGGCCTCCGATCCGGCAGCGGCCGCGCGACGACAAACAGAGTAAGACAAAACGGCGAGAGGAGAGGAGCAAGAAAGCGATTGAGCAGGTTCTCGAGCCCCAAAAGCTTAATCGGACAAAGAATCCGAGACTCGCATCGGATGAGTTCCCAACCGGATAACGAGAGTAACCCCGCAAGTGTGTCCTTTGACAGCCAGTTGCTTTCAGGATGGCGTTCTCGCCAGCCCAAAGCAGTCGCTAACGAAATCAAAGGACGCCAAAGCGCGCTATAGACATTGAGCAACAGTCTAGTCCGGGACGATGAAACGGCTCTTAGTTGCTCTAAGATCAATTGAACATCCGCCGCCAGGTTCAGCGTTTCTGACAAAACGATATAGTCAAAGGTCCTGTCCGGTAGATTCAACTCTTCCCCAGCTTGCACGTAAAATTCGGCCGTAGGCATTCTGTCCTTGGCCCGCTGCACCTGCGCCGGAGAAAGGTCGACGCCACACTTGCTACTCGCATTTAGGAGTGAGAGCAGGTCACCGCCGCCACAGCCAACCTCTAGAACGGAAGCGATACCCGGAATCAACAGATTGTAATAACGGCCGAGCATTTCCCGATAGGCTTGCGCTGCTTTCGTAATGCCTGCTTGCCGTTCGTAGTAGCCGCAGATCCGATCAAGATACTCCTTTTTGATTTCAGGGACGGAGTTTGAGTTCACGATCCGAGAGTCTTTTCTAGTTCCTAGTGTTTAAGCTGCAATCGAGTTTCCCAAGGGTCCCCAGAATTATTAGAAAAACGGCCATGGACGCAAATATCTTATTCCGGACGAAACGACCCTTTCAGTGGCACAAATAGGTTGAATTTAAAGATAAAATACATCGCAGCGACACCGTCCTGAAAGGTGACTTTTTTGCCCTCTTCATAGGTCCGCCCGAAGTAATTAATCGGCACTTCATAGAACCGAAAACCGGCTTTTTGGCATTTGGCTACGAATTCAACCTCGAAGCCAAAGCCAGAGGACGAGATAATCATCCGGCGCGCAATGTCGGCCCGCATTGCTTTGTAGCCGGTCTCTACGTCAGTGAAATTCAGATCAGTCAGAACGTTACTCAAAAAAGTGAGGAACTTATTGGCTAAATAATGCCGGTAGTATAAAACCCGTCCGGCGCGTTTTACGAGGAATCGTGAACCCAGGCAAACATCCCCTCGATTTTCTTCGATGGGAGCAATTAAATCCGGAATATCGGCGGGATCATATTCCAAGTCTGCATCCTGAACCACAACGATATCACCTGTCACGGCAGCGAACCCAGTGCGAAGCGCCGCCGTCTTGCCGGAATTTTGCGCATGGCGTAGAAGGCGGATTCTGGGGTCCAGACCAACCCGCTTTTCGACGTGCGCAGCGGTGTGGTCACTAGAAGCGTCATCTACGACGATAATCTCATGAAAATGGCCCACCGACTCAGAGATACGGTCGAGCACTCTGTGAATGGTTGCGGCCTCGTTAAATGCTGGAATGACGATGGATAGCTTCACTCTTAGTCTGACCTCGCCTCACTCATTCCGTGGATGGGCAACTCCAATCGAAAGCTCAAGCAACAAATTTAAGTTTGGTTAGTACTTTCGTCCCGCACAACGTATCGCGAATTGGTTGCCCTAGAAGCCAATTGAAGAAAATCCCGAAAGTGTGGTTTGCACATAGGTTTAGAAACTGCATCGCCTTCTGCTCCATTCGGTAAACCAGCCGGTTACCGTTAGCAAATTCGCACGCTCCGGATACAATCGCTTTGTAGAACTTCGGAAATTCCTCAGGAGGAACAGTTAGATCTGCATCGAGAATCATTAAGATTTCACTATCAGCAGCCGCAAAACCGGTTCGGGCCGCACCACCTTTACCTTTGCCGGAAACGGTTTTTTACCGCGGTCTTCGGTCCGGCATTGGCCGTGCCACTGCAAACAGCGAAAGACAGAATAGGGAAAGTAATGGGGCCAGAAGACCGTTCGCGACGTTTTCGAGACCGAACAGCTTTACTGGACAAAGAATCCGGGATTCGCACCAGATTAGTTCCCACCGGCTCAACGTGAAGAGTCCGGCCAGCGTATCCCACTGGCCTGGGAATCATCAGAGGCCGTAATTTGCGCAACGCGAATTTTCTGCTATGTGCACGGCGGAGCAAACTTAAAGGACTTGTTGAGTCGAGAGCGGGTTTCACGATTCATGCGTTTTGCAACAGTAGGCACCGGCGAGTCCGGATACAGCCAAAGCAAATAGTTCACGCAAATGGGTTTCGCGTGACAAAGTTGTAGCGAGTGGATCAAACCTGCGTCTTCAGGAGTTGAGCTGTCATTTTCTTTAGCCATGGAGGATGCGCAATTCGTTAAACAGATCCGAAAGCCGACTTCTCCGGATCGGATCATGGTCCCGCCGCAGATAGCAATAGGATTTTGGAATGAATGAAAGCCCTGATAGCATGTTGTCGCAGAACAAGAAATCTGGCCTGTCTGTAGAACAGATCGTGAAAACGACCCAGGCGTCAGCACCAGATTTTAATGACAGCGAGGCAAGCCGCAGCGTACCCCAGCGAAGATGGTTCGGCTTTCTCAGTAGCCACTCAGCCATAGCCGCTCTCATTCTGGCCTGCGTCGTGCTCTTCTCGCTCTACGTCAGGGTGGCTGATTACGGGTTCTACGAAGATGATTATTGGGGGATTGTTACTTCGTTTAAAACGCCCATAGCCGAGCTTTGGAAACATACGATCTCGTTCCTCGCAACTTGGCCCACTGGTCGTCCGCTCAATCATATTCTCCCCATGTGGTTTTCCTGGCTTGGCTATCATCTCGCCGGCATAGAAGGCATCTATTTCCTGGGATTCCTCGTTCATTCACTGAATGCCTTTTTGATCTATCTGCTTCTAAGAAAATGGTTGGGTCATTGGGCGGCAATCCTGGCCGGGTGTCTCCTGGTTCTCATCCCAGCCGATACAACCAGGATTTTCCTATTACATAGTGCGCACGTTCATACCTCGCTGACTTTCCTGTTGATTGCCCTCTTAATAACTCGCACCCGTTTTTGGCCGGCGGCTTATCCGATAGCAGGCTTGTCTCTTTTGAGTTACGAGACTGCGTTTCTGCCGTTCATCGTTTTTCCGCTTTTTTTTGCTGATCGCCAAAAAAGGGTCTCTCGCTGGCTGCTCCACTTGACCGGATGCGGAGTGGTTCTGGCGATCGTATTCGGGATTCGCCTACATCTTGGGGATGCTCGAGCCGATAGCATTGTCTCGGGCCCAGGAGAAATGCTCTGGAAAATGGTGTCATCCCTTTGGATTGGGCCCGAAACCAGCCTGGTGACCCTGGGGAAGGCCGCCGTAGAAGCCCCTCACGCCCAGCCTCCGTTTGCGTTTCTATTTGCGGCGCTGGTCGCATTGCTAGTAGTGGTTTCGCCGAGACTCATTAACGAGCCGGTGGAATCGCCGAACCGCTCAAAGATCGGCGCCGTCTTTCTGGCTGGCTTGGCGGCATGGATCTTTGCCTATGCCTTGACCCTGACCAATTATCCTCCAATCCAGGAGACTGGGCGCTTAACCTCGACCCACGTCGCCGCCGTCTTCGGCCTGGCGTGTGCGATCGCCGCCCTGGCGGCCTATTTGCGTTCTTTCAGCCATTCCGCTATCCGGCTCGCCGTTACCGCAGTAATGGCCATCGGGGTTGGATGGCTCACCCTCTATTCGTTCCGCATCCAATCCGGGTTCGCCTACGCCTGGGCGCAGGAGCGCCGGTTCTGGCAACAAATCTTTCAGCTCTGCCCGGACATCACCCCGAAGACGCGCATTTTCATTTCTGGAAGGGAAGTGCGCCAGAGCGAGTTCATTTTAACGAACTCTTGGGCTGATTCTCTGGTACTCGAGGACGCGTTTTCCTGGAATGAAGGTCCCATCCTTTTCTATTATGACGGAATGGGCGCCGCCTCCGATATTCGGTTCGAGAATGGCCAAGTCACGTGGAAACCGCATTTTTGGAAGCCTGAGCGCCAGACGCTCGATCTAAATGATGTCATCATTCTTAAAGATGACGGCAATGATCTAAGCCGGATCGATCAGCTTGAGATCCGGGAGCTGCCCTTCCCGCTGCAGACCAAGAAATTGGCTGAGTCGCAACCGCACCCTTCTCCGACGCCGCTGACGGACTTGGGCCGTTTCCTACTGAAGCGCTGAATTTGCTTATGGCGTATTCCTACGACTCCATCCCGGTTGGATTTTACGATGAGGTCTTCCAAAGAAATCGTGGCATTCAATGCAAATGGCACCACCATAAGTTTCGGCGGATTGTGGAAGAAATTGGCCACGTGTCGAAGCACCTCGATTTTGGATGTGGTCCGGGAACGTTAGTCCATCTGCTTCCACCAAAGATATCGGCCGTCGGAGTAGATATCGCTGCCCCTCAGTTGTCTTATGCCGAAAAAAATTATGCCGGCCCGGAGAAACAATTCATCAGGATCGATTCGTCGCAGCTCCCGTTCTCTGATCAAACGTTTGATTCGATCAGTTGTGTCGAGGTGATTGAACACTTGGAGCTGAAGCTCACCCGCGAGATTTTGAAGGAGTTTATTCGCGTTCTCAGGCCAGGCGGTAGGCTGATTATAACGACTCCCAATTACGGGTCGTTCTGGCCACTGGTGGAGGTGATGGTCAATCGTCTATCCGATGTTTCTTATGAAGAGCAGCATATCACCAAGTTCAAGCGCACCAACCTGCTCGCGTTGCTCAAAGAAATCGGATTCTCTCAGGTCGAAGTCACATCGTTCATGTCGGCTTCACCTTTCTTGGCCGGGATCAACTGGACCTTCGCCGATTGGGCGTGGACTCCGGATCAGATCATATCTCGGGTCAGCGGAATAGGTCTTCTTCTATTAGGAATCGCTCGACGGTAATATGATTCCCACTCTCGGCATCATTGTCCCGGTTTTGAATGAGGCAGCAAATATAGGGCCTTTCCTGAAGGAACTTGAGTCCTGCCTTTCCGGAGAAACATGGGAAGTCATCTTTGTCGATGACGAATCGAGTGATGACACCAGACGGGTAGTGGCATCCCTGGCAAGAAAGAGGGGCAATATCCGTTTGCTGGAGCGAATCGGAAGACACGGTCTGGCCTCGGCGTGCATTGAAGGCATGTGCAGCAGTATGGCGCCATATCTGGCCGTGATGGACGCTGATCTCCAACATGATCCGCGTATCCTGCGTGATATGCTCCAAGCTTTGGGGGAAGGGCGCTACAATCTTGCGGTCGGCAGTCGTTACGTAGAAGGCGGTGGGACCGGTGAATGGTCTCAGCGACGCCGCCAGTACAGCCGGCTGGCCACGATGGTCAGCCATTTTGTGACTCACCAAACCCAGATCACGGACCCAATGAGCGGGTTCTTCATGATCAAACGAGAACTATTCAGGAAAACTGTCCCTGATCTGTGCGGGAAAGGATTCAAAATCCTGTTGGATATTCTGTCCACCGCCAGAGAAGAGGTCGTTTTGATCGAATTCCCCTACACTTTTCGAACGCGACTGGCCGGAGAAAGCAAGCTCAGTGTCTCCATCATCCTGGAATTCGCGATTCTCTTGCTCGACAAGACCTTCGGGCGCCTCATCCCCTATCGTTTCATTTTGTTCGTTTTGGTAGGTTGTTCCGGGGCAATTTTGCATCTTTCGATTTTGGGCACCTTGTTTCTCCGATTTAATACTCCTTTCGCGGTTGCCCAGGCCGTCGCATCCGTAGTTGCCATGGTCCTCAACTTCACATTCAATAACTCTTTCACTCATCGCGATCATCGATTGACCGGCCGGAGATTCGCTTTCGGTCTGCTGAGTTTTGTCGCCGTTTGTTCTGTGGGCGCCTTTGTAAACGTGGAAATCGCCAGCTACTTCTACGGCCTTTCGGTTTCGTGGTGGATCAGTGGCTTACTCGGCGCTCTCATTGGTTCAGTTTGGAACTACGCGGTATCCGGCACAGTGGTTTGGCGAAGAAGATAAAACCGACTCGCCAAAGCTAAGTTTTCCACCGAGGCGTCTCTCTAGCAGAGGCCGTTTAAGCCTGCAAAAGGAAAGCGCCCCGGCGACCCAGCGAGAACCTCGCCTCCGCACGCCTTAAACAACCGCTCCCCTTGTTTTTCGTCCATTCCCGTCAAGGAATTTGCGCAACGCCTATTTTCTGCTAAGTCCACGCGGGTGAACATAACGGACTTGTTGGATCGAGAACGGGTTTTCCGATTCTTGCGTTTTGCAACAGTAGGAGGCAGTGTCGCCGTTGTTGATTTCGGCGGCGTGGCAATTGCCAGCCGTTTCCTGCCGCCTCTGCTGGCGGTAACCGTGGCTTATTTCATCGCGGTATGTTGCCACTTCTTATTGAACAAGTACTGGGTGTTTCGCTGCCGTCGTAATGACTACGCCAAACAACTCTTTCAATACGGTGGCGTCATTCTGACCAACTGGCTCATCACGATTGGGGTTGTCCATTTCTGCCTCTCCACTTTCACCACGAATGTCCTCATCGCTAAGCTCTGTGCCGTCCCTTGCGCCACCATGTGTAATTTCCTACTGATGCAGCTCGTGGTTTTCCGAGAGCATCGGAGAGAGGAAAGCACCACCGATTTATCTTACTCTTCCTCGATGGCGGAGCTGGACTGACCGGCCAAAGAGCCTTTCGGTAATTTTGTTCGCTCTGATAAACTCTGTAACGATCCTGGGGAGATTATCGTTTGCAGAAGTGGATTCGTGAGTGAAAGATGCTAAGGCCGCTGTTTACTTCAACTGCGAATGACGGTCGGCAGCGGCAGAATCAGATTACGGGCCGGCGAGGCTTTTTGCTCTCGGGCATGCCATGCCAATCGATGTGTTTGGTTAAGACCACAGGAGTCAGATGAGTCTCGCCGGGATTGCACTCTCAATCATCAATGCGTTTTCGGGCCGGTTGTTCGGTGCTCATCTCCGGCCTCATCCTATTGGTAAATCCGACGAAGAAGAGAGGAATTCGCCGCTTTTAGACCGTGCCCTAAGACGCTTGGAGAACCACAACCTGGAAATCGCTTCATTGATCGATGTCGGAGCCGCACGCGGACTCTGGTCAAAAGTCTTTGCCCGACATTTTCCTGACCGGCACCATCTTTTGGTTGAGGCGAACCAGGTCCATCTGCCGGACCTCAACAAGGTATGCCGGGAGAATAAAAACTGGCAGTTTGTTTTGACCGCAGTCGGCGGCACCACCGGGAAAGGATATTTCGATGGATCTGATCCGCTGGTCGGACAACTGTCGACCGCGGCCTGGAATGAAAAGTATCTTCCCTGCCCTGTTGTCACTCTCGACGATCTGCTCGCTAAGCAACCGGTTCCCGGGCCGTATATGATCAAGCTAGACACCCATGGCGTTGAGGTTCCGATCCTCTCCGGCGCGACTAAGACCCTGAAACAAACTAACGTGCTCGTGATTGAGGCGTACAATATGACGTTCGGCGGAGAGGCAGTACCGTTCTGGGAGCTTTGCCGGTACATGCTCGATCTTGGCTTCCGGCCTCTGGACGTTTTCGATCTCCTCTACCGCGAAGTTGACAGTGCCTTTTGGCAATTCGATTTATTATTCGTTCGCAGCGACCTCCCTTTGTTTCAAGACAGTCGCTTTTTCATTGCCGGGCGGCACTAACCGGTCAAAGAGCCTTTCGGTAATTTGTCCGCGTAACGCTCCAAAAGTTGGCTTTGGGCAAAAAATGCATCGGTAGCATAGAGCTCATGCAGATTGCTGTAGTAGGAGCCGCCGAATGCCACGAGTAGGAAACCTTTGCCGCTCAGATATTCACCGATTTCGTGAAGCAACGGAGTTTGTTTCCAGTACCCGCGCGTCAACCAAACCTCAGCCTGAATTAGCTGGACGGAATCCAATAGCGCGCCGGCTCCGATCAAAACGGCTAATTCAGCACCTTGTACATCTATTTTTAGAACGTCGGGTCGCGGCAAGTCTACGTCGAACACGAACGTATCCAGCCTCCTTATTGGGACCTCGATCACCTCTGTGAACGTTTCGTTCATTTCGGCTACCAGAGTGCTCGCGCCATAGCCGGAGGGATCTACACCCATTTTTGTGATCCCATCGACATCACCCACCGCGATCTTATGGACCCGGAAATCGGGTCTCGCTTTTAAGATCCTCGCTGTATTCTCCCGATAGAAATCCTTGTGGTCTATCAAGGGTTCGAAGAGATGAAATCGCCCCGCGGGAAATAGAGTGGACATTTCGTAAGACCAACCTGAGTTCGAAGAGCCGATCTCAAAAATTACTCGCGGTTCAAAACCGACCTCTTGAAATGCCCGAAACAGTTTCGCCTCGTGTGCAAAATACGTCGTGTTCTCGCTGTCCACCACGGGAAGAAGCTTAGCCGCACTAGATCAAGTGCCAAGCCTTAACCACCAAGCGAAGCGGGTCAACGCAGTTCCGAAAGTTACACTAAGCCATAAAGAGACAATGAGAAGCTCAACTCGGATCAGGACTGCGAAGATGTTGGAAGCGAGGTAGAACCAGTTGAGCCCAACGGTAGGTTCGCTCAAAAAGCTCGAAACTCTTAAAGAAAAGAAGGTCGCCCGAACTCATATCCGGTGTTCTGCTAAGATTCGCAGCAAAGCGAAAAGCTGGCGCGTTAGCCATCCGGAAAACCAGCAAATTCCAATGGTAACCAAACTTTCGCATTTCTTGGATCAGCTGCTTGCCAGCGGCAAGCTCATCTGCCGCAACCGCATCTTGGCTGGAAAACGGTGTATCTACCACTTCAGGAGACAACCGGTCGACGTCGGTAGCCATCGAGAACTCGAGGTCTTTCGCCGTGATTCTTAACACCGAAAAGCCAGCGGGGATTTCTTTTCTTTCCGCCAGCAAACCTAAAGACTCGCTGAACGCATCAAGGACATGCAGACGAGGACAATCTTTGAATCGTTCTAACAAGCTCGCCGCCCGCTTCGCTTGTGATTCGAACGTATAAACGGCAAATCCTGCGTCGAGGAGCACCTCGAAAAGCTCCTCTTCATTGAGCCCGATATTCACCACGATCGGGTTTGGATAGAGGCCAACCAAAGATGTGAGCAACCATCCTACCGGTCTTTGGTCTGATTCTTTCGATGATGGTAGCCAAGGTTGAGTCGATCTCAGGTGGTCTTGAATGCCGTTGAGTTGATTTTGTAACGCAGCCGTGATGATTTTCAGGTAACGTAGATCGGTTTCAACGGCGGCGGTTTTGATGCGCACGTTCTCGACCGTCGCGTCCACCTTTTGCACCAGCTGCCGGACCTCTTCCGTCTTGCTATGCGTATTTGGCGCATAGTTGAGATAACGCCAAATTCTTCTAAAGAGGTTTCCCATCGTGTGTTATCAAGCTTACCTGGCCAAGCAGAACACAGGTTACTGGCTTTGCAAACGTTTCGCTGCCGGAGACATCTGTACAATCCGGATAATCTGTGTTCGGTTCTCTAAGCGCACATAGGTTCACCTTGAATGAGGAAACTATCTGATTTCTGACGACGCGCAGGACGTATGCAGGACCACTCACTGAAAGAGCCGAAACCAACGGCAACAAAACCGGTACCTAACCAGGGTGCGACCTTAGTGATCACCCACGCGGAACTGAGCAGCCGTCACGGCACCGGAGCTCTGCTCGTGAGAATCCTCCGTGACGAAGACAATCTGATCGCGTTCTATTCGCAGGAATTCTTCAAAACCCACGATATCGAAGCCGGCGCCGTGCGGATCAATCACTCCCGCCTGACGTTAGGGGCCGGCCGCAGACATATCCAGCGGCTGCTTAGAGGAAAAACCATCCGGCGAATCCTTTGCGTGCCTTTCTATAAAGATGATGTGCACTCGGCGCTCATTGCTCACGCCGCGACCGGAGCACCTATGGCGCTGTATCTGATGGATGATCAGAACATTCATGTAAAAGGGATCCCCGATAAGCTCATGCGAGACCTGATCGACCAAGCGGGCATCTGTTTCGCTATCTCCCCGGCACTCTGTGCCGCTTACGAGGAGAAATACCAGCGCAAATTCTGGTTTGTTCCACCCGTGGCTGACCCGGAACACTTTGTTACACCGGGCTTCGAATTTAAGCCGAATTCGCCTCCGCGCGGTATCCTGATCGGCAACTTGTGGAGTTCCCAGACCTTGAACCAGTTCTGCGACGCAATCCGAATATCCGGTTTCCAGATCGATTGGTATGGAAATGCCGGCAAGCCGTTTGTCGACTTGGACCCGGTGACGCTAGCCAAACAGGCTATCGTTCTCCATTTCCACGTGCCGGAAAACATTTTGATCCAGAATGCGCGGACCGCGGACTTTGCAGTTATTCCAGCCGGAACGCTAGACGGTAGCGACACCCATGACTGGTTGGCACGCGCTAGTCTTCCGTCCCGAATCGTGTACTTGCTCGCGACGGCTAACGTGCCCATGATCGTGATGGGCCATAGAGAAACTGCCGCAGCCCGCTTCGTTATCGACCTCGATCTTGGCACAGTTTGCGATTACTCAGCCGCCGGCTTTCAAAAGGCAGTCGCCCTGGTGACGGGCAAAGAGACCTCAAGTGCGATCAGGAACCGGGCGCGAGCCTTGAGCCCCAAATTCTCGTGTCAAGGGTTGGCCGGTTGGATCTGGGATTCGCTCTCAGAGGGACGGCCAATAGACAACCGGTTTCAAGGGCTCCTGCTGCCGATGTTGACTCAAAATACTGGCTAGTGAATTTGCGCTTTCAGGAAACCGGGATTACAAGGTCACGCAAGCCGGGAATCAGCTTTGAAAAAAAAGAGCACCGGTAAGGGGTTTGGGCACCGCCCTGACCGTTGAATACAAAAATGGAAAATCTTTTCTATCGCCTTGTCCGCTATCTCAGGTACTCGGCGGATACCAACGGGAAAGTAGTTGAGATATGGCAGCGAATGAGGTCTCTCACGGAAAACTTCCAAATCAAAGTTGAACAGCTCGAGAGACAGATCTCCACCTTGGAAGAAGAGCTGACAGGCCTGCACAACCATGTGGAGAATGAGTTCCATAATGTGCACAACCAGTTAAATCGTGCCGACGCTAGGCTCGAGACCACTGAGCTATACGATCGCCTCGCGACGCCTTGGCTACCCAAAGAGGAAAAACTGGATGATAACCCCGAGTTCCTACTCTTGGCGCACTTAGTAAATTTCTTTCCCAGACCGGTGGCGTTGGACGTGGGAGCCAATGAAGGTGCCTTGTCCGAGGTGCTCTTAGACGCTGGATACGAAGTCTACGCCTTCGAGCCATACCCGCCAGCGATGAAAAAACTCGCCGGACATCTAGGTGCAAGACCTCGTCTGCATTTGATGGAAATGGCGCTTGGCTCAGAAGACACGACCTTGGCGCTTCACATCGCGGAAGGTGGACTCGAAACTACCGGGGACGATCCCAGTGTCTATAATACCTTTCGCCCTCATTTCGTAGGAGAAGAAGTCTCTTTCACTTCCCAGGTGGAAGTGCCGGTGAGATCTCTTAGCTCGTTGGTAATTAAGAAAGAAATCCCGAGTGATTTTCCCGTACTCAAAATCGATACTGAAGGGTTCGATCTCGAAGTCATCCGTGGCTTAGGAAAATTGCAGCCGCAAGTCGTTCAGACTGAGTTCTGGGGGGAAGACTTTCTATTCGTAAAGGACCAACCAAACGACAGTAAACTGGTCCTAGCGAAACAGATCATCGAGGAGATGCGGTCTCGAGATTATCGATGGAATCTCATCATGTTTCGCATTGAGGGTGAACCGGCCATCCGCTTCACTGCCAACTTAGCCACCGCGCCCAAGCACAGTTGGGGGAACCTCTTCTTTTTCAAAGATTTTCGGGTCTTTGAGGAAGCTTATCGCTGGACGAGCGCTGCGCTTCCGCGGCTACAGTCTGCTCGATTTAGCGGCACCAATTCGACCGGCATTCGTTTCTCGATCTTACCAACGCCGGCAAGCAAATCACTGGCTGATTCCCTCGAACACTTACATCTGAACGGTGACGAAGATGTGATCGTCCTTTTCGCAGACGGTCTGAACGAGAGGAGCGAATCTTTTATTACCATCGACCGGCCAGTGAACTCTCACCGGCCAACTGCCTATGCTCATCTTGCCGCCTTACTCGGTAAATACCGGATCACAGAAGCGCTGGCAGTCGCTAAGAGCAGCGAAGGTCTTTTTGCTGCCATCGCCGTGGCAGAGATCACCGCTGAACCGGTGGCGCTCATTTTGCCTAAGGATGGCACTTTTCTGCGCGACCCGGTAACCAGTTCGCTTTTGGCGGAAGCAATTGATAAAGCGACAATCGCATTTACCACCTCCGCCGCTTTGTGCGCGTCTGTGCAAGCAGATCTGGGAAAAAAACTCTGGTTTCTTCCGGCTTGGCTTCAGTCGTCCGAGGCAAAAACCGAGGCGAATGCTCCTACCAACGAGAAGATTTTGACTTGGATCTTCGATGCGATGGAAGATGGCTTCCCTTCTCACGCCTACCTAGAACAACCGGGAAGAGGCGCCCCGGTTACTCTCGATAGCAATGTACCCTCTACAGATC
>Ga0210406_10004901_pt1 | contig 14159 bp, 10 predicted proteins | sample IncBWC30MmetaG_FD_155454 | JGI IMG/M metagenome (GOLD analysis project Ga0210406, IMG submission 155454) | Forest soil microbial communities from Barre Woods Harvard Forest LTER site, Petersham, Massachusetts, United States - Inc-BW-C-30-M | ecosystem: Environmental > Terrestrial > Soil >... | reverse complement strand
ATGTAGAAGATGCCGGTGAGGTTCACGGCGAGGACCTTGTCCCATTCGGCGGGAGTGATGTCGAGGAAATTGTGGCGGATGGAAATGCCGGCGTTGTTGATGAGGACGTCGAGAGAGCCGAGGAGATTTAGCGTTTCGGCGAAGGCGGATTGGACTTGGTTCAGCTTGGAGACGTCGGCTAGTACGGCGCCGGTCAGTTTCGGGAGTTGGCGCTGGAGTTCGGCGCTAGCGTTTTGGTCACGATCCAGGATGACAACTTTTGCGCCCTCTTCGAGAAAGCGGGCAGCGGTGGCGGCGCCAATGCCGCTGGCGCCTCCGGTGATCAGAACGCATTTGTTGGTCAGGCCGCGCATGAGTGAGTCAGTGTACAGGTGTTGAGAACGAAGGTTAAAGAGTCGTGGTAGAAATTCCCTGTTGAACTGGTGGCGCTGCCTGCTGGGATGGGGTCCTTCGACTGCGCATGCGCGCGTTCGCGCGCTGCTTCGCTCAGGATGACAGGTGTGGCGATCGCGAGCGCGAGTGATCTACACGTGATGACTGTGAGTATTGACCGGAGTTTCGACATGCTGCAGACGAACACCAAATCTTCGCAACGCGCAGGATGACAAATTCTTTTGGGGGCAACGTCTGGAAGCGCAACAGCCTGGAGGGGAACATTGGAGGAAACACGAAGAAGCGGGATGGAATCGGGCACGGTGATCGTCACGGGCGGGAGCCGGGGAATTGGGGCGGCTACTGCGCGTCTGGCGGCTGAGCGCGGTTTTGCGGTGGCTGTGAATTATGCGAATGGAAAGAATGAAGCGTCCGCCGTGGTGCGGATGATTCGCGAGCGTGGGGGCAGGGCCACATCGATTTGGGCGGACATCGCGCGGGAGGAAGAGATCGCGCGGCTGTTTCTTGAGGCGGAGCGCGATCTGGGTCCCATTCGCGGGCTGGTGAATAACGCCGGGATCACGGGCGGATTTGCGCGCGTCGAGAATGTTACGGCTGCGGCGCTCGAGCGGCTTTGGGCGGTGAACGTGACCGGGACAATTTTGTGTGCTCGCGAGGCGGTGCGGCGGATGTCGACAAAGCGGGGTGGGACTGGCGGGGCGATCGTGAATGTTTCGTCGATTGCGGCGCGGGTTGGATCGGCTGGTGAGTGGGTGCATTACGCGGCCAGTAAGGGCGCGGTGAATTCGTTCACGATCGGATTGGCGCGCGAGGTGGCCACGGAGGGGATTCGAGTGAACGCGGTCGCTCCGGGGCTAATCGAGACTGGATTGCACGCGGCGAATGGCGAGCCGGGGCGGCTGGAGCGGATGAAGCCGTCGATTCCGATGGGGCGGGCGGGGACGGCGGAGGAAGTGGCGGAGGCGGTGGTGTGGTTGTTGTCGGAGAAGGCGGGGTACGTGACGGGGTCGATTTTGGAAGTGGGGGGCGGGAGATAAGAGTGAATTGCTTGCCAAGATTGAGGGTTGTGTCTTTCACTTTGCTGGCCTTCAACATTATCTGTGCTCCGCAGGGCGCTGACGCGGACAAGTCAAGAATCGATGCGCGTACGTGCACCGATCCTGTCTTCACATTTCAAACAAATTTTTGGGTGAACCTTCATTTTGTTTCTACGCGCTGAGTCCCGGCGCCGAGGCTCCCATGCACCACCGGAAATGCCGGTCGCGTCGCTGGGCGTGCAAGAGCGAGCGGCGTGGCAGGCGAGTCTCGATGCTTATGAAGGGATGGCTAAGCTCAGCCTGATCGCTGACGATGACCTGGTACGGTTAACGAATGCGCTGGCAGAAGAACACGACGAAACCATTCTCTCTTCGGGTATCGAGCCATAGATTGCCCGCGCCTTAAGTGAGGCGGCGCCTCTCTATCGCACCTACTTATGGCCGGAACATCGGAAGCAAGGGGCAGATTGGGTGGTCGCCCATGGTTCCGATATTCAGCGTTTTGACCGTGGCGTCAAGAATGCAATTTCAAAAGACCTACGGTCTGTGGCCTCTAAGGAACCGATCCTGGTAGACGTGGCGCGCGAAGTTGGGCCAACGCTCGCCTTCACTACGGACGGGCCCCCGGGAAGCGCTGGACACACGGTGATCACCCCTCAGAAAAATACTGACCCGGAACTGGCATTGAACACGGGGTTTCACGAAATCTCTCATACCATGGACGGCCGGCTGCGAGAGTCGATTGATCGGGAAGCCGCTCACCAGCGGGTGAAGCCGCCGGAGCATCTTTGGCACGCGGTCACGTTGTACACAACTTGCGAAATTACTAAGAAGGTCCTTGCAAGAGATCACAGACCCACCGCCAGCCTCGACACCGATCGCACGAAAATGTTCGAGCGAAATGGTTGGAACAATCTTCTGGTGGCGCTGGAAAGAGACTGGCAACCCTATCTCGACCGTAAGGCGTCGTTCGAATCAGCTCTTGCGACCCTGATGCGAGAGACCTCGAAGTGAGTTTGTACCGAGGGATTGAGCCACTGGTCTTAACGTTAGCCGGACTGCGAAATGCGCCAGCCGCATGGTTAATACGAGAAACGCTCCCACTATGTACTTGCCTCCGCAGCTGGAAGGAATCGAATGACCGGCAATCTCGATTTCGATAACCGCCTGCCACGACTCGTGGGCTATCTCAGCAGATAGTCTCCGTACTTCGAGTTGTAATCTGCCCCCCTCCTCGTACTCGTGATGATTTCGCTGCAATGCATTTCGTTTTAAAGCAGTTGTTGCTTTGCGACACGTCTTTGCGGGCTCATCGACGACATTGGTAAGCCGGTTGCTTTTATCCAGGACAACGTAAACGATGGCCGCAGAGACGGAGGCAGGCGACAGGGCGCCAGTTTCGCAGCCGCGTTTGCAAAAACGATATTCAGGAGAAGTGATTTATGAAGACGACAATGAAGACTGCTCAAATGGGATTCGTGGCTGCGATGTTGTTGGGGCTCATCGCGGTCGGTCAGCCAGCATCGGCGCAGGACGCGGAGGCCGGTAAGGCTCCATCCATGTCCCGCGAACTGGCTGAGTCTCCGGCGCCTCTTGCGGCTACGCTGGCGGTCAACCACGTTCTGCAACGCAACTACTTTTCGTCCGGGACGCTGGGGGGTGCCTCGCTTCCTGCCTTCACCAACTCACCCGTTGACGCAGCGCAAACGGTCGTCTGCCCGGGGCCGGGGACCGGGACTTGCACGATTCAAGCAGATCATTGGATCGAGTTGCATGGGAGCACGGCTGGAAATGAGGCTTGGGGATGTCTGGCTGTAGATGGTGTTCTCGACCCCAATTGTGGCTTCCTGGATAACAAGATCCCGCCGGATGGCGGTTGGGTGCAGGCGACTAGTTCTCACTTGATGAGTGGAATCCCTATCGGTACGCACACGGTACAGACGTTCGTCAGCAGCCTCAGCGGAGTGAACGGCGCGTATTACAACATCAACTATCGAGTGTTCAAGCCGTAAGAGGAATCGACCAAACACGAGGAGCTTTTCGGGGTGGGGGCGATATACTTTGCTCCCACCCTCGACTTTTTAAGCAGTTAGATGATGTGCGACCCTCCGCTATGAGGCGATAAAGGTAGAGGGCGAACCGCGCCGACATCTCTGAATGTTCTGCTTCTGTTGCCATTCTTCAATCCTCCGTGAAGCGGCATACAAAAGAGCCAAGATTGCGCTGTAGACAGCGGCGAAGCCTGCCCATAGCAGTGGCGCCCAATTTTCCGTCAGCCCGAGCACAATTACTGCCAAGAACAAAAGAACAACCAAGAACCCGGTAACAAAAAGAAGCCAGCGATCCCACCACGGCCTCCGCGGCTTCGCGCCCGCCCAGTGCAGAAGCCAGGACATTGGGTGGCGACTGAGCTTCGACACAGCAGCGGCAAATTCCCAACTGAGCACAGACGCGGGATTGAACTGCATATCGCGAAAGCGCCCGGCTCTTGCCAGCGTGCAGAGTCTTTCGTATTTAATGTCGCGTGGGACGAAATTGGGCTGGGCCGGGACTTCGGGGCTACCGCCGTCATCAAAAGAGATCTCGGACTCATTCGGCAAGTGATAGAGCAAGAAGCGTTGCTCATCAGTTAACGGTTCACTCGATCGTGTAGCCTCTGCCTCGATTCGCTCGATCACGAAACTAAGAGCTGCCTCGAGATCTGCAGTTTGGTTCATCTCCACTCCGACCAAACAGGGCCAAATCATAGCTGTTCCAAAGATTGTTTGCAGCAACTTACGCGAAGGCCGTCATTAGGATCAGAAAGCTGTCGAGCGTTGCTCGACTGGACAGACGGGGCATCTGTCCCTACACGATTGTTGAAGAGTTTGAATTCGCGAGCCCGAAGTGGCGTTGATCTCGGTTAGAAGCCAGGCTTGCCTCTGAAGAGCATTACTAACTCGATCACCAGAATAATCACCACCATCAGTTCGAGGACGAAGGCGCGGCTTTGGTTGAATTCGTCGACCATGAAGCGGTAGAGCTCTTCGGCGGTGGCAATTTTTTTCTCGACCAGGTCTTTGTAGTCGGGCACACCGATCTTCAGGGCGGCCAGCTTGTAGAGGCGGGCGGAGAACATGTCGCTCAGGAACTTGATGGCGTTGTCGGCGTGCTCGGTGAGCTCGCTTACGTCGAGCAGCACGGTGTGCAGGCGGGAGGCGGCGCGGGCGGTGCGCCAGCGCGAGAACCAGCGCATGGCACCGCTTCCTCCTCTTTCCAGGAAGTCGTAGACGCCTTCTAGCTCGTTGGTGAGGAGTTCGTCGTAGTGGCGAAACTCTAAGAGCTGCGAGTTCGCGTATTCGAGGAGTTGGATGGCGGTTTCGGCGCCTGCGTTGGTGTCGTAGAGAAACGCGGCGTTCCAGCCGATCACGGCGAGGTCGTTCGGGTAGTACGAGATGCGGCCTTGCAGAATCTCCTGGCGCTCGCCTTCGGAGAGCTGGTGAGCTTCACCGCGGACGATCTGGGCAATGTGGTCGCCGTTAGCGGCTAGCAGGTCGTTCGCGCTACGCGTCCCGCCGGCTTCGCGGACATGGAAGATGAAGTAGTCTTCGTGCAGCCAGTTGGGGTAGGGCTTGATCAGAGCCGGGGCGGCGCGTTCGAGCTTCTTCTTGACGATCTTCTGAGCCAGAGCGGTGAAGTCGGTATCCCAGACCCAGCGGCCCGAGAGGCGGACGAGCGTGTCCCAGTCGCCCGAGAAAGGGAGTTCGAAGACCACGCTGAGGACGCCATAGTCGTAGTACTTGATCTGGCCATCGAGGCGCTCGCCGCTATCGAGGACCAGCGGCTCGATGGGCTCGACCACGGGCGGGCGCTGGTACTGGACGTAGCCGGGGGCCGGATGTTTGAAGCTGGCTTCGACGGTGCGGGCGCCGAAGATCTTGCGGAGCTCGTCGAGGCGGATTTCTTCCGAGACGTCGAACTGGATCAGGACCAGGACGGCACCGTGCAGGGAGTTGTCCACAACGGAACTATGGGTCGGTTTCGCCAAACCGGTGGGGGACTGGAGTACATCGTTAAAGACGCCGGAGATGGTTTCACGTTCCATGACTTTTTAGCTCGCCTCCCCTGGGCGGGGAGCTGAATGGGCTCCGGGTGATACCGGAGGCCAAGTGGCTGGGTATATCTATTGTCCCAGAAAAAGGTTGGCATGGGGAGAGGTGTAACCTATTCATACTAAGCGGCTTATGGCGAGGCGCACGAGAGGCGAAGGCTTTCTAGCTGACAAACGCACGACTGGTACTATGGTCGCAAATGGATCTCCACATCGTGGCCGGGCCGAACGGCGCTGGAAAAACCACCTTCGCTCAGGAGTTCCTACCCAACTATGCCGACTGCCGGAACTTCGTGAATGCGGATTTGATCGCGCAAGGGATCGCCCCTTTTTCGCCGGAGACCGCTGCGATCCGGGCGGGAAGGATGATGCTAACGGAGATGCAGTCTTTCGCTCAAAAACGGGTGTCATTCGCTTTTGAGACCACGTTGTCCGGGGCGCAGCTACCTCGGACTGCTCAGACGGTTGAAGTCCCAGGGGTACAAGATTCATTTCTACTTTTTATGGGTTGAAAATCCAGAATTGGCGGAATCACGGGTTCGGGAACGCGTGGCTCGAGGCGGGCACAGCATCCCCAGCGCCGTTATCTACAGAAGATTTTCGCGATCCTTGCGAAACTTCATTTCGGAATATCGCGGTTTGGCAGACAGCTGGATCTTGTTTAACAACTCCTCGACTGTGCCTTCGGTGATTGCTACTGGCAAGGGCAAGACGGTTGATATACTGAACAAGAAGCTCTATCAGGCTCTGATAGAGCGCTATGGCAGCAAATGAACAAGCCTTCTAAATCCGTGCTTCGATTGCCGCTAGAAAAACGAGCGGAGATCGCAATTAAGCTCGCAGTCCGGAAAGCGATCGACGAGCACACGCGGCTCGGCTTGCCGGTTTACATTTGGCGCGACGGTCGGATCGTGGAGATTCGAAAGACCCGCGCAAAAACGTAGCACAACCAAGCTTGATTCCAAGGTCAGCGGCGCCTGCTGCTGACTCACTTCCTACGCGCCAAACTCCAGAACAAAGCGGCGCCGGCTGCCACGCCCACTGCGGTTAGAGCGGACTTCTTCATGGACTTGAGGAGTTCGGCTTCGCGCTGGCGGACCATGGCGGTTTCGGGATAAGAGCCGGGAGTCCCTGCGGGGCCCTCTCGGAGTGCCATCTGAAGAACTTCGGCAAGATGAAAGGCGTGGCGGTCGGTGCCCTGGGCGATTTGCTCGCGGCAACTGAATCCGTTGGCGATGACCAGCCAGTCGGGTGGAGCTCGACGGACCGCGGGCAGCAGTTCGAGCTCGCCGATGTCCATGGAAACGTCATAGTGGTCGGCTTCGAAGCCGAAGGAGCCGGCCATGCCGCAGCAGCCCGGGGCGGGTGCCTGGAAATCGATGCCCATGCGGCGCAGGACGGATTCCTCGGCGGTCATCTTGAGGACGGACTTGTGATGACAATGGCCGTGCATGACGGCTTTGCGTTCGAGGCGTGGGAGATGGATGAAGTCTTTGTGATTCTCGAGGAACTCGCTGAGCAGGAAAACCTGCCGGGAGAGGCGCTGGGCGCGGGTGTCGTGCGGGAACAGGTTGCAGAGTTCGTCACGGAAGACAGCCACGCAGCTCGGTTCGAGGCCAACGATGGGGATACCGGCTTCGATTTCGGGCGTGAGCGTGTCGAGGATCTGGAGGAGCAGGGATTCGGCGCGATCGAGAAGCCCGAAGTCGTAGAGCGGGCGTCCGCAGCAGAGATTGCCTTCGGGCAGGAGCACCTCCAAGCCGGAGCTTTCGAGAACTTCGACCGCGGCCTTGGCGGTCGCGGGCAGGAAATAGTTGTTGAACGTGTCGGGCCAGAGAACGACGGCCGGGCCTCCTTGATTGCGTGGAGCGCGGCGGCGAAACCAGCTTTTGAAGGTCTGCGGAGCGAAGGCGGGTATGGAGCGCTGCTGCGGGATCCCGGCGACCAGTTTTGCGATGTCGCGGAGGAACGGGAGCTGGGTTGTTATGTTGACCAGGCCCGGGGCGGCGGAGGCGAGGCGCGCCCAGAAATCGATATTGCCGAAAGCATAGTGGTTGAGGGGGCGGACTTTCCCCTCGTAATAGTGGGATAAGAACTCGGCTTTGTAAGTGGCGACGTCGACCGCGACCGGGCAATCGCTCTTGCAGCCTTTGCAGGCGAGGCAGAGGTCGAGCGAGTCTTTTACTTCTTGGCTTTGCCAGCCGTCTTTGATGACTTCACCTTTGGTCATTTCCCAAAGCAGATGAGCGCGGCCGCGAGTGGAGTGTTCTTCTTCACGGGTGGCGCGGAAACTCGGGCACATCACGCCGCCTTCGTACTGCCGGCACTTCCCTACTCCCACGCAGCGCAGACTGGCGTGGGCGAGCGAGCCGTGATCTTCGACGAACTTGAAATGGGTGGCGGGCCCCCAGGGCTGGTAGTCAGGGCCAAGGCGCAGGTTCTCGTCCATGCGGTAGGGCTCGACCAGTTTGCCGGGATTCATTTTCCAGGCAGGGTCCCAAATGGATTTGAACTGGTTAAAGGCCTGAATGAGTTCGGGGCCAAACATTTTGGGGAGCAGTTCGGCGCGGGACTGGCCGTCGCCGTGTTCGCCAGAGAGCGAACCGCCGTAGCGGATGACGAGGTCGGCGGCCTCATTCATGAATTTGCGGAAGGCGGCGATTCCGGAGACGCTCTGGTAGTCGAAGTTGATGCGAGTGTGCACGCAGGCGTGGCCGAAGTGTCCGTAGAAGGCGCCTTGGTAGCTGAAGTCCGCCATCAGCTGGCGAAGTTCGCGGAGGTAGCGGCCGAGTTGGTCGGGGCGGACGGCGGAATCTTCCCAGCCTTCCCAGTTGAGTGGCTCACCGGTGACATGGGAGAGGACTCCGACGCTCGATTCCCGGACAACCCAGATGTGCTTGGCCTCGGCGGGCGTGCAGAGGCGCATGTGCGGGACGACCGAAGAGCGAGAGAGGACGTCCATCAGGCCGCGAGCCTGGGCTTCGGCTTCGGCTCGAGTTTGCGCACCGAATTCCGCGAGCAGCCAGCCATTGCCTTCCGGGAGGAGCGCGAGGCCTTCGCCGTTTATGCCGCGGCGGCGCGTGCTTTCGACCAAAACTTCATCAACGCCTTCGAGGCCGATAGGCTTATGAGTCATGACTTCGGGCACGGCGTCGGCCGCGACGAAGATATCGGGGTAGCCAATGACGAGCAAGACTCGCTCGGGCGGGCTTTCGACCAGGCGGCAGGTGGCCTCGAGAACTGTGACGCAGGTGCCTTCGGATCCGACCAGCGCGCGGGCCACGTTGAAATTATTTTCGGGAAGAAGGTAGTTCAGGTTGTAGCCCGAAACGCGGCGCGGGATATCGGGATAACGCTCTCGGACGAGATTGCCGTAAGTGTCGGCGAGCGTTTTGAGGGTGCTGTAGATTTCGCCGCGGCGTCCGCCGGCGCGGATGATCTGTTCGAGTTCATCTGTGCTGGTTGCGCCGACTGTGAGGCGGAGGCCATCGTAGGTGAGGACGTCGAGCGACTCGATGTTGTCGTCGGTCTTGCCGGCCATGACGGAGTGCACGCCACACGAGTTGTTGCCGATCATGCCACCGAGCGTGCAGCGGCTGTGCGTCGCGGGATCGGGGGCAAAGGTGAGGTGATACTTTTCGGCAGCGATACGGAGGTGGTCGAGGATGACGCCCGGTTGCACGCGAGCGATTTTGCGGGCAGGGTCGATCTCGAGAATCTCTGCCATGTACTTCGAGAAATCGAGGATCACGGCGGTGTTGCAACATTGTCCGGCAAGCGAGGTGCCGCCGCCGCGGGAAAGCACAGGCGCGCCGTATTCGCGGCAGGTAGCGATCGTAGCAATGACGTCATCGTTATTACGCGGGAGAATAACGCCGATTGGAACCTGGCGGTAGCTGGAGCCGTCGGCGGCATACAGGGCTCGGGCCGAATTGTCGAAGCGGACTTCGCCATCGATGCGGGAGCGGAGAACATCGGCTAGAGCAGGGGCGTCGACGTGAGCGTGCTTCGATACCTCGGCGCGCTCGGCAAAGGCGTTGGCGGTGAGGATCGGAAGCGGGTCGGTCGGAGGCATGAGATTGGGTGAACTAGATATGTTCGTGGAAAACGGGCGGGAGGGCAAGGGCAGCGGAAACTAAGCTTCAAAGCTTCAGAGTCTTGAAGTTCAAATCCTGAATACTGCACACGCGGTGGTGGCGTCCCGGCCGGACGCTTGGACAGGAACGCCCTTGCCACTTTTATCTACCGTTGATAGTGGTTACGGCGCGCTCCATCGTAGTGCCCGGTTCGCATGCAGCACTTCTTGAAACCTGCGGCCTGAGCCACAGGGACAGAGGTCGTTCCTGCCAAGTTTTTCGAGCAACTTTTTCTGGTTACCGACTTGGCGGAAAGCCGCGTTTGACTTTGGTTTCCGAGGGGAAACCCTTCCAGCGCTTGCTGGAAGGCTCGTACATGAATTCGTTTTCCATGGTCTTTCTCCTTCCAGATGGATTGCCCGTGACAGCAGGGAAAGTAAGGACCGCCGACAGCTTAACCCGGGAAGGCGAGAAAACGAAATCGCAGAGGCCAGGGAGAAGTGCCGCAGAGTCGCAGAGACCGCTTCGGCATTGTGGGCTATAATCCCGCGATCACGGCCACGGCCGCTGGGAGGTTGCTATTCATGCGACGGGCCTCGAACGTGTGTTTGCTATTTCTCGTTGTCTTTTGTCTCGCGGGAGCAGGGCTTCGCGCTATGCCTCAGGCGAGCACCCTGCAGGCCCAGCACTCAGGTAAGAAGGCTACCGCCACCACCCCCGAAGAGGATCGGGAGGACAACGGAGAGAAGGCTCCGCCTGCGTCGGCCTATGGAGTTCCGGAAGAAGCTCCCGAGGATGAACTGGCCCCTGCGGCGGTGGAATTCGATGTTTCGCAGGTTTCGCCGCTGATTCAGACGCTCTACAAAGCCACACGCGAGACGAAGGAGAAGCCGACACTCGAACGGTTGGAGGAAGCGAAGAAGCTGATTGACAGCGGTACGGACGTAAAGGGGATCGACGACAAAGGGCGGACGGCGCTCCACTGGGCAGTGTTTGGTTCGAGCTATGCGACCAAGCCCAAGGTGCTGGTTTCGTATGAGGAGATCGCGGACGCGCTGATCAAGGGTGGCGTTGACATCAATAAAGAGGATGTGTACCAGGATACAGCGCTCGATTACTTGCTCTACGCGCCGACGTTCGAGGTGCAGACGCTCTTGGTTGAGAATGGCGCAACCAGCGGTTTCCTGGCCGCGTTCTACCACTACTACAATCAGGTTTCGAACGGGATTCCAGCGGAGCAAAGCCAGGCCATCGCGCTTTCACGAAAGGCGGACCTGGCGCCGGGAGCGACGCTGTCCATCCGGCTGGACGTTCCGGTGTATAGCGACCGGTCTCGGACCGGCGACCCTGTGACCGGGACGGTGACGTATCCGCTCTGCAAGAACGGCGAGCAGGTGATGTGCAACGAGGGCGAATTGCTGGTTCCCCCGGGAACCAAGGTAAATGGGACGGTGCTGTTTGCGACGAAAGCACCGGACAAATATTCACGCCCGCGGCTGGTGCTGGACTTCTCGAACATCCTGCACAAGAGCGGGAAGAAGACGCCGATGTATGCGCGCGTGCTCGATGTGGATAACGCGCGAGAGACGGTGCGGAATAATGAGATTCTGGGGATTATTCAGCCTCATGCTTCGACCAAGGTTTCGATAGCGATGGCGGCGCTGAGCGCTTCGAATCCAATCGCGGGCTATACGGTGAAGGGCGTGCAGACGGTATATGGGCTATCGATCCGGCGCGAGATTCTTTTCCCGGCGGGAACCGACCTGCAAGTGCAGGTAGTGCGAGCTTCGATGCTGCGGGAGAAGGAACCGTGGGGCGGCTGGCCGAGGATGGAGCCGAGCACCGAACTACAGCATCTGGTCACAACTGCTCCCATGCGGACGAGCACTGCGAAGAACGTGCCGTCGGATCTAACAAACCTGATGTTTCTGGGGAGCCAGACACAGATCATCTCGGCGTTTGGAGAATCGGGATGGCTTGAAGCTGACAATCTCGGGCTGAAGAGTGCGGCGAAAGTGGCGCAGGCAACCATCCGGCAGACCGGATATAAGGACGCGCCGGTGTCGTCATTACTGCTAATGGGGCGGCAGCCCGAGTTGGTGTTTCAGAAGTCGCTGGACACGTTTGCGAAACGGCACCACATACGCATCTGGAAGCTGACCAAGACCTATCAGGGGCAGGAAGTGTGGGTGGGCGCGGCCACGCATGACATCGCTACCGAGAACTCGCGCGGGTACACGAAGTGGACGCACCGGATCGACCCGCATGTGGACCGGGAACGCGATTGGGTTCAAACGGATCTGCTCTTCTCAGGGACGGCCACCGGGTACCTGGATGTGGAGCGGCCGAACGCTCCGAAGAAGGCGGCGAATGCCACGGGCGACGATATTGTGACCGATGGGAAGATGACGGTGATGAAGTTAGGACCAGTCAGGACGCCGCCGGAGCCCGGATCTACACCGATCCTCACGGCGCGTCCAGCAACCACAACGAAGTAGTGAAGAGCCGAAGAGTTCAGGTAAGAGCCCTGGTCGGATGCGCGATGAATCGCGTATCCGCCATTTTCTTTAGTGCCAGAGGCGCGTCGCGTAGTCGGCCATGCTGAGGCCCAGCAGCAGGAACAGGAAAAAGATTGCGCTGACGATGACGAGCGGGACGAGCTTTTCATGCGTGTACTTCACGTGCATGAAGAAGAGCACAACCAGGGTCGCTTTGATCGTCGCGATGGTGAGGGCGACAATGATGTTGAACGGGCCGAGATCGACGTTGGCCGCGAGGACCGTCGCGATTGTGCCAACCAGCAACGCTATCCAGATGGCGATGGAAGAACCGATCGATGAAATATGTTCCGACGAAGAATCGTGATCAGACATGGTTGGTCTCACCTGTGACGGTCGATCAGGTACAGCAACGGGAATAAATAGATCCAAACAATATCGACGAAGTGCCAATACAAGCCGGAGTTTTCGACCGGAGTGTAGTACTCCGGAGTGTATCTGCCTTTGTAGGCCATGATGGCCAGATAGGCGAAGATGCCAACGCCGATGATCATGTGCAGGGCGTGCATGCCGGTCATCGCAAAATAGAGGGAGAAATACATTTCGGCGTGACGCGGGTTCGCGTACAGCTGTTCAGCGGCAGGCTTGCCTTCCTGGCCGGGAAGCAGCTCGTGGTAACTGAAGTGAGCGCCGGGAACGTGATGCTTTTCGAACTTCTCGGCGTATTCGAAGCCCTTGATGACCAAGAAGCCCGTCCCCAAGGCGATCGTGAGCACGAGCCAAAGTACCAGCACCATGCGCTTGCCAAGCTGAGCGGCGCGAACGGCGAGAACAACCGTCAAGCTGGAGCAGATCAGGACAACAGTATTCGTCGCACCCAACCACATGTTGAGCTGCTGGCTGGCCGAACCGAAGTCTCCGAAATATTTGTAGCGATAGACCAGGTAGGCGCAGAACATGCCGCCGAAGAACATGACTTCCTGCGCAAGGAACAGCCACATGCCGAGGCTGGCAGCGTCTTTCTGCTGGGCCTCAGTGGCGAAGTGGTGCAGGAGGGCCGGATTGTCGTGGGCGTGGTTTTCAGCCACGCCGGCTGGACTAGTTTGCACCGGGGTCCTCCTCCGGATCGGGGATCTCGTCGTAGTTATAGGCTTCCCAGGTGACGACTGGCTGGTCGTCGAAGTTGAAAGTCGGAGGCGGTGAAGACGTCTGCCATTCGAGGCCGGCCGCGCCCCACGGGTTGGCGGGAGCGAGCGGGCCGTAGCGCATCGACCACAGGAAATAAACCATGGGGAGCAGATAGCCGACTGCAAGGACGGTAGCGCCTGCAGTCGAGAGCACGTTCAGCACCTGGAACTCGGGCGGGTACGCGTGATAGCGGCGCGGCATGCCCATGTAGCCCAGGATGAATTGTGGGAAGAACGTCAGGTTGAATCCGACGAAAACCAGCAGGGCAGCAAGTTTGCCCCAGCCTTCGGGATACATGCGGCCGGAAATCTTTGGCCACCAGAAGTGCATGCCAGCCAAGTACGCAACCACCATGCCGCCAACCATCACGTAGTGGAAGTGCGCAACGACGAAGTAAGTGTCGGTGACGTGCACATCGATGCCGAGCGATGCGAGGAAGAGCCCAGTGAGGCCGCCGATGGTAAACAGTCCGATGAAGCCGAAGGCGTAAAGCATCGGTGTCTGGTAGGTGATGGAGCCCTTGTACATGGTGGCGGTCCAGTTAAAGACCTTGATGGCCGATGGGACGCCTACGAAGTAAGTAAGGAGCGAGAACACCAGCGCGGCATAGAGCGAGATGCCGGCAACGAACATGTGGTGCGCCCAGACCAGGAAGCCGATGACGGCGATGCCGAGGACGGCAAGGGCCATGGCCTTGTAGCCGAAGATGCGCTTCCGCGAGAAGCAGCAAACGACCTCACTGATGATGCCCATGCCGGGCAGAATCATGATGTAGACAGCAGGGTGCGAGTAGAACCAGAAGAGATGCTGGAAGAGGAGCGGGTCTCCGCCAAGAGCAGGGTTGAAGATGCCGAGATGGAGGAGACGCTCAAGGGCG
>Ga0210406_10004899_pt1 | contig 14161 bp, 8 predicted proteins | sample IncBWC30MmetaG_FD_155454 | JGI IMG/M metagenome (GOLD analysis project Ga0210406, IMG submission 155454) | Forest soil microbial communities from Barre Woods Harvard Forest LTER site, Petersham, Massachusetts, United States - Inc-BW-C-30-M | ecosystem: Environmental > Terrestrial > Soil >... | reverse complement strand
CTGGCGGCCGGAGGGCACGGCGAACTCTTCTCAAACTCATCTCACTGTTGACTACGCCTATGGTCGTCCGAGTTTTGCCGGAAGCGCGCAGCGGATTCATGAAGAGTTCGCGCGCGACCAATTCGATTCTCATGGGTCGATGGTGAATGGAAAAAAAATCGAGACCCGGGAGATGGGCGCGGGCGATTACCGGTTGACGATTACGATTGTCGATCCAGACACTCAGCAAAAGCGCTTCAGTGGGATGGCCTTCAAGATCGTTCCCGAAGAGCCCTCACCATCTGAAACTTGGCGGATCGACGATGATGGTCTTCAGGACTATGTTGCCACCGGGCAAGCGGACTTCGACCGGGGGCTCACCTACCTGGCAAGCGGAAAGCAGGAACTTGCCGCGAAAGCGTTCGGCGATGCTCTGCGGCGCAATCCGGAAAATGAGCGTGCCAGGGGCCGGCTCGCAAACTACTACTTCCAGCACCAGCAATACGATCGCGTCGTCGACTTGTATGCAGTGACCCCGGTCACGCTCCAAACGGACGAGACGACTATACTCAGCGTTGCTTCGAGCCTCGACAAAACGGGTAAGCCCGGCAAGGCGGTCGACTTTCTCGAAGCTGCTCTGCGGGTCAAGGATCCAAGCGGGCCGTTGTACCTGGCACTGAGCGACTACTACCAGCACGCCGGCAATCAGAATCGGGCCGACGCCTTCCGGCAAAAGGGACGGCAACTCATGACCCCCACCTCGAACAGCGACCAGTAGGTATCGTCTTTTTTAGGACGTTCCACAGTAGACACGAATTGTTTGTTATTGCTTCACGAGCAAATACTCACCCCAGCTTTTTGCCCTCGCTTCATATGGAAACCCATAGAGGGGAACTCTGCAACCTACGAATATAGGGAGAAAACAGCAGTTTTCGGTGTGAATCCCAAGAGCGTTTGTAAAGCTTCGTAAAGCCAATAAACATAATCAATCCAGACAGATGTCAGCACAACACGCCTCAACTGCATGGTTGTGGCTACGGGCGTGCACAGACAATCGTCGGTCCTAGTCTCACCCTGTCTTCGCGCGGACCACTTTTCTCTCAGCAGACTGCTTTAGGAAACATTCAGGAGGAGTAGAGTTTATGCTTAAAAAACTTATTACAAGCATCGCGCTTGTAGCCATGCTGGCTGGCCTGGCGACGCTAGGCTTTGCGCAAGGTACGGAATCGGCCGTGAAAGGCAATCTATCTGTGATCGCAACCGATCCATCCGGTGCGGTCGTCCAGGGCGCGAAAGTGTCCATCGTTGGACCGACCGGCGAAAAGATTGGCGATACCGACTCCGAGGGCAAGTCAACCTTCCAGGCGTTGGTCCCGGGGATGTATTCAGTAAAGATCTCCAAAGACGGTTTCAAGACTTCGGAAGTAAAACAGGTGGAAGTACAGACCGGCCGAACCTCGGCGGTGCCTGTGAAACTGGAACTTGGCACGTCGACGACAACTGTTGAAGTCAGCGCAGCCGGTGTGGCCGTTGACACGACGTCGACCGCGGTTGCTTCCAACCTGACGGACACGTTTTATGAGTCGGTACCGGTTGCTCGCAACGTCACTGGATTGTTCTATGCAGCGCCAGGCGTAACCTCGGGCGGGGGTACGGGAACGGCCAACCCGTCGATCGCTGGCGGCACGGGTCTTGAAAACAACTACGTCGCGGACGGCGTGAGCATCACGGACGGCGGCTTCGGCGGCATCGGCGTGTACTCACGAAATTACGGCTCGCTCTCCACCGGCATCAACCTGTCATTCGTGAAAGAAGTCCAGGTCAAAACCGGAGGGTTCGAAGCGCAGTACGGCAAGTCCACCGGCGGCATCGTGCAGATCGTCACCAAGTCTGGCTCGAACAAGTTCCACGGCTCGGTGGGCGGATTTTTCGCTCCCCAACAGCTCGAAGGAGCGCGTCTGTTTTCGGACGATTTTGCAGCCGGTACCCAGAACACGCTGTTCAACCGTCAAGGCAAAATCCTGCACCAGAGCAACTATGACGTTGACGTAGAAGTCGGCGGATACGTTCCGAAGTTTAAGGATCACCTTTTCTTCTTCGGCTCGTTCAATCCACAATGGAACACGGACCACGATCAGTTTGCTCAGTTCCTGAATCCATCTAGCCTGCTGAACGGTACCCCCACGCAGACGTCCCTGGGCAATCGAGACGTGAGCTCGACGGTGTACTCCTACGCGGGCAAGGGGACATACCGGCTGAACGATCACCATCAATTCGAAGTTTCATACTTCGGTGACCCGACCTACGGAAATTTTGACCCACACGGAAACACGGGTCTGGTCACGGCTTCGGGGTCAACGTTTGACAAGCTGCAATACGGTACCCGGAACCTCGTTGGTCGCTACAATGGAACTCTCAGCGCCACTTGGTTGTTTAATGCCTCGTTCACTTGGGGCCACAACAACCTAACGGATACTCCTTCCGCAGCCGCACAACCTGCTTTCTCGATTCAGGACCAGACGCAACGGAATCCCTGCTTCGAGCCAGCCGGCTCACCTCTTTTCAATCCGGCGTGCATCTCTGCCAGCGCACCACAGCGCGGTATTTACCAACGCCAGGGTCTGGGCTATCACGAAAACACCCACGGAGACACTTACGGGCTGAACTTCGATACCCAGAAGACGTTCAGCTTCATGGGCGAGCACAACCTGAGTTTCGGTTACCGCTACGATCGTTCGCATTATGACGGAGCCAAAGCGTACACGGGTGCACGCATTCCGATCGACGCCGCCACCGCAGCGACTGCGGGTGCACCTTCGCAGCAGGTACTGGACGCCTTAATTAACAACGGCACGACCGCTTCTTTCTACCTCCGGACCAGCGGAGGGTTCTGCGGCGTGTCTGACATGGTGATCCCGGGTCAGAATGGCTGCGGCGACGGTACGACCGGCGTACGCCTGATCCAGGTTCGCGGAGAGTTTGGAAACCTGAATTTCAAGACGGAGTCGCTCTACCACACGCTCTTCGCGCAAGACTCGTGGAGCCCCAGCAAGTTTGTCACCCTAAACGCCGGCATCCGCTGGGAACAGCAGCATGTGAATGGCGTGAATGCGGGCTATACGTTCAACGACAACTGGTCGCCGCGCGTGGGAGTCAGCGTGGATCCCTGGGGTGACCGCAAGACGAAGGTAACGGCGAACTTTGGCCGTTACACCGAATCGTTGCCGCTGGACATCGCCATTCGGTCGCTGAGCGCCGAATACGATTTCCCGACGACGATCTGGGCTGCTCCGCACGATGCCAATGGCCACGTCCTCGAAAATCCAGATGGCACGCTGAACTTCTCGAATTTCAACGTCGCTAATAACTTCGCTGGATTTGCGGGTGGTATCTCGGCCCAGTCCGCAGTAGCGTTTGGCAAGGGTACCCGCAGCGAATATCTAGACGAGTATCAACTTGGTTTTGAGCACGAGTTCAGCAATTCGGGAGTTGTCTTCAGCGCTCGGTATACAGATCGTCGCATCAAGCGCATCATCGAAGACAATGCGGCCCTGTCGCCCGAAGCCTATCAGGCAGGCTTGGCGCAGACGTATTTCATCTCGAACCCAAACAAAGCGCAGGATCTGTTCCAGAACCCGGTCCAGGTAGATTACGTTCAGGTTTTTGACCCGGTGACCGGCCTACCCACAATCAAGCCCCCAACGAGTTGTGCATCCACGGGGACCAACAAAAGCATCATTGACGCGCAAGCCACCGACAGCAACGGGAATGTAGTGACTCTCGCCAACGGCGATAACGCATTTTGCATCCCGAACGCCCAAGACGCGGCCGGCAACACCATCGCCGGTCTGGCCGGAGCGGACGGCAAGCCGGATGGCTTCGTAGACCCGGTGCGTAAGTACCAGGCTTTCGAAGTGGAAGTCAACAAATCGATGTCCCGTGGCTGGCAGTTGCGCGCGAACTATCGTATTGCCAAGCTCCAGGGCAATTACGAAGGTTCGTTCCGCAATGACAACGGTCAAAGCGATCCGAATATCAGCTCGCTGTTTGACTTCACCCGCGGTGACTTCAACCTCCTCGGTCAGCAATTCGTCCCAGGAGTGTTGAACACAGACGTCCGCCACCTGGCGAATGGCTTCGTCAGCTACACCTTCAGCAAAAACAAGGTCAGCGGACTTACGATGGGTACGTCGGTGCACTTCCAGACCGGCATCCCGATCAACAACTTGTTCGCGCACCCTGCGTATCAAAATGCTGGCGAGATCCCGTTCTGCGCCGACAACACCACGAACTGCACTTCGGCTCGCGGTGCGTTGGGCCGGACCAAGGACTGGGGCAGCGTTGACTACCATGCGGACTATCCGATCCGGATCACGGAAGGATCGAGGCTGCGCATCGGGGCTGACCTGTTTAACATCGCCAACAGCAAGACGCAGCTCCGCGTAAACCAATTCGCGCAGCGCGCATTTGCTGTGCCGAATGCTGATTTCCAGAAGCCCACGGGCATCGGGCCTTCCGGAGTCTACGGCAACACGAATCCGGCGTATCAACGTCCGTTCTACGCCCGGTTCAGCGTAAAGTACGAGTTCTAGAGTCTCTGGGATTCGTTCCAAGGGAGGGCGAACAGCCCTCCCTTATTTTTTTAGAATCAGAATGTCCATCCGCGACCCCCGACAGGTTGTGCAGCGAGGGGACTGAGCGGGAGGTGTTTTATGACAGGGATCTGGCGTGCGTTGGCTGTCACGTTGGTCTTGGTAAACTCGATCGAGAGTTGGGCGGCGTTTATCCGCGGACAGGTTTTGCTCGAGAACGGCCACCCAGCTGATCACGTAGTGGTTCGGTTGCGGAGTGACAAGATCGTTTACGAGTCGGAATTAACGACGGATCCGGAAGGTAAATTCAACTTTGATGCGCTGACACCTAGCACCTATCACCTCACAATCGAAGGGCAAGGTTTTCAAACCTACGAAAAGTTCATCGACATTAGCATGTCGAAGATGTCTTACGAGCAGATCACGCTTCACCTCGCGCGTCCTCCGAAAAAAGAAAACGCCGTGCCGCCTGAGGGACCAGGCAGTACGATCGATGCGCGCGACGAAAGCATCCCCGCCGATGCTCGCAAGGAACTCGAAGCTGGTCAAAAGCTCCTGACGGAGAAGCAGGACGCTGAGGGTGGGATCAAGCATCTGCGCAAAGCCATTCAAATCTATAGCGCGTACGCCCAGGCCTACTTGTTACTCGGCCTGACTTATCTTGAGCTGGGGAAACTCGAAGACTCGCGGGTGGCGCTCGAAAAGGCCAACGAACTGAATCCCACCGCGCCGGGAGGCTACTTCGGGCTGGGCACGCTCTACAACCAGAAAAAAAAATACGAGGATGCCGAAAGAATCCTGAACCACGGTCTGGAACTCAAGCCAGATGTGGCCGATGGGCAGTACCAGCTGGCGCGCGCGTTGTGGGGGCAGGGCCGGTGGCAGGAGGCCGAGCCTCATGCGCACAAGGCGGCCGAACTCGCACCGCAGGTCGCGCCTCCCCACATCTTGCTGGGAGACATTGCACTTCGTAACAAGGACATCACAACCGCACGGGTTGAGTTTTCTGAGTACCTCCGGCTCGATCCGAAGGGACCGATGGCAGCCGGGGCTGCGGAGATGCTGAAGAAGCTGGATGACTTTGAGAAGAAGTAGTTCTTCGGCGGGTCGAGCTAGACGTCCCAAGACGTTGAAATTGAGGCGTTATTGTTGGCTTAGGCTCGAGGTCGATTCTCGTTCTGAGACATTCCATAAACAGTAATCTCAAGACAAAAACATCCGCTTTCTCAGAGTGGCTCACTGGGCATTCCCTAACTCATTGAAAACAAGAACAGTCTTGGCAGCCTGTTTTGGAGAGCGAGTTGCACCTATAGTTTGTACTCCCTTCTCGCACTCAGCACAGATGTGTCTCAACAATTGGTTGGCGAACTCTTGAGGTCGAAAGCGACCTGGAATTGGTGGACAGACTATGAAGAGCTTTGGGATCCAGAGAGCAATCCTGAGCATTCTCACGGTATTGCTGTTAGCAGGGCTAGCCTTGGCCCAAACCGGTTCGATCCAGGGAACCGTGACCGACAAGACGGGCGCGGTCGTGCAGGGGGCGGAGGTGACGGCGCGGAATGTGGCTACGAATACGTCGCGCACTGAGACCACCAACGGCACAGGAGCGTACAGCATCACCAACCTGCCGGTGGGCGTCTACGAACTCACCGTAAAGAAAGAGAACTTCAAGCTCTTTCGGGCTACTGGGGTGACCCTCACCGTTGCGCAGGTTTTGAACGTAGATGCGCCACTCGACCCCGGCACGGTATCAGAGGAAGTACAGGTTCGCGGCGATCAGTTGCCCCCGGTTGATCTGGAAAGCTCGCAGGTGAGTAACGTTGTTGACTCGCGGAAGATGCAGGACCTGCCGCTGATCACGCGCGATCCGTATTCGCTAATTCTGCTCTCCCCGGGCACGATCCAATCCAACAGCGGCCTGGGTGGATTCTCAGTGAATGGCGCTCGCGAACGCGACAACAATTTCTTACTGGATGGCGCTGACAATAACGACACGTCGGTGCCCGGCATACCGGGAGGTCTGGCGGCGTTGAACCCGGATGCGACTGAGGAATTCCGGGTCATCACTAACAACTTCATGCCCGAGTACGGACGGAACAACGGCGCGATCATCGACGTCGTCACCAAGAGCGGCACGAACGACTTTCACGGCAGCGCGTACTGGTTCGGACGTTACAACTCACTTGGCGCGCGGGATTATTTTAATCACAACATCGATCCCGTAACCGGTGGAATCGAGGCCCAGAATCCTTACGTGCGCAATCAATTCGGCTTTTCGGCGGGCGGGCCCATCATTAAGAACAAGACGTTCTTCTTTGTGAATAGCGAGTGGCAGAGATTCCGTACGACGCTCACCGAGAATGTGCGGGTGCCTACCCCACAGTTCAAGACGGGCATATTCACTTACGTCGACAGCGCGGGAGTTTCCCACAACGTGAATCTGGCAGACCCAAATTCGCCCAATAACATTAATGGGCTCACGCCGGACCCGCTAGTGGCGGCAATGTGGGCCTTGTATCCGGCACCCACTCTTTCTGAGGGGAATGGCTTCACGGGGCAACTGTTCTTTCCTTCAAAGTCGTCGTTTAATGCCTGGAACCTGACCACGAAGTTCGATCATCACATCAATGATCGCAACGTACTCTCGCTACACTACGACTATAACCAGAGCAGCGACCCAGACAATTTTCATGACGAGTTCCTCCCTGGTCTAGGGGCAACGGCTCTGAAGGCACATGTTCAAGTGGCGGGTCTCACGTGGACGTGGACGGTTCGTCCCACGATGGTGAACGAGGCCAAGTTCGGCTTTAATAAGACAAATTTCCCGTTTAATTGCAGCAATCTCGGTACTCTAAATGGTTTCGGCGCGACTGACCTTTATAACCGCGCTCGAGACTACACGTTTCCCTTTCTCGGGAATGCCGGGAATGGTATCGCCGGCTTTGGCTGTCAGCGTTTGGGGGACAGCGATGGGCAGACGCGCTCAACCGGAACCTGGAGCTGGGGCGACAATTTGAGCGTTGTTAAAGGCGCGCACACGCTCAAGTTCGGTGCAGAGTTCCGTCGTGTATACGAAGATGGGTTTGATTCATTTGGGTCTCGCGATACTTTGACCTTCACGCCTTTCTTCAATTTCGGCGTCCCGTTCGTGGATGTCGGCCAAGACGACGTTAACTTTCAGGATTTGGCGGCTGCTTACTACGGCATTACGGATACTGAAACGCAGGCCCAGTTTTTCGATAAATCGGGCAACCGCACTCCGACCGATAATAAGAAGTTTCGGCAGCATGAGTACGGTTTCTATGCGCAGGACAGCTGGAAGGTCCGGTCAAATCTGACTATCAATTTCGGAGCGCGTTATTCCTTCAACGGAGTGCCTTTTGAAACGGGGAATAACTTCTCGAACTTATTCCAGAATCCTTCCGGTCCCGCCCCGAATACGCTTAGTGCATCAGATCCGGCTTGTGTGGCCGTCGGAAGCAGCGGTCCATGCAACGCGTTTACGTTCAGCCTCGTCGGTCCCGGAACCGGGCACCTGCTTTACGATAATGATTACAGCAATTTTGAACCGCGTGTGGGATTCTCCTGGGATCCAACCAAAGACGGGAAAACTGCGATTCGGGGAGCCTTTGGTATTTTCCACGACCGCATCTTCGGGAACGCTTTCGGGAACGCCCGTGGAAACCCACCGTTCCAACAGGCTCCATTCAACATTCCATTCGTTCCGGCCGAATCGTTCCCCATCCCCGCCACGGCGCCAACTACACCATCTGTCGCGGACGGATTCGGGTTCACGCCGGTGATTTTCGCACGAAATATCAAAATGCCGACAAGCGTGAACTGGAATCTCGGGTTCCAGCGCGAGCTTATGCGGAATCTGACATTGGAAATGAACTACGTGGGCGTTCACGGCTATCACCAAATTCGAGAAGTAGACGGAAACCCGCCGCAGCCCGGACTGGTTAGCGAGAACCTAGCTGCGTGCGAGGCGGCTGGCAACTCTTCGGACGATTGCCAGAGCGATCTGACATTCACTCGCCTCTGGTTTGGCGGTGCTCTTAATCCGCCCTCCGTGAATAACAACGCTTTCTTCCAAGCGTTTCTTCAACAGACGACGGGCGTCTCGTACTACAACGGTCTGCAAGTAAATCTGACGAGGCGCTTTTCACAAGGTCTGCAAATCCAGGCCGCTTATACCTTTTCCCATTCAATCGACGATTCGAGCGACCCACTGGTGGCGGCGCAGGGAAACCGGAACTTTCCACGCAACAGCTTTGCTCTTTGGCAGGAGCGCGGAAACTCCGACTTCGACATCCGGCATCGGCTCGTTGTGAATTACCTTTACGAGCTTCCTTTCGGGAAAGGCAGACGCTTTGCCAATACGGGTGTTGCCGGTCGGGTGTTAGAAGGATGGCAATTGTCAGGTATCACTACATACCAAACCGGCCATCCGTACGATATCTTCTACAACCGCGATACTCAGCACACAGGCCTGTCTAATCGTGGCGACCTCATCGGGAACCCGGCCCTTCCTTCCGGCCATCCAAAGAGCCAGACTGGTCTGAACCGCGACGCATTCTGTGTCGATAGCTGCCCGACGCCGTGGGGGAATTCCGGAATTGGTCGGAATCGCTTCTTTGGCCCGGACTACTACAACTGGTCGATGGTTATCTCAAAGGACACCAGCATCACGGAACGCGTGAAACTGCAATTCCGTACGGAAGTGTATAACCTATTCAACCGGACGCAATTCAGCCAGCCAGACAACCTTTTGCAAGACATTCCGGGTGGCGGGAGCGGCTTCGGGTTCACCACGTCGACAGTCAACCAGCCTGATGGCACTACCTCCGCACGTCAAATGCAGTTCGGTTTGAAGCTGTTGTTCTAACAAAACAAGCGACTCGAGATCGCCCGCGGATCAAGACCCGCGGGCGGTTTTGTTTCTGGAGTCTGCTATCGACTGTCGTCCGGAGTAAGCTCGTTTGGTTCCCGCTCCCTCGGCTTATCTTCCAAACATCGGGTAGTGACTCGCAGCCCCCATGAAGAACAGCAGCGGGATCGATAGGAATGCGTTCGCACGCGAGCATAAGAACGCCATTCTTGCCATGCGCTTGGATTTTTCTGGCATCGGGGTGCCGTTTTCGGCATTGTCTTTCGTCCATTGGATCATGCGTTTTTGAATTCGCCAGATTACGCCCCAGACATTCAGCATCATCACCCAACCAATGCCTCCGCCGATGCCGATCGCTAGCGTGCGATTGCTCTCCCAGCCGTGGTCATTGATGCTGAGAAACAGATACGCGGCCGCCGCTACTACCACCGCATAGATCACGGCTAGCACCAGGCCCTTGTCGAGCGAGCCTTTGCCCGGGATCAGGCAGGCGTACAGGATTGCCCAGACAGCCGTCCAGATGCCGAAGAAGCTGGCCATGATCAGGCCGGAGTCGGCGTCGGCGTTGTGTGCGTCGCCGGCGACCACGGATCCCCAGTACGCGAGGCCCGCGAGCACCGTGACCACCGCAGCCATGCGAAACCACCAGAGCGCACGCAGCATCAGGGGCGGAAAGACTTTGCCCTTCGTGGCGGGATCGAGTTCTTTCATTAGCGGCACGTTCACCAGGTTGAAGAAATACAGCAGGCCGATCCAGGTGATGCCGGCCAGAAAATGCAGCCAGCGCCATGCCATCAGGAAATTTGTGTTGAAGTCGGTTGGGATGTTAATGGTCGGAGCGTACACGGCCAGGGGGATGGGCATTTAGACGAGCCTCCGTGATACAGCGGATTGTAACTGAGGGGCAGTAAAGTCGGGTGAAGGGCGGGCTGTTTGGCAACTGCTAACCAGGAGCAGATTCCTCGCTGCGCTCGGAATGACAAACCTTACGTTTCGGAATGACAGTCTTAATGACCGGAATGACAAGCCTTAAGGGATCGCAATAACAAACTTCATAAAGTAAGGCGATCCTAGTGGCGGGTTGAAAAGTGGCTGAGGAGGCCGTATTGTACGAAGAGTTGTCCGCGAGGCGCATCCGAGGGTTTGGGATGCAGTGAGCGGACCGTTCCCCCCTGTGACTTCGCGCGGCCGGGCGGGACTCAAGTCCCTGAGATTGGGCTTCGGAAGCGCAGTTTGCAAGGCTAGCCAAATTCAAAGGAGATCGGCGATGGAAAACAAGCCGGCGCAAAATATTCAGGATTCCTTCCTAAACACAGCCCGCAAGGAAAAGCAGAACATCACGATTTACCTGCTGAGCGGGGTGAAGCTGACGGGCCGCATCCGGTCCTTTGACAAGTATTCGGTTGTGCTCGAAACGAATAATCAGGAACAACTGATTTTCAAGCACGCGATTTCGACAGTGGTGATGGGACGGGTCGGGCATACTGCGTCGCACTTTGTGCATGGCGAAGGGAAGCCCGCGACGGCGGCTGCACCGGCAGGGACGGCGCCGGCGGTGGCTTCGGGCACGGAAGGTTAGGCGCGTCTCCTTTGAGCCGCAAAGAAGTTAAGAGTTCCGGAACAGACGATCCGGTGCGCCGGGCTCTCCGGGCAGAAACAGGTACGCCCACGCACGAGGCCCGCGGCTCGGGCGAGCGCGCGTTTCTGGTGGGGCTCGACTACCGGGTGCGCTCGCGCAAGGCGAAGAAGTCGATTACCTCAGGAGCGCAGGCGGCGCGGGATGCCTCGACCAGTGTAGCGCCGGGAGCGAAGGCGGCGAGCATTCCTGAATTCAGTGCCGAGGAGTCGCTCGACGAACTGCATACGCTGGCGACCAGCGCGGGCGCAGTTGTGGTTGGGGAATTATTGCAGCGGCGGGATCGTCCGGATCCGGCGACGCTCATCGGCGGCGGTAAGCTGGAAGAGATTGCCGGGGCGGCCGCATCGTCGCATGCTGATCTGATTCTGTTCGACCACGATTTATCTCCTTCGCAGCAGCGCAACATTGAACGCATTCTGCACAAGCGTGTGATTGATCGCACGCAGCTCATCCTCGACATTTTTGCGCGGCACGCGAAGACCCGTGAAGGCCAGTTGCAGGTGGAGCTGGCGCAGCTTGAATACATGCTGCCGCGGTTGGCCGGGCGTGGTATCGAGATGTCGCAGTTGGGCGGCGGCATCGGGACGCGCGGTCCCGGTGAAACGCAGTTGGAGACTGATCGCCGCAAAATCTATCGGCGGGTGCGTCACGTCAAAGAGCAGATCGAGAATGTGAAGCGCATTCGCGCGCAGCAGCGGCAGCGGCGGGAGTCGGCGCCGATCGCGACCGTCGCGTTGGTGGGCTATACGAATGCTGGTAAGTCGACCTTGTTTAACGCGATGACCAATGCCGAGGTGCTGGCATCAGCGCAGATGTTCGCCACGCTTGATCCGACGATTCGAGGAGTGGAGTTGCCGTCCAAGCGCAAAGTGTTGCTGTCGGACACGGTGGGTTTTATTCGCAACCTGCCGCACACGCTGGTGTCGGCGTTTCGGGCAACTCTCGAAGAAGTGCAGCGGGCGGCACTGGTGCTGCATGTATCCGATGCGAGCAGCCCGCTGACTGCTGAGCAGGATGCGCAGGTGGAGTTGGTGTTGAAAGAGCTGGAGTCGGAGAAGAAGCCGCGGCTGCACGTGATGAACAAGATTGACCTGCTTGAGCCGAAACAACGCGAAACGCTACGCGATGACGCGCAGACCGTGCATGTATCGGGCGCTCGCGGCATCGGTATAGCAACCCTACTCGAACGCATCGATCAACTGCTGGAAGAAGATCCGATCAGGCGAGTGCATCTACAGATTCCGCAAAGAGAAGGCAAGGTGCTGGCAATGCTGGCCGCGAAGGCACGCATCTACTCGCGTGAATACCAAGATGGAGTAGTCGAGATGGACGCCGAGGCGCCGGAGTCCGTGGTGCGGAACGTAAGGGAGTGGGTGAGGAAGTAAGCTAGCCTGCGATACAGAGACTAGAAATCTTCCCCTACTGCATCGAGTTCTTCGATGCCCATGATCTGGTTGTAAAGCACGCTCTTCGGATTTGTGCTCTGGGGCAGGCCGTAGTAGAGAAGGCCGATATCCTTGGTAACAACCTTGCGCACACGGGTATCGGAAGGATCGAGGTCCAGCGGTTCGCCAGGGAAATGCAAAGTCATCCGGGCAGTGGAAACCACCGCGGAGCGAGTGCTGCCTTGTCTCCAGCCGAACGCAAACCGCCAACCCTGCGACGCAGGATAGACGTCTTGAGAGGTGAGTCCGATCAGAATTGCTCGTGGATCATTCGCCTGCGCGGGGAGTGCCGCGCGCATGTTGTCGATGAGCCTTTCGGCGATCAACTGCTGGCGCTGCGGGTCCAGCACAGAGTTGTCAATCGATACGTCTTGCAGGACTTCAATATCAAGGTTGAACTTGCGGTGGTAGTACTCCACCAACGGTGTGATTTGCTCGTTGGGGAAACCACCTAGCGGCACCAAGTAGATCTTGCTGTTTTCCACCTTGGGCGTAAGCGGAGCGGTCGAGGCAGCGACCGCCGGTTGCGGCGAAACGCGGGTGTACGCAAACCATCCCAGGCCAATCGCAGCGAGACAAAGTCCAAGCGCCAAGATCCGATTCACGGAATCGCTCCTTGAAGGTTCCAAACTGCTCGAATGATTGAACCATGCGCAGGAAACGAAGCGGAGTAGAAACAACTGAGCGGGGATTACGAAGGGGAAAGCAGTCGCGTGCCCACGCGAGGTCACCACATTCTCGCCAAAATTTAAATGGGCCGGCAGCCAAAAAGCGGTGACTTTTCTTGGCTATCGGCCCATTCGATCCTGAATTGGATCGGAGGTGATAGTTCAATGGTAGTCCTGCCACGCTGGAAGTCAAGCAGAAGTTCGCAGGTTTCTGCAAGGGCAGTCTGGCAGGCGACGCGTGATGATGAGCCGCTCGCGCGCAGGTAGACCGCCCTTTCCGTTGACATAAACCCCGCAGGATGCTAGCTTTAAGGGTTTCATAGCCCTCTTTCTCCGGCTAGACAGTTCCCGGTTCAATCAGCAGCCAATGCACGAGATGCTCAAACAACTAGGCGAGCTACTGCTCGGGTCCGTTCCGACGGCGCTCATGCTGATCTTTCTTTGGACCATGTATTCGATTCTGGTCCACAAGCCGCTCGCCAAAGTGCTGGCCAAGCGCCGCGCGAAGACTGAGGGTGCGATCGAGAAGGCGAGTGCGGATGTGGCTGCGGCCGAGGCGCGCACGGGTGAGTACGAGCAGCGGTTGCGAGAAGCTCGGGCGGCGGTTTTCCAGGGCCAGGAAGCGCGGCGCAAAGCGGCGATGGATGCGCGCGCGGCGGCAGTTGCGGCAGCCCGGGCCAAAGCTCAAGAGCAGATTGAGACCGCGAAGCTGGCTATGGAGCAGGATAAGGTCGCAGCCCAGGCCAGCTTGCAGGCCGAGTCGGCGCGGCTTGCGACGGAGATGATTGGGCGTGTGCTGCGTCCGGTGGACGCGCAGAGCCCTATGGGAGGCGCGCGATGATGAATAGCGGCGCTCGTAAACGGATTCGGGCGAGTTGGTTCGCCCTGATTGTCGTGATAGTTGGTCTCGGATTGGCAGCCGTCGCGCGGGAAGGTGGCCCGGATCA
>Ga0210406_10004897_pt1 | contig 14162 bp, 9 predicted proteins | sample IncBWC30MmetaG_FD_155454 | JGI IMG/M metagenome (GOLD analysis project Ga0210406, IMG submission 155454) | Forest soil microbial communities from Barre Woods Harvard Forest LTER site, Petersham, Massachusetts, United States - Inc-BW-C-30-M | ecosystem: Environmental > Terrestrial > Soil >... | reverse complement strand
CTGATGGCATATTCGTTGGCACTGATTCGCGCCACTTGAAGATTCGGTGCAAGCCGCAGCGCCTCCGGCAGGCTGGTGGCCCCTGAACGGCGGATGTCCTCGGAGGTGATTACAAAAACGGAGGTTGGCGCGTCGGAGAGTTTCTCATCGCGCTTTGACACCGAGGTGATCTCAATGTTGCTCAGCTCTTCGATGGAAAGGTCCTTGAGCGCCTGCACGGGGGGTGCTCCCCATGCGGTCGTCGCGCCCAGCAGTGTGCAGGCGACCCACGCCGCCGCGCCCAGATTCCGCACCTGCATCCGCCCTCCTTGACATGGTTCGCATCCTTGCCCTACTCGGCCGCCGGCTACTATGCCTCCGCAAGGATAACAACTCGATTTTCATCGTATTTGACCCTGTTCGTTGCGTCCAGCCAACCAGTTCGCAAATGTGAACTGGTGCGGGGTAGGAGATCCGCTCAAGGCAAATTGGGGCGGTACGCTATGGAGACTTCCCGCACTTTTGAGCACAATATGGAGGGCATTGCCGTGTCTGTGGCCGAAATCAGAAATATCGCCAATTGCGGGCCCATAAATCGGACCACAGTCTCACCGAGGAGCCGACAGGCCGCATTAAAATTGAAGGGTTGGAGTGCGCGGGCGGCCTAAATCGAAGGCCGGGCCCTTTCGTGCGCACCGGCCCTTGATGCTCACGGTATTAAATGAAAATGCAATTGCCACTCACTCTAAAAGTGCAGGCCGCGTTCGGCGCGGTCATGGCTGCGCTTCTCATCGTCGGGATCGTCGCTTACCGCAGCGTTCTTGCCTCCTCTGCGAGTGCCCGATGGGCTCAGCATACGAATGAGGTTCTCGAACATCTCGCAAAGCTGCGCCTGGGGATGGAAAATATCGAGAGTGGGTATCGTGATTTCGCGTTGAGCGGCGCCGACGCATTTCTCCAATCTTCGCACGCCAATACATCATTGGTTGATGAGGAACAAAATGCCCTGCTGGCGCTGACGGCGGATAACCCAACTCAGCAACGTCGCCTGAGCATCATCGCCGATTTGCTGCAACGAATGGTCCAACGTGGTGACGCGATCGTGAGATTGCGGCGGACACAAGCGGTCGAAGATGCGGTGGCCCTGATAGGCAGCGGACAGGACGATCCCCTCATGGACGCATTTCGCGGCGCCGCTCGTGACATGGAGGTGGAAGAGCAACGGCTGCTGCGCGAACGCAATTCAGCCGCCGTGAACCGCTATCGTGAGACCCAAGTCGCCTTGATCGTGGGAAGCACCCTGGCGCTGTTGATCGCTGCCATCTCCGGTTGGCTGGTGGCAAGGGATCAGACCAGGCGCAAGGCAGCGGAAGACAATCTCAAGCGCCTCAATCGCCTGTACGCGATGGTCACCGGCATCGGCGCATCGATGGTGCGCGTGCGGGATCGCGCCGAACTCTTCAACCGCGCTTGCCAGACGGCGGTCGAGCACGGCGAATTCGAAATGGCGTGGATAGCTATCGTTGATCACGGCGAGAACAGGATTGTTCCGGTGGCCTGGGCCGGCGCCGAGGGGACAGTCAGGTCCGCAATCGAGAACCATTTCTCATCGAGCGAGGGCACGGTGGAAGGAAAAACATTGGCCGCGCGTGCGCTCAGAGAGAAGGCGGTGGTCGTCGTAAATGACGTACAGAATGACGAAAGTCTTATATTTCGGAAGATGCACGCCGAATCCGGCATTCGCTCATTGTCCGTCCTTCCGCTGATTGTCTCGGACAATGCAATCGGCGTGTTCGTGCTGTACACGAGCAAACCGGAATTCTTCGACGCGGCGGGTTTGCTGCTCTTGACCGAACTGGCCGGCAATGTCGCGTTTGCAATAGATCATCTTGAAAGGGAGGAGCGACTTCATCGCCTCTCTTACTACGATTCGCTCACGGGACTACCGAACCGACGGTCGTTTCTCGAGCGGGCCACGCAGTACATGCGGAGTGCCGCCGACGCCGGGCACAAGGTCGCCGTGTTTCTGATCGATTTGGAGCGGTTCAAGAAACTCAACGACAGCCTTGGCAGGCAAGCCGGTGACGGGATACTGAAGCAGGTGGCCGAGTGGCTGGTGCAGAATGCAGGAGACGTCAATCTCGTGGCGCGCATCGATGCAGACCATTTTGCCATTGTGCTGCCCAAAGTCATGTACGAGGCCCAGGTGGCACGGTTGCTCGAGAAAACGATCGCGGCCTTCATGAACAATGAATTTACGCTGAATGATGCAGTGTACCGGTTGGCCGCCAAAATCGGCGTCGCCGTTTTCCCGGATGATGGCACTGAAGCTGATACCTTGTTCCAGAATGCCGAGGCGGCACTCAAGAAAGCCAAGACGAGCCGCGACCGATACTTGTTTTACGCTCAGAAAATGACTGAAACCGTGGCGATGAGTCTCGGCATAGAAAATCGACTACGAAGAGCACTCGAAAGAGAAGAATTCGTGCTTCACTACCAACCCAAGGTGAACCTGGTAAGCGGCAAGTTGACAGGCGCCGAGGCACTGATCCGATGGAATGATCCAGTGTCCGGCCTGACCCTGCCCGGCCGCTTCATTCCCATCCTCGAAGAAACCGGATTGATCCATGACGTAGGGCGCTGGGTGCTGCGCAAGGCGATTGAAGACTACCAGCGTTGGCGAAATCACGGTCTTCCCACCGTGCCAATCGCGGTGAATGTGTCGCCGCTCCAATTGCGCAATCACAACTTCGTCGCAGAGATCAAACAGGCCGTCAGTGTTGCCGCAGACGCAGCAGCGGGACTGCAGTTGGAGATCACGGAGAGCCTGATCATGCAGGACGTCAATCACAGCATTGTCAGCCTCCTCGCGATTCGCGCATTGGGCGTCACGATTGCCATCGACGACTTCGGCACGGGCTTCTCGTCGCTCAACTACCTGGCAAAACTGCCCGTGGACACGCTCAAGATCGACCGCTCGTTCGTGACGGATATGGTTTCGGGAACAGGTGGACTGACACTGGTGTCGGTGATCATCAATCTGGCGCACGAACTCAAACTCAATACAGTCGCGGAAGGTGTCGAAACCGAGGAGCAACTGCGCCAGCTACGATTGCTTGGCTGCGACGAAATGCAAGGTTATCTCTTTGGCAAGCCCGTGCCGGCCGACATTTTCGAACAGAGATATATGTCCTTGCCCGCGAGCGCATGAGGGTGTGATGGTCGACGTCAATCCTCAGCTGCCGCCTGGGGTACAGTCAGAAATCGATGGCGTAGAACAGTACCTGCGGCAGGGTGAGCCGCTACTGGCGTATAACGCCGTTCAAGACGCTTTACAGGTTTCGCCGGGAAATCTACGTCTGCGGCAACTCAAAGGCCTGGCACTCGCGCGCAGCGGCGATGTTGAACGGGCGAATCAGCTGCTCTCCGAGCTTGCCGCCGAGGGCACGTCAGACGCCGAAACGCTCGGCATGCTGGCGCGCACGCACAAAGATCTGGCGCTTGACACCACGAATGCCGCGCGCCGCGACGTGCACCTCGCGTCGGCATTCGCGATCTATTCCCGGGCGTACGAAGAAGCCCGCAGCCGTGGGGCAGCCTCTAACGCGTGGTACACCGGCATCAATGCGGCCACGATCGCGGTGCTGCAGGGCAATTTGGAAGCCGCGCGCCGAATCGCCGGCGACGTGCGGGACCTTTGCGGACTCGCGCTGAGGAACCCGCCCGCAACCCTTGACTACTGGCTCGAAGCCACGCTCGGAGAAGCCGCGCTGATCCTCGGCGATGATTCGGATTCGCTCGCTCACTACGCGCGTGCGGCAAATCTTGCCGCAGGTAGTTTCGGAAATCTCGCCAGCACGCTTCGCCAGGTACATCTGCTCGCGAAATGCCTCCCCGGGCCCGTCGCCAAGATCTCCGAAGTACTCAAGATCCCGCCGGTGGTAATGTATACGGGGCACATGATTGACCAACAGTCACGCGCCACGCCGCGCTTCCCGGTCGCGCTGGAGGGAGTGGTGGCGGCAGCGGTCCGCAAGCAGTTAGCGGCTCTCCGCCCGCTGGCCGCGTATGGTTCGGCAGCCTGCGGTTCGGATATTCTTTGCCTCGAAGCGATGCGGGAAGTCGGCGGCGAGACCCACATCGTGCTGCCGTTCCCGGCTCAGGAGTTTCACCGCGTCAGTGTCGATTTCGCATCCGGCGGCTGGGGCGAGCGGTTCGAGCGCGCACTGGCGGCTGCGGACAGCGTGACGGTTACCAGCGATCATCGGGCCCGCGGGAGCTCTGCGACATTTGAATACGCGAACCTCGTATTGACGGGGATGGCGCGCTTGCGTGCCCAAGCACTCCAGACAGATCTGCGGGGGCTTGCAGTTTGGGATGGCAAGGCATCCGCCGGCGGTGCAGGCGCCGCCGCGCTTGTTCGGATTTGGCAGTCGCAGGATGTGACCCTGGAGCAAATTGTTTTACCGGAAGTTCATGCCATTGCGTCTCCACGCGAGGCCATCGCACTGCCGCCCGATGAGCAGCCAGCAGGATTCTCACACGAGAATCGTGCCATGTTGTTTGCGGACGCGGTCGGCTACAGCGCGCTGAGCGAAGACCAGACGCCGAACTTCATCAATCAGTTTCTGGGTGCGGTCGCAGACCTCAACGCGCGCACAACGCAACGGCCAGAACATGTCGAAACCACCGGCGATGGACTCTACATGGTGTTTGGCAGCGTGCGGGACGCTGGATACTATGCCTTGGAGCTCAACCAGCTGGTTACCGGCACCGACTGGGCGTCGCGCGGACTGCCCGGTGGACTGAACATCAGGATCGCCTTGCACTGCGGACCGGTCTACTGCGGACGCAATCCGGTCACCGGCGCTCCGCTATACACCGGACCGCACACAAGCCGCACGGCCCGCATCGAACCGGTCACACCGCCCGGGCAGGTGTACGCCAGCAGCGCTTTCGCTGCCGTGGCCGCAGCGATGGGTGTCGACGATCTCGCGATGCAGTACATCGGGCGCATGCCGCTTGCGAAGGGTTACGGGCTGCTCGGGCTCTACCATGTGACCAGCGCTAGCCGGCAGCAGGGCGCGTTTTGCGCCGTAACCGTTCCGAAATCACTTGCATCACCTGCAGCGCAAACCTAGGCGTCACTTCAACCAGCCGCAGGAATCTTTTTTCGTTGATGACGGCAACGCTGCAAGCAGCAGCCGCCACCGCGGTGGCGCTGCGGGGTTGTCCATCGATGAGTGCCATTTCGCCGAACACGCCGCCCGGACCCACGCGTTCTACCACCGTGCCTGCCAGGTCAATCTCGACCGCTCCTTCGACCACCGCGAACATGCAGTCCCCCGGATCTCCCTCCTTGAAGATCGTCTCGCCTTGCTTGAAAGAACGAATGTCCGCTTCGCGACGCAGGATATCGAATGTTGGCATCTCGCAACGATCCTCTCGAAACTCACTGAAGCTAACCGTGAATGATGACAGAATTGTGGCAGGGAACTGAGGACGGCGGCGATAAATTATGCGCAAGCGCCCTCCTTCAGTGACCCGTGCGCACCAGCGCCATCGCCTCCGCAGTGAGAGGATGTGTTTCGCCGATACTGGCCAAGAAATGCAGGTACGCCGCTTGTGCGGCCGACCGCGCGCCCTGAGGATCTCCCCTGCCCTCATCGATTTTGGCCTCGGTAAGCCAAGTCTTGCCCAGATAATAGGACTTGGCGCCCGGCCCAAAGGCCGCATCGAACGCGTTCCTCGCCTGGTGAACTTCGGCGAGCGCTTCGGGCAGGCTGCCCATTGCCAGGAAAATGCCTGCTCTGCTCTCATGAACCGCTGCCGCGCGAAAGCCAAGCCCCGGTCGCGCCGAAAAGACGTCAATCGCGAACGAAGCCTCGCGCAGTGCCGCTGCATGATCGCCGCGCTTCGCGAAATTTTGGGATTTTATGTAGTGCAGTGCGCCGAAGGCCTCGTGCCCCGGGGGCAGCATGTCCTTTAAAACCGGCTCGATCTGCCCGAGGAGCCTGTCCGACTCGTCGAGATTTCCCAGCTCAGAATTCACACGGGCGAGCCCCATCTGAACCATTGTGGACGAATTGCGGTTTCCGTTCGCGACCGCGCGCTTCAGTGCTGCCTCCAGCAGCTCCCGAGCTTCGGCTGCGCGGCCGAGCGGAAGAAGTGCGGAGGCATAGTTTGTTGCCGAAAATGCATCGGTCGATGCATAGCCCCGATCGAACGCCCTGACCTGATCGAACAGCTGTGCGCCGCGAATGGGCATTCCCAAATTCACCAGAAGAATGCCCCAATTGTTGTACAGAGTAGCGGCAAATCCCGTGTCCTCCACGCCTATGCGCTTGAATTCCCCGGCAACACGCGCGTAGGTTTGATCGGCGGCGCCCAGCTGTCCTGCGGCCCTGCGAGCATCCGCCAGCGTGATCATCGCTGATAATCTCTGCCACTCGGTGCCGCTCTGCGACGTCTCAAAGAGCTTGTCTGCTTGTTCGGCGTCAGCGAGCGCGCCGGCTCCGTCACTGGAAAAGCGCGCAATCGTGCTGGCGAAATCCAAACAATCTGCGCGTACGGCATCATTATCCGGATCAGTTGACAGCCGTGCCAGCCACTGATCGACCCGCCGTGCCGCATCCTTTCCCACCCCGCTGACTGCATCGGCCGCCGCCGCCGCGCAGCCGCTGAGAGCCATTAATCCCAAATCCCCGGTGCGCATCGCGAGATCATGAGATTCCCGATACAGCGCCCGCTGTTTGTCTGTCGCTCCGACTTGCGAGTACAGCCGTGCCAGCGTAAAGAGAAGTTGGGATCGCAGCCCATCCGACGATGCGAACTCCGAGCGCACCAGCCTTTCCCCGCGTTCGAGCAGCTGACCGGTTGTCAGCGCCTCACCGGCAAAACCCGATTGGTTGAGCACAATCGACACCAGGTCGCCGAAGGCTTCAGCCCTTTGCAGCTGCATCCGCGCGATGTCGCGCTGATGGCGTGCCTCAAACCATTGCGTCATCGTGATGCCGATCGCCAGAATCAAGGCGAGGCCAATCAACGCGGTTGTCGCCACCGCGCCGCGGTGTCGTCGTACAAATTTGGTCACCCGGTATCGAACGGTATCCGGTCCTGCGGTAACCGGTTCATGAGACAAGAATCGGCGCAGATCATCGTTAAACGCCGGCACATTCGAATAGCGCTCGTCGGGAGGTTTTTTGAGCGCTTTGGCAAGGATATTGTCGAGATCGCCGTTGAGCGCGCGGCGGCGTCCGACATCATCTGTGGCGGCGGATGCCCGCGGCGGGTCCTGATCGACGATGGCCTGCACGAGGTAAGCCGCTCCCTGTGCATCTTGAGGCATGGCGTGCCGTCCCGTGAGCAGCAGGTACAGCACTAGACCCAGCGCATATATGTCAGTCCGGGTCGTCACCGGCCGTCCCAGCAGCTGCTCGGGCGCTGCGTATTGGGGCGTCAGCGCGTGCAGGCTTGTCTTGGTGCGGTCAGCGGTGGCAGCTCCATCGTCCAAGAGCTTGGCGATGCCGAAATCCAGAAGTTTGATGACGCCTCCGAACGTAACGAATATGTTCGATGGCTTGATGTCGCGATGCACGATGAGGTGACTGTGCGCGTGCGCGACCGCCGAAAGCGTTGCTTGAAAGAGCCGCACACGCGCTTCGATATCCAAGTGTTCGCGTTCACAGTATTTGTCGATCGGCAGGCCGTCGACGTATTCGATGACGAGATAGGGGTAAATGTCATCCAAAATGCCGGCATCAATGAGCCTGGCAATGTTGGGATGATCCAAGCGTGCGAGTAGATCCCCCTCTTGCCGGAAACGCCTTTCCCCGTCTCGACCGAACCATGCGGCATGCAGAAATTTGATGGCGACAAACCCAGACACGCGCCCATCGGAGCGGCGCGCTCGCCACACACTGCCCATGCCGCCGCGGCCGATTTCCGCTTCAAGAATATAGGATCCCACCAAGCGACCCGCCAACGAGGCAGCGGCCGGAAGTTCGCCGGGAATCGACAGGGGCGCGGCGAGAAACTCCGAGTACCCTTCGCGTGCCTGCACGGCAAGCATCCGGGCAACTTGGGCGGCCATGTCCGGGTCTCGTTGCTCGAGTGCGGCAAGCCAGTGTGCGCGCGTCGTCGGATCAGTCAATCCTAGCGCCTGATCGAGAAGCTCGCTCAGGCGCTGCCAGCGGGCCTCAATTGCGTCGGGCATGGTGATCCTCCTGCGTAATTGCGCAACTCAGGCGACCGGATCCCTCGCTGGCTGTGTCTCTCCTACATAGATCGGATTGTCGGGTTGAAAGATGTCAAAGGCTTGCAACCGCTACGAGCTCCGATCTACAGAATCGTCCGTTAGTCGTTCAAAAAGCATCATGCGCGCCTTTTCAAAGTCGCGCCGCACCGTGCGCTTCGACACGCCGCGTTGCGCGGCAATCTCCTCGTAAGTAAACCCGCAGAAATAGCGAAGATCGACCACTTCCGCCAGTCGCGGGTCGCGCACCGCGAGTTCGTCGAGCGCCGCGGATAGTCGCATGAAATCCGGTTCGTCGAACTGCGGTTCCTGGATCTCGCTCGGCAGTTGTGTAATCTGAAAAGCACCGCCGCGCTTCAGGGCGCGGCGTTCGCGAACGAAATCGATGATCAAGCCGCGCATGACGCGCGCCGCATACCCCATGAATCGATTTTGATCCGGGAACAGCACTTCGCGGTTGGCCATCCCCAGATAGGCCTCATGCAGCAGGGTCGTGGGGCTCACTGGCGCTCCGGCGCTGCGACGCAGCTGTCGCTCCGCGAGCTGGCGCAGCTGATCATAGAGCGACGCAAACAGGCGTTCGTTGGCTTTTACGCCGACAGCGTCCGGGCGCGCTGCCGGCTCGGCCGGCCGGTCCCACTCCATCCCATGACCTCCTCGGGCTATTTGGGGGCCAGCATGCCCAATTGCCCATCGCTGCGCAATTGCGTCGGCGCACCGCCCGCTCATCATGTGCCTTGCCGCGACACGTGACCGTGATGTCCACATTCGCACGCCCTTTCCGATCCACTAACTAGAGAAGCATTGCCGACCATGAACACACTGACTCCGGCCTTGCCGGCGACCCCATACATGGAGATCAGTCATGCGAAAGCTCGTCCCGCGGTTGAATACTTCCGTGCCCACCCCCAAGTGCGTGCCGTTCGCCATCGCGTCCGCGTTCCTTGCGGCCTGGGGCTTCTGCGGCGGCGCGGCAATCGCGCAAGCAGACGAACACCATGCGCCGCCCACGCCTATTCACAATCTCGTACGCTTCGCGGATCCAACGGGCGAAATCGCGACATTCAACAATAACGGCCCCATCGATACGCAAAGCGCGTTCTTTCAAAGTCTAGGCACAAACGGCCGCAGCTGTTCGAGCTGTCACGTGGACGATCAGGCGTTCAGCATTTCCCCGCCACAGATTCGCGAGCGCTTCGAGAAGACCAAAGGCCGGGATCCACTCTTTGCCGCGGTTGACGGCGCAAACTGCCCCAATACCCGTGCATCCGGCGCCGCTGCGCATAGTTTGTTGCTCAAGCACGGTCTGATCCGGATTTCGTTGGCGATGCCGCAAAATTCTCAGTTCACTTTGAGTGTCGTGCACGACCCCTATGGATGTGCGTTGCTGCCCGACCCAACCACCGGTCAACTGATGGTGTCGGTGTATCGTCGCCCGTTACCGACCACCAACCTGCGCTTTTTGAGTTCGGTCATGTTCGACGGGCGCGAGACGCTGCACGTACTCACGAGCGAGCAGACGTTCGCGGCGAATCTGCAAAGCGACCTGACGCATCAGGCGCAATCTGCGATCTCTGTTCACTTTCAAGCCGACACCAAGCCCACGGCGGCGCAGCTGGCAGATATCGTGAACTTCGAGTTGGGGCTCTCAACGGCGCAGTTGCGTGACGAGTCCGCCGGCTCTCTCGATCGTCACGGAGCATTGGGAGGCCCGCTCGTGCTCGCCAATCAAACCTATTATCCAGCCATGAATGATGTGCTTGGTGCCGATCCAGACGGAGTTGCTTTCAATCCGGTGGCCATGACGGCATTTGCCGAGTGGGCCAATAGCGGTCAGTCAAACGCCGAACCTTACACAAACGCTGAACCTTACGGCCGCGCGGCAGCGAGACGCGCCATCGCCGCAGGCGAGAACCTGTTCAACACGGCGCCGCTCAGCATCACGGGGGTCCGAGGCATCAACGATAACGCCGCGCTCGGCAGCCCGCCCTCATTCAAGGGTACGTGCACGACCTGTCACGATACGCCCAACGTGGGCGACCATTCCTTGCCACTGCCGCTCGATCTCGGCATCGGCCATGCATCGCAGTCTGGTTTCGAAAACGACCCCATCGTCGCCGTCGCCATCGGCGAACTCGATGAGCCGAATCTGCCGGTGTTCCTGGTCAACGGCTGCTCAACCCCGTTCAGCGCAGGGCAACCCGTGTCGTTCTACACCACGGATCCGGGCAAAGCGCTTATCAGCGGCCTGTGCAGCGATTTAAATCGAGTCAAGGGGCCCATTTTGCGCGGGTTGGCCGCCCGTGCTCCCTACTTTCACAATGGCGCCGCGGCGACTCTTCTGCAAGCTGTGAATTTCTACAACCAGCGCTTCGCCATGAACTTGACCGATGATCAAAAGCGCCAATTGGTCGCATTCCTCAACTCTCTGTAGAGGATGGGACACGAGCATCGGGGCGCTGCCCATCTGCGGGCACACAAATAATTTCTCTGGACACGATTGCCAAGTAATAATGCGTCGTGATCATCCATCTCATCGACGGCACGTACGAGCTTTTCCGTCATTTCTACGGTCTGCGTCGCTTCACCAAGGATAAGGATCGGCCGTTCGGCGCCGTCGTGGGTGTGCTGAACACCATCTTGCAGATGATCGAGGAAGGGGCGACGCATCTAGGCGTTGCCACTGACCATGTCATCGAATCCTTCCGCAACGAGCTTTGGAGCGGGTACAAGACTGGTGAGGGCATTGAACCCGCCCTGCGTGCACAGTTCCAACCGCTCGAAGATGGGCTCGCCGCCATGGGGATTGCCGTTTGGCCGATGATCGAGCTCGAGGCGGACGATGCGCTGGCCTCCGCGGCCGCCATCGCCTCTGAGTCTTCCCGCGTTCAGAAAGTGTGCATTTGGACACCGGACAAGGATCTTGCACAGTGCGTACGCGGAGATCGTGTCGTACAGGTGGATCGAAAGAGCAAGGCTATCCGAAACGCAGACGGAGTGCGCGCCAAGTTTGGGGTAACCCCCGCGCTAATCCCGGACTATCTGGCACTGGTCGGCGATAGCGCGGACGGGTATCCCGGTATCGCAGGCATCGGAGCGAAAGGTGCAGCCAGCCTCATTACGCGTTACGGCAGGATCGAGGACTTTCCGCCGCAGGTTCTCGGGGAGCGCCTCGAGTTTGCGCTACTATTCAAGAAGCTGGCGACACTTCGAACCGATGCGCAGCTCTTTGCGGACGTCGATGAATTGCAGTGGCACGGACCCAGCGAAGGTTTTTCAGCGCACTGCACACGGATGGGCAATCCTGGTCTCCTGGCCCGTGCTGACAAAGCGTCTCCCTTGCGAAGCCCAGCAATATAAGGACGAGAGAAATATGGAAACGATTGGCGGCGATTTACGCCAAATGCAGCGAACTCCGCTGGCTGCATCTCACGTTCAGGCGTTGCGCGCGGAGGGAAAGATCGCCACGTATCCTGCGGGTACCTTTCTCGCGCGGCCCGGCGAGCCCATGGATCGCTTTGTCTATGTCGAGGAAGGCGAGATCGAGGTGGTCAATCCCTATACCGACAAGCGCCATTTGCCCTCCACGATCGGCCCGGCACAGTTCATGGGCGAAATCGCCTTTCTGAGCGGTGGCGCCTGGTCGCTGCCGATGCGCGCAGTTCGAGAAACGCGGGTGATCGAAGTGCCGCGTGAAGCCATGCTGACGCTGATGTCCCGTATCCCCGAAATGTCCGATATCGTTATCACGGTGTTTTCGGCGCGACGCCGACGTTTGCTCGACGACCGCGACGGCAGCTTACGCGTGATCGGCGAAGATGAGGACCGGAACGTGCGCCGGATCGCCGAGTTTGCGAGCCGTAACCGAATCCCCTACACCTCATTACAGCTGCGAAGCCCAGAAGCAGAGGCGACGGCCCTCAGCTGCTCGATCGCTCCGGGCGTACCCGCGGTGATTTTCGGGCCCGACGTCGTCGTGACCGATCCCACGCCGGAAAAGGTCGCGCGGCTGCTCGGCCTCAAGCTCGACTTCCAAATCGACGAGATGTTCGACGTGCTGATCGTGGGCGGCGGCCCTGCGGGGGTCGCTGCCGGAGTCTATGCGGGAGCGGAGGGCTTGTGCGCGCTGGTCGTTGAAGACGTTGCTATCGGCGGCCAGGCCGGTACCTCGAGCCGTATCGAAAATTATATGGGTTTCCCGACGGGCATATCGGGTGCGGATTTGGTCTGGCGCGGCGAAGTGCAGGCGATGAAGTTCGGAACGCGCTTCGCGATGCCGCGGAGGGTGGTGCTCCTCGAGAGGCTCGAGGATAAGAGCTTCTGCGCCACATTCGACAACGGCCAGCGAGTTCGCGCCAAGGCCGTGGTGGTCGCAACTGGGGTGCAGTACCGCCGGCTGCCGCTCGACCGGCTTGCCGATTTCGAAGGGGCCGGCGTTTATTATGCCGCCACCGAAATCGAGGCACGCTACTGCAAGGGAACGGAAGCCGTCATCATTGGCGGCGGCAACTCGGCGGGGCAAGCCGCGATGTTCTTGAGCCGCTCGGCCAGTTGCGTGCGCGTGCTGGTCCGCGGAGCGTCGCTCGCCGCTTCGATGTCGAGCTACCTCTCCAGCCGGCTCGAGGCTGATCAAAGGATCTCGATCGAGTACGGCGCCGAGGTGAGCGCTTTGCAGGGCACTGACCATCTGGAGGCAGTGGCTATTCGAGACATGAAGACGGGGGCAACCCGCATCATAGATTCGCGCGCGCTGTTCATCATGGTGGGCGCCGCACCGAACACCGAATGGCTCTCAGGTCTGGTGAAACTCGATAACAAGGGGTTCGTGATCACCGGTTCCGGCGCAGACTCGGCTGGCTCGCCCTTCGCTACCTCAATGCCCGGTATCTTCGCGGTGGGGGATGTTCGCGCAGGCTCGGTAAAGCGCGTCGCCTCCTCGGTCGGCGAGGGATCGGTCGTCATTTCCAAAGTCTGGGAGTTTGTGAACCGCTGACATTCCCGGCGGCCAATACCAGATGCTCACCACCGGCTGACAGTCACTTTCTGGCGCCCAAACGCGCCAGCAATGCCGAAAGGTCCTCAGGACTGATATAGAAATGCTCGCACACCCGACCCCATAGCATGACCGTCGGCACGTTCCGGTCCCCGCGCTCCTTCTGCGTCTCATGCAGCACGTACAGCACAATCCGCTCTTCGCGGGTCAACCCGTCGCGGACGTCAGGCAGTTTGTCGAAGCGCTCTCGCATGGGAAAAAAAGTAGCATCGGAGCCCTGCTAAGTCTAGGTCTAGATCTCTTGGTTACGAAGCAAGCTCCGCTTCATTTCCGTTGAAAGGCCCCGGCAAGCAGCTCCTGGCCAATGCCCCCGTTATCCTTGTTGCCCGTTGCGAAACGATACAACGCCGCGGTATAGATCGCATGCAGCGTGGCACTCACCAGCGATAGGCCGACCACCGCCGCCAGCAGCACAATCGCCGCCAACACGACGATTCCCACCGCCTTGGTCGAAATGGCGAACATCAAGAACAATCCGGCCAGCAAGCAAACCGGAATGGCAATTACCGCCATCCCCATGCTGATGCCGACATTACCAATAAGGTTCTCACCCCAGTTTCTACGCAGCAGATCGAGACTGCGAGATATCGCCTCGACGGGACCGACGTTCTCGACGACCAATACCGGCAGGGTCATCGCAGTGGCGAGCGTCCAAGCCGCCCCGATGATCGCCGTCACTATCCGGCCGATGATGCCGACTCGCTGCTCGATGGCGCGCAGGATCATGCCGACTGTCGCGGCGATCAGGGCGTATCCCAAGATCGCCGGCAGATTGGATAATGCGGTCCGCAGCCCGTCTCTCACACTGGCCGGCTCACCGTCGAGCCGTTGCAGGACCACGGCAATGAGAGCGGTGTTGAAGAACATCGCGATCGA
>Ga0210406_10004896_pt1 | contig 14164 bp, 9 predicted proteins | sample IncBWC30MmetaG_FD_155454 | JGI IMG/M metagenome (GOLD analysis project Ga0210406, IMG submission 155454) | Forest soil microbial communities from Barre Woods Harvard Forest LTER site, Petersham, Massachusetts, United States - Inc-BW-C-30-M | ecosystem: Environmental > Terrestrial > Soil >... | reverse complement strand
GGTTGCTCGACGCATTGCAGGTCATCAAATTGGCGGTGAGCCTCGGCGGCACCGAAACGCTGATGTCCCACCCGGCGAGCACGACCCATTCGGGCGTGGCCAAGCAAACGCGCGATCGACTCGGCATTACCGACTCCCTGATCCGCATTTCGGTGGGCATCGAAGATGCGGATGACCTCATCGCGGACTTGAGCGCCGCGCTGGAGACGGTGTAGCCACGGCGGCCTCGGCGCCGTGATATTGACCGGTTCGGAATCGCCTGGGGGTGGGAAGGCTTCAAGGTAACGAGGAGTAAGTTACCTTGAAGCCTTCCCACCCCCAGGCATTTCGCGCTGGAACGCTCGACATCACGGTGCAGGAGCCAGGCGAGCGCTAAAACCAATCGGTCACAAATCACTGTGCCGATGTATTGCGCGTGGTTCGCGCAATTACGGAATTAGTTCACACAAATGATACCCACCGCGGCGCGCATCCCCGCGCTTGAGCGACCGCATTTGCCCGCAAATTGAGATGGGCCCGGCAGATTGCCTCAAAACTTGAGCCCCCGCGGTCCGATCTGCGATGGGGATCACAACGATTTCAGCGCTTCTGGCAAAAATAGCGCGACTCGGGGTTTCCCGGCAATAACGTAAACTTCTTAGGAGCTTCCATGCGTAAGATTCTCGTAGCAACCCTGACAGCCGCTGTAGGGGCGGCCGGTGTTGCCCAAGCTGCCACGACCACCACCACGACGTTCGCGGTGACCGCCACCGTGCTGTCGACCTGCTCCGCGACGGCCGCCACGCTGGCATTCCCCAACTACACCCCCGGCGCCGGCGCGCAGATCGGCAATACCACCATCAGCGTCAAGTGCACGAAAAATACACCCTTCACGGTGGCACTCAATGCCGGTTCCACGACAGGCGATGCGTTCGCGCAGCGTTTGATGGCCTCGGGCGTCAATACCTTGCAGTACAACCTGTACACCACGGCTGCGCTCGGCACTGTTTTCGGTGACGGCAATGCGGGTACTTCAACGGTTGGCGGCACAGGTCTGGGCGTCGCCACGGCCAACAGCGTGCAGGTATTCGGACAAGTTCCCGACAGCGCCACGAACCAAGCAGCGATTGCGGGCAGCTACAGCGATCTGATCACTGTCACGGTCTCGTATTGATGTAAGGCCGCTTGCGGCAGCTGGATGCTGCCGCAAGAGGTCCCGCGATTTTTTCAAGCTGATTTCCGGGGATTTCATGCGCAAGGCTCATGCAATGATGCTGATCTTGGGTGCCGCGATAGCGGCCCCCGCGAGCGCAAGTACTTTCAACATCTCGCCCATTCGAGCGGAACTCGCGAACAGCCACCGTACCGAAGCACTGACCATCACCAACGCCGAGGATAGCCCCGTGGTGGTCCAAGTCCGCGTCGTGAGCTGGTCGCAGAAGGACGGCGCGGAACAGCTCGAAGACACGCGCGAACTGTTGGCAACGCCGCCGGTACTGCAGATAGCGGCCAACAGTCAGCAAATCGTGCGCGTCGCGTTGCGGCGCGAGCCGGACCCCACGCGGGAACTTACCTATCGCGTGATCTTCGAGGAAGTGCCGCAGGCAGCGCCAAAAGACTTCACGGGGTTGCGGGTCGCGCTGCGCTTGAGCATCCCGGTGTTCGTCGCGCCCGCGCGTGGCAGTGCCGGCGCGGAGGTCACCTGGGCTTCGCGCTGGCTCCCCAATGGCCAGCTCGAGCTTGCGGCAACCAACAACGGCAGCGGGCATTTGCAAATAACCGATTTCGAGGCCCAGTTTCCAGGTTCGCTGATGCCGCTGCGAGGAGTGACTTCCAAGTACGTGCTTCCCGGCAGCCGGATGAGCTGGACGCTGACTCCACCGGCGGATGCGACCCGGCAGGGAGCGATTCCCATCCGCGGTCACAGCGACCGAGGGGACTTTTCCGCCGACGTTGCGCCCAGCGAACTCTAAGAGCCCCGGGATTGGCGCGTGGCCCTATCAAGGCTCATCCGGATTGCGTACGCGCGGCAGACATATTCTGGCTTGCTGCTTCTGATGCTGGGTTTTGGCGCCCAGTGCGCGATCGCAGCCAGTCCGCCCGCGCTGACGGAAGCGGTTTTGGAAGTCACTCTGAGCGACGCCGAGGCTGGGGAAATGATGGTCGTCCTGCGCGATGCAGAGGGCCGGCTATACCTGGAAGAAAAGGATTTCGCGCGCTTGCGCCTGCACCCACCGCAAACCGCACCTCATATGTATGAGGGCCGGCGATTTTTCGAGCCCAAGGCCATCAAGGGCTGTTCGGTAGCCATTGACGAGAGCTTGCAGCGCGCCGTCATTACCGCGCCGGCCTCCACGTTGGACACGACGCACTTGAGCGCCGCGGAGCGGCGCTCGCCGGTCGTCACACCGGCATCGCCGGGCGCATTTCTCAACTACCAACTCTCGGCGCAGCAAATCGACGGCCAGAATCTGGGAGGCGCCTATGCCGAGCTCGGCGTTTTTGCGGGCGCCGGAGTGCTGACCAGCACCGGGGTCGCCCGCCACGGCGGCACCGGCGTCGACAACCAGGTGGTCAGGCTCGATACTGCTTTCACACGAGATTTTCCGGCAACACTGGAGACGCTGAATCTCGGCGACGCCATCAGCGACGGCGCCAGCTGGGGAAACGCCGTGCGCTATGCGGGCGTGCGCTGGAGCCGAAATTTCGGGTTGCGGCCGGATTTGCTGACGACGCCGCTGCTCGCCACCTCAGGCACTGCCACGGTACCGTCCACCGTGGATGTTTTCGTGAACAACCAGTTGGTGACGAGCAGCCAATTGCCGCCCGGACCGTTCGTCATCGATCGATTGCCCACCGTGTCGGGCACCGGGGATGTCAGCGTCGTGGTGCGTGACGCGCTGGGGCGCGAGCAAGTCGTGACCCAAACCTTTTATTCAAGCACCACGCTGCTGGCGCAGGGCCTGACGCAGTACTCGGTCAACCTCGGCAAAATTCGCGGCGACTACGGCTTGGAGAGCAATCAATACGGTCCGCTGCTCGGCGAAGTCAGCTACCGCCGCGGCATCACCGACGGCTTTACGTTGGAAGGGCACGGCGAATATCTTGCGGGTGACTCGCACGCCGCCGGTGTGAATGCCGCGTTCGCGGTGGGGCGCGTCGGGGTCCTCAACGTCACGGCTGCGAATGGCGGGGATTCAAGCGGATCGGGTTGGCTGAGCGGTGTGGGAATCGAACATCGCGGCACCAACACCAGTTTCATCGCGAGCAGCCTGTGGGCAACGAGCGAGTTCTCGCAGGTGGGCGAGCCTTTGGATCCGGCACTGCGGATGCGACAGCGTAATCTTTTGCAAACCGGCATGGGCTTGGGCCGGTTTGGATCCCTGTCGCTCGCCTATGTGCGCCAGACTTATCGCGACGCGCCCACCCAGCAGACCCTGGGCGTGACTCATAGCATCAGTTTCGGCCGAAGCGGGGCGCTGAACCTCACGCTCACCCGAACCCGCACGGCAGGGGATCTTTCGAGCAGTGCGCAAAGCTCAACCAGCGCCTATTTGATTTTCGTGGTGCCGTTCAGCAGCCGACGCGCGGCCACGCTCGCCGCGGTGGGCGGCAGCGGCAGCGGAGCCCCTGCCAACGAGGTCATCGCTTCGCTGACCATGAGTCCCCCGGTCGGACCCGGCAGCGGCTATCGCTTGAGCGCATCCACCGCCGGCAACTACGACGCCGACTGGCGCCAGCAATTTCGCAGCGCCGATCTGGAACTGGAAGTGGCGCACAATCAGGGCCTTGATGGCCGCAGCGCCTATCTGTCCGGCGCCATGACATTTCTCGACGGTCAGCTGAATACCACGCGCACCGTCAACGGCAGTTTCGCGATGGTGGATGTCGCAGGTCTCGCCGATGTCCCGGTGTATGTCGAAAACCAGCTCACCACGCACACGGACGCGAGCGGCAGAGCCTTGCTCTACAACCTGCGGCCCTATGAGGCCAACCGCATCAGTATTACGCCGGAAGATTTGCCGCTGGATACCAGCATCGCCGCCAGCAGCACCATCATGGCGCCGCCTTATCGCAGCGGCGTCATCGCGCGCTTTCCGGTCGAACGCATTCGCAGCGGCACATTTCGACTGGTCACGGAAGATGGCAAGCCGCTACCCGTGGGCGCGGTGGTCACGCTGAAGGGCACGCAGTTTCCGGTGGTGCTCGACGGCATGGTGTATGTCACAGGCTACGATCACGGCATGGCCGCGGAGGCGAGCTGGGCCGGCGGCCATTGCCGTTTTCGACTGGAGCCGCCGCCGCCGGACGACCCCTTGCCGGACATGGGCACCGTCAAGTGCCATACCGTGGGCGCAATCACCACTGTGAAAAACCCATGAAAACTTGGGTTGCCGGTCTTGCGCTGATCTTGGCGGCTTTGTCGGTGCCTTGCGCCCACGCCGCCACCACCGTCAACTGCACGGCCAGCGCGGGAGGCATCGCGTTCGGCATTTACAATCCTTTGAGCGCGGTGGCCAACGCATCGACCGGAACACTGCGCGTCACCTGCAACGGCAGCGGGACGGGCTCAGCCACCATCACCGTCAATGTCACTTTGAGCACCGGCTTGAGCGGCAGCTATGCGACGCGAAAAATGTTCTCGGGAGTCAATACGCTGAACTACAACATTTTTTGGAGCACTGCTTACAATCAAATCGTCGGCGACGGCAGCGGCGGTTCTTTCGCGGGCGGCACCCAACCGTTCATGGTGCCAGCGGGAGGGAGCAATGTCGCGACGGGAACATTCTATGGGCTCATCCCCACGTCCCAGGATGTGGCACCCGGCAGCTACAGCGATGTCATCACCGTGACGGTCACGTACTGACCGCTGCGGTTCACTCCAGAGGACGCACCGCCAAGCGCACCGGCCACGGATAGTCGCCTGCCATCAGACCGGGTGCGAGCGTGAATCGAAATTTCAACGAGAGATTGACGACCTGAGGCTTTTGCCATCGCTGCACGATGGTGCCGCCGTCCGCGCCCAGGGCCAGATCGGAGTTCAGCCCCTGGATGTTCATGGATGAAAGCATCGGCGCCACGGTCATGACCTCGAGTGCAAAGCCTCTCGGACTGTTGCTGCGAACGGTGAGCTGCGTCGGTTGCATGACATCGATGAAGCCGCGCTTCAAGTCGGCGCCGGAAATTTCCAGGTCCGAGGGCGCCGATCGAAGCTCGATATTGGCGACCGCGCGAACGGTCGCGCTGACCGCGAGGTCCGAATGGGTGTCCCGAGCACCGGCCGCGGTAACGCTTGCGGCAACAATCAGTGCGATACGTGCCGTGCTCAACCCGTGATTGTGCGAAGATTTGCTCAAGTCCTTCAATAGCGGCAATTCGCGGCCGCACTTTAGCGACTGACGAAGAAGATACTCGGCCAGACATAACGCAAAAGCAAGCGGGGAAGATTTCTTGATCAAGCGCGGAGGAATTGGGATCGGCAGCGTTGCCCTGTTACCGTGGCTCATCGCTGCGCCCGGCACCGCGCTGGGTGGAAGCGCCGCGGGATTGAGCTCGGGGGCACTGAACTCGGGGGAACTGAGCTCGGTGGTCGTTACCGCCACGCGCGTCGCCGAGGAAAGCCGCGATTTGCCGGTATCGATCGATAGGATCGATGCGCAAACCATTCGCAGCGGGCAGCTGCAGGTCAATCTGTCGGAATCGCTGCTGACGGTGCCGGGTGTCTCGGCGCAAAGCCGGCAAAACTACGCGCAGGATTTGCAGCTGTCGGTGCGTGGATTTGGAGCTCGATCCAGTTTCGGCGTCCGCGGCGTGCGCCTGTATTCCGACGGAATCCCCGGGACCATGCCTGACGGCCAAGGGCAATTTTCGCAATTTGATTTGGGATCCGCGGACCACATCGAAGTGCTTCGAGGTCCGTTCTCGGCGCTGTATGGCAACTCCTCGGGGGGCGTCATCGCCATATTCACCGAGGACGCCCAGCCCGGCTTTTCGCTCGACGGCACAGCCGAGTACGGCACATTCAATACCCAGCGCTATGCCATGAAGACGACGGGGGATAGCGGCTTCGTCAATTACGTGGTCGATGCGTCACACTTTCAAACCGACGGCTATCGCGTTCACAGCGACGCGGAGCGTAATCTCTTCAATGCCAAGGCGAGCTTGGGCGTGGGCGACACGTCGAAATTGACGATAGTCGCCAACGCCGTGCAAACGCCATTTGTGCAGGATCCTTTGGGCCTGACGCGTGCGCAGCTCGCCGCCAATCCAACTCAGGCCGGCGTGAATGCCCTTGCTTACAACACGCGCAAGTCGCTGGTGCAAGAACAACTCGGTGCGGTCTACGAAAATCATTTGAGCGCCGCCGATGAGGTCTTTGCCAGCGTCTACACCGGGCATCGCGCCACCACTCAGTTCCAAGCGATACCCCAAGCGACGCAGCAGGCGGCGCCGCTTTATCCGGGAGGCGTGATCGATTTGGATCGGGCGTACTGGGGCGTTGATCTGCATATGACGGATCAGCGCAGCGTGGGCGGCATGCCGCTGCTGCTGGCCGCCGGCGTGAATTACGACGATTTGGCGGAGGTGCGTAAAGGCTATCTCAATTACATCGGCTCGGAGCTGGGTGTGCAAGGCGCCCTGCGCAGGGACGAGGCGAATCATGTCTACGATTTCGACCAGTACCTGCAGGCGCAATGGGACCCCTCTTCCCGGTGGCGTATCGTCGCCGGCGTGCGCAACAGCTTCGTCGAGGTGACTTCGCACGGACACTTGGCGGTGCTCGATGCTGCGGATAGCGAAGTGCGGTATTCCGCGGTCAATCCGGTGGGTGGCATTACCTTCCGCGCAAGCGATGCCATCAATTTCTACGGCTCCTACGGCAAGGGATTCGAGACGCCGACGTTGAATGACCTGGCCTATCGTTCGGTGGACGGCAGTCTTCCCGGGCTGAACCTCGGACTCAAGCCCGCGCGCAGCGACAATTACGAAGCAGGCATCAAAACCGGCAATGGCCAAGTGCGCGCCAACCTGGCGGCGTTTTACATTAAAACCGTCGATGAGCTGGCAGTCCTGCAGAATTTGAGCGGGCGCACCGTGGATCAAAACATCGGCGAGACCACGCGACGAGGTGTGGAGCTCGAGGCCGACGCAAAGTGGGCGGACGGTTTCAGCGCCCGATTCGCGTACACCTACATCCGCGCCGTGGTGGCGCAGACATATTTCACCTGTGTCGCGGCGCCCTGCAATCCGCTGACCAAGCCCACCGGCCGGCCTCCCGCCAACTATTTGCCGGTGAACGTCGGAAATCACCTGCCCGCCATTGCGCAGAACTCCGTGTATCTTGGGCTCACGTGGAGCCACACCGCATGGGGTTTTTCAACGACACTGGAGACTGAAGGTAGGGCAAAAATTTATGCCGATGACCGCAACACGGACTCGGCGGCGGGATATTGGGTGGCAAATTGGCGCGCAGGGTTCGAACAGCAGTCACGGCACTGGCGATTCAGCGAATTCGTCCGCCTTGATAATCTGGCAAATCGAGCTTATGTAGGTTCTGTGATCGTGAATGAGACGAATTCGAGGTTTTTCGAACCTGCACCAGGGCGCACGGCATTTGTCATGTTCAACGCAGCGCTGCGTAATTAACGTGGCGTTATGTACACCGAACGCCGTGAACCGCGTTGTGTAGATAGGGTCTTATAGATCATGTCTTGGTGAAACGGCCGCAGGCGGCGGCGAGCGAAGGAGATGCATATGATTATCAGGGGCAAAGGCGTTATTTTGGCAGCAAGCGCACTGGGATTGATCCTGGCAGGCGCCGGCCCGGCATTGGCGCAGCATGGCGGCGGGGGCGGCGGAGGCCATGGTGGCGGCGGTGGTGGCGGAGGCGGCCACTCATTCAGCGGCGGCGGCGGCCACGCAGCGGGCGGGGGGCATTCGTATGGCGGAGGCGCCCATTTCGCCGGCGGCGCGCACTACGGCGGCGGCTATGCCGGCGGTCACTTTGCGGGCGGATATCACGGGGGCTACGCGGGCCACGGAGCAGGTTTTGCCGGCCATGGCTACTCGACCGGCGGCTGGCATGGCGGCGGCGATTGGCACGGCGGTGGCTGGCGCGGTGGCGGTTGGCGCGGAGCCGGCTGGGGCGGCGGCTATTGGCACGGCGGCTTCTGGCCCCGTGCCTACTACGGTTACGGATTCTCGTGGTTCTTGCCCATTCTGCCGTTGGCCTACGCCACCTATTGGTATAGCGGCATTCCGTACTACTACGCCAATGACGTCTATTACACCTGGAACCCGACCTACGACGGCTATGTCGCGACCGACCCGCCGCCCGTGGCGGATACAAGCGGCTCTGCTGACGTGTCCGGATCCGGGCCGGCTCCCAGCAGCGATGCGGGCGCACCGAATCCCGCTCCCGGTCCCGGACCCGGTGGTCCCGTAGCAGGTCAGATTTTCATGTACCCGAAAAATGGCCAGAGCGCCGAGCAACAGGCGAGCGACAAAGCCGAATGCCAGAGATGGGCAGCGGAACAGGCGGGCGAAGTTGCGCAGAATGGTTCCGACTACAACCGCGCCATGGTGGCGTGCGTCGAAGGGCGCGGATACAGCGCTCGATAATTCTAGATTGATTGGGTTAATAAAAAAGCCGCGCATCGAGCGCGGCTTTTTTATTGGGTGCGCCCGGCGGGGCGCACCCTCTGCGTGTATTCCTTTACTCCACCGTGGGCACTTCGCGCCAGTTCAATATCCGAGTTGCGAGCGTACTTGTCAGGTTCGCGGATACTTTTTCAGGAGCTCCCTTCGTGAAGCCAACGACTATCTCGGGATTGCCATTGGCGCCGGTAAACCTGAGGTTGATCGCCGCGACCGTGTACAGGTCAAAAGAAGGAATGGGGCCAGTACCGGTCGGCAGCAATACCGAGTCAACGGTTGCATAGTCAACCGCGTAGACCCGGCTTGAACCCTGCGGGCTGCAGGGATCGGTGGCCGTTGTCAACGAAGTAGCAAAGGTCACGATGCCGTTGAACGCCTGAGGATTCAGGATTACGCGCCACGCGATGGCCCCTGGACCGGTGTCTTGACCCAAGTCGGTGTACCAGCCCAGCGTACCAGATATCGAGTTGGGCACGCCGAGGCCAAGTTGCGCGTTGGATATCGCCGTGAGGTTCGCGCGCGTGATTGGCGAGCTTACGGCGTTGAAGCCGCTGGCCGTGCCGTCGAGGATGGCATAGAACGATTGCATCTGCGTATTGGGCACGTCGGTGACCGCCAACAATACGCCGGTGCCAAACAAGACGTATCGCTTGCGAGTGACCGGATGGATCTCGATCAGTGGTGCGGTGGTGATGGGTTGTGCCGCGCCGCTCGCGTCCGTCACCGTGGCCAGCAGTACCGGTGGCGGATACGCACCGCTAGGTAGTCTCAGATCGAAGCGCCACACCTGGCCATCCAAGTCACCCACGTACGCTGAATCGGCGGTCTCGTCGCTGAAATCCTTGACGAACGCGGATGCCTGCGTAAGTCCGTGCGACGGGCTCGGCGTTTTAACCTTCTCCAACAGCGCGCCGGTTTTCGGATTGACGAAATAAAGATATCCGTAGCCGTCGGCGTTGTTGTAGCCCGAGGTCAATATGGCGACCCAGCCATACTTGACGGTTTTGACGACCACCGGCGTGCCGTAACTGTATCCCAGGGTGGTGTCAGGGTTTGCATTGTTAGGGTATTCCCATAGGACTTTGCTCGCCACTATGGACTCTGTGTTCATATTCACCGGATCGGTGATATCAAGAGCGTAAAAGCTCTTGCCGCCCTTGCCGAGACCGCCAATCAACACGGTGTGCCAATTGGGTGCTCCGGAGGCGCCCGGCGTGTGGTTAAAATCGATATCGAAGGCGGCCGGCGTGGCATCGACATAGTTGTGGTGGACGTAGTTCGGATTACCGAGTGCCGCGAGGCCGTCCACCTGCGGTGTGCCGTTGGGTCCTTGGAATAGCGCACTCGGTACATAGGCAAACTGCTCAATGCCCGTCGCACCGACGAAAGCGTGCAGCATGCCGTCGTTGGCGCCGGCATATACCATGGTGGGCCGCGGTATGGGGGTCGCCGGCAGTGGGGGTGTGTTCGTCCATAAGTTCTTGAAGGCGGTATAGCCCGGATTGTTGGCGTCCGAGAAGCTCTGGACCGGGGTCGATACCGGCGTCAAACCGGCGTCGACGATATCGCCCAGCATCAGTCTGCGGTTACGCAGCGAGTGGGTGCTGGTAGAAGCGGTGGAGGCGACTTCGTTAGTGGTGTCGCCGCGCAAATAACTGAGGTATGGGCAGGAGCCCGCGGTGCAGGTGAGCGAGGGCGAGTAGCTAAGGGTACCAAGCGAGGCCAGCTGCCCCGTGGTCGCCGTCGTGGTCAGACTCGCCGCCTCGAACGTTATGCCGCTGGCGCCATTATATGTGGCGATGAGACGCGGAGGAGTGCCCGTGGTGACCTGATTCTGCAGCGTTGTCGTGCTACTCCACACCGCAGTCTGGCTCGGATTGCCGGTGGTGGCGTCGAAACTCAGTGTGTAGCCGGTCACAGTACCGACCCAGCCGTTGGCGTCGAAACTCGCTCCGAAGGACATGGTGCCGCCGCTCGAGACATTGGGCAGGGAGAAGGAGAACGAGGTGCTTTGTTGCGTAATGGAACTGGCAATGCTGGTGAACGCGGATTTCAATCCGGCGACCATCGCCCTGGCATTGCCGGCGTTGTAGTAGTTATCTGGCAGCGGGGGCGAACCGCCAACCATTCCCGGTGTAAGTGCACCGGTCGAGTCGAACTGTGCCGTCGTGATGGGAGTGTTCAACATGTCGTACTGCGGGTTCGTCGCAGTGTAAAGCGGAACCGTAGCGTTTGCGGCGTTGATGGGCGGTGTGCTGAACCCGCCGTACTTGGCGGCCAGATAGTAAGGATTCAGGTGCTCGAGGTGCTGGCCTTCCGCGACATCCATCCAATAGGTGGAAATCGTCTGCGTATCCGCGAGGTCAGGGCGGATGTCGTTGACGTGCACGCCATAGGCCAAGCCCGCAATGAAATACGTTGCACCCGAATCGAACGGCCACCAGGGCGTTGGCGTGATGCCTTCGAGCTTTTGCAGATCAGTCGTCCATACCGAGGCCTGATTGAACATGACCGATGGCGCAGTCGCATTGAACACGTCCGCAGCCACCGCGGCCGGCATCGCGCGGCCGCCGGACGCATTGGTGCTGCCGCCCACGTTGTAGTCGTACCAGGTATGGTCGTCGCCGATGCCTAAGATGAAGTTTTTCTGGCAGGTATACAGAATGGGATCTGTCCACGTGGTCACCGCAGGAAACCCGTCCAAGATGGCGGCAGTCGTATTGTTGGTCCATTCTTGAACGTTGCCTAAATTTTCATAGTAGCGTACGGCCGCATAATAGAGTTCGCTGACATTGTCGTACGTCTTATAGGTTTGCCCGTACTCGCCAAACTTATTCAAGTAATTCATGACACCGCTTTGGGTCACGCTGCTGCCGGTAGCCGATGCGGTGTCGGGATTCGAACTCATGATGCCGGTGCCTTGATCCCACTCGGCTTTGGCGTTGGCGGCGAATGTATTAAAAACCGGCGCTTGCGGAATGTTCGGGCCGATGTAGCCCATCGGCGCGCGCAGTGCGCCGCCCTGGCGAACGTCGCCGCCCTGATTGAGATATCCAAACGCGCTGAAGCGAATTTTGTTGGCGTATTGCTGCAACAAGCCCTCAGGCTTGTAGTGGCTGCCGTACTGCACGCAGTTGGCTTCCAACAGGCCGTTAACGCACACCGCGACCCGGATGTAGACGCGGTAGGCGCCGCCTGCGCCTGCGCTCGTATTGGCGGTTGCAAGGTTGCTCAGGTCGGTGACCGACCCCGAGGTGGTTGGCAGTTTGTAGTCGGCGCTGCCGCTGGTGCTGGAGTCGCCCGAGATCACCATTGTCTTGCCGTTTCCCCAGACGCCCAGGTTCAACGCTGACCAGTTGTTGAAGGGCGTGAGTTTAGTGATCGAGTTACCCGAGGTGTTTAGATTGTTGCCGACACCTTGATTGGTGCCACGATACGGATAGTTCGAACCTGCGGAGCCCTGGGCAGACCCGTAAGCCTTCTCCAAGATGGTCTGAGTGGTGGTATCGACGCTGCGATAGCCGCCGGTCAACGCCCAGCGAAAGGGGTCGATGGTCTGCGTCGCAGCCCAGTTCATGAAATTGCCGCTCCACTGCCCAGGCGATGGAGAGCAGTCGTGTCCCCCGCCAGAAACGATGCCGCCGCTGGCGGTTGGCGAGAAGTAGCTGTTCGCAGGGGTCGTCGAATTGTAATTATAGATATAGCACTTCGCAGAATCGAAATAGCCCACGTACTGCGTCGTATCCGAGTAGTCGCCGGTGTTTGCGATACTGATCGCGGTCGGGAATTCCACGGAGAGGTCCAGCGCCAGGTTTCCCGGCACGTCCGCACCGGCTGCAATCGGCTTGTCTGCGAGAGTGGTTTGTGCGCGCGACGGTGCCATGCAAACGAGACCAAGCAGCAGCGTCAAAGAGACTGCGACACTGCGAGAAAATAGGCTGTTCATGGATTTAGTCCGGTTTGGTAAAGGTGGATTGCAGGAACGCCTGAGTATTGCGCGGTCCATTGACGCGTACGCTGATGCGATAAACCGTCGCGGACGGCGGCGCGACTGCGGTATTTCGGTTCGCGGTGCCGCCGGTAGGCAAGCCGGTCGACTGTACGCAATTTGGGCTGCTGGCGGTGCCGGTGTTCGTACACAGCCGGTCAATAACGTAGCGGATTGTCACGTCCGGCGTCCTGCCGACTATGTCGTTGGCGGCGACACCGACGCTGAGAAAGCCGTTGGGCCCGTTGGTATTGTCAAGTAAAGCGAGGGGCACGCCCTGCGCATTCGTGGGCAGCGCAGTGGATTTGTAATTCGCGGCCGGCAGATCGGCGGTCGTTGAGTTGGTCGAAAGTGGTGGCCCAGCGGTTTTGAACTCCGTCATGACAGTCGAGACCGCCTGTTCAGCTTGATTGACCAGGTCGCGGTGAAAGGCGAGATTGCCGGCACTCAGCAGCGAGCTGTTCACCGAGCGCAGCAGGGCAACTGCGCCGATGGCCAAAATCAACAGCACGATCAGCGAGAAGATCAGAACTACGCCCTGCTGGCGCGCCGCCGAGGCGAACTGCAATCGATTCATCACGCCCCCCCCGCCAGCAACAACATGTTGCGTAAGGGCACCGTGAATTCGAACACGCGATAGCGGAACTGCTGATCGGTCGCGCTCAAGGGAATGGGCTGCGCCAGCGAGGTGCCGGTGCCATTTGGGCCATTCTTCAGGCCGTTGAAAATCGTGAGTGTGGGCGGAGAAACCGGGTTGGGGGCCGCCGCCGTGCCGCCGTTCAAGTCGTAATAATCGCCGCGCACCACCAGTGCGATCCGGACCGAGAGGATCTGTTTCATTTTCGCGGGCGAATTCATGACCGTGTTGATATCCCAGCCGGCGTCGCCGGGTCCGGCCCATGCGTTTTGAATACCGGCGCCAATGGTGTCGATGCCGTACAGGGCGTTCATTTGCACGACGCCATCGGCAATGGCCTGCGCCGAATCACCGCCGGCGCCGCCCACCAGTTTTATGTTCTGCAGCAAATCGTAGCTATAGAGTGTGCGGTTGTTGTTGACGCCAAACAGCATGAACTGGACATTGTTCGCCCCGGCATTGCCGATCGGTGTGACATAGCTCGACGTGTTGGTGGCTAGGGCCGCCATGCCCGTGGTAGCCGCAGTCGCCGTGTAGTAGACGCCTCCGAAGTTCAGGGTGGTCGTGGGTGGAATTAGCGGGGGGATAACTTGCTCCATCAGGCAATCCGCCACGCCGCTTTGACTCACCAATAGCAAGTCGTTGTTGGCGAAGCCCACCGTATTATCAAGTATCGCCGTGGTGGCGCTGCCGCCGCCGGTGATCTGGCGCGACACGCCGCCGGCGGAGCCGGAGCCGCTCATGACCATGATGACGTCCGAGACACCGTCTTGCGACTGAGTCTTGCCGATGAGCACCGGGGCCACGTTCAGCGTATTGGTTACGCCGCCGAGGAATGCCGCGAAGGGTTGAGGGAATGGCGTGGCGCGGGGGAATATGGCTCCGGCGTTGAGGTGGCAGCC
>Ga0210406_10004895_pt1 | contig 14167 bp, 13 predicted proteins | sample IncBWC30MmetaG_FD_155454 | JGI IMG/M metagenome (GOLD analysis project Ga0210406, IMG submission 155454) | Forest soil microbial communities from Barre Woods Harvard Forest LTER site, Petersham, Massachusetts, United States - Inc-BW-C-30-M | ecosystem: Environmental > Terrestrial > Soil >... | reverse complement strand
TGCGTCAGCCAATCCCGCATTTAGCAAGACCGGGGCGTACACTGGCCAGTCGCCGGTGGTGCAGCTTTCCGGGACTGGGGCGGGCCTGCCCACGATTTCCGGTCGCAATCCTGCTTCCTATATCACCCCCACAACGGCAGCTTGTCCTACATGTACGCCTCAGGGAAACGGGTTTATCCCCTATACGCCCTATAATCTCCCCGTTATGAACGGCTGGCAGTGGACGGCGGGCGTGCAGCGGCGTTTGCCCGCCAATATGGTGGTAGAGGCACAATACGTCGGCAGCCACTGGGACAATCAGGAGTTCCTGGCCGATATCAACCAGCTGCCTGCGAACAAGCTCGGAGGCGGTCAGAGCGCAAGGCCGTATCCGCAGTTTTCGGGCATCGGCATCGGCTCGGGCGGATCGCGAACCGGCCTGTACACCGGCAAGTCGAACTACGAGGCAGTGTCGGTCCTGCTTCATAAACCATTTGGATTTGGGCTGTCTGCTGATTTCGCTTACACCTATTCACAGCTGAAAGATGACATGGATTCTTCAGGCTGGGGCGAACAATTTGGCTCCGTGTACTATCAGGACGCCTTTAATCCGTCGGCCAACTATTCGCCCTCGAACTTCAATAGGCCTAACTCGGTCAAAGGGTCGCTCGTATACGCGGTACCGCTGGGCAAAGGACACCAGTACCTGAACTCGGCTGCAGGGGATGCGGCGCTCGGCGGTTGGCAAGTGTCAACTTCCTTCATAGCCGAATCGGGAGCTCCGTTCACGGTGATAATGAACAGCGCTACTCCCTCCGGCGCGCTGGATGGATCTTTGTATCCCAACCGGGTCGGAAGTCCACAAGCGATCGATCAGTCGCTCAACACATGGTACAACCAACTCGCATTTGCAGCGCCCGCACCGAATACTTTCGGCAATAACCCGAGAAATTCGCTCCGTGGACCTGATCTAACGGATGTCGATTTCTCGCTAGCCAAGAACTGGAGTATCCCAGGGTGGGAACGCGGCAATTTGCAGCTTCGCATGGATGCGGTCAACTTCTTGAACCATCCAAGCTTCCAGAATCCCAGCAACAACCTCAATCCAAGCGCGCTTACATCGGGGGTTCCCGATCCAAGCGTGGGGAAGATCAACGGCACAACGATCACCGGTCGTACCGTTCAGCTCTCCGCCAGATTCTCCTTCTGAGTGAGGAGGGGCGGCTGTTGTCTCTGGAAACTCACAAGGACGGCGGCGTGCCGCCGTCCTTAATCTTTTGCCAACCCGGGCAGGCGGATGTCGGCAGTATCATTGGTAACGATGAGGACTAACAAAGCTATCCGTCTGCTCGGAACTCTCCTCTTCCTTTTCGGCTCACTGCAGTGCTTCCCCCAATCCGCTCCCACAAGCGTCAGGCTGCCGAATACCTGAAGGAAAGGGCCGGATTTGGCCGCGACCGAGTTTAAAGCCATCGTCGCTCTCGATCCCGGGAACGTCGACGCCCTCGGCAACCTCGGAGTGCTGCTGTTCTTCCAGGGCGCCTCCGCCGATGCCGTTCCCCAGTTCCGTGCCGCGCTGAAGCTGCACCCCACCTTGTGGAAGATACAGGCTCTCCTGGGAATTTGCCGAGAAGCGGACCGGCAACATCAACACAGCTCGGGGCGATTTGGAGAAAGCCTTCCCAAAACTATTCGGAAGAGAAGATTCGCATCGACACTGGGACGGAATTGATCGAGATCGATTCCGCAGCGGGCGATTTGGACAAGGCCGCAACCACCGTGAGCGTTCTCCGCAGACTCGAACCTACCGATGAGTCTCTGATTTACACCGCTTACCGTATCTATTCAGATCTCGCTGCCGAGTCTCTGCTCAGCCTGTCGGTCGTAGCGCCGAATTCTGCTCACCTGCACCAGGCGATGGCGCACGAATTGGCAAAGCACGGGAACACCGCAGAAACGGTTGAGAACTACCGAGCTGCGCTCAAGATCGACCCCCGGCTTCCCGGACTCCATTTTGAGTTCGCTGAGATGCTCAATTCTCAAGCGACCCGAGAAAGCCGGCAGGAGGCTCGAAAACGAATACCAGGCCGCCTGGGTGCTCAATCCGCTTGACGAACAATCGAAGTGCAGGCTCGGCGACATCGCCGCCCGGCGAAATGACCTGTAAGGAAGCGTACGACCGTTACGCCAGAGCAGTAGAGCTGCAACCTTGTGACCCCGAAGCCAGCATCGGCTTGGCCAAGGTTTTGATGTCCATGGATCAGCCGGAGAAAGCCGAGCCGCTGCTGAAGCGCGCCCTTCAGTTGGACCCCACCAGAGCCGTGGCGCACTTCCGCTTGAGTACCGTATATCGACAGATGGGACGCCCCGCGGATGCCAAGCATGCGTTGGAGGAATACCAAGATACAAGGACGTGAAGGACAGGCTTGCGGAGCTTTACCGCCAGATGCGTCTGGAACCAGCCCAGAAAGACAGCGACGAGGCGGTTCCTGGAAGATAGTCAAGTTTCCCGGCATACGCTCCGCCGAGACGTGATCAAGGACGTTGAACAGGTCGGATTCCTGATTTGCCAGGGCCAGCGGAACATACGAACCTCCACTTTCGAGCCGCGCTCTTTGCAGCTTTGGTGATCCTGTTGGCTGGTTGGCCTGCGCTCTCTGGGTTTTCTGTGGGCCCTACACTAGAACTCGTCGCAGCTTCGCCGCCCCAGGAACAGTTGCCTCAGCTCATCGACATCACCGACTCGACCGGCATCAAGTTCGATCATCGTTCGAGCCCGAGCAAAAATACTTTGTCGAGTCGATGAGCGGAGGCGTTGCCCTCATTGACGATGATCGCGACGGGTGGCCGGACATTTACTTCTACTTCACCGAACGCTGAGAGCGTCGACCTGGTTGGCGGGCAAAAAAGCGCGAAGCGCCCTTTATCACAACAATCACGATGGAACCTTCACCGACGTCACCAAGCAGGCCGGGCTGAGCGACGACTCAAAATGGGCCACAGGAGCCGCTTTTGGCGACTACGACGGCGATGCTGGGATGACCTGTTTGTCGCACCCCTAGACCTAGACGATAGCACCATGAAAACGAGCTTCGATTATTTCGATCATAAAGCAAAGCATCATTTCTATTTCGGCGGGAAGCTGTTCCCGGTTGCGCCCGCTCGCGCAATAATTCTCTCATCCAATTCCCTGGAAATACCGCAGACCCTTATCGCATTTTTTTGTGCAACTTGCTCCCCTCCACAGGCCGGTAAGCGCTATAGTAGATCTAAGCCGCAAACGTAAAACTGATAGCACCCAAGAATTCGCAGGGCAACGTGTATGTTTTTCATTCATCAACAAATCCAATCATTCCTAAACTTAGGAGTATGTAAGGAGTATCCGATTATGGCTAGACCAAAATTTCCCAAGAACACGAGTGAAGTGAAAGAAACAGTCTCCAATACCAACAGTCCTACCTCGATGTCTGACATTCGGTCAGACACGAGCGTCGGATTGGCGGAAGTCCCGCCGGCCAGCGCCGGAACCGAACCCAGAAAGACGGAAATCAAGAGGCCCACAAGAAAGCCGGAAATCGTCAAAACCGAAGCCCGCGCCAATCTCGTTCCCATCAATGTGGAGGACGAAATCCGTCGTCTCGCTTATTTGCTCTCCGAGCGCCGCGGATTTGAATCTGGTCACGAAGCCGAAGACTGGCTGGCTGCGGAGCGTGAGATTCGCCAACGCTACCGCCAGCAGAGCGCTTAGCGCCCACTGTTCAAGAACCGCCCTGGCGGCCGAGCCCCGGCCGCCGGACTTTAGGTCGAACCGACAAGTCGAGGGGGAAACTCAGGCGGAAAACCCGATCCCCCTGCGTCCCCGATTTGTTCCGGATTGCGTCCGGCCTTTTCCCCGGTCTCAGCGACGGGCGTTTCTGAAGGCATCCCCGCACAATACATCCCCGCTGTTGCCTGAACGTGCGGTTTTCTGAAAAAATACGTTGGGGTCCTCCCACATGGCTCTAGTCGGCAGTTTTGCCTTGCTCCTTGCACTGGCACTGAGCATCTATTCGTTCGGTGTCGGCCTTGTCGCGCTCTTCTTTCCAGGTGACCCTCTCTGGGAGCGCCTCGGTGAAACCGCTCGCCGTGCCGGAGTCGTGGTTTTCGGATTCGTGGTTCTCGCCGCCATTGCCCTTGTCGTAGCCGCCTTCCGCGACGATTTCACCATCGCTTACGTCTTTCACCACAGCAACCGCGACCTCCCCGGCCCGTACAAGTTCGCCACGTTATGGTCCGGCCAGGAAGGCTCGCTGCTGTTTTGGTCGCTGCTGCTCGCGGGATACGGCTTCGTCCTGCGCCTCCGCTATAAGACCGATCCCCGTCTCTTCGCTTACGCGTCGGTCGTCCTCGCCGGTGTGCAGATCTTCTTCCTCGCCCTGGTGAACCTCGCCGCGAATCCCTTCGGCCTGCTCGCGGGACCGCTACGCGCCGATGGCAGCGGTCTGAATCCTCTGCTGCAATATCCCGAGATGGTCATCCACCCGCCCATGCTTTACCTGGGCTACGTCGGATTCACCGTCCCCTTCGCCTTCGCGCTGGGCGCGCTGATCATGAAGTATCCCGGCGAAAAATGGATTCATATCACCCGCCGTTGGACCATGGTCACCTGGGGATTTCTCACCTGCGGCATCTTTCTGGGAGCCCACTGGGCCTATTCCGTGCTCGGCTGGGGGGGCTACTGGGGATGGGACCCCGTCGAGAACGCGTCGCTGATGCCCTGGCTCGTCGGCACCGCCTTTCTGCATTCGGTCATGATGCAGGAGAAGCGCGGCATGCTGAAAGTCTGGAACATGTGGCTGGTCTTCGCCACGTTCTGGCTGGCGATTCTCGGAACGTTCCTCACCCGCAGCGGTATCATCAGCTCGGTCCACGCCTTCGCGCAGTCGTCGATCGGCAGCTGGTTCGCGTGGTTCCTATCCATCACCTTCGCCGTTTTCGTCTTTTTCTTCTTCAAAAATAAGGATCACCTGCGCAGCGAGCATAAACTTGAATCGCTGATCTCCCGGGAGTCGAGTTTCCTATTCAACAATCTTCTGTTTGTGTTGCTCTGCTTCACCGTGCTCTGGGGCACATGGTTCCCAAAGATTTCCGAACTGGCGCAGGGCAACAAAGTCACCGTGGGCGCGCCTTTTTATAACCGTGTCGCGATCCCGGTCGCCCTGCTGCTCCTGATTCTCACCGCAGTCGGACCCTTGCTGGCATGGCGCAAAACATCTTTCGAAAGCTTGCAGCGCAATTTCATGGGGCCGACCATCGGTGCAGTCGGGGTGATGGCCTTCCTCATGATCACCCCGCAATCCTGGGGATCGCCCTTCGGCATGCGTCCCTGGCAGGACGTCGCCTACTTCTATTCCCTGATGGCCATCGGGCTTTCGGTCCTGGTCACGCTCACCATCGCCAGCGAGTACTATCGCGGAAGCAAAGTCATCTCCGGACACACCCACCAGGGCATGTTCGCGTCGATGGTCCAACTCACCCATCGCAATACCCGGCGCTATGGCGGATACATCGTCCACTTCGGCGTCGTGGTCGTCATCATCGGCTTCGCCGGCGCCGCCTTCAATCAAGATAAAGAACAAGAAATGGGTTACGGCGACAAGATGACGATCGGCAGCTACACGCTGGTCTGCCGGTCTTATACGGATGAAGATTTCCCCAACTACGCCGGCGAGTGGGCCGTGCTCGATGTGCTCAAGAACGGCAAGCAGATCGACACCCTGACGCCGGAGCGCCGCTTTTACAAGGCCAGCCGCCAGACCTCGACCATGCCTTTCATTCGCTCTACGCTCAATGAAGATCTATACGTCGTGTACGAAGGCCTGAACCAGGACACGGGCCGCCCGATCCTAAAGGCGCATCTCAATCCCTTAGTGATGTGGATCTGGCTGGGAGTCTGGATCATGCTGGGTGGCACCCTGCTGGCGCTGATACCGAACGCCCCGGCCCCAGTCCGCGTCCCGGCAGCAAAACTGGTAGAGCAAGCAGTTCCATTAGCGACTGGGGACTAGGAGTTTCAATGTGGGGACAGCCGCCCTCGGCTGTCCGCCGCGGGTAGCGAGGCGCTTTTGATCTGCAGGGGCATAGACTTCGAAACTCGCGCGAACCGGAAACGAAAATGACCACGACCTCCAACCCGCTTCTCCACCGCCTACTGCACTGCGGCCTGCTCACTCTCGCCGTTTTCGCCCTCACCGGCGCGGGCGATCCGGCCACGCGATTCAACGAACTCGGCCACCAGATGATGTGCATCTGCGGCTGCGGACAAATTCTTCTCGAGTGCAATCACGTCGGCTGCCCCGACTCCGACGGCATGCGCAACGAACTGATGGCCGCCGTCAGCCGCGGCGACAGCGACAGCCTGGTCGAACAATCGTTCGTGCAAAAATACGGGCCCACGGTGCTGGCCGCGCCCACCACGACCGGTTTTAACCGTACCGCTTGGATCGTTCCCTTCGTCGCCCTGGCGCTGGGACTCAGCATCGTGGTCCTGATCATTCGCGCCTGGAAGAATCGCCCGACACCGGCCATTGCCGACGGCCTGCGCCCCCTCCGCGGCGCCGAACTCGAACAATTCCGCGAAAAGGCGCGCAAGGAGACTGACTTATGAGCTTCGAACTAGCTTGCTGCCTGCTGGCGACCGCCGCCGCGCTGTTCTACATTTTCTATCCCGGCGCGTTCGCTCGGGGCCGGAAAAAGACTCGCGCCTCATACCTGCGCGAACGCAAGGATGTCGTCTACGAAAACCTGCGCGACCTGAATTTCGAATTTAAAGCCGGCAAAATGCCCGAGACCGACTACCAGCCGCTAAAAGCCTCACTGCAAGACGAAGCCGCCAGCCTCCTGGCCGAAATCGCTCGTCTCGAAGCGAAAGCCGTGAAGTCGGTGGATGGTCGGCGGCTAAGCTGATGCGGCGAGGTTCGTTATGGGGCTGACTCAATACGTGGACGAACCAATGCTGGAGACGGTGCCACGCCTGCTGCCCAGCGTTGTCCTTGAGCCCGTACTCAAACCGTTGTCCTGGTCAAAAGATCCCTCCGTCAGTCTGAAGGGAACGCGTTTACGGACATTCAGGACTGCGCATGGGGGGATTTAAGGCAGGGCCAATCGCAGGTAAGCAACAGATTTGCCGCTCTGCCGCCGTCGCCCCGCGACAGACGGCCGCACCATAAAGAATGAAAGTGAAGAAATTTCGCCGGCTCGCTATCATGAAAAGGAGTTGATTTTGACCAGGCCATTTCTCTCCATCTTCCTAAATCTCCTTCTCGCATTCGGCGCCGTCTCGGCTTCCGCTCAAACCCTGACCGGCAGCGTAAAAAATTCCACCACCGGCAAGCCCGCTGCCGGCGACGACGTCATCCTGCTCAGCCTCGGTCAAGGCATGGAAGAAGCCGGCCGCACCAAAACGGACGCCAGAGGCAAATTCAGTTTCAAACTCGACGGGCAGGGCCCCCACCTAGTCCGCGTAATCCATCAGGAAGTCAGCTATCACCGCATGGCTCCTCCGGGAACGACTTCGGTCGAGGTCGCAGTCTACGACGTCAGCAAAAAGGTCGATGACATCCAGGTCATCGCCGACATCATGCGCTTCCAGGCAATCCAAGGACAGCTCCAGGTCGAGCGCACGTTCGCGGTCAACAACAACTCCAAACCGCCCCGCACCCAGATGAACGAACACAACCTCGAGTTCTACGTGCCCGACGGCGCAACCATCACCGAAGGCGAGGCCATGACCGCCGGCGGCCAGCCGGTGAAGTCCGCCCCGGTTCCCGAGGACAATGCCAAGAGCCGCTACGCGTTTCTGTTCCCGCTTCGACCGGGTGAGACGCGATTCAGCGTGGTCTACACCGTTCCTTACACCGGCAGCGCCAATATTGACCCCAAGAGCGTTTATCCTCTCGAACATTTCGTCGCCATCGCGCCCAAGACCATGCAGTTCTCCGCCGCTCCGGGAACCAGCTATCAGCTCGCTCCGTTCCCCGGTCAACCCGACGCCAACGTGGAGGTAGCCTCCAACTCGCAAGTGGGCCAGCCCATGGCATTCAAGCTCTCCGGCGAAGGCGCTCTCGCCGCGCCGGCCGATGAAGACGGCCAGCAAAGCCAGGGCCCGCCTTCCGCGCAACCGGAAAGTCGCCCCGGCGGTGGTCTGGGCCCGCCCATCGACGCCCCTGACCCTCTGCAAAAGTATCGCTGGTACGTCCTCGGTGGATTCGCCGCAGTGCTCGTCATTGGCGGAGTCTACATAGCCTCGCGCCAGCAAGCCTCCAACCGCACCGCCCGTTCCAGAGGACAGGCTCTGCCCTCGCTGGAAGAGGATGAAGACTATGCTGGCGCAGAGATCCCCGCCGGGCACGACCTTCGTTCCAATGACGCCCGTGGCGGCAGTGCCAGTCTCGGCCAGTCCCGTGCGCAGCCCAGCGCTGCGCCTCGCTCTTCCATGCTGCTCGAAGCCCTGAAAGAAGAAATTTTTCAACTCGAAGTGGAGCACAAACAAGGCCGCATCTCGCAGCAGGAATACGACAGCGCCAAATCCGCCCTCGACCAGACCCTGCAGCGCGCCCTGAAACGCGAAGCGCAGAAGGCGTAACCGCGCCAACTCTTACCCCGGCAGGGACGGCTGAAAAATACGCTACCCATGTGTGACATCCAACGTGTGACATCCAACCTTGATGTCCACAGACCGAAGACCGAGGGGCGGATCATCCCCTGAAAGACAATGGCGCCAGAAACAGTAACTCCTTATTTCGCAATGTTTTACCAGCAAATCACTGAGCCCCAAGGATTTTTCGTCGAATTTTCGCTGACTGACTCCGTAATTGCTACTCTGTAATTCTAAGACCTCGCTGGGGAGGGGGGGTACTCCCTGAAGGTTGGGTTTCCCCAAAACGACCTCATGCATCTCTGCGCTGGCCCTAACATCCAATGAGGCAGCTCCACAAAATTATGGGAAATGCATTCAAGACCGCGTTCCTGCTGACTGCTCTCACGCTGCTCCTGATGTTGATTGGCCGCGCTTTCGGCGGTCAGAACGGGATGTTCATTGCGCTGGCCATCGCCGTCGTCATGAACTTCGTCTCGTACTTCTATTCCGACAAGATCGCACTGTCGATGTACCGAGCGCAGCCGGTGACGCGGGAAGAACTCCCGCGAGCCTACGCCGCCGTCGAACGTCTGACGCAGAAAATCGGCATTCCGATGCCAAAGATGTACGTGATCCCCTCGGAATCGCCCAACGCGTTTGCCACCGGACGCAATCCCAGCCACGCCTCCGTCGCCGTCACTCATGGGATTCTGGGTTTATTAAACGATGAAGAACTCGAAGGCGTCCTGGCGCACGAACTCGGCCATGTCAACAACCGCGACATCCTGATCAGCTCCGTTGCCGCCACGCTCGCCGGAGCGATTACGATGCTGGCCAGCATGGGACGTTGGGCAATGCTGTTCGGAGGTTTGGGAGGCGGCAGCCGTGACCGCCGCGACGGCGGCGGAGGTTTCGCCGCACTGTTCATGCTGATCGTGGCTCCGATCGCCGCGATGCTGATTCAGCTGGCCGTCTCGCGCTCGCGCGAATACCAGGCCGACGCCACCGGCGCCCACTTCACCGGCAATCCCTACGCCCTGGCCAGTGCCCTGCAAAAACTCGATGCCTACTCCCGCCGCATACCCATGCAGGCGAGCCCCTCGACGGCACATCTTTTTATCATTCAGCCGTTCCTGGGAATGAATTTCAGCAGCCTGTTCTCGACCCATCCGCCGATCGCAAAACGCATCGAGCGCCTGACGGGAAGGCCCGCGGAGTTTACGCAGTGAGCTACCGGCTTTCAGCTCTCAGCTTAAACTGCAGCAAGAATGACAGACAGTCACGTTCCAGACAAGACAAGCCAATTCCTCGTTGTCGTCATTGTCGTCCCGAGCCAAGCGAGGGATCTTGGTTCCGCGGAGAGCGGACGGCGGAAAGCTGACAGGTAGTCCCGTGACGTAGGTAACTCCGCCGTCGCAGCGCCCAATAGTAGAATCGAAACAATGTCGCCCGAGACCGCTATCGCTGTTTCTCACAAAGCTGCTGAACTCGAAAAGGCTCTTCGCCGCGTAATTCGCGGCAAAGATGACGTCGTCCGCCTCGCATTGGTCAGCATTTTTGCCCGCGGGCACCTGCTGATTGAGGGCGTTCCCGGCGTCGGCAAAACCACGCTGGGACAGGCGCTCGCCCGCGCCATCGACTGTACGTTTCAGCGGGTGCAGTTCACCAGCGATATGCTGCCCTCCGACGTTCTGGGCATTTCGGTATATTCGGCGCTGGAGCAGGAATTCGAATTTAAGCGCGGCCCGGTTTTCACGAATGTTCTACTCGCCGACGAAATCAACCGCACCACGCCCAAGACGCAGTCCGCGTTGCTGGAGGCCATGAACGAAGGCCAGGTCACGGTCGACGCGCATTCCTACGAGTTGCCGCAACCCTTTCTGGTAATCGCGACACAGAATCCGGTGGAGCATCACGGAACCTATCCGCTGCCTGAATCGCAGCTCGATCGCTTTCTGATGCGCGTGCGCATGGGATATCCCGACGCCCAGGCCGAGCGCCAGATTCTGCGTTCCGAAGCCGGAGCCGCGCATCTGGACGATCTGCGCCCCGTTCTCACGGGCGCGGATGTGCTTGAAATGCAGCAAGCCGTGAAACAGATTCGCGTCGATGACTCGCTGGTAAGTTACGCTCTGGAAATCGTGCACCGAACGCGCGAATCGGAATTCCTCTCGCTCGGCGTCTCCCCCCGCGGGTCGCAGGCTCTTTACCGCGCCGCGCAAGCCATGGCCTTCCTCGAAGGCCGCACATTTTGTACGCCGGAAGATTTCAAGCCGCTCGTCGTCCCCGTCTTCGCCCACCGCGTGGTGGTGAACGGCCTCTACACCTCGACCCTGAAAAAATCCGAGCAGTCGGATCAGGCGCTGAAAGAAATCATCGAGAATGTTCCGGTACCGGTATAACCGCAGTCGCCAGTTGCCAGTTTTTCTCTTCCGTGTTGCTCAGCCATCCCCGTGGTGAAATCTTCTTGCTTGGCGTGAGAGAATGCCCGTTCCGTGATTGCGGAAACGATTCCCGAAGCCTACGCCTCCACCGGCAGGCAAGTGTCGCAGCCGTTTCTTCGTCGCCAAGGACCGCATCCTACGTTCCCGATGGGGCGCTATGTTAGCCAGCCACTTAGGGTCGAATGCAAGAGCATCCGTGACATTCGGCAATTTCTGGCGGGCTGCAAATACATTTCCGATAAGGAACTGTTCGACAAGGCGGACTATTGGCAACCCCCGGAACAGTTCGAACACGGGAAGAAGGAAGAAGGGTAACTGCGAAGACTCGCGGGGAAGATTTTGCGACAAGGCCTCTTCGAGCGCGATCTCTGGCACCGTGGCAAACGCGACTGACCATGGTCGGGGTTCGGCCCAGCTATAATCCTCCCGTCATGTCCTTCCTCCGCTTCCTCATGTTGCTCTCGCTCGTTGCCTGGATCGGCGGGTTGATCTTCTTCGCCTTTGTGCTGGCGCCGACGGCGTTTCAAACTCTGCCCAGTACGCATCTTGCCGGGAACTTAGTTGGACGAGCGCTGGGCAAGCTCCACTGGATCGCCATTGTTTCCGGAATCGTATTTCTGGCCAGCTCCCTGCTCTACAGCCGTCTCAGCGAAGGAACGGCGCATGCTTTTGCGATTCGGAACGTGCTGATCTGCCTGATGCTTGGGCTCACGTTGCTCTCCCAGTTCTGGATTATCCCGCGCATGGACACGCTGCGGGCGTCGATTAGCGACTTCGCGACCGTACCGCTGGACAGTCCTGCACGCGTGCAATTCGACGCACTGCACGCCTGGTCAACGCGCGTGGAAGGCGCCGCATTGCTCCTGGGTTTAGTGGCCGTTTACTTAACCGCCAATGGAATAACCAACTTGTTGATTAAAAAGGGCTAACATTTCCTACCATTGCATAGCATCGCATCTTCGTCTAAAGTTGCGACATGAGCAGACACCAACGCGGTTACATCTACGAAGCTTTCAACGCCTTCCACGTCCGCTACTACACAACCATTGATGGGGTGAGGAAACAGAAGTCACACCGGCTGTGCACCAAGGACCGCAACACGGGGTGCGGCTCTGCCTCGGCGCAAGCCGTGCGCAACCTGTGCGAAGACTTCATGCGCACCGTCAGCCAAACTCAGCAGACCTCGGACAGCCTTGAGCAGAACATGTTGGTTACCGAATTTTATGAACGGCACTACCTGCCGTATTGCGAAGAGATTTTGCCGCTCACCGGCAAGCCGCGCAAGAAGCCAAGCACGATGCGAGGCTATCGGCAAATTTTTGAACAGCACCTCAAGCCGCACTTCGGCAACATCACCTTGCAAGCCTACGAACCAAAATTTGGTACGCAGTTGCTTCAGTCGCTGACCGGCACACAACGAAAACGCACGTTGACGCACATCCGCGCCGTTGGCTCTGCCATCTTCAAGCTTGCCGTGGTTGAACAGCGCATCAAAGTGAACCCTTGGCACGATGTGGTGATGCCGGATGATGCCATCGAATCCGAAGACACCGAGCATTACACGATGGAAGAGGCCGAAGACATCATCAGCGCGTTGGTTGACCACGCTGATGCACAGTTGGTGATGGCTCTTGCGTGCTTCCTTGGTCTTGGTCCGGCTGAGATTGGTGGTTTGCAGTGGGGTGATGTTGACAAGGATTGGATTCACATTCGCCGCAACAAGTATCGAGGCCAGATCACCACACCAAAAACCAAAGAGCGCATGGCACCCATACCCATCATTGGCAAGGTCCGAATCTTTTTGGAGTTGTGGCGTGCGAAGTGTGGTGATACCAGTGATGGGGTGTTTGTGATAGCTGATCTTCCCAACATGGTTGCGTTAGTCATCAAGCCGTGCGTAAAAGCGGCAGGCTTAACTTGGAAAGGCTTGTATGCAGGTCGCAGAGGTGCTTGCACAGCCATCATCGAAGCAACAGGTGGTAACTACGCTGTTGCTCAAGCACTGTTACGGCACAAGAAGATGACCACCACTCTCAACGTTTACAAAAAGCAGATCACACCCGAGGCTTTCAAAGCAGGTATGCAGGTGTTTCAGAAGTCACTCAAAAAATGAGCATTTTGATTGTTGTTCCAATACTCGCTGTGCTTGGTGGGTTGTCAGCGAGTGGGTACACAGCCTTGTCGCGCACATCTCGCGCGGCTGCCTACGTTACGTTAGCTGAATTGATTGAAGGCACCGTGTGGAAGAGAAAGGCATGGCCCAAAGCTTTGTTTAATATGGTCGGGGTTCTGTTGGTCCATGCCCTAGGTGTTGCCGTCTTTGTCGCGCTTACTCTTTACCTGCTATACATCATTTTGCAAAGACTCGGGGTAGATGTTAGATCACTGCTCCGAGACGCCTCAATTGTTTTAACATCCGGTTGCGTTCGATGGTGACAAGCATCTCCAAAATCAAGCGATTCCATGTTTTTTCGGAAGCTTCAACCGTTTTCATTAACAATTCCCCTTTCGTACCAAAGTCTAACCTCAGCTTGCCGAGGCTTGGATGTACCCGGCCTAGATCGGGGTTGTAGCGAACGCTAATGCGCGGCTCAGGCCGGTCTGAGGCCACGTTGGTGATCCTGAAGCGACCGGGCTGACCCGGCTGACCTTCTATCCTCACCGTACGGTTGCTGTAACCGTAAGCCGCTCTTTGCCTCTTGCAGAATCAATAACTTAACAAGCGTAAAACCCCGTTCCGAGGCACCCGGCCAACCCAAAATGCAATGGAAAATGCAATGCTTGGATTCGGGCACAGCAGATTCCAATAAGAATCAAGCACTTACAGGCGCGATGGGTATTTTGAAGGTGCGCTTGTGTCTGCGCCCGCGCCCCCGGTTTTGACTCTCAGCGAAACCACCCACGAAGTACGAAGGTCTTCGTATGCTCGGTCTTAGTGCACGGTCTGCGCCTGTTCCCGACCCTAGTATATTGATTGGGCACAGCAGAGACCCACACCGATGGAGAGAACAGAGCTCTCTATCCATCGTGTAACGGGTCGCATTCTTTTCCCCTGACCTTTTGAACCCAACTTCCGGCAATGTTCTCAAATTTCTCTCGGATTTTGACCTGGGCGGGTACAGGTCAC
>Ga0210406_10004892_pt1 | contig 14171 bp, 10 predicted proteins | sample IncBWC30MmetaG_FD_155454 | JGI IMG/M metagenome (GOLD analysis project Ga0210406, IMG submission 155454) | Forest soil microbial communities from Barre Woods Harvard Forest LTER site, Petersham, Massachusetts, United States - Inc-BW-C-30-M | ecosystem: Environmental > Terrestrial > Soil >... | reverse complement strand
GGGATGCAGGTTCACCGAGCCCACCCATTTGCCGATGATCGCGCTGGAATTCGGATCGACCGGCGCGGAAGAGATGTTGGTGTTCCACCGACTTTGGCTGGAGAAAGGAACAAAGCCGTTCAGGCTGGCGGCCTGGCCGACCGACATGACATTGCAGGCCAGGTTGCTGCCCCCAGCGTCACCACCTGAACCGCCGTTGGTACCGCCGTTATTTCCTGCGGAATTGGATACACCAGAACAGGCCACCAAGACCAGCGCCAGCGCGAACCAGACGGAAAAGGAAAGATACAACTTCCAGGCTGAAGAAGGACGGCGCATCGTACAACGATTGTCCGCAACCCCAACCGCTGCCGCCAAGAGGCCTTCAGGACATGTCCAGATTCCAATAATCGCGCACGCAGACCGAAGCTCCGAGCCCCGTCGCGTTTCACTTCCCTTTCAGCAACGTCTTGGCCGCGCCCATGTTTTCGTATTTGTCGTAGACCCTCACGACGACCACGTGCTCGGAGGCGCCGTCTTTCGCTGTGTCGAGTGGGACCATGAAGTCGTAGTCTTCGATTCTCGCGTCCGACAGCTGGCCGCTGGGCTCAACGTACTTCCAGTCTCCGGCGTCCACGGAAAACTCCGCGCGTTTAATGTTGGAGAATCCGTCTACCGCCCGAAAACGTACACGAATCTGAGTACTTTCGATCGAAGCGATCAGGTTTTCGACCCGCGGAGGAGTGGTGTCGACTTCGAAGCGGCGGCTCTCTTTCGAGGTGGTAAGCGCTTCGCCCGGCGAGTGCGACGGCGCATCCGAAGCCACAACCTTCACCACGTAGCCGCCATCGGGTAGCAAGCTGGCGTCGAAGGAATAAGCTTTCTCGATCAGGTTGTCTTTCAGGAGCAGCCAGCGTGTTTCTCCGTCGCCGCGGTAATAGACGGAGTACACGAGCTGATCATCGTTGTCGTCGTTGGCGTTCCACTTGACGCCGATCGAATCGCGATCGTGAGTGCTCGGGAGCGGCGATTCGAAATGCGTGCCCAACGATACGCTCACGTCGGTGCTCAGGCTGAGCCCGGTCGATTTCGCGAGCGGTTGATAGCGCACGCCCATCAGCACGGATACATCCTCGACCTCGGGGGCCACATTTTTAGGAAGATAGTTCAAGGTAACGGTATCGACTGCGGGCTTCGGGTTTCCGGAGTGGAGCACGGCTTTCCACTGGGCATAGCGTGCTGGCGGAACTCCCATTTCAGATTCCTGATTAAGATCCACCTGCTTCCAAGGACTCCAGTTGCGATCGGGATTGTCGACGTTGCCGCTGCGCGCGAGCAACTCGACAGTGCTGCCGGTGCCGCGCAACTCGGCGCGTCCCCAGCGAGAAAACACTTTGGCATCGAACACATCACTCTCATAGGTGCCTTCGGTCTCCGGTCCGGGACCCAGGAGAAAAATCTTTCCCAAGTTACTGGTTGCGGCGTACAGGCCGCCCTGGGGAGCCTTAGCAAAACCCGTTACCTGCGATGCCGGCGCCTTCAGCAGATCGGAGAATTCGTCCTGCCCGTCGATCTCAAACACGTGCCCGCGGTTTCCCGTTCCAGCGAGCAGCTTGTCATGCGAATCGAACGCGAGTGCGTAGACGATGTCTTCATGCGAGGTCCAGATACGCGACGGAGAGCCATCCGCGGCGATGCGGTACACATCTGACCCGCCATTCGAACTTCCGCCGGGAAATGGGAATGGTCCTACGTGGGACGTGCTGGGCGACAGGGTGAGAGTCATACCAGGCGTTGGAGAGCTAGACGCTTCCGCGGAACTTGCTGCCGTCGAGATCGGCGAGGGACCGACGGATGGCGTTGACGTACCGCCGCGCTTCTCGCCGACACCGGCAGCAAAGATGTTACCGTCGCGGTCGAGCGCGAGCGCAGTGATCTCTTTTTTGGCAGCACTGTACAGCACGAATCCATCGCCCGCTGGTGAAATCCGATATACCAGCCCACTGCCATCGGTGCCGGCAATTACGTTGCCCTTCGCGTCGAGCGCGAGCACGCGGATGTGCGTGTCATCGCTCTTGAAGAAAAGCGAGTGTTCGCCCTTCGCCGTAACCTTATAGATCTCACCGTGATCTCCGGTGGCGACGTAAAGATTGCCGGCCTTATCGAGAACCAGGTCCCAGATATATTTTGTGCCGGGCGCAAAATACTCGGACGAAGTCCACGATGGATCCAGGGCTGGCTTGGCCGAATCTTTTGGCGGCGCCGAGTCTTTCGCGGCATCCTTCTCGGAGGTCTTGCTGCCCTTGCGGGTGTCAGCTTTTCCCCGGACCCGGTGCTCGATCTTGTAGACCTTGCCGTCGGGCGCCGTGGCGGCGTAGATCACACCATGTGATCCGACCTCGAGGGTCTGCACCTGCAGTTCTTGCGGCTCAAAAATTATGGTTGCACTACCATCGGGCGCAATTTGATAGACGCGCGCGGGAGATCCAGTCGCGGCATAGACATTTCCAGATTCATCGGCGGCGACAGCCCATATGTAGGTTGAAGGCGTGGCGTAAAGCAGTTTGAACGAGGGCGCGAGTTCCAGACCGCCAGAACTGCGAATCGCTACTCCGGTGGCAGTGCCTTTGGCGAGATCTTCGAATTTCGACTGCTCCCAGGCGCGCGTTCCGTCGGCGAACGCGCAAGGCCCGAAGCCGCTGATCAGGAGTATGGAAACAAGAAACCGGACAAGAATGAGAACCGAAATCCTGCGAAAACTCTGCAATGTCACACCTCGATTGAAAATCACCCAGAGACGCCGACAGCCACATCTGAGCCCACGAACCGGAAGATTTCAGAGTACCACGCACACCGGGTGCCTCGCGCCTGCATCGAGCGTCGTCCAGATGGCTGGGCGGGAAGTTCAGAAGCTGGCAGGCGTGTTATTGTAGATTTTTATGCAATCTGCACGTCAGAAACTGCTCACGACGTTGGCTCACAAGTCGTTCCGGCTGGGAGAGTTCACACTTTCTTCTGGCGGCACAAGCGACTACTACATCGATTGCCGCACGACCACGCTCGACGCGAAGGGCGCGCGCCTGACCGGAGAGGTGTTTCTTGCCGAGATTCAGCAGCGCGGGTGGAAGCCACGCGCCACTGGCGGGCTGACCATGGGCGCAGATCCCATTGTGGTAGCGGTCTCAGTGGTGAGCGGCGAAGTGGACGGCTTTCTGGTGCGCAAAGCTGAGAAGCAGCACGGGACGGGGCAGCGCATCGAAGGCTTCCGCGAGAAGGGCGCGCGGGTCGTGGTGGTGGACGATGTTTGTACGACCGGTGCCTCAACGGTGCAGGCGATTGAAGCGGCGCGCGAATTCGGATTCGAAATTGTCGGAGTGATGTGCCTGGTTGAACGGGAAGAGGCCAAGGGACGTCCGAATGTGGAGAAGGCGGCGGGCGCGGTTCCGTTCGTTTCCATTTTCACTGCAAACCAGGTTCGTGCTCAACATGTTTTGCAGACCGATGACACCGAGCCCAACGTCCTTTGCGGTGGCGGCAGCCTGTGAGGTATGCGGACGGCCGGCAGTTACCAACAACCCGGGAAGCTTGTGCGCGGCACATAAAGTCTGAAGATTGAGACCTCGAGTCATTGCATCTTTCAGAATGAGGGATCGGCGTCCGATGACATCCATGGCTCAATGAGTTACTGATTCAATTCCCTATGATTCAAACTCTTGAATGGACTAACCAAGGCGTACGTTTCATCGACCAGACGAAACTGCCTACCGAAGAAGTCTATGTCACCTGTACCACCCACCAGCAGGTGGCCGAGGTCATCCGCAGCATGGTGGTGCGCGGGGCGCCGGCGATCGGAGTTGCCGCCGCCATGGGCATCGCCCTTGGCGTAAGCAATTCCAAAGCGGAGTCCACCGGTGACCTCAAGCACGACTTCGACCAGATCTGTGACCTCATCGGCAAAACTCGCCCCACAGCCGTGAATCTTTTCTGGGCGATTGGCCGCATGCAGGAGAAGTTCGAGCGCATCCGCATTCGCCCGATTCCGCAGATCAAGCAGGATCTGATCGATGAGGCGCAACGCATGCACGCGGAAGACATCGCAGCCAATCAGGCCATGGGACGGCACGGCGCGACCTTGATGCCGAACTCAGGCGGAGTGCTCACACACTGCAACGCCGGAGCTCTCGCCACCGCTGGATACGGCACGGCTCTGGGTGTGATCCGCGCTGCGGTCGAGCAGGGCAAGAAAATTCACGTGTATGCGGACGAAACCCGGCCCTTCCTGCAAGGCTCGCGGCTGACCGCATGGGAACTCATGAAAGACGGTATTCCGACCACCGTCATCTCCGACAACATGGCTGGCGCGATGATGAAACAAGGAAAGATCGGGGCCATCGTGGTGGGCGCCGACCGCATCGCAGCCAACGGCGACGTGGCCAACAAGATTGGAACCTACACGGTTGCGATTCTGGCCAAGGAGCACAACATTCCGTTCTACGTGGCCGCGCCGATTTCAACCGTTGATCTGGCCTGTCCCGACGGCAGCCGGATCCCCATCGAGCAACGGAACCCAAGGGAGGTTACCCACATCGCTGGAAAGCAAATGGTTCCGGACGGAGTGCAAGTGGAGAATCCTGCCTTTGACGTGACTCCCGCGAAGTACGTGGCCGCGATCATCACCGAAAAAGGTATCGCGCGCGCACCGTATGAAGATTCATTGCGCGGATTGGCGGCCCAAGAGGCTGGAGTACTTCCGTAGCTATTTGAGAGTGCAGCTCCCGACTGGCCGCTCGACTTTCAGCCGCAACGTAAAGAGATGTAAAGTCTCGAAATATTTCACCTCCTGCGCTACTTCCTGCCGCGATCCGGGTTGAAACTAGCGGCCACACCATCGTGTAACCTGAGTTCAGATGACCCAACTGCGCCAAGACTTTTCCAGGGGGAAGTTATGTCATTTCGCAATCGTCTGCTTTTGCCCGCTGCTCTCTCCATGCTCGCGGTTCTGGCTGGCTGCGGGGGCAGCAGCGGCACGGCGAATCCCGTAGCCCCGCCCAGCGGGGGCTTCAGCAATAGCAACTTAAATGGTCCCTACGTCTTCTCCATCTCGGGCACCGACGTCAATGGGACCCCTTTCGCGATGGTGGGGACTTTCACGGCCAATGGCAGCGGCGGCATAACCGGCGGCACGCTGGACATCAATGATCTGAGTACCGCGCCGATTCCCAATTCGCCGATCAGCAAAGGCAGCTACAACGTAGGAGTTGACGGTCGAGGAATTGCGACGCTCCAAACCACCACGCCATTCGGCAGCATCATCGTTGACTTCGTTCTGCAAAACGGTTCCCACGGGCTGGTCACCGAATTCGACAGCAACGCCAGCGGCAGCGGCACACTTGACGCCCAGACGGCCGGCGTAACGCCGACGGGTTCTTATGCGTTCAGCTTTTCTGGGCTGTACGGCAACAGTTCTACCGCCACGGTCGGAAATTTCGCAATCGGTTCCGGAGGAGCTACCGGCCTCGAAGACTTCAACTCGGGAGGAATACCTTACCCCAACGAATCGTTGACAGGCTCGGTGGTTCTGGGACCGTCGGCCACGCCAGCGACGCAGCTGGCAGCGGGAGGTTTCACGATCATCTACGACGTATATGCGATCGACGCTGCGCATTTGAAGTTTATCGAGATGGACGCGAACGGAACGATCTCGGGCGACGCGTTCTCACAAACCAGCACGGCCATGCCGAGCGGCACTTTGGCTTTCACCTTGGTGGGTGGCGTGACCGCGCCGGTGGCGGCCGGAGGCTTCATGGTCACTGACGGTGCGGGGAACATCACAACCGCCTCGACCGAAGACGTGAACAACGCCGGAAGCGTTTCTCCGATGCCAATAAGCTTCTCTGCACAATACGCTGCGGCCGGCACCGGGCGCCTGACTTTAACGAATTTCTCTGGCTTCTTCGGGGGTACGGGGTATGCGGCGTATCCTTCGAGCGGCGGTTTGCTGTTGTTGGAAGTCGATGGCTCGGGTGGCATGATGGTCGGCGCGGCTTATGCGCAGACCGCGGGCGCCACGTTTGCCGCATCGCAAGGCTATGGGCTTAACCTTTCAGGTTCGAACCTAAGCGCCGGTGCCGGGGCCTTAGTCGAGGTCGACGACATCGCAGAGTTTAGCGCGGTCAGCAGCGGCACGACTGTAACCGGCGTCACGGACGAAAACTTCGCGCCCGGCGGGGCCCCGAACTCTAGTTTGAAGCTCAGCGGCACCTATGGTCCACCGGACTCCAATGGCCGTGGTCAGATCGCTGCTAACGCCGGCAATACCACAAATGGCACCCTAAACGGAGGGTTTGGAATCACGTTCTATACCTTGGATGGCACCACCTTCCCCTTCATAGAATCGGATAGCGGCCAGGTGGCGGCCGGGGTATTTGTACTGCAAACTGCTTCCGCATCGTCTTCCGCCGCGCTGGCAAAGTCGCACATGTTCATGGTTCAACCATTAGTCAGGCCACGGGTGGCTCGCCAGAAACAGAAACAGAAATAGACCGTCACCCAAATCGATGGGCGCGGCGTGTAGTTTCTTGCGACCGCGCCCTTTTTGCTTTGGGGCGGGCTTGCCCAGATCGAATTGGATAGCTTTAGGTTTAGGACGCAGCCTTGCTAAGAATATTTTGCGTGTTTGCCTGGACGCTAGCGGCAGTAGCGGGCTCGCTGGGAAGCTGGCGCTACCCTTCTGATGGGCTCACTTTTCGGACTCCCGGGCTGCGCGACGCTATCCACGCAATCAGCCGATAGAGCATTAGCAGGGTCAATACCAAGCCGTATTCCAGAGGCTTCTTCAAGTCTGCCTTGACAAGCCAAATGTAGTGAATCACTCCGGCGGCGGCACTGAAATAAATCAGACGGTGCAGCGCCTGCCAGCGCTTTCCCCCCAACTTTCGGATCGACCATTTTGTCGAGGTCAGGGCGAGAGGAATCATCAGAGCGAAGGCAGTCATTCCCGCGGTGATGAACTTGCGCTTGGCAATGTCGGCCAGCATCTCGTGCAAGTCAAAGAATTTATCGAGCCAGACATAGGTCATCAAATGCAACGTGCCGTAAAAGAAGGCGAACAGGCCTAACATACGGCGGAAAGCAATCAGCCAATACTGCCGGGTAAGTTTCCGCAAAGGCGTAACCGACAGCGTAATCAGCAAGAATGTAAGAGTGCAATCACCGGTTCTATGAGTGATCGCTTCAATCGGATTGGCGCCAAGCTGGGCGTGAAAACCCCTCCAAACCAGGTTCGCCAGTGGCGCGAGGCAGGCTAGAAAGATCACGGGTTTGAGCCATCGAAGCATGGAAAATCGGGCGTCGGGCCGGTAGACCTTAAACCACGAAGCGCCGCGGGGAGACGCAGCAAGCTGCGCCTCTACGGGTGCGCACAGCCTGCCGTCAGAACTCAAGCCCTCAGAAATTTTTCTTCAGATCCATGCCGGTGTACAGACTGGCGACTTGGTCTCCGTATCCGTTAAACATGAGGGTAGGACGCTTGAAGAATTCGCCCAGCCTACGCTCCTTCGCCTGACTCCAGCGGGGATGGTCCACGTTCGGATTCACGTTGGAGTAGAAACCGTATTCCCGAGGTGCGGAGATATTCCAGGTGTTCAGCGGCTGCTTTTCAGTGAAACGTATGCGCACGATCGCCTTCGCACTCTTGAATCCGTATTTCCACGGCACGATGAGACGGATCGGCGCTCCATCCTGTTTGGGAAGATCCTCGCCATACATGCCAAAACCAAGCAGCGTAAGCGGATGCATGGCTTCGTCCATGCGCAACCCCTCAACATAAGGCCATTCGAGTACCTGCCGCTGTTGGCCTGGCATCTGGGTCAAATCTAGAATCGTGGTGAACTCCACAAACTTCGCTTTGCTGGTTGGATTGGCTCGCTTGATCAGTTCGCTCAGTGAAAAGCCGACCCAGGGCACGACAATTGACCACCCTTCCACGCAGCGGTGGCGGTAGATGCGCTCCTCCGGAGGAGCCATTTTGAGGATTGCGTCAATATCGAGTTCCTGCTTCTTGTCGACCAGGCCATCAATTTTCACCTTCCAGGGTCGCGTGCGGAAATTCTGAGCGAGCTTTGCGGGTCCATCCTTGTCAGTGGAGAACTCATAATAATTGTTGTAAGTAGTGACATCTTTGTAGGGAGTAATGGTTTCGGTCGTGCTGAATGGGCTTTTTTGAATGCCGTCGATCTTGTTAGCAGCCAGCACCGCAGTCCGAGGTGAAACCATCTCGCGCAGTCCCAAGCCAGTAGCCGCGGCGGCTCCAGCGACCGCCGCCCCCGCTAGAAACTTGCGGCGGTTCAGATACAAATTTTTGGGAGTGATTTCCGACGAACGAATGTCTTCGGCTTTTTTGATCAGCATGAGAACCCCTGTTCTTTATACGCGCATCCGCCACAGACGGATTCGCCCGCCCTGCCTCTATCTTCCATCAGATGGGACGCTCATGCCGCAAAAAAGTTTCATGAGACTCGTTTTGCAGGCTGGCACTCAGGGCTGGGACGGGCGGTGGAAAAACTCAGGTTTGATACTCAGGGCGACGCTCGGGAGCGCTTAACCTAACACTTCTCTTACTTTCCGCGCCAGGTTTTGCAGGGTGAAGGGTTTCTGCAAGAATGCAGCACCGCTCTCGATGGTGCCTTCGCTAACAATTGCATCCTCGGTATAGCCGGAGAGATAAAGTACCTTCGTTTCAGGACGTGTCTGCGCGAGTTGCTTGACCAACTCTCGGCCGCCCATCCCAGGCATGACAACGTCGGTGATGACGAGGTCGATCTTGCCCTGGTGTTTGGCAGCGACGGCCACGCCCGATTCGCCATTATCCGCTTCGACAACCCGGTAACCCTTCGCGGCGAGGGTTTCCCGCACCAACTGACGGACGGACTCTTCGTCCTCCACCAACAAGACAGTCTCGGTGCCTCCCAACGCCGTGTGAGCCACTGGAACGGGATGCCTTTCGGCAACGCCTTCGACGCGAGGTAAATAAATATGGAAGGTGGTGCCGCGTCCTTCTTCACTCTGTACCATCACGTATCCGCCACTCTGCTTCACGATGCCGTATACGGTCGACAAACCGAGCCCGGTTCCCTTCCCTTTTTCTTTCGTCGTGAAGAAGGGTTCAAAGATTCGCGACTGCGTTTCTTTGTCCATACCCATGCCCGTGTCGCTGACCGAGAGCATGACGTAGTCGCCGGGCCTTATGAAGGTCGCACCGCGGCGATGACCATCATCCACGACAATCCTCTCGGTCTGGATGGTGAGCGTTCCTCCGCCGGACATCGCGTCCTTGGCATTGACCACGAGATTCATCAGCACCTGTTCCAACTGACCAGCATCGGCCCGTGTGTGCGCGGCTTCGTTGGTGAGGCTGGTGAGGAACTCGACATCTTCACCAATCAGCGGACGGAGCAACCGCTCCATGTCCGAGACAATCGCGTTTACATCGACGACTTTCAATTCCAGCAACTGCTTGCGACTGAAGGCCAGCAACTGGCGTGTCAAGGTGGTGGCGCGATCGGAAGCTTGCTGAATAGCAAGAGCTTTATCGCGCAACAGGTGGTGAGGTCCCAATTCCGCCAAGACGACTTCCGCATAGCCGCTGATCACCATCAGCAGGTTGTTAAAGTCGTGCGCCACCCCTCCGGCGAGCCGTCCCACAGCTTCCATTTTCTGAGCCTGGCGGAACTGATCTTCCAGGGCACGGCGGTCCGTGACGTCCTCGGCAATCGCCTCCAGCACATCTGCCGGCTCGTCGGCACTGCTCACTGCGCGGCCGCTGATGCGCACGGTAATTGTGTTTCCGTCGTTGCGTTTCCACTGCACTTCGATTCCATCCAGGCGACCGGTGCGCCGGAATTCGTCAATCAGCCGAGTGTGTTCTTCGGCTTGGGCGAACACATCTTTCTCGGGGTCGAGGAAAAGCACTTCCTCGGCGGACGCGTACCCCAGCATGGCGATCAACGCGGGATTCACATCCAGGAAGCGTCCTTCCAAACTCGACCGGTAAATTCCGTAGACAGAACTCTGCACCAAAGAGCGGTAGCGTGCTTCGGACCGGCGCAGTGCCTGCTCGTTGCGCTTGATCTCAACCGCACTGGCCAGTTGCCGTGCGACGAAAGTCAAGATCTCCTTGTCGCGCTCGCCATAACGGATGTTCTTCGAGTACGTCTGCACCACCAAGGCGCCAAAGGTATGACTGTTCACTTTCAACGGAACGCCCATCCAATCGAGGGAACGCGATCCGTTCCGGGCCACTTCGCCGCGCCCTTCCATCGCTTGCAGCACTTCGGGCGTGGCCAGAAGCGGCTCTCCCACTCGGATGAGATAGTCGGTCAACCCGTGTCCCAATTTCTTTGGGTTCGGCGCGGAGTCCTGCTCGTCGACAAAATAAGGAAAAGTAAGCAAATCAGAGACGGGATCATAAAGCGCGATGTAGAAGTTCCGCGCGTACATCAACTCATCCACAATGCAGTGTACGGCTGCGAAGAATTGTTGCAGATCGTGAGCGCTGCTGCTTTTCTCGGCAACCCGATAGAGCGCCGAACTCAGTGCCTCCACTCGCTTGCGGTCGGAAATGTCGTGGTAACCGGCGTAGTAGCCCGCCATCTTCCCATCCAGCAAAAGGGGCGCGCACGACACGGATACATCGAGCAAGGTCCCATCTTTTTTTCTTCGCTGCGTTTCCAGTGTGATGCGCTGGCCTTTTGCAATCGCCTCGGTCACCCACCGCGACTCCGCGAGCCGGTCGGGAGGAACCACCAGATTCTCGAGAGGATGTCCTACCACCTCGGCCACTTCGTAGCCGAACATGTGCACAAAAGTTTCATTGGCCATCAGGACACGATTGCTGCTGTCGGCGACGCTCAATCCGTCGGGCGATGCCTGAAATATCTGTTCCAGAAACTGCAAGCGAGCGTCCGAGCCCTGCCTATTTTCATTGTGTACGTCGGTGTGAGGAGGCAGAGGGCAAGAAGGTAGAGAGCAAGAAGCCTTCGCGGGCGCGGTACCGTTTCCCGGCTGAACAAAGGCAGGCGCAGCTCCGCGCTCCAAGGCTTTCTTCAGCCGGTTAGCGTGGGCAAGGTCCGCCCGTCCTGATTGGGTGACACGTTCACCCATCCGCGAATTCCCCCTCTCAATGCGCAGTCTAAGCGCATGGTAGAACGCGAGGTACCGGCTCGAAAGGTTACGGGAGTAATCCCAAAATGAGGTAGTCCAATCTGCCTCCATTCCACAGTCCTTCGTAACCTTGCGGGCACGTGGGGGAACTTAAAATCGTCGCATTACTTTGGTGAGGTGAGAGGGTAGCGAGCGTCTGCTGTCCGTGCCACAATGACCATTACAAATCTCGCGCACAACCTGAACCTCGGCGAATGAGAGCCGGCGCGGCAGAATACTCGGCAGAGATTGCGGATGAATCATCAAGGGGCGGGAACTGTATTTTTTCACGGGCGAGGGTTGCTTCTTTTTTTCACACTCGCGATCGCGATCTCTACGACAGCGGCTCAGACGCCGGGTGTCACCGATAAGATAACAGCATTCTGATCGGATCCTGCTCGGCGCTCGACGGGCCAGCTGGTTTCCTCGGCAACCACACCGTGCTGGGGTGCGACAACCTATCTACATTCCATCAACCCGGGGTTTTCGGCCGTAAAGTGCAGTTTGCTCGCCTTCGACGATGGGTATGACCCGAAGACGGCTCCGGCGTGTTTCAGGCGGATGACGAAAGAAGGCGTGTTCGCTCTTGGCTTCTTCCTGGGGACACCCACCGCCAAGGGGTGCGTTCCGATGGCACGGGAAGAGAAAATTCCAGTCGTTGGCCTTTTCACCGGCGCTCAAATGCTCTACGCGCCACTCAAACGCTACGTGATCAACATGCGCGCTTCTTACTACGACGAAACGCGGGAGCAGGTCGACAAACTCTGGGACGTAAATGTGCGCAAGATGGCAGTGATTTATCAGGGCGACGCGTTTGGCAAGGCGGTGCTTGACCGCGTGAAGCTTGCGCTCGCGAAACACAAATCGCAAGTATCTGTCGAAGTATTATCGGGACTCAGCGCCGAGTTAGGTGAGCCTGGAGGGGTTCGTGGACGCGATGGTCGTGGTCGAGGGATGGAATCGCGCAGAAAAGGATGTAACCCGAGAAAAATTCATTAGCGCCATTGAGTCGATTCACGAGATGAACGTCGGACTGGGATCGGAGTTGAAACTGACGTACAGTCCGGCGGACCATGAGGGCTCTGACAACGTCTATCCAACAATCGTGCAAAAGGCCAGCCCACGTTGCTGACAGATTGGTCAGCGATCGGCAAAGCAGCGACGCTGGTCAGCCAACATCATTGATCGCCGTGCTCGCGATCGACTTACACGTGCGCTCACTAGTCTTGTAAACCCATACCACGCGAAAAAGTTGCGCTGAGCGCTGCTGCGCATTTACGCACATCCGAACCATGCCGTGCAGATGCATCTCCGACTGACTCCTTCGCATCGAACGAATTAACCAGGTAGTTAATTGGTAAAAATTCGTCAATGGTCGGAGGTGACCTCGATGACAGAAACAAATGCAAAGAAGAGTTTAGTGAAAGTGGTGGGAGCGCTGCTGGCCGTAGGCGTGTTGGGCGCAACGCTGGTGGCTGAGACCGGAACTGCTTCGCGGTATGACAATCAGATTCAGACGACGGTGTCCGCGAAGCTAGCGGGCAAGAAGCAATTGAGCGATGTAAAGACGAGCGTAGCGGACGGCATTGTGACCCTTAGCGGGACAGTTGACCTGTACCAGGGCAGACTGGATGCCGCGAAACTAGCGCGGAAGGTTGGACACGTTCAAGGCGTACGCAACCTGCTGACCGTGGCCGGGCCTAATGTGCAAGACGCTCAGCTGGAACAGAAATTGGCTAAGAAGCTGCGCTACGTGCGGGTGGGATATGACAACACGTTCGATTACTTCGCGTTGGGAGTAAAGGACGGAGTCGTGACGGTCGAGGGTGAGGATCGGACTGGCATTGGCCGCGATGAAGCTCTCGCCGACATCGCGAATATGCCGGGCGTGAAGGACGTAATCGACAACGTTTCGCTCGAGCCGGTTTCGCAGTTTGACGACCGGTTGCGTTTTCAAGCCCTGCGCGTGATTTACGGCGACTCCGTGTTGAGCAGGTACGCGCTGGATCCGGCGCGTCCCATTCGCATTATTGTTTCGAACGGCCACCTGACTCTGTACGGCTCGGTCGACAGCAAGATGGACAAAGAGATTGCCGGAATCAAAGCCAATCAACTTTTCGGCGCCTTCAGTGTGGACAATAAGCTGCAGGTCGAGGGAAAGCCGGGACAGCAAGGGTTGTAAGGTTGATGTAGCGGTGACAGAGAGGGCACGGCCCAACAAGCCGTGCCCTTTGATCTTTTTGGCTGACAGCTACGGAACGCGGAAAACGATATTGGCACCGAACAGATCGGGTTCGCCGTCTGGCAGGTAAGGACGGAAACGCCATTGCCGAAGGGCTGGGTACGCGACCATGAATAGGCTACTTGGGGGCGTCATACGGATTTCCAACACCGTTGATTGCGCCTTCCAAACCTACTTCCACCTGAACTTTCAGTTCGGTACTCTTTGGCGCGGTTTCCGCCGGGAAAACAGGTTCGACGATATTCGTTGCCAGGTGCCTGCGTCCACTGCGCCTTCATCTGTTTCCACTGGTTGAACGTGGGCAGCGGATCAAAGATCGCCGTCACCAGGTCGTTCAACCCCCAGGGAAAAGAGTCCCCGGTGTTCGGTGTTCTGCTCGGCAATCCTGTCGTCGCCGACGATCATGGTCTGGGAGTAGCTCGGGGATGGCAGAGTGCGTCGCCACTTCTATCCAGTACTCTTCGATTGCAGCCTTGGTTTCGGAATCTGGACTTGTGGTTTCAACGATGGTTGCCTTCAGGTGAAAAGAGGGGCCTCCGGGCAGAGCAAGCTGCGACTGCTCAAGCGCGCGCGGCGCGTCGTCGGCCAGAGATGTTCCATTTGTCTCGCCATTCGAAAGCAACGCACCAATGAGAACGCATCTTGAGTTAGGCTGGCGTGTGCTCAAAGGGTAGCTTGGTGTAGCGCGCCTTTTCTACTGCGATGATCAACGCGACTCTTCCTTCTGGCTGGCGAATGGGAAAGGGCTTGC
>Ga0210406_10004890_pt1 | contig 14173 bp, 19 predicted proteins | sample IncBWC30MmetaG_FD_155454 | JGI IMG/M metagenome (GOLD analysis project Ga0210406, IMG submission 155454) | Forest soil microbial communities from Barre Woods Harvard Forest LTER site, Petersham, Massachusetts, United States - Inc-BW-C-30-M | ecosystem: Environmental > Terrestrial > Soil >... | reverse complement strand
CGCGGGTGTTGAAGACCGATACCGCGACGGTCTTGATGTAGCGATATTCCTGCTCGAAGGCGGGAATCTTTATCGAGATGTCCTGTTGCTTGGCGTACCACTTAAACGTCAGCATGCCGCGTTTCTTATCGCCAAGTACGTCGGCAACGTGGGCTTTGATGAGGTCGCCATTGTCGACGAATGCCTGAACGCAGGCTTCGATTTCGGCCCGGTGTTCCGCCGGTAGATCCTCCAGCCGGTAGATGCCGAGGTTGCGCGCGGACAGCATGTCGGCAAGCAGGTTGATTGGCGATAACAGCCAGGTCGGAATGCCATTGCCGAGAAAATACTTCTCGGCCATGTCGGAGGTGATTTTGAAATGGCGGCTGATGTCGAGCGCGCCACAGGCAAGGAAAAAGAGTACGATCGAGGGTGCAAAAAATAACGCGGGAGCCAGCACGATCAGCGCGATGGCAATACGTCGCGCACGTTTGCGGTTGATATGTTCACCGATTGCCATCTTCGTGCGTGCTATCTATGATTGTGTGGCCGGGCGGGTCTGCCCTCTGCTTCTATCCTCTCTTAGGGCTTCCCTGGCGTCCGGAAAAGGTCAGAATAACTGTGGTTGTTTGCGGGGCCGTTTCATCGTATGCGAACGGCATGGTTGAAACCGTCCAGCCCAGGCGCTTTGGAGCAGGCCAGCAGCCTTTGAGGCCAACGAATTCCAGCCGCAGATTGCTCGCCGCGTTTGATTTTGCCACGGCGGATCACTTCCGCGCGGTCGTATTTCTGACCCTGGTCGGCTTGGTGTTTTTTCTGCCTGGCTTTTTCACCATTCCAGCAGTCGACCGGGATGAGGCGCGATTTGCGCAGGCGACCAAGCAGATGGTCGAAACTGGTGATTTCGTCGACATCCGCTTTCAGGACGACGTCCGTTACAAGAAGCCGGTCGGCATTTACTGGATGCAGGCGGCGGCGGTGGAAACCGCCTCAGTGCTTGGTCTGCCGCAGGCCCAGCTCCGCATCTGGCTGTACCGCATTCCTTCCCTGATCGGCGCTATCGGCGCGGTCCTTTTGACCTATTGGACGGCGCTGGCCTTCATAACGCAGCGAGGAGCCGCGCTGGCCGCACTGATGATCTCCAGTTGCGTGCTGCTCGGCGGCGAAGCGCGGCTGGCGAAAACCGACGCGATGCTGCTGTTTACCGTGGTTGCCGCAATGGGTGCGATGGCGAAGGTGTACCTATTCTGGCAGCGGGGCGATGATCCCGTGCACCCGCCCTGGACATCGCCTGCGATCTTCTGGACCGCGCTCGCCGGCGGCATCCTGCTCAAGGGCCCGCTGATCCTGATGTTTGTGGGCCTGACCATCGCCGCGCTTGCCATTCTCGATCGTTCCGCAACCTGGCTATGGCGGCTGCGTCCGGCTTGGGGCCTGACCTGGCTTTTCGTTCTGGTGCTGCCCTGGTTTGTCGCCATCTTCTGGCGCGCGGGCGAAGCATTCTTTGCCGATTCCATCGGCGGCGACATGCTGAGCAAGCTGTCGGCACAGGAATCTCACGGCGCTCCGCCCGGTCTCTATCTCCTGCTTGCCTGGGTGACGTTCTGGCCGGGCGCACCGATGGCGCTGATGGCGGCGCCTGCGGTGTGGCGCGCGAGGCGGGAGCCGGGAGCACAATTTCTGCTGGCCTGGCTCGTGCCCTCCTGGATCGTCTTCGAGCTGGTGCTGACCAAACTGCCGCACTACGTGCTGCCGCTCTACCCGGCGATCGCAATCCTCACCGTCGGCGCGCTCGAGCGGCGGGAGCTGTCGCGATCCTGGTGGATGAGAGGCGCAGCCTGGTGGTTCGTGATTCCCGCACTCGCTTCCGCGATGGCCGTCGTCGGAGCGGTCGGCCTGACGCGCCAGCCGGTGTTTCTGGCCTGGCCATTCGTGGCTGCGGCCCTCATCTTCGGATTGTTCGCGTGGTGGCTTTACGATGACGCCCGGGCCGAGCGTTCCCTGCTGAACGCCATCGTCGCCGCGGCCTTTCTGGCCTTCGCGATTTATGGCGTCATTTTACCGGCAGTGAGCCCCCTGTTTCCGAGCGCCGAAATAGCGCGCGCGCTGCGCAAGGTCGCCTGCGCCGGGCCGAAAGCCGCTGCGGCGGGCTTTCACGAGCCGAGCCTGGTTTTCATGACGGGCACGTCGACCTTCCTGACGGACGGATCGGGGGCGGCCGATTTCCTGAGCCAGGGCAGTTGCCGTTTCGCGATCGTGGAACAGCGATCGGAGCGCGCATTCGCGCAACGGGCCGAAGCCATCGGTCTGCGCTATGACGTGGCGACCCGCATCGAGGGCTACAATATTTCGCAAGGCCGCGCGATTTCGATTACGATCTTCCGCTCCGAAGGCTCGGAGTGAAGATGCCCGTTCCGATCACCATCGACGAGCACTCAACTACCTCGCGCGCCCCTTCGCCATAGTGCGGTTGTTTGCTGCGGTGCATGAGTCCGGTACTGGCCGATTGTGTTGCAAAACTCTTTTCGCGGGATGGGTCTCAAATTCTCCGAGCCGTAGGTGCGACGATTGAATAATGATGTGGGGACCACGCCGTCATGCGTCAAACTCACAGGCGATTCTAGTAGCGGGTTTGACGCCCTATTAATCGGCGATTGTCGCTTGTTTCGTTCTTTGGCGGGAAATTAGCCGCTGCGCCTTTTCGGACTTTTGCAACACAATCAGGGGTAGAGCGGACTAAGGCTTGGCTGGCCCGCGAGGTCAATTCAAGACCCTAAGCGGATATTCGGCATCACTCATCATGAGAAATCTTGTCTCAAGGTGGCACCAATTCTCTCCAGGGCCCAATCAACTTGATCGTTGGTGATCACAAGTGGCGGGGCAATGCGGATCGTGTGTCCATGTGTGTCCTTGGCAAGGATGCCTCTGCCCTGCAGGGCCTCACAGTAACGACGTGCAGCGCCTGCTTCTGGGTAAAGTTCGACTGCCAACATTAGCCCGCGTCCGCGCACCTCGCGGATTGTGTTGGCGCGGATGCTCCTGAGGCCATCGAGAAACCGCGCGCCCTGGACGGCGGCGTTCTCAATCATTTCTTCCTCGACAAGCACGCGTAAAGCTGCCCGCGCCACCGCGCAGGCGAGCGGGTTGCCGCCAAAGGTTGAGCCATGCTGACCGGGTTTGAGGGTGCCCAGCACTTCGTTATTCGAAAGGACAGCCGACACTGGATAAAAGCCCCCGGACAATGCTTTGCCGAGTAGCGTAACATCCGCCTCGATGCCATCGTGTTGCTCAGCGAGCAACTTGCCGGTACGGCCGAGTCCAGTTTGGATCTCATCGAGGATCAGCATCACGTCGTGCGCGGTGCAGAGCTCGCGTACCTTTTTGAAATAGCCGGGCGACGGCAGGATGACGCCAGCTTCTCCCTGGATTGGCTCGACGAGGAAGCTGACCGTATTCGGCGTTATCGCCTCCTCCAACGCCTCGGCGTCGCCGAAGGGTATGATCTTGAAGCCCGGCGCAAATGGTCCGAAATGCTCACGTGCGGCCGTGTCGGTGCTAAAGCCGATGATGCCGAGGGTGCGTCCGTGGAAGTTGTCAGCGCAGACGATGATCTCGGCTTGCCCATCCGGCACGCCCTTCACTTCGTATCCCCATTTGCGCACGGCCTTGATCGCGCTCTCCACCGCCTCGGCACCGCTATTCATGGGCAGTATCTTGTGGGAACCGGTGAGCTCTGCGATCTGCTCGTAGAAGGAGGCCAGTTGGTCGTTGTGGAATGCGCGGGAAGTCAAAGTCAGCTTGGCCGCCTGTTCCACCATTGCGGCCAGAATCTTCGGATGGCAGTGCCCCTGGTTCACCGCCGAATAGGCTGAGAGGCAATCGAGATAACGGTTGCCTTGCGTGTCCCACACCCAGACGCCTTCGCCGCGCGACAGAACAACGCCTAGCGGTTCGTAATTCTGGGCGCCAAAACGCGCTTCCGTTGCGATGAAATCAGTCGCCGGTCGACCCATCTTTCGACGCTTTAGTTGGAGCGAGCAATCACCAATTGGGTCCCCTTCGCATTTATCATAACCTCGGCCTGATGTGAGGGGTCGCGGCGGAAGGCATCAAGAGCAAACCCAAATAATCACCAGGGCCATTGGCAGGCCAACGCACACCGCACCGGCAACCATGATCACGATATCTCGAAGCAGACCTGACATATTCTTACTCCATCTGCCGATGAAGTCAGTCTGCCCAAAGAGCCCACAGCACAAGTTAATGTCGCCGCCTTGTCCTTCTTATCCACACGGCAAGGGTTTCTAAATGTCGCGACCTGGATGGAAAATTATTTTGTTCGTGATCGTGATAGTTGGAAAGCCCCGCCCTTTGGGGAATTTAGGGCGGGGCGGCAGCTTCTTGGTGCGACGTGGGTGTTAAGCGCCGCGAGAGCAATGCTAGGGTGACGAAGAGACACCGCAAGGTGAATAATTTGGCCAAATGCGCGTCTTCATTAGATTCTTTCGGTCTGTGTGAGTTTAACACACGATACGCTCATGAATCGACCTAATGTCTTTTGGTTTCCTCCCAGACTTGGGCGCCCGTCGCGAATGGCGGGCTTTATTTTTTGCCGATCAATAGCCCTCATAAGCGCGCCCGGCTTATCCCAATCGAAATCCGGACGCACGTCACCACCGCGCCGCGGGAGACTCTGCATCGTGGCGATTGCATAGGGATGGCGATTAATGCCCGAGCGCATCCATCACGCGGTTCATCGCTGGATGCTTGCGGCTTTATCGCGGGTCTCCGGCCGCCGCTTCCGTGGCATTTCGTTTGTTTTGTCCTCTAGCCGCTCGGGCCGCCGCTTCGGCGGCATTTCGTTTCCGTGCCAGAAGATTCTCGCGCTCGAACTGCTCGGCCGCGTACTTAGCCCGGCGCTGCCGCGAAAGGTGTTCGCGCCACGTGTAGCCGATCACAACCCCCAAAGCCAAAGCCAACCCAATTCCTGCGATTGTCTCCAAGTTTCCTCCCCAGCCTGTTCACTCCTCTTATCTCTTCGCCTTCAGCCCTAGGATCAGGGCGAAATGCCAGTGGGGCCAAAAATCAGGGCGGCCCCTGCCAACTGCTTTAATTCCGGATCTGACAGTGCTGCAGCTGGCTCATCAATCATAAGTAAAAAGTCGGATTGCTGCATTGATACGCGTCACAAAATACGGAATACGAAAGTCTATCCCGAGCGGCCGATCTCGTTCCGTTAAAAACCTCTTGTCAGCTTTCCCGGCTTATCCAAAGCGAAATCCGGCCGCGCGTCTGCACCCCGCTTGCCGCAAGCTGTACAGACAAACCGCAGCTCGATGTCCGAAAGCCGAACGTCATCATCCCAATGATCCGCTGTGACCGCGATGTAGTGGCTGCACTTGTAGTCGGCGCAATAGATCAGAAGCCCGCGCACACCGGACGAGCGCATTTCGGCGAAGGTGATCTTCTGTGCCCGCTCCATGCCCAATGATTGCGCCGATTGGCGCGGAGGGAAGCCGCTGGTTAGACGACTCTAGGGCAGTCCCCACTTCCGCTCGATACGGCCAATTTCTTCAATGATCACCGTGCTCGGGAAGCTGCCGTCAGAAGCGACTAGGACTTGTTGTGCTTCTAGTCTCTCTACCAGATCGGGCTTGAGATGCTGCCGAAGGCTTGCATACGATTTATGGCGCATGAAGGGATATTTCGCCTTGGGCTCGCCCAATGAAATGGGCTTGTCGAGCAGCGGGACCAAGTTTTCTCGCCAATCCGCGATCAAGTCTCGCCGCGCGGCACGGCGTTCCTGCCACAACTTCACTAAAGCCGCTATCACGGTGCTACCGAGGATCGCAGGCAGTCCGTATCTTATGAAAGTATCAAGCAAAGATGCTTCGGCCATGTCGCAATTCCCCGATCGGGGGCATCCTACTTTTTAAGCCCGATCTCGACCAGCCTGCGGATGGCTTCGGGTCGATCAATAGGTTCGCTTTGATGATTTAGCCATTCATCGATTTGGGCCAGTTGGTCTTTGCTGAAAAGCTTTCTGACCGCTTCTTCGCGCCCCTGAGCAAGACTATTTTCAACTAATCGTTTAGCCACCTCTGCCGCGACCGTGCTCCGACGTTCAGACGGCTCCTTCATGGATCAATTTCCTTCGCCTTTAATCCGAGGTTGTGCAAGGCGGCGCTTGGCTAGCGGCTTGCCCCATGATTTCCGCCGATTAGGGCGGCAGGAAAGCCGCTAGGGATTGAGCAGCGCAGTCAAAACTGTGCGTCCTGTTGTGCTACGCGAATGGCGCTGCCGCCTGCTCTCTACTCCAGTGGAACGTCATAGTAGTCGTTCACAGCACGAGCTCTTGCAGGATCTGACCAATTCCAATCATTGTCGTTGCTGTAGCTGGGCGCTCCCTTAAGCTGGTTTTCGGTCACACCAGTCACGTAACCACCAAGATTGGTGTCGTATTTCAAAGATTGCCAAGGCAGCGGATAGTGATCTCCGCCCAGGCCGAACCATCCGCCGAAATTTAGCACTGAATAAGAAACCTTGCCGCTAAGCTTGTCGATCATGACCCGTTCGATCGAACCGATTTTCCGACTATTTGCGCCGTACACGGCGGCCTTGAACCTTGTCACTGCCGATCAGATTTGCTGTCTCCCGCGCTTCCATTGCCATGATGAATCTCCACTGGATTGAACTTGCAATCCAACCTGTGGCGGCTAGCGAGCGTTCCTGAGCGGAAGTATTTTTATCTCGGTGTACCTGAGTTACAAAGTGTACACAGTGACTTTTTGGAGCGTTTGCTCGCGGGCTAGGAACCCTCGCCCCGCAGCCGGGTTTCGTATTTCAGCTGAATCCCGTGACTGTTTTTTTGAAAGGGGGGGCGATGTTCCGGAACCGTGCTGCGCAAGACCTCGGTGCCCCATTGAACATTACTGCATGCCGAGTCGCGGCTCAGCGCAATCAAGAGCTTTTTAGGATGATGTTTGAATTGATTTCACTCAGGGAAAAAGTGGCTCAAGGCAAACTCACCTCCACACACCCCACACACCCCACACATTCCAGATCGCTTTCATCAGCAGCGAATAATGGCGGTAATGGCAATCGCCAACGAAGCCGGCGCAAATCAGTAGAGTAAGGCCGCTTCAAACCTTGCATTGCTTTGGTTATAGATGCGGAACATCAACGGTTGAGGACGTGTGAAAAATACTAGGACGATGTTGGGTAACTTTGTCGGAAGCGACGGCCATTACCGGACGCTCCTTCGCAAATTTGTGAAAGTCCTCCGAAATCCACGCCTGGCCGGAGCCCTCGTCAACGCGCAAGTGCGAATTCGAGGTAAGGCCCGGTTACCGCTGTCTGTGCGACTTATTGGTCGCATTCTTTTCAGGGCTGAGGGAGATGTGGAATTTGGGCAGGGCGTTAGCTTGGTGGGAGACGTTGTCCCGATCGAATTCGTCTCTTACAAGGGTTCCCGTATCTCGATAGGCGATCATACGTTCATTAACTACGGCTCATCTATTACGGCATACAAACAAGTCAAGATCGGCCGCCACTGTCTGCTGGGTCATCACTTGCTTATCGTCGATAGGAACGAGCATGGCATCGAACAGCGTGAGGTAGCGCCGCCAGCTGCACCAGTTATCATCGAAGATCACGTGTGGATCGGCTCTCACGCGATAATCCTTCCCGGAGTTTGCATTGGACGCCACGCCGCTATCGGCGCGGGTAGCGTCGTGACCAAAAACATCCCTGCTAATTGTCTTGCGGTTGGCAATCCTGCCCGCGTTGTACGCCATTTAGCCAAGCCGGGACCTATCACAAATTCCTCATCTGCACGACATCGCGTGCACGTCTGAAAGTCGCAGTTGCTATGGATTGGGAATATTGGGTCCTTCTTTCCTTGGTTTGGCATTTCGCCTTATTGCTGTCGTTGCTGTCCTGGTGTTGTTTTCGAGGCCATCTCACCGCTCATCCCGCCGCCCTGCTCATCCCAGTTGAAATCCGGCCGCACGTCGGCGCCGCGTTTGCCGCACGTCGTCGCTGCGGTTTAATCAGCGAGCACATCTAGGTCGAGCTCGGGAACGAGCCGGGGGCGGCGGACGTTGAGCAGTTTCCATCGCCTCGATGGAGTGGTTCCCAATGGATGAAGACGGGTTAACGCTGTACATCATCCTCTTCTTCGTCGCATTCATTTCGGGCCTCGCCCTGCTTGCGGCACGCTCTCAGCGCCGAAGGCAAGACGCATACGAGCCATGGCATGCACGGCTTGCCGCCGCAAAAGGAAAACCCGGACACGACGGAATAATCGTTTCGAAAACCTCGACCGGCTGGGTGTCCGGAGTGCTTCTTTCGGTGGTCGCTCTCGTAGCAATCGTCGCGTGGGCGATATTTTTCTGGTCAAGCTCGTCTGATCCTCAAGTTAGTGCCACGTTGCGAGATATCCAGGCGGCCCAGCAGCAGACAACGAGCGGGACAAAGGCAATCAACGATAGCAATGCAGCCGAGGACCAATTGGCCCATGACAACGCGTCGCTTGTTGAACAACTTAAGGCCCCGACACAAATGGCTCGCGACAATCCAAGCGCCGCCGAAAAGCTTGAGGAGAACCGTGCCAGTGTTTTCGCTAAGGATTCTGAAGAGAGCCGGCGGCCCCAGACTCCCTTTGCTCGGCCATCTCCGAAGCCTGCTATCCCGAAGCGCAGGCAGATCGTCATGAGAAATTGGTTCTGATCCTGGAGTTTTCGCGTCGAAGCTGCCGCGAGCAGCCATGCGCGCCATCGCCAGGGCCGATCTTTGCCTGATACCGGCGCGTCCGAGCCCGGCCGACATCGACGGGTTGCACTTGACACGCATCAACAATGGCGGCGTCGAGGTGTGACATCTTTTTGTTTGTTAGTCGGAGTCGGCCATCATGGCCAAAAGCAGGGATACTGATCTTTGGTTCGTTTCATTTAAGGTGCCGAGACGATTGCGGCTTGATTCCCCCCAGCAACCTGTCAGACGGACCAAAACATTTCCGACCGAGGCCGAAGCCAAGCAATATGCGAAGGAGATGCTCTCCGAAAGCGACAAGATCATCGCCGGCACAATGCTGAGCGCTCATCAGCCAGTCCGTCGTATCATCTCGGGTTCAGAGCTCTATCGCTGGATTGAAAAAAAAGCTTGAGAAGGAGCTGACCGCTGCTCGCGACCGCCAAGCAGCGGCGGTTAAAGCCAGAGACAAGAGCGGCCACTAGCAGCGAGGCGGGGCTCATCAGAGAAGCTAGAGATGATACTCTGATTTCAGCATCGTAGAGATCGCGCTCCGCTTCCGGTCGGCGTCAACCTAAAGACGGGGAAGCCTAGGGCCGTCGTCGTCGATTTGGTATGACTAGCCTTCGGGTGACAGCGAGCAGTGGCGAGTCAAATCCATGTTTTTGCGTAAGCAGGATCGCAAGCTGTTCTTGCTTTACGTCGATGACTGCAATCCCGGCGAACTTACCCATGAGCCTGCCGTATCGGCTCGGCTCGCTTTCATACTCTTCTTGCTCGGTGCCGGGCGGGAGCAGCGAAGCTTTTTCCCGCATCTTTTTGGCGAATGCAGCTAGCCACCTATCTTTGATGGATTGAGGCTGTTCGAAACGACGCCGCTTAACCATCGTGCGGTCCCGTTGTTCGTTGTAGTATCAGCGACCTGAAAAACGGCCCCGGCCGCCCAGGACAGAGCACCGGGGCCATCAGTTGCGGCGTACCCACGGGCGAGAGAGGCCGCGGGAGGCCCAGCTTGGCTGGGCAATGTTGTCGTGATTGCGCCGTTTTCCGGCGTGCAAAGGAACTAGTCTGAATGCGCCGGATCAAAAACCCCTGTGAGCGCGACAAGTCTGGCCGCACGTCTGCATCTCGCCGGAACTGGTCTGGCCACCGAGCCGATCAAGGTCAGGTGCAGGCCGATCGGCATCAAGGTGGCCTAGCCGGGCTGGAATGCTGACAGGTCCAGGCGGCCAATGGCCAAGAGGCCGGCTACGCCACCGAGCAGCGAAATGAGGCTTGACTGGCCCGGTGTATCAGCGCCAAGCCTTATTCTTGGGCCAGCTCGCTCACAATGCCTGTAAGCCACAAGGAACATCGTCTTGTGTTGCTCAACAACTGAGCGACCAGCCGCACAGTATTTCCATCGAATGCCGAGATTATGAGCGATTCGACTATATTGTTCTGCCCTATCATAAGGCAGTAGGCCGAAGAAATATTTTCGTCATCCTGGTGCAATAAGCGCTTGAGACAATCCGCAAAGAAACAAATCGATGGGAGGACGGCGGGCCGAGAGAGTGATTAACTTTGATCTCGGGAGTTTCTCCATGAAAACCGGCATCGACTTTCAGATCGTCTGCGGCAAGTGCGGTGGCCTCGCGGTAAAGATTGAAAATCCACAGCGGGCCTCAAGAGAAACTATCGTTTACTGTGGTGATTGCGGCGCTTCGCGAGGAACCATGGGTGGGTTGAGAGACCTAGCCGTTCTACCTAGAGCGCATGATGTTCTACCTCTCGTGGCGCTGCAAGATTCCCATAGCGAACTCGTCGCGCAGCATAAAGAATTGCTGGGGCTGCGTCGGAAGGTTCAAGCGGCTGAAGCACGTCGGAGTTAGAACTCCGCCCGCACCAACGGGGAGGGCTGATGTCATGCGACCGTTCGTTGCTGTACGGAAAACCACCTTGCCGGTCGGCCGGGTCGCACCGTTCGGGCAGGCAACGCATTGAGTCTCTAGGGCCAATGGACGCTGTGTTCTGGGTTTTGGTGTATATGTTTATCGTACCGATCCTAGTCTGGGTCGTCTATCGGAGCGTCCGCCTAATGTGGTTGCTATTGAGGATCGTTGTCATCTCGACCCTACTTCTGATCCATCGAGCCGGTCGCGAGTGGCGGGGAAAGTTGAGAATTGGTGGTCCCCGCCACGCGCACAGGTTTTCCTGCGCTGACATCTTCCTGCGCTGACATCAAGCTGCTCATCTAGCGGAACGATGCCGCTACACGCTCCATTGCGGCGCTCTTTGTTGAAGCCCACGATCGGTCAGTCATGACGCGCGGTGAGCGTGTGAATCGACGCTAAGGCCCGCCAATCGTGCGGATGAAGATTTCTTCACCGGCATCTCGGGGCGCGAACTATACCGCCAACCAACGAGAGGGGGCTTCTCTACCGTTGGCACGATCGTGACAATCCAGCGTTGTGGGCAGCTCGATCGGTCTTCCCGGACGGACCAGACCATGCCAAAAAATCTTGACCCGTTCAAACTCAGCTCCGCTGCCCGTCCGCTATACTGGACGCGGCGACAGAGTGTGGCTTCACGGAGACTGGTTGTTTCGACTGTTTGCACAATGACATCATCTGGTCATGCCCGCACGGTACCAGTCAAACGCTAACTGATCTTTAACTTTGCGAAACTCTGCATCGTAGCAGCGACTCAGGTATTAACATCAAGCAGGCACGCTTGCGTGGGCAGGATGATCCGATAGCCTCATCGTGCGGCAGCTCGCACCATCCTGGAGGAGAACGAGCGAACGCCGGCCGGCAACTCACCGTGTAGAGGACGTTCGGCGATGACCGATGACGTCGACGTCGTGAGGTCAGAATGAATCTAGCGGCTTCATTGCGCCAGCACCATTTGTCTCGTTCCTGTGCCGGAAACGTGACCTGGCCCCCCACCACCAGATGCGGTCACGTCACCGTCAAGGAAAGCCGAGGGCCAAGCCAATCCAGTGAATCGAGTGAATCTCCCGGGATTATAACTAAGGGTACCCGTCAACACGTTCATGCCGCCATTTGGCGTAGACCACTGACACTCGATACTGCCGCCGCCTTGGGTAATCCAGCCCTCGACGGGCTTTAGGCTCGCAGGGTTATCCTGAGATCGCCAAGAACCGATGATGCCTGCGTTGGGTCCGAAGCCATCGATTTGCAGGGAAATGGTCAGGATGTGGTTTGCCTTTCCGGCACTAGATACCAAGACAAAGACAAAGCCTTGATAGAACGGTCCATCGTATGTCTCATCCATTTCAGTCCTCCTTTGCTCCAAGCCAGAAAAGCCTATCGCGCGGTACTCGGACTGACTGTTAGCCCGATCACAGTCTCAGTGGACCCTGCCGGTGGGGAACTCGTCGGAGCGCCCGGCGAGCCAAGATCGCAACGTCGGTTTAACGATTTTTGGAGATAACGAGTTTGCGCACGGGCAAGGATGTTCAGATCAGGCATGTGGCGAAGCTTTAGAGAACTTACGTTCCGAGGAGCGGTGAGCCTTGTTTGCTGCGCGATCGCAGCGCTGTGCGTGGGCGGCTTGCTGTCGGCGTTGGCAGAAAATCTGCGGCCGAAGGCGCCGACTACGTCGTGCAAGACAATCAACTGCCTCCTTAAAGGCAGGGGATACTGATTTGAGCAAAGGCAAGAAGCGAGGCGCCAGACACACTAGCCCGCAAACGCCTCCATCACCCGGCTCATCGCGGGATGTTTCCGGTTCTTGATCTTGATCCAATGCTTCGACCGACCAGCGCGATAGGGTCGATCGAGGAAACTAGTCCCTCAAAGCCGAACTCACACGCTTTGCGGAACAGGTCGGGTCCGATTTCCCCTTGTTCGAAATCGCTCACGAAGATGCCATCCGGTCGGCGAGCCAACAGCCGCGCAAGATTGGCCTTGCGCATCGAGAGTGGCAGATCCCGCAAATCGTCACCGTCCATCGCCAGTACGTCAAAGGCACAGAGTTGCACCTCTTCGTTGTGCCGGCCGGAATGCAAGGCATCGAAATCGGAATAACCGTCAACGCCCAGGATGACTGCCTCGCCATCGATGACGAACTGCTTCTGCCGGTTCTTCAGGGCAGCTTCAACGATCCAGGGAAAGCGCTTTGTCCAATCGTATCAGCCTCGGGTAATCAGCCGCACCCGATCGCCGTTGCGCTCAACACGCAGGCGGTAGCCGTCGTATTTGATTTCGTGGAGCCAGTCGGGGCCGGGAGGGACGCTGATCGATCTAGTCGGGAGGCAAAAGTCAAACGCTTTAAACATGAGCGAAAAATAGGCTTCGCCCGGTGGAATTGCGAATCCCGACGTGAAGGCGGCCCCGGCCTGCCATGTACCGGGACCGCCAGTTGCCTCCCAGGGAAAGGAGAGCCTAGGGATGGTCTCTGTGTCGTCGGGCAATATTGCGGCACGCCCTAGTGAACGAGGCGGCATTTCGTGCGGAACATCAGCATCGAACGGCCCCGGCGGGGGCACCGAGGCCGTCAACCTCCTTAGGTCTACTCCCCAGATTGGGGGGCTTTTGAGGTTCTGGGGAGCAAAGAATCTAAGCCTAATGGCCCTAATGGTTCCGATGCCCATCACAGTTAATCTGGCCGATAAAACGAATGGCCCCGGCCTGCGTCGCAGCACCGGAGCCATTGGTCCCCCCAGGGCACGAAGGAGTCAGTGAGGAGGGTACTACAAGGTAGCCGGCGACGTGCTCACGATGTGCAATGAGGACGGGAAGTCTACAGGAAAGACAGTCAAGCTTCAGCCGGAGGACGATCCGCGGCTGGTTGCTTCTCGATTGCTGCGGAAGGAAATGCTCAAGCAGCCCCGCTCGGATTTCAACCGGGGATCATCTATCAGAAATATGGAGTTGCCTGATGTGCGTTAGGCCAGTCCGGCCGGAATTCCGGCAGTTTAAAGAGGCGTCGGAAAGCAAATATTTGGCAGGAATTCACAACTAGTGGATGGATTCTAACACTTGGTGCCCGCGTCTGACGGCTTGGATAATTTTGTCGGGATCGGCAGTCCATGTGAAGGGTTTCGGTTCGGCGTTGTGTTCGATGACGAAGCGATTGATAGCTGCCTGCAAGTCGACGACCGACAGGAAGATGCCGCGTTTCAATCGCCTCTTTGTGAGTTTGGCGAAGAAGCCCTCGACGGCGTTGAGCCAGGATGCCGATGTGGGCGTGAAGTGGAATGTCCAGCGGGGATGCCGGGTCAACCATTGGCGCACCTTCGGGTGTCTGTGGGTGGCGTAGTTGTCGACGATGGCGTGGATTTGCTTTCGCGCCGGCACTTGCGTCTCGACAGCGTTGAGGAAGCGGATGAACTCCTGGTGCCGGTGGCGCTGCATATTGCGGCCGATGACGGTGCCGTCGAGGACGTTGAGGGCCGCGAACAGTGTCGTCGTGCCATGACGCTTGTAGTCGTGGGTCA
>Ga0210406_10004889_pt1 | contig 14174 bp, 10 predicted proteins | sample IncBWC30MmetaG_FD_155454 | JGI IMG/M metagenome (GOLD analysis project Ga0210406, IMG submission 155454) | Forest soil microbial communities from Barre Woods Harvard Forest LTER site, Petersham, Massachusetts, United States - Inc-BW-C-30-M | ecosystem: Environmental > Terrestrial > Soil >... | reverse complement strand
ATACCATCATCAACCGGCTTTCAAGCAGGGATGTGCTACCTGCCACCGGCCGCACGGTGGTGAGAACGACCATCTGTTGCGGGCCGCGACCACAAATTCACTTTGCCTGGAATGCCACGGTCCGGATCGAGAACCGAAAAAACTGGAAGCCGAGCATCTCGTAACAATTTTCAATGGAAGCGTGAAGCTTCCCGAAGACTATTTCACGAAAAACAAGGTCGTTGTGCTACCGGTGAAATTTGGCATGGGGCATCCCGTAGCAGGTCACCCGGTTTCTGACCTGAAAGATCCAGCGAATCCGGGCAAGGTGCTCACTCCGATGAATTGTCTGACCTGCCACCAGCCGCACTCTTCGCTTCAGCCTGACCTGCTGGCGAAGGATCAGGCCAACAACATGGCATTCTGCTCTACGTGCCACAAGGATTTGAAAACGCGATAGCTTGCAGCGGGAGAGATGACTACGATGTCAACATTTCCACCTAACCTGAATCGATGCAGACCAGTCGTTACCAGATCAGGATTTCTGGCGCTGCTTGTTCTTCTGAGCTTAGGGCTCGCGTCGCCAGTCTCCATCTTTGCTGGCAAGAAGAAAAAGGACGCCGGCCCGCCCAAACCACCGCAGGTGATCGACTACTCCAACATTGTCTGGCCGAACCCACCCGCCATCGCGCGCATTAAATATGCGACGTGGTATGCCGCCGAGAAAATGTCGCAAGTAGAAGAGGGAAAGGACACCAAGAAGGCGAAATGGATGGACCGCCTCGCCGGCACCCAGCCCGCCACAGAGAATACGAAATTCCTGTGGCAGCTTGGAGAGCCTTACGGCATGGCGATTGACTCCAAGGGCAACCTCTATGTCGCCGACCAGAAAGTCGGCGCCATTTTCATATTCAACACTGAAACGCGGGATGTGGAGCTCATAAAGAACAAGACTCACGGCCACTTCGTCCGCATCATTGGCTTGGCCATGGACGATAATGACCGGCTGTTCGTCTCCGATCCGGGTCTGAACCATGTGCTGGTTTTCAATGCGGAGCACAAACCAGAAGATGTGATTACTGAAGGGCTGGTGAGTCCGGGGGGCTTGGCCTTGGATATCGAGAATCGCCTGCTGTATGTTGCCGATGTCGAACAGGATCAGGTTCTGGTTTACGACGCTGACAGTCTGAAACTAAAACGCAGGATTGGGACCGGCGGTCAGAAGCATGCGCTCACTGCGCCCGGTGAGTTTGCCCGACCGTCTGGCGTGGCGGTGGATCGCGAAGGCAATCTCTACGTGGCCGACACCCTCAACAACCGCATTGAGATCTTCGATGGCGATGGCAAGTTCGTCACTACCTTTGGCAAAGCCGGCGACGGGCCGGGATACTTCGCGCGTCCCAAGGGCGTCGCCATCGATAGCGATAACCACATCTGGGTGGTCGATGGACAGCAAGATCGCGTCCAGGTCTTCAACCAAGAAGCGCAGTTGCTGATCAGTTTCGGTGGCCACGGACTTCTCCCCGGAATGTTTCAGGGCATAACCGGTATCGCCATCGATAAGAAGAATCGCGTCTTCACTTCGGAGATCTTTCCCGGCCGGGTGCAGCAATTCCGCTATGTGACCGACGCTGAGGCCGAGCAAGCACGCAAGGAAAAGGAAGCGGATCGGGAGAAGAGAGCTGGAGCTGCCGACAAGCAGACTGCTCCAGTGTCGACTCCCACAGCTCAGCCAACGGTTCCGCCAAGTAAATAACCGGCGGGCGATCGATGCCCGGTTATCAGTGCCCGGTGGTCAGTGAAGCCAAGACTGTTCAGTACCCCCCTTTTTTGTGGCACTTTCGCAACATTTCTCCCTTAGCACAGCCACTAACCCGACCTAAAGCGGCACAATCCCCTGCGGAATTTGACCAACCGGTTAGGTCGCCGATGGCTCTTTTCCCCCACTTGCAACAGTTATCAAGCCGACCATGTCGACCGCTGGACAGGTTATGTCCTTCACCTTGCTGGGGTTACACCTAATCTGACATCTGTAAGCTTTCGGTTAAGGAGTTGCTTAAATAAGACGGGGGGCAGCTCCGCGAGTCGCAGCCCGGGCCTAAGGCCTCCGGGGTTTTGTAACGCGTTGCAAGAGACAGGAGGTTTTACCTTTTTATGAAGAAAGTAATCGTATTAGCGCTATTCATCCTTGCCGTGTCGGGACTGATGATGGCCCAGAATTGGTCGTCCACGGTCGACGTACTCGGCGCACATAATAACCAAGGCCGCGGGTGCGCGGGTTGCCATGCTCCGCATAGTGGCTCGTTCGGTTCCGGTCACGGCGGAGCGGCTGATGCCGGCAGCTATGCATTGTGGGGTCAAGACGCCAGCCCGCTGTATGGCAAGACCATCGCATTTGGCGATAGTGGAAGCTACACCGAAGTTCTGCCCAGCAGCATCACCAGCGGCAGCACTGAAGTCGGCGGCATCCTGCTCTGCCTCAGTTGCCATGACGGAAACGTTACCGCTTCCAACATGATGACCGGCCAGTCGTACGAGCAAGCAATCGGCCTGTTGACGAACACCGCTTATGGCACCAAGCCGATTCCAACCCTGCTTGGCAATGACGGCACCACTGCTGGCAATTACACCAACGATCACCCAGTGGGCGTGAATGCTAACATCCGCGGTGGCAGCGGTCTTGTCTGGGGCACCAGTTCTTTTACCGTGACGCCTGGCTCGCCCTATGCCCAGTTCGTCGCCAACTATGGATGGCCAGCCCTAGCGCCTGGAAAGTATTCCTCGCCCTTCGGCGTGAACACGGCTGGTAAACCTTACGTGGCTTGCACCACTTGCCACAACCAGCACGTTATGACGGTTTACACATCGAGCAAAACGAGCCCAATCGCGAACGATGGCGGCGGCAAGTATTATGCCACCTACTTCTTCGTGAACGGTCCCTACAATCCGAACCTTCAGACGTACGCTAAGACCTCGGCGCCTTCGACGACACAGTTCTGCCGTCAGTGCCACTTCGGCGAATCGAACGAAGCCAACAACACCAACAACGTCACGACGCAGTTCCAGTAGGACGGGTTCGAATCAAGGGGGGAGAAATTTCTCTCCCCTTTTTTTGGGTTGGTGAGCGAGGAATTATGAAACACAATTTTTCAGTCTGCATCCTGCTGGTGATGGCGCTAACGGCCGAAGGGCAAGTCGCCTCTCACGCCCCAAGCGGAATGGGGACAGTGCCAGCCACTGCGCAAGCAGCGCCGCCGCAGATCAAAGACAAGCCCGTGGCGCAGGTCAATGGAGCTGTTCTGACGGACCGCGACCTGACGCGCGAGATGTTCGCGATCTTTCCCTACGCGAAGCAGCACAACGGATTTCCCAAGGCCCAGGAAGCTTCCATTCGCGAGGGTGCGCTGGAAATGATCATCTTCGAAGAACTGGTGTACCAGGAAGCCGCGCGCCGGAAGCTGACGATTTCCGTGGCCCGGCTCAACCAGGCTGAGGCTGAGTTTCGCAAGCAGTTCCAAAACCCCGACGAGTACGCGCAATACATGCAAGTGGAAATGCATGGCTCGAGACCGGCGTTGCGTAAGCAAATCGTGCGTTCGCTGCTGATCGAAGGAGTGCTGAAAGCTGAAGTGGAGGACAGATCTGCCGTTACGCTTGCCGAAGCCCAAACCTATTACGATAAGCACTCCAAGCGCTTTCAGCGGCCCGAGTCGTTTAGCATACAAAGCATTTCCATTCTTCCTCCGCAAAAAGTCAGTCCGGAACTAGTTGCTGCAAGCCGAAAACGCGCAGAAGATGTTCTCCGCCAAGCCCTGGCCACGAAGAGTTACCAGGATTTTGGACTGCTGGCAGAAAAATTCTCCGAAGACGACTTCCACGTGAATATGGGCGACCACAAGGCCGTGGACCGCGATAAGTTGCCTCCACAAATTATGCAGGCAGCGCTGGCCATGCAAGCAGGGCAAGTGAGTGGTTTGATCCAGATCGAAAACGCTTTTACCATCTTCCGATTGAACGCGCACAATCCGGCGACGAAGCAGCCCTTCGCCGAAGTGAAAGCTGACCTGCGAATCGAATTGCAGAAAAGCAAGTATGAAAAGCTACGTGCGAATTTTGCCAAGCGACTAAGGGCCAAAGCGAAGATCGAAATCGTGTAAGAGAAGTGCGTCCACCCCCCAGAGGCACAGCGACCAGAGGAAGTCTTTTTTAATTGCTTTTTCTCTGTGTCTCTGTGCCTCTCTTGGTTAGCTCTCCTTTCCCCGTTGCGGGATTCAACTCGCTGAGGGTGCGATATCGCGCAGGGGCTGTAATCAGATCGCTTCCGATGCCAGGCGCGAAACAAATAAGTCCTTTAGTTTCAGCCTTAAGCGGATCCTTGAGGATTTGCCGGAAGTGGCAAACGTTGTGCCTTCAACAATTGTGTCTGGCCTGGATATTGGAGGGATCCGAGGGGTGAAAAGCAGAGGCACAGTACCGCGGATAGCATCAGGCATCATCGGGTTGTTGCTGCTGCTGACGATATCGCCGGCATCCGCCCAGCTCCAGGTCGGGGACGATCTCAAGATGAAAGTGGGCGGCCTGTTCACGGCGGGGTATCAAGGAGTATACGGAGATTCGAGCCAGATCGAATCGAGTCACGGTTTGGATTTTGGTCTCAACGGCAATATTAACGGTTCGTATTACAATCCCAATTTTCTCTCATTCAACATAGTGCCTTACTTCAACCAGTCGCAGGCGAACTCCAGCTTTCAATCGATCACGGGCGCCAGTGGCGTCAGCGCCACCGCAAATCTGTTCAATGGCAGCCACTTTCCTGGCTCCATCACATATCGTGACGACTACAACAGCACCGGAACCTTTGGACTCGTAGGCCAGCCCAATTTCACCACTCATGGCCATGGAGACGGTTTTGCTATCGCGTGGAGTGCACTGCTACCGAACCTGCCCACGCTCTCTGTCGGCTACTCGCAAGGTAGCGGGTCAGGCGAGGTTTACGGCACCAGTCAGGAGACCGGTACCGACACGAAGCTGTTCAATGTGAGGTCCACCTACGCAATCGAAGGTTTTAACCTGAACGGGTTTTTCGATCACAACACGCTCGACGCCAAGTATCCGGCATTTCTAGCAGGCGAGCAGGAATCGGTATCAAATACGAGGAGCCACGATTTTGGTTTTGGCACAAACCGCAATCTGCCTATCAACGGGTCCTTTTTTGCCAATTACAATCGCTCGACCGCATCCACCGATTTCCTGGGAACGCAGGACAGCACGACCAGTTACACCACGAGCACCGAAACTTCTGGCGTCACATTTCATCCGACGCAAAAACTGAGCGTCTTCTCCAGTGAGAGCTACACCGATAATCTTTCGGGATATTTGAACCAGACCCTCATCAATAGTGGAACCGTGCAGACCCCGATCTCGTTAGGATCAGGCTCCCGTTCTTTGCAACTCGGCGGAGGCGCTTCGTACCAGTTCACCAATTTTCTTTCGACGCAAGCGCAAGCTACTTACTACGACCAATATTATTTCGATAAGAGTTACACCGGAACACTTATCACCGGTACGGTGAATTATACGCGGCGAATTCTCGATATGTTTACCTTTTCCGCCGGTGTGTTGGAGGAGTCCAATGGACAGGGCAGCAACTCGATAGGTTTCGTCGGCAACGCAAACTACTTTCACAAGATCAAGGGCTGGGAAACTTCCGGATCATTCAGCTATGCGCAGAACGTGCAGTCCGTGTTAGTCTCGTACGCCACATCTTATTACAACTACACGGCACGGTTGCATCGCCGCGTTGGGCCTGGCCTGGCGTGGATCGCGGCTTACAGCGGAAGCCGCAGCGGCTTGACCAATCAGCCCGGCACGGACAATCACAGCGAAGGCTACTCAACGTCCATTAGTTCTCGGCGGTTCACCGCGACGGGCAACTATACCAAGGCAACCGGTGAGTCGATTCTCACGAGTGCCGGATTGGTTTCGCTTCCCCCAACACCGGGAATCCCGGCAAGCAATCTCATTCTCTTCAATGGAGACAGCTACGGTGGCGGCGTTTCAGCCACGCCGATTCGACACCTCACCGTTTCGGGAAGTTTTAGCCGGGCCCTCAGCAACACACTCAGCCAGGTGACCAATTCGCGTAATAATACGGAACTGGTCAACGCGCAGTTGCAGTACCATCTCCGGAGGATTGGCTTGCTGGCCGGGTTTACCAGGTTCAGTCAGGGCATCAGTGCCAGTGGCACGCCGCCGGGAACCGCGAATTCATATTTCATCGGAGCCTCGAGATGGTTCGATTTCTTCTGAGCGGCCGGTGCGTAAGGCGATTGCTGAGAGCAGTCACAACTGCCGGCCTTGTCGCGCTACTCGGTATATCGGCGGTCGCCGCGAAACAGCCGAAAACAACGCTTAGCCAGGCCCCGCCCCCGGAGTTGTTGCTCGACGGCGGCCGTAAGCTCACATTCGAGCGCAGTTTCAGCCTGGAGCGAGAAGTGAAGCCGAAGCGCAGTTTCTGGACTCGCGTGGTCGATGTAATCGCGGGCGAGCCTGATTTCCGCTTTCTAGTGAGTCCTTACAGCATCGCAACCGATTCGCACGGACGCGTCATTGTGACCGATCCCGGGGCGGACGGAATTCACATCTTCGACTTCACGGAAAAGAAATACAAGTTTCTGTCGCGCAAAGACAGCGGCAAAAATCCGATGATCTCGCCACAGTGTGTTGCGGTGGATGCGCAAGACAATATTTACGTCACGGATTCGCGTGCGGGCAAGATTTTCGTGTTTGATCCCAGCGGAAAGTTGCGGCGCATGATCGGGGCGCTAAAAGGCGGGGAAGGATTTTTTAAGCGGCCTACGGGGATCGCGGTTGATTCGGCCGAGCAGCGCATTTACATCACCGACACCCTCCGCAACAAAATCTATGTCATGGACATGCAAGGCGGCGTGGTGGCGACGATCGGCAAAGCCGGCACCGGCGAAGGCGAATTCAACTATCCGACAGAGGTGCGGCTGAGCGGCTCGGAATTGTTTGTGGTCGACGCGATGAACTTTCGCGTGCAGGTTTTGGACCGCTCCGGCAGTTTTCATTACGCGATCGGAAAACTTGGGGATTCAGCCGGATCGATGTTCCGCCCGAAAGGAATCGGCTTCGATTCCGAAGGCCATCTTTATGTCGTGGACGGCTTGTGGGGCGTCGTGCAGGTTTTTGATCGGCAAGCCCAGCTTTTGTACTACTTCGGCAAACGAGGAACCGGATTCGGAGATTTTCAATTGCCGACCGGGCTACAGACTGATAACAACGATCGCATTTACGTCGTGGATTCCTTCAATCACCGCATCGAGGTCTTTCATTATTATGCGGCGGCGAAACCGGGCGGTGGAGGAAAACCATGAGGTGGATGATCGCGTCCGTTTGCGTCTTGGTTTTCACTCAGAGCTTCGCGATCGCACAGGCGCCCGGAGATGTGCTGGGCATGCACAACCTCACGCTTTCCAGCGGAGCTTCCGTCAATTCTCAGGGAAGCCTCGGTTGTACGTTCTGCCACGCTCCACATAGCGGACTCGGTGGAGTCACTCCGCTGTGGAATCAAACGCTGTCGAAAACAACCTATACTCCGTACACCAGCACAACCTATAACGATCAGGGAAATACTCAGCCGACGCTGGGAACGACTAGCAGCCTGTGCCTGAGTTGTCATGACGGCACGGTCGCAGTGGGACAGTCCGCAGCATATGGAACGCTGCCGGTTACGGGACAGATGAACAGCATGGATTCGTTCGGGTCGAACCTGAGCGGGACGCATCCTTTCAGCCTGGCGTTGCCGATGAAGGACGCATCGAACCTGGTCGCGTCGCTGGTTTCCCAGGGAAAGACGGCGGACCCAACCGGGGCCGTGACGCTGATCAAAGGAAACATTGAGTGCACCAGTTGTCATAATCCACACGCGCAGGGCATCGATAGGATCGCGCAAAAGTTTCTGGTTCGGGATAGTTCCGGCGGACAGATGTGTCTCGCGTGTCACGATCCGAACCGCGTGCTTCAAGGCCAGCCGAACCCGCTTGCGGGCTGGACAAACAGCATTCATCAAACCGCGACCAATCAGCCGGCAGCCAATGCGAATGTCGGTTCTTACAGCACCGTCGCCCTCAATGCCTGCACTTCGTGCCACCTGGATCACAACTCAACGGCGCCGGCGCGACTGCTACGGCCGGCTACGCCGACAGCGCCCAGTGTGGATTCGGCGACTCAGGCTTGCATGACCTGTCATGAAGGCGGAACGCTTGTGTCGCCGGCGGCCCCGAACGTTATGGCTGAGGTTTCGAAGATTGGCCATCCTTTGCCTGCCGGGAATAACTTTCACGATGCTGCCGAAACCGGAGTACTGAACAACAATCGTCACGCTACTTGCGTGGATTGTCACAACGCTCACGGTTCCAACCGGGTTGTTACATTTACCACACCTCCTGCGATCCGTCCCTCGCAGACGAACATGACCGGAATCAGCGCCAGTGACGGCGTGACGATTCTGCTCCCCGCCGTCAACCAGCATGAGAATTGCCTGCGCTGTCATGGTACGAGTGTGGGCAAGCAGAGATTGCTGATTTACGGATACGCTCCGACGAGATTGGTTTCAGCGCCGGATCCGCTGAATGTCATTCCCGAGTTCAGCGCGACCGCAACCTCGAGCCATCCCGTGACGCATCTAAGGTCCAGCCCGTTTCCGCAGCCCAGTTTGCTGACCAACATGTTGAACCAAAACGGCACGCCGGGGCGGCTGATGGGAATCCAGACCTTCTGCACTGATTGCCACAACAGCGACGACAATCGGGAGTTCGGTGGGGCCGGGCCGAATGGTCCTCACGGTTCGGTGAACTCGCACATCCTCGAGCACAATTATCAATTCAGCCAAGCAGCAGCGCCTGGCGGACTGGTTACCAACACATTTCCAAATCCTGATCTCAGCCTTAATGGGCCCTATGGCATGTGCGCCAAGTGCCACAGCTTGAGCAACGTGGTGAGCAATGCCACCTTCCTCAAGCACAGTAACCACATATCGCAGGATGGCTTTTCGTGTTCGGTCTGCCACACGGCGCACGGGGTGGGATCAGTTTCTCCAAGTGTTTCGGGCGAGCGCCTGGTGAACTTCGACGCCAACGTTGTAGGTCAAAACAATGGCGCACCAATTTCGTATAACCGCAGCAGCAATAGTTGTGTCTTGACCTGCCACCAGACGGCGCACAATGCCGATGGCACAATATCGACTGCCATGAAGGCAAGCCAACGGATACGAGCGAGATAGTGGGAAAACGCGCGTCGAGTGGGGCGAAAAGCCCGCGGAAGCTGAATTTACCCGGGGACCGGCCGAAGCACGGCTTGTAAATCGATGAAATTAAGGCAGGAGGAGAAAGAATCAAGAGCGTCCTTTTGGCACTTCCGATGCACTCGTCTTACTGGACCTTTGTCAGTTTCGCCAGACATGGGGAACAAGGAGTTCAGAGATGGACCATGAAGCGAACCCTGCCGACTCAAACCCGAGTTGGCCGCCACGGCCGGTGCTTCTGATGTTCGCGGTATGTCTGATGGTGGGGTTCCTGGCGGGCTACATACTCCGAGGCTCGGCATCTGGCCCGCTCCAACCGTCTATGGCAGCAACCAAAGCCGCTGCGCCTTGGTCCTCACCCATGGTCGGGCTCGATGCTCCATCGCCCTCAGGCCCATCGCAAAGTGCACAGCAGATGTCGCACCAAATGCCCACTTTGGACGACATGAAGCGCATGGCGGATAAGAAAGCCGCGCCGCTGCTTGAGAAACTGAAATCCGACGCAAAGAATTCGCAACTCGAAAATCAAATTGGCCTGATTTACGAGAATGCTCATCAATTCAAAGCGGCTGCTGGATACTTCCAAGAGTCGCTGCAGTACGATCCGAAGAACATTGGAGTGCGAGCTGACTACGCGTCATGCCTGTACTACACCGGGGATGTGGATGGGGCACTCGCGCAACTTGATCAATCGTTGGCTTACGATCCGAAACATGCGGGCACGCTGATGAACATCGGTATCATCAAATGGAAAGGCAAGAATGACGCCGAGGGCGCGGTGGCCGCGTGGGAAAAGCTGCTGCGATACCATCCTGACTTTCCGCAAAAAGACTTGCTCCAGCACATGATCACGCAGGCGAAACAGACGCACACGAAGACCATGGGCGAGGGACAAAAGGGATAATTCCCAGCCCGTCGAGTGCGCGTGAGGTCGACGCTACTGGGACTTTCCTCGGCGCGAGTGTTGCGCTCTCCGATCGCGATCATGATCCCGCTGCAGTAGACCGCCTAATTGTCGGCCACGAATCCCTGCTACTCAGCGAGCCCGCGCCTGCGAGGCCGACTCTCCCACTCGCAGCACAGCAATGGTTTGAGCTTTCTGGCGAGGTACAAGGTAGACGAACGGTCAGAGCGGCACCGAAGCCGGATGGCTATGTCTCCGATGGCCTGCAGGCGTTCCTGTAAGAATCCGACAGGCTAGGCTCATGGTAGTGGTTATTGGCGTATATCCGACCATTTGGGGGCAATTCGGTAAAGCTAACTGGACTCTACCTAACGCCGGAGCAGATGATTAAAATGGGAGGTAAGTCATACGGAAATGGGCGGTTTTGGGCATTTCCTCAACCCTCGGCTGGATTTGTCAAATACTAACGATCTGCCGTGTAAGACGCTTCCAAAGTGTAGACAACAAAGAAGCGAAACGGCTTAATAGTGCCGCTATCTCTGGGACGTATAAAGCTGCGAGCACTTCGTCCCATTGGAGACGCCAACCGTACTTCCAATCGCCGACTAACTCCCAAAGACCGCCCTCGGGCGTGCCGAGGAGCCAAGACCAAGGGTCGTCAGCGGTAAGCGCCCCACCACTGGCGTTGCACGCCTTGCCATCTCTATCGAAGTACAAGCGGGCCGCCCTTGTATTTCTAACGCCATCGATGATCTTTACTTCCACGCCCCACGGCGCAGAGTTGACTACCTTTCCCTTTGCTATGTAAATTCCACTGAGCATATAAACGACTTGTCCAACCACCAGCTTCGTCGTGTCCATGTTGCCTCGAACTTGATTTCTATTGCAGAATTATACATACCCCGAGAACGAGCCGGTCTCTACTCTCCCGCCAGAGCGATCAATCCCGCACTCAACCAACTCGTCCTATTCTATGACCCAGTTCATCTCAGCAACAGAAAAGATCTATTTGGAGTTGTCGCGTCCCGCCCCACCGCAGGCGAAGCCCGCCAGCGCCACCACGGACGTGAAACCGATCACGCTGACGAGGGCAGATGTGGATTTGATTATCCAGCGTAAGCGTTGTTCGTCACCGGCAGAACTTCAATACGTGATTGACCATGCTAAGGCCCTCATGTTGACACCGGGCGAACGGAATCAGATTGGATGTGATCTCTCCATCCTCATGACTCAGCGCGCGAGGAATATGAGTGGACGCCGCGAGAATCCAGCCACCGAATTCTTGAGCAAGGTTATGGGACTGGTAGAAACGCCGCACGGTCTCGTACCCCGGAGCTTTATAGCCGACGATCTCCGCGCCGGTGCCGCTAACATTCCGCGCTGTAGATTACATCGACCCCAATTTTGCGAATGCTGGTCAGCTCAGCGCGCGATCCTCTGGCAAGCAATCGCCCAGGGCGAGAAGAGCCCGGAAGGATGGGCGTCGTCGCGTGCATTCTCGGCGCTGGAGGATCTGGAGCTTTCGTCCAGGCCCGAGCGCGGACCCAAGATTTAAGCCAGAGCGCCGGAGTCGTGTGACCCGTTACCGAGCACTGCGGGACAAACGTTTACGAACCACCAAGACGCCAATTATCGCAGCCCCAGAAACAAGCACGTAAGCCAACGGTGCTCCGCCCTCGGGGACGGCGACTGGCGGATCATTATCGTGCTTCTTAGGTTTGTCGGGTTTGTTCGCCCATAGGGGAAGAGACAGGGCAAGTACTAGCAAGGTAGCCTTGAGCGTTTTCATGGTGGAGACTTCCTTAAAGAAATGGACTCGCTGGGGGGAGGGAGGCTAATCGGGTTGGAGTTTATCCCTTAGCCAGGCGGATGTCGCATACAGCACGAAAAATTTACGAAATCCGAACTAAATGTCAAGATGAGCGTTTCTGCAACCCCAGCCCCAAGCGTGAAGCCAGCGCAATGGCGCGTTTCCAAGGAGCGAAAGCCGCATACAGCTCCGACCACTCTGATGGGCACTGCGCTGATCGCGTTTCCGGCATCCAGGGGCATTAACCCAAGACAGCTTCCACGAAGAGACAAGCATCGGACAATCTCTACTGCCCAACTCACGCTTTTTACCTTGGCCAGAAGTAGGCAAGTCAGCTAGTACTACGAAGACATTCGTACTTAACCCGCTATCGGACCCAGAGCAACCGACCTGTGCGCGCGCACGCATCGCAGGCAAAAGCATACTCTCGGAGCGCTTGATGCACGAAAGAAATCGCGATCGAGCCTTCTCCCACTGTAGGTGCTACACGTTTGACGTTGCCGCCTCCACTAGGGAGAGGGCATTGTCGCGGCTGAGTTCGATCACCTCGCCCGGTTGACGGGCGCGAAGTCGTGCGAGGGCGCGACGCCCCGAGAGCGTGTTGATCTCACCCGTGAACTGACCAACCCAAAAAACCGTAATAAGTGTTTCGGTTGCGGATGTGGGACGCACAGCCTCTAATTCGCCTGAAACCACAACAAAGAACGGGCTGGCACCGTGATCCTGCTCGATCAGAACTTCTCCGCTCCGGACCGCACGCTTCCGACCGAGAGCGGCGATGCGACCAATCTGTGACGGCGTCAGAACTGGAAATATCTGGTCCGCACGAGACCTAGTCAGTGGAAGCGGAGTCGTTGTATCAGGCGTAAGTAATTAAAAGATCTCCCGCTGGTTTGGGTGACAATACTCATCTCCTGCAGTGTAAGCCAGGATCATCATGTCGGCGAACCCGGTTCCTTTTCGTTTCCTCCGATACGTACATGTTTCATATCATTCCGACAGGCTAGCGATGCACGGGAATTGCGCAGCACTTCGTGGTCGGTAAAGTGCCGGACATCTGTTTGTGCGATACTGCTGGGATCGCGACAGACAGGCCGCTGGTTTATGGCAAGAGCCAAGGCATCACCCAACCTGCAAGCGATTCCAACTTCCTCATCCCTCGCGCAAACCCTGCCCAGCGATGCGGTGCTCGATGCGTTGAAGATGATCCTTCTCGGCGCACCCCTGCACGAAGTTCTGACGACTATCACCCGCCTGATCGAAGCTCATAGTAAGGGAATGCGGTGTTCGATTTCCCTGCTTGACGAAGACGGCGTGCACCTGCGCTATGGCGTCGCCGAAAGCCTGCCGGAAGCGTACCGTGCAGCGACTGACGGAATATGCATTGGTCCTAGTGTCGGATCATGCGGCACAGCCGCTTATCTTCGCCAGCCTGTCTTCGTCTCTGACATCGCTTCTGACCCGAGATGGGAGAAGTTTAAGGAGGTTGCTATACAGAATGGACTGCGTGCGGCTTGGTCAACTCCCATGATGGCGGGCGACGGCAAAGTGCTGGGGACATTCTGCATGTACTACGGCGAAGTTCGGCATCCGGGGCCGGCCGAAGTTCAGTTGATCGATTACGCCGGCCGCATTGCCGGAATCGCCATTGAGCGCGATCGATCGCAGGCGGCCCTGACAAGAGCATTCGAACAGATCGAGAAATCAGAAGCTCAACTTCGACACATTGTTGATGCCATACCTCAGATGATCGCGGTGCTGAATCCGGATGGCAGCGTTCTTTATATGAATCAGACCTTGCTTGATTACACGGGCCTCACAATTGAACAGGTCATGGCGACAGACGTTCGCGATCGAGCCTTCAATCCCGAGGATCTCGCGCGAAACCGAGCCGAGCACCCGGAGTCGTTTTCGCGGCATATGCCATTTCAAAACGAAAAACGAATCTTGCGCAAAGATGGACAGTACCGGTGGTTTCTCGCCCATTACAACCCGCTGCTTGACGAGCAGGGACGGGTGATTCGGTGGTATGCGACTGGAATTGACATCGATGATCGTGTCCGAGCCGAAGAGCGGACACGCAACGAAAACCTGGCGTTGCGGGAACAAATCGATCGTGACTCGATGTTTGAGGATATAGTTGGCTCCTCGGAAGC
>Ga0210406_10004888_pt1 | contig 14175 bp, 4 predicted proteins | sample IncBWC30MmetaG_FD_155454 | JGI IMG/M metagenome (GOLD analysis project Ga0210406, IMG submission 155454) | Forest soil microbial communities from Barre Woods Harvard Forest LTER site, Petersham, Massachusetts, United States - Inc-BW-C-30-M | ecosystem: Environmental > Terrestrial > Soil >... | reverse complement strand
GATTCCAATCCCGATCCCACCACCCGCCCCGCTCCCTTTTCCCGGCCCCAGACCTGCGCCTGCTCCTACTCCGGCACCTGCAACTCCCACTTTCGTTCCGGCTCCTCCGCTTCCGCCTAATGCCCCACCCGGGCCGGACCCACTCCCGCCGCCAGGCCCTGCGCCAAGTCCAGTCTCGCCTCCCATACCACCACCGGTTCCACCGGTCCCGCCAGCACCCGTTCCGCCTCCGAGTTCACCAAAGCCCCCATCACCTGCTCCGCCCCCGCCCCATCCTTCTCCCGCACCGGGACCTGCGCCTTCGCCGCCGGTGCCGACCTCTCCGCCGGTCTTCGATCCCTCTGCCGCCGCAATCAGTTCCAGCAATTTCTTTGGATCGTTCAGCATCTTGCGGAATTGGTCCTGCTGGTCGCCCATCGAGGCAGCCGCAATTTGTGCGGCCAAACTTGTGGAATCTTTCAGCCTCGAATCCGTCGCCACAAAGCAAACTTCGTTCACACGAATGCCCTTGGCGTCGGCAATCGCCCTTTTTAATTGTTCGGCAAGTTCGGAAGGTTTGGCTTTTCCGGTGGGAAAAGCGTGGGCAAATTTGGCGAGTTCTTCGTGGGTAACCTGCTGTGTGAATTGCACGCTGGCCAATCCGGCTGCGGAAAGGAGTTGCGCAAACTGTTTTTCCGCTGGCGATCCCTCAAGCGGCACCCCGTCGAGCAACAATTGTGCTCCCGAAGCTCCCAGCAGCAAGCCGGTCTCTGCGCCTTCGGGAATGGCGGTCCGAAGTTCGCTGAAGGCGATCGTCAACTGCTCCACGACGCGGGCGTGGTCATGCCCATACAAACGAGCAAACTTCAAGAGAATGTTCAGGCTGCGTACGAATGCCCGTGCCGCGGTCGCTTTGGGATCCGTCTTCATCCAGGCTAGTGATGCTCCGGCTAGTCAACTTTTGAGCCAACCGACTGGAACCTTCTCACTAGTACCGTAGGGCTCTCGCACTGTCCCCACAATGGTACAGAGGTCCCGTGTGACCCCTGCGTAAGCTCGTCGTTCGTACAGTGTTATACACTGCACGAAAGGACGGTTAAATTTATCTTGAGGACAAGTGGGTTGTCTGTGACGCGCAACCGGGGATTATTTCATGATGGCGATTCGGCCCGGCCGTTTGGTGCGATTCACTACGTTCGAGGGCTGTGGCAATCCGCCCAATTCCAGCAGCAATTTCCTCAGCCGCGAACGCTCGTCCAATTCCATGTCCACGAATTCAAACGCCATCGCCTGTGGTCTGGCGCCCCGGACGATCGCCTGCGCGCGGATGCTCCGGACGCCGTGTGAAAATTTCAGTGTCAGCAAAGATCCCGGCGCCAGATGGCGGTCCGCCGCCCCGAGGCCACCGCCCATATTCAGTTCGGCAACGGTTAGGCGCAGATTTTCGCGCAAATTCGTGGTGATTGCCGGAACGTGCTTCGTCAATTTCAACCGCGCATACCGGCGCTGCCTTGTCACGGCCACATTTGGTTCCGGATCCGTGGGCTCCAGCACCAGTTCTTTTCGATCCAGCCCGCTGGCCATGATTTTTTCGATTGCCAGCGCAGGTTCCACCTTTTGCAATGCCTGGGCTGCCGCGATTCTCAGCTCCGTGTGATATGCCCAGCGCCACACCTGTTTCGATTCCAGGAACAGTTGCAGCATTCCGCTGGCCGCGCTGGCCCGCAAGCGCCCGGCCGCCTCAATTGCTTTAATTCGCGTGAATCCCGGCATACTGTCGTCACGAATCAGATCCAGCAGTAGCGGAATGCATTCCGTCCGTCCGCTCATTCCCATCTCGTCCAGCGCCAGCGGCCGGATCAACGGATCGAGCGACGCGTACATCGCTCCCAGCAGTAACGCCCGCTGTTCCGGGGGCGTGGACGACAACTGCCTCACCGCTCGGTCATGCGAAGTTCTTGGCCATTGCGCCAATCGAGTGGGCAGGGATTGCTCCACCGACTCCGGCGAAAGCAGGCTCAGCAGTCCGATCACTTCGGTGGCTTCCGTCGCTGGCGCCGTTTGCATCGTCTCCACCAGGCGGTGTACGGCCTCTTCGCCCAGTCCGCGCACCATTTCGCCAAGCAACTCGCAATCTTCCTTAAATCCGCAATTGGCGTAACGGTTTGTGATGTAGTGCAGCGATGCTTTCGGCATCAAGCCCAGAATGTCCAGCAAACCGTCTTGCGGATGCCCCGCCCTCATCGCGTCTTCGATAAATTCCGGCAGGCGCTCTTCCATTCCAATTCTCTGCCGGATGTTTGTGGTCGAGCCGGGCCGAAGTGTTTCGACGCTGTCCAACGAAGCCAATGCCTGTTGCATCGCGGGATAGAACCGTTTCGAGCCCGCCTCTTGGCTCATGCGCACGAAGGCCGCGCCAACCAGCGTTTGCAGGTCCGATTCGCGCTCCACGCCGAGTTGATTCCCCAGCCGCTGGATCACGTCGATCAGCGCGCTGCCGTCGCCGCTTCCGTAAAATTCCGCCAGGTCCGATAGGCCGATCGCGGTCGTTCTTCGGGCTTCCGGCGCTTCCAGGCTGATGCAAGCCGCGTATTTCAACAGGATTTCATTGACGGTTTTTAACTCGCCGCGGCGCAGCATCTCTTCCAGGAATCCGCGCACGTTTCGCGGCGGCACGCACCACGCTTCATCCGACGTGAGAACTTCTTTCTTGTTTTCTTCGGGAACATTCAGCCAGAATTCCTGGTCCAGCAATTCCGTGTAGGACTGCATCTGCAGTCCCGCCTGGGACATTGTCTCTTCCTGCTGTCCCAATATTTTCCGCAACGCTTCGATCTCCGCGTTCATGCGGTCGAGCAACTGCTTCACCGCGTTCACACGCAACTCGCCGCGCTCATAGCTGTCCAGCGCGAACCGGATTGCCACGTGCTCGGCCAGCTTTAGCAGCATCGGTTTGTCCGGTTTGTCGTTTGGCGCCTGAGCCGCCAGGCCCGCCAGCGCCTGTTGCAGCGTCACTTGCGCCCGCACCGGCAGAGTCGAAAGCCGTGATTGGAAGGCCGCGGCGTCCATGCGCGAATCTGGATCCTTCCGCGCTTTGCCAAGCTGTGCAAACAGCCCGATCATCGAGCGCACATCGTCTTCGGCAACCCCGTACGCGCCGCCTGCGCCCGGTGCGCCTCCGGCTACTCCCGGAACTCCGCCAAGCACCCCTCCCTTGAGCATTGCTGTCGCGGCCAACCACTTGCCCGGTTCGCTCGTCGCACCGGACCCGCCACCAACTCCCCCGCTTCCTCCGGTTCCGCCTCCACCACCCGCCCCACCACCTCCAGGTCCTCCACCCGATCCGCCGCTGCCGCCCGGGCCGCCACTACCACCGGCGCCGCCTCCACTGCCGGGGCCTCCGCTACCGCTGCCGTCTCCACCACCACCACCAGGCCCACCTACTCCAGTTCCGCCGCCACCGCCCGGACCGCCGCCACCCGGCCCACCGCCAGTTGCTGTGCCAGGTTTGCCCGCCTCCCACAAACTTCCCGCGCCGCCGGTCCCCCCGCTCCAGCTTGCGGCGCCGCTGCCGCCCGTTCCTCCGCCTCCCCCGCCAGGGCCAAATCCCAGCCCTCCTCCGCCGCCACCGGATCCTCCGCGGTTGCTTTCCGCGGCCAGAATCAGTTGCAACAATTTTTGCGGGTCTTCAAAAATTTCACGGAATTTATCTCCCTGTGCGCCAAGCACCTTCGACGTCAGTTGTGCGGCGACTTTTATTCCCGCGATGGATCCATCTTCGGCAACGAATCGAATTTCGTTGATACGAATGCTTGGATCTCCCGCCATCGCGGATTTTAATTGTTCCGCCAGCGAATTTGGCTTGGCGTTTCCGCTGGGAAATGCGCGAACAAATCGCGCGAATTGTGGTTGGTTAAGATTGGGCGCGAAGTGAATGCTCGCGATTCCAGAAGACGTAAGCAATTGCGCGAAACTTTTTTCCGCCGCCGCCGCGCCCAACGGCACTCCGTCCAGCAAAATCTGATTCCCCGACGCGCCCAGCAGAAGACCCGTGTCGCGGCTTTCTTGCAGTGCGGCGTGCAGTTCTTGCCACGCTGTTTCGAATTGAGCCATCGTCCGCACGTGCCCGAATTCATACAGGCGCGCGAATTTCAGCAGAATGTTCAGGCTGCGAACAAACGCGCGGGCCGACTGTCGTGTATCTCCAGCCATTTATTCGGACTTCCCTCAGTCTTACCTTATCCCTACACTAGGCTGCCTCTCCACAGGAAACAAGCGTTCGTGTGTTTTATGTCGCCATCTGACTAACATAAGTATCTTTTCCGATACATTCCTACCTTGTTGCCCTGGCGGGTTGCTCTTGTGCCCGGCTCATCGGTACAATCTGTCCTGGCCTGTTCGGCTAGCGCCCATCCCGGCTCCCTTCCTGGGCGATGTGGGTTCCTGCAGGCCCTCGAACAATATGGCAGACCACCAAACCCCGGCTCATTTGAAAGCGGAGATGCCCCAGATTCCGGGCGTCGCCGGCCCCCGGAAGTCTCAACCGAACCCCATGCTGCCGCTCATTGTCGGCCTGATCGTCATCGGCATCATCCTACTGTTTGCGGTCCGTTGGCTATCCCGGAGTAAACCCGTTGAGCCTGCCGTGGCCGAACAATCTCCTCAACTGGAAATTCCTGCGCCACCACCCGACCCTTCTTCCCTGCTGCCGCATGCCACGGAGTCTGACCCTGTTATCGCCAATGTAGCTGATCTTTCCAAGCCCTGGACCTCCGCGGACTTTTTTGTCCGCAATCGTCTCACAGGGGAAAACATACCCGCGACGATTGTCCGACTGCCGACAGGTTCTCCCACTCTTCCAACTGGCTATTGGGCGTTCTCAAAAAAGGCTCCTTACGGTTCCTGCCAGCTCGAATACGTCTCTGATCTGAACAGGCTCCGGGACGACTATGGCTTTCCCCGCGCCAATCATCCCCTTGTCGGCAATCCTTGCAGCCACACTCTTTACGATCCTCTCAAGACTTCCAATCTGCCCGGCGATATCTGGATGCGTGGGGGAATCGTTCAGGGCAGCGACATTCGCCCGCCTCTCGGCGTCGAAATTAAAATCCAGGGCAAGCAGATTCTTGCCATCCGCTCGGAGTAGGCTCAAAAAGCCGCTACCCTATCTAAGCTAGACTGTTACAAATAACAGGTTTGCGTATTCCTCCGTTGTTGGTGCATTCATAAAAACTGTAAGAGTCTTACTGAATTCTGTAGGCGAAAACGGAACGCATATACTTTTTGGTATTCCTCCGCTCCTCCCCAGGCAGTCGTGGCTCCCGACCCAGTTCAATATCCCCCTAAAATGCAGATAACTCTTTTAATTTCATACTGATAACCAATAGGATACAGCTCGCAAGCAACCCTCCTGACTTGGTCTGCATCTTGCAGCCCTCACCGTTGTGGAGGGTTGTCTAAATGATAAAATGGTCGTGTGCCTGCTCTCGTAGTGTCTTCATTGGTTTACTTCTGCTAATCCTGGTGCTCTGCTCGCCCAAGAATTCCCTCGCCCAAAACGCAACCATTACCGGCACTGTCGCTGACCCGAGCCAAGCCCCGGTTGTCTCCGTCACGGTAACCGCGCGGAATACCGAAACCAACGCGAGTCATTCGGCTTTTACCAACGATTCCGGTCTGTACCGCCTGGTTGAACTTCCCGCAGGCCAGTACGTCCTCACCTTTGAAAAATCGGGCTTCAAAGTAGCCAAGTTTGCCGGAGTCACGCTTACTGTCGGCCAGATCTTGACGGTCGATGAGAATCTCGAAATCGGCACCGTCTCTTCAACCGTGGAAGTGCAAGCTTCGATTGTGCCTCCCATCGAATTGGAGAACGCCCAGATCAGCAACCTGGTGGATGCAAAGCGAATGACAGATCTTCCTCTCCTCCTGCGCGACCCGTACTCGCTGGTCCTCCTGAGCCCCGGCGTGACCCAAAGTAACAGTCAACTGGGCGGTTTTTCCGCGAACGGCACCAGTGAGCGCAGCAACAACTTTCTGCTGGATGGCGTGGACAACAACGACACCGAGGTCCCCGGTATCCCGAGCGGCTTGAACTCCTTGAACCCTGATTCCACGCAGGAATTCCGCGTCATCACCAACAATTACGCGGCGGAATACGGTCGCAATAACGGAGCCGTAATCGAGGCCATCACCAAGAGCGGCAGCAACCAGATTCATGGCACTGCTTACGAGTTTGGCCGCTACAACGCCATGGGCGCTCGCGACTTTTTCAATCCCGCGGACGGCCCCAATGGCGGCCCGCAAAACCCCTACGTTCGCAACGATTTTGGCGCTTCCGCCGGCGGCCCTATCAAGAAGGACAAGACTTTCTGGTTCGGCAATTATGAAGGTCAGCGCTTTGTGACGACCCTCACCAACGCCAGCACCGTTCCTACCGCCGCCTTTAAGACTGGAAAGTTCACCATCACGCAAGACCAGAACGGAAACCCGATTACTCCCGTCAACGTGGACGTCAGCCAGGCCAATTCGCCCAACAACGCCGTCGGCTTCGGGCTTGATCCGAACATCCAGAAAATTCTGGCCTTGTATCCCACACCGAACGGCCCGGCCGTAAACGACATCAGCGGTATCCTGTTTTTCCCCAGCACTTCCCGCCAGCGGGTGGATGATTTCACGATTAAAGTCGATCACAACATCAACACCAAAAATATCTTGAGCGTTCGCTATTCCTACAATCGCTTTACCGATCCTAATGCCTTCCACAGTGACTTCCTTCCCGGTGATTTGGGGGCCGTTGCCACATACCAGCGAACACAAGGCGCCTCCATCGGGCTAACCACCACGCTCCGCAGCAATCTTGTGAATGAATTTCATTTCGGCGCTAACCGCACCAACCTGAAATTTACCTGCACCGGAACCAGTGTTTTCGATAGCTTTGGCAACCTGGATTCCCTCGGCCGCGGTCCCGATTACCTCCTCCCGGGCATCTCTGGCTTCGGCTGCCTCACTCTAACTGAGTCCAACGGACAAACTCGTTACACCGGCACCTACCAGACCATCGATGGCATCAGCTATACCCGAGGCAAACATGCCTTTAAGTTCGGCGGTGAATTCCGCGCCACTTACTCCAACTCCTTCGATAACTTCAACACTCGCCAAGCCTTGTCCTTTTCAGCGTTCTCGGACTTTGGTGTCGAGGCATTACAGAATGTCGACAACAATTGCCCGCTGGAGCCATCGCCCCCCGCTCCTCCCAATACACCTTCTCCATGTGTCTCCCGAAACACGGCGGTTGAAGACCAAACTCTGGGACTTCTTGGTTTCGTCGATTCACAGTCGGAATCCCAGTTCTTCAATTTCGCCGGCGTACGCTCGGCCGACGACGTTCGTGGCTTCCGCCAGCGCGAATGGGGCGCTTATGCTCAGGACACCTGGAAGCTAATGAGAAACCTGACGCTTTCAGCGGGCTTGCGCTGGGAGTATTTTGGCGTTCCGTTTGAAGTCAACAACAACCTGGCTAATCTCTTCACCGACGCCAGCGGGCAGGCTCCTTTTACCTTCACCCGCGTCGGGCCCGGCACGGGCAAGACTCTGTACGCCAACCAGTTCGACAACTTCGAACCCCGCCTAGGCATTGCGTGGGATCCCTTCAAGGACGGCAAGACCTCCGTTCGAGCGGGCTACGGCATCTTCCATGATCGCGTCTTCGGCAACCTTGTCGGAAACGCCAAGGGGAATCCTCCCATCCAGCTTACATTCGCCCGAAACCCGTTCGCTCAGACTACAGACCTGGAAATGCCCACGACTCAACCGACCTCTGCGACCGTCACCAACATTGACCCCAACACCGGTCTGGGCGGCGAGATTTTCCCCACCCTTTTCGACCCGAATTTCAAGACCCCCTATAGCCAGAACTGGAATATCGGCATCCAGCGGCAATTGACCACTTCGCTGACCCTCGAAGTCAACTATGTCGGCGTGAAGGGCACTCGCCTCTTCCGCGTCGTGGATGGCAATCCGCCCCAGCCAAATCTTGTCTCGCAGTTGGTGGCCTTTTGCGTGCCCGGAAATCCCAATAACCAGGGCTTTTTGACTTCAGCAAGCCAGACGTTCGGCACAGCGGACGGGCAATGTAATCAAAGCACCATTACCTTCGCCAATCTTTGGCTAGGCGCGGAATTCGGCGTACTTCCGTTCAATGCCGTGAACAACAATGCGTTCCAGCAACCCTTCTCCACTCCAGGCGCAGCATTGAACAAATCCATCGGTAACTCCACCTACAACGGCCTTCAGGTGAACCTCCAGAAGCGCCTTTCGAATGGCTTCCAGATCCAGGGCGCCTACACCTTCGCCCACTCCATCGACGACATTAACGATCCCATCGTGCCGGGTGCGGGGAACAGAAGTTTCCCGCGCAACTCCTTCGACCTCGCGGCGGAGCGCGGAAATTCCGACTTCGACGTCCGCCACCGCGGCGTCGTCAACTTCATTTACGAACCCAACCTCGGCAGAGGCCGCGCCCATCTGAACGAGGGTTTCGTTGGCCGCATTCTGGAAGGCTGGTCCATCACCAGCGTGATAAGCGCTCAGACCGGCCACCCCTACGACATCTTCGGCAATGTCGACAGCAACCATACCGGCCTCTCCGCCAGGGCCACCATCATCGGCAATCCGGCTCAACCGGCGGGCACCGACAAAACGTTCACCGGGCCAGCTCTCAGCGCGTTTGAGCTGACCCCCTACAATCAACAGCCAAATCTCTCCAAGAACTTCTTCTACGGTCCCGACGAAGTCAACGTGGACTCCGCCCTGCTGAAGAACACCTCCATCACCGAGCGCGCCAAACTTCAATTGCGTTTCGAGTTCTACAATCTCTTTAACCATGCCCAATTCGGCCAGCCGGGGAACGCTCTCGCGGCTCCTGGCACGTTTGGATTGTCTACCTCCACTCTAACCCGGCCCGACGGCACCACTAGTGCCCGGCAAATCCAAGTCGCTGCCAAGTTCATCTTCTAACCAATCTTCAACCTCAACCAAGGCCCCGGAGTTCCCTTCCGGGGCCTTTTTTTGTATCCGCAGGAGTGCCTGGCACACCTGCAAGGCCGGTAGTCGGGTTATGCCTGATGGTGGCTTGGAGTGATAGTGGGGTAGCGTCCAGAGTTTCCCCACATTTGTTCAAGTATCGATTACATGGGGTCTTGCCCGGCTCCCCTCGGGCGAGCCGAAAGCTTTGCATAGGCGTCCCAGGCAGCGGACGCGTGGCCCCACTTCCTGCCTGGCACGTGACTCAGTCTTGCACCGGCGAACATCAACACCGACTTGACCATCAGGAAACGCGCCTACTCCCCGTGTTCTTTCGTCGCACCTTGCGATCTCCAGCGGGTTGTTCGTTCGCAGAACACCGCAAGCACTCGCTCGGGGACGTGCAGTAGTACAAGTGTCTCCTCAGTTCCCGCCAGCACCAGCTCGGCTTGCCGAAAACGTATCCACCAGGGCCTTCAGCGTTTATTCCCCCGTTCCGCGAACATCCCCCTAGATGTTCCAGGATCTTTCCCTGATGTACCCGGATCATCTGGCTCAAGCTGGCTACTTCCTGCGGCCGTCCTCACTGGTTGGTAGGCTCCTTCGCCACTCCTCTCGGGCCTTCCTCAGGCCCTCTGTTTTACCAATCAGGCCCTCTTCAAAAGTGCGAAATATTGCGTGCGCTATCTTCAACGGTGACGATTCCTCTATTCCCAAAAAGAAAGGCGCCGGTGGCTGACCCCAAAGGGTCGACCACCGGCGCCGGTTGGAAGTGTTGTACCGACTGCTTTAGAAGGTAATCACCATGCCGATACGAACGATGCGGTTGCTGGTTTGGTTGCCGCTCGGAAATAGCGCCGGATTAGCGAAGCCGCTCTCAAAGTCGTGGAACCCAGCATCGTCAATAAACGGATCGACGTTATTGGGCTGGGTGTGGTTGAACACGTTAGTGGCATCAAGGTGCAGTTGGACAGTCGTCCTCTCCCAGAACTTGATGTTCTTGAAGATGGACATATCCACGTTGTTGATCTTCGCGCCGCGAAGAGAATTACGGGCGGCATTGCCGAAGGGCGTCCCAAAGACCGCATTCGCTGTGATCCCGTTTGCAATGTATCGCACATCATTCTTTGTGACCAGAACTTCAGCCCCCGTCGTGTTCAGTGCATTGAGGCTGAGGAGTTGATTGCTAGGCAGGCTGCAGCCGGCGCCGTAGAGCTGAGGGCTGCAGGCGTCGCCCGCAAAAATACCGACTTGAGTTGCCGGCGCGGACAAGCTGCCAATGAATGGACGGATCCCGCCATCGGCTGTGCCAAATCCAGCAAATGCGGAGTTGAAAGCGGTGTCAACAAAGGGATTAGGATCGAAAGCAGGAGGATTTGTCTGTGTAGATACTGAACCCTGCGCCAGAAATATTTGACCTGGGGTGTAAGTCTGGCCCGAGGCCAAGTGGTAGCCGGCTGAAACGGCCCAGCCGCCGAGCACATGACCGAGATAACCGTGCTGGCCTCGGAAGAAGGGAAGGTCCTCGGTAATCAACAGGTTAAACTGGTGGGGGAAATCCAGACCTGAAAGGCCGTGCTCTCCACCCTTGAAGTCCAAGGGATTCTGGGAGAACGCAATGCCAGAACCGGCCCCGAACGTGCCGAAGATTTCGTCGGCATTGTCCGTTGTTTTGCTGTAGGTGTAATTGGCGCGCATAGTCAACTGGCGCCAGAGGTTTTGTGTCCGCAGCTCGATCTCCACGCCATTGTAGTCGGAGTAAGCGCTGTTGGTCCGTTCGCGGATGACTCCTTCGTTGCAGTTCACGCGCCCCAGTGCGCTCGGGACCCCGGGCGCGGGAGTTGTGCAGGGGGTTTCGCCCGCGGGAATCAGGTTCGGAAAGTCCGCCGCGATCCCCGCGATATACGGGTTCGCATTGATCGACTGGAAGAGATTCGTTGCGTGGTTTCCCACGTACCGCGCCTCGATTGCCGCGGAAGCGTTCAACTCGCGTTGGATGCCCAACGACCAGCGGCTGGTCTTCTGCGGCCCGAAATCGGGAGTGATGTTTGTTTGATTGAAGGTTCTCGGATCACTCACCCCAAAGGTGAGAAAATTACTGAGCGAGTCGCGTACTGTCGGCCCGAATGGGTCGGTCGGGATGCTTGGTAGCGCTTTGCCAATTGACGCGGCTGTGATCGTTTGCGCCAAGGCATTCGGTGCCGCGGACGCGATATTCAAATAAATGTTGTAGAACGGCGGGTCATAGGCATAGCGATAGCCGCCGCGGATCGTGGTCTTGTTGTTCCCCAGAACCTTTCCCGTAATCCCGTCGCGGCTTCCTGGTGTCCAGGCGAACCCGACGTTGGGGCCAAAGCTGGCCTTCGGGGATGGAATAGAGGGGAACGTGGTGATCGAAGTCGGCAACGTCGGATCCCAAAAGGGCTGCGAGCTAGCTTGCTGCGCTGTCGTCTTGTCGTGGAACAGGTTTGCCGGCTGCCCGTAGTAGCTCCAAGTCAGACCGAGGTTCAGCGTCAGGTTGCTCTTGAGCTTGAAATCATCCTGCACATAGAGGAAGGAATCTTTCTCCCGGAAATCCAGGATCGGATTCCCCGCAGTTACGCTGATGGAACTCGGGAGGTTCTTTGCCAAGTTGGCGTAGCTCGAATACGAGTAGGAGCCATTCACGTTCGGCAGAAAGAAATTTGGCGAACGCTGGTAAGTGAAGTTAATACCCGCTTTCAGAGCGTGACGTCCCCGGACATACGACCAGTTGTCCTGGAACTGATAGCTGTTCACGATGCGTCCTTGCGGAGCGGTCGTGGCCGGACCAAACGACAAGTTTCCGCTCCCTGTGCCGACGTGGGTGAGCGCGTCTGAGATCCCTGCTGCCGTAGGAACGGTGTTCCCGATGGAGTTTCCGCCAAAACCGAAGTTCTCGCGGCCGTAACTTGCGCGGAATTCGTTGGTCTGCCGGTCAGTGATCGTGCGCACCCAGCTGAATCCATACTGCTGTGCACGTCCAGGTTCGTTGACGGGATAGCCCGCGGCGGCTGTCCCGAACGCGTCCGCGTTATAGAAATTGGCGTAGTTATAGATGTACCGGCCATAAAACCGATTCTTCGCCGTGTTGAAGTCCATCTTGTAGATGAAGTTGTATTGGTGTGAGCCGGTCGGCAGCGTTCTCTGAACTCCGCTTTCCTCCACAAAGCAGGCCGGCGTTTGAAGCCCCGTCACCGGGTCGGTGAATATTCCATTCGGCGCAGGTGGGTTCAAGAAATGCTTTGTAGTGGTCCCTATCGATACCGGGTTTCCACCCAGGACTCCGAACGGCCCAAACTTCGTCAACACTTGCATCGCGGGTGCGATCGCCGGCAAACCCGTGTCGGGATCGGTGTAGGGGTAGCACCCTTCCAGTGTGGTGATTCCCGCCGGCGTAGGCGTCAGGCTTCCGCTCGCATCAACGTTAGTCTGGTGAATGATCTCGGTATTGAATCCGCCGAAATAAAACAGCTTATCTTTCACCATTGGGCCGCCCACAGTCGCGCCGGCAAATGCATCATTGTAGTGGGGCACTTGCGTCAGCCCGTTGAACTCCTTGTCGGTGGCGTACAAAGTATCCAGGCCCGCATTGCCTTCGGTGCCGTAAATCGACCCGTGCACCTTGTTGCTGCCGCTCTTGGTCAGGATGTTGATCACCGATCCGGAGTTCCGGCCGTACTCGGCGCTCATGTTGTTCGTTGTGATCTGATACTCCTGCACAAATTGCGAGTCGCTTAAGAACAGGCCCGGCCCGCCGACGGAGTTATCGTTGTTATATTGACCGTCAATCTGCTGGTCGTTGTTACGGCCGCGAAGACCTTCAACCGCAAACCCGCCGCCGCCGTTGGAGTTACTGAATCCCAATTGCCGGGAACTGGAAACGCCCGGAACATAGGTCGCCAGGTTATCCAACCCCTGGTTCGCAAGAATGCTCGGCAAACTGGTCAGTGTGGCTACAGGAAAGCTCGTAGAGATCTGGGCTTCCGTAACGTCCACCAGCGGCGTCGCCGCGCTTACTTCAACTGTCGTGGATACGTCGCCAACTTCCAGGTTCACGTTTCCCAGTCCGTGGTCTTGCGCCGAATCCACCGTCACGCCGTCCAGCACCACCTTTCGGAATCCGCCCTTGGCGATTTCCACGCGGTAGCTTCCGATAGTGAGGAGATTAAGACGGAAGCGACCGGCGTCGTCGGTCTCCGTGGATGCAGCTTCCCCGGTATCCTTATTGACCGCTTTCACACTGGCATTGGGCACTGTTGCACCCTGAGAATCGAAAACTACCCCCGAGATGGATCCCTTATTGGTTTGAGCCTGACCGATTCCCGGCAATCCCAGCAGCAGGACCAACGCCAGGCACAACCCTACCCACACCCTAAAATTCTTCACTTGTTCCATAGCTCCTCCTGGAGACTAATGAGCGTGCGAGAATCCGGTCGCTGTGGTCGAGAAATCTAAAGCTGCTAGTCCGGCGCGGAATAATCCCGTACCTACCATTCCTACTTGAGATTTTTCAGACAGACAGCCACACTCAGAACAACTAGAAAGCAACCGTTGGCACGCTGAAGTGCAATCGACTCTCCAAAGTCTACGGCGCCAGCCGAACTCTGCACGTTATATTTAATTTATTTTCAACACGTTACAAGAACGATGGACGAGGCCCGGACTGTGACTCATTCGAGCTTACAATTTAACGTATCTTTTATGTATTCGTGGATTCCTTAAGCCTTCGAACTGGGCTAGCTGAATTTGCCATTTCTCGCTCCAATCGCTAATTTTCCAATGGGAATTGGTGGCCCGCTTCGTCCGATGCCGCTCTTCCAGTTCGCCATGCATCCAACCGAATAATGTTCCACGCCCAGAGCCAGGAGGGGCATCCATGCACCGACTCAGATTCATTCTTTCCGGTATCGTCCTAGCGACACTGTCGGTCATCGCTTGCAACAAGCCGAGCGATGACGCTGTTACCACCAGCATCAAGGCCAAGCTTTATACTGAGCCGCTGCTGAAGTCCGCCTCTATCGACGTCGTGGCCAAGGACGGGATCGTCACCCTCACCGGCCAGGTGCCCGATGATGCAGCCCGCCTCGCCGCCCAGCACATTGCCGCAACCACGCCAAGCGTGAAGACGGTTGTCGACCAGACCACCATGGC
>Ga0210406_10004887_pt1 | contig 14178 bp, 8 predicted proteins | sample IncBWC30MmetaG_FD_155454 | JGI IMG/M metagenome (GOLD analysis project Ga0210406, IMG submission 155454) | Forest soil microbial communities from Barre Woods Harvard Forest LTER site, Petersham, Massachusetts, United States - Inc-BW-C-30-M | ecosystem: Environmental > Terrestrial > Soil >... | reverse complement strand
AGACGTGAGATCGATGAAACAGCTAGAGGGGGTTAGGTTCGCCAGAGGCAATGCGGGACACGCTAAGCTCAAGAACGCAGAATCATTGAATCCGCTGAGGATATCTACGGGCGTGGTCACAGAGGCCGTCACGGTGGCCCCAGAAGCGCAGGCAAGCTGGATACCAGACTGGTTGTTGCGATCTGACTGTAGACCCACCGTCCCGGCCGTCCAGTGTTCGCCTTTGTAGACCGTTACGAAGTTACTATCGAGTTCCAGCATGGTATAGGCGTCAAGACCATCGACTGTAAGAAGGTCCATGTCATACATGGTTGCCCCTGTCGTCAGATCGGCATTCATGAACGTCCGGAGATCGATGTGTCGCTGGAAAGGGATCTGAGCCTGTTGACTGATGTCCTGACAGGTTACATGCTGATAGCTCCCGTCTGGGGTTTGAAAGCTCTCGATCAGTGAATCAGCGGGTTGTAGCATCACAGGTTACTTGACCGCTGGCCTACGCGAGCCTGTTGAACCCGTCGCCAAAGGTCTCCCAGTAGACAGGCGTGTCACGCGGAATGTTGTAGTTGTCACGTAGAAAGGCAAGCTCTCGAACCCCAGCGAAGTATGCTCGGTCGTTGGTAAATTGAGCCGTAGACTGACGATACGTGTGACGACAAGTAACGAAGAAGAACATGTCGGGCTGCTGCTTCTCTTGCATCAGCGGGTCACGGATGCGAGAGGAAGTGTACGGAGCTATTGGAGTGTAAGAGGGTCGTACGCTCTCCTGGGGATATGTCTGGACACTACTTAGAGTTGCTGTCGCCTGGGAGGCGACTGATCCTAGAAGAGAGTCGGTAGTAGATAGGTCTGCCGGACGCAATGCAAAAGGCAGGAGGGCTGTCGAAATATTCCGAAGAGTTGCGAAATCTACTTGCGAGAGATCCTGAGTAAGCTGTGTTTGGAAGTCGGCCTGACGCTGAAGCTGAACGGACATAGGCATCTCGACACCGGGGTCGATTCCATCCGTGGAATAGGAGTAGGCATAGTCCAGTAGGTCGAACGCGACGTTGATTGCGTCACCGATGAAGTAATCCTCCGAGAGACGAGAGGCTTCATACTGGGCTAGGAAGTAGGTCAGAACCCACGATGGGAACCGCTGGTAAGAGATGGGTTGGACGACTTTAGTGCGGTACTGCTGGCCCTGAAGGTTGGTCATCTCGATCTTGAAATACTTAGCGGTCTCGGGGCGTGGCAAGTAGTACGTGTCACGCTTTCGTGCCGTGTAAACCACCGGCACGCGCGTCCACAGCTTGCTATCCCAATCCGCCGCGTCAATAGCCGGGTCTCCCTCTGATGAGAAATATACGTTGAACGTCATATTCGGCGTGATCGGGTCTAGGAGAATAGAGTCCACTACGGTGGGCTCCCCGTCCTGAGAGAGATCGGCATAGAGAGCCTCGACGGCAAACTTGGACGGGTTGGGCCGCGACATCCACTGAATGTTAGGATTGCCTGCCACGGGATTGACCGCTTCAACCGTCTTTGGAATGACAACAGACCGGAACTGATTCCCTAAAATGTCAGTTCCGCTGTCAGCGGAAAGTGCCAATACTCGGAAATTGAGACTGACCTCATTGCTACTCAAGTCAAGAACCGGATCAGAGCCGTTCGGATTGATGTAAGCTCTCACGTTCTGAGCGGCCAGTGGATTTGGGGAGGCATAGAAGAGGTCGGAGATCCCGGTGTCCAGAACGATCCAGAGACGGAACCTGTCGCTCACCCATGTCGAGTCAACAGGAATCGGAACGGGAACATTCATCTGAGCCCAGATGATAGCCGGGGCGAGGGGTACCTGTTCGAGCGTATTCTGAGTTAGGGTATCCCACGCGCCCTGAGAGTTGAAGTGATCGATACCCCAGAGGGCCGTCACATTGAGGGTGGAGGTCTGCATCATTAGCTGAACACCGGATAGAGCCGGGATCTCCGAAGTGGATTCGGGACCTCTCACATAGTCAGTCGGCAGGAAGAAATCCTGATAGACAGCGCCCGACGTAACGGCACCAGCGAACGGCCCGTTCTGGTTGATCACTACTCCACTATATTTGGTTACTACTGACATCCGATTACCCGACAACTCTTCCTGCGCGAAGGTTCTGGACATTGCATGTCCATCCAAACCCGCCGAACTGTGGCGGAGCGAGGCCCCGCGTGAACGTGATGAGAAGGTACCTAGCGTAGATCACGTCATTGACTCCGTCTGTGAAGTTGAACTCGGCTGTGTACCAGAGTGTCTGTTGGTCGGTCGTGAAGCCAATGGAATCATCGTAGGTGAGAGTAGGGTTCGGGGTGACATTGTGCCAGTCCAGGTAGGGAGGACCCTGGTCCATTGTGTCATACTGAATGGTGATTCCGAAGGGCTTCTTTGCGATCTCGAAGTCGATGTAGTTGAGGGCCTGTGGTGATCCGAAGTCAATCATGAGGGTTTCGTCACCGGTAGTGTTCTCCCGTGACGACCAGAACGTAGTGTTCGGATTGACCATCTGGACGCCATAGTCAAACGGGTAGATACCGTCGATCATCGCAATGGGCATCCCAGAGTCAGGTAGTGCCACTTGACGGATATAGAGGTCAGCCGTGCCACTCGCGTTTGGGGCGATTGCCTGTTTGGCCGCGAACACTTCGGTTGGATCGGTCTGTTGCCTTAGGAAAGGGAATAGAGCCGTTTCCATCTGACCGAACTGTCCAACCTGTTCTGTCGAGGCCGTCGTGATTACAGGGTTGTGGAATCCCTGGTAGTCGTGCTGTGGGTCGTTAGCAAGACGCGGAGCCTGATTCTCTACACCGGCTACGATCCAGTGGTATGAATCGATCGGCGGCCAATCGACATTAGATAGGCCCGATACGTAACGAACAACCTGGTTCTGTTGGGTGGTCGCATAGATGTTGGCCCAGGGTTGGTTCTGGCGAATAGAGGTAAAGGGGTGAACCGTGGGGATGGTAGTGACAGACTTGATTCGGTCGAGGGCGACCTGTAGAGAGTGGAGGTCGGCGGGAGCGATATCCACTATCTCTTGATCGGCATTCACAATCCCGGTTCCCGTTGTAACCTCGAAAGCGACTGACGAGAAATAGCTCGAAATAACATCAATCGTGTTGATGGTCGCGTTGTTGGCTAGCTGGTTGGTAAAGGTGAACGTCCAGGGAGTCAGTACCGTCTTTCCGCTCGCGACCGAGGCTCCGCCAGTCACCGATACATTGCCCCCACCGACGCTCGGAAGCGCGTTCATGTACTCGGCCACGGTGAACGAGTCTGCATAGATCGCGGGGGCCACGATCATAGGACTTGACGGGCCATGAAAGATCCAGACTCCACTCTCGTCGGCCGAAGTCTGGAAGGCGAGTCGCACATACTGACCAGATGATACGGTTGTACCTCCGAACGTTGAAGTTCCGGGGCTGGCCGTATTGATGTTCACGATAGCTGTAGCGGCGACGACAGCGGCAGGATCGACCGTGAACCATTGCGAGGCACCCGGACCCGGAGGAACGGGTGGGGTTGCGGGAGGATAGATTCCCTGAGGACCCGTAGTCGGATTCGTGTAAGTCTCGTAGGGCGCGTACCACCCATTGAAGTAGAAGGCGAACGTGTTTTGGGTTACCCCGCCGGGTCCCGTAGACATACCAGAGTCGGCGTAACTGATTGCGTTATACACCTGAGCCGCAAGACTTGTAGATCCGGTCTCACCGCCCGGTGACGTGGCTCGATAGACGTTGTAACTGAGAGCCCCCGGAACGGGAGTCCAAGAGAGGGTGGCTGTGTCGCCAGTGGCCCCGATGACCGCGCTAACCTCAGCCGAGGGAAAGGATTCACCAGCCACGGTGACGGCGGTCACGACGTAGTAGTAGGTCCCCGTAGATCCCCAAGAGCCGCCTGATCCCGTGACGACTGTCGCTAGACCCGTTGGTCCGACTTCTGACCAGTTGAGCGTCACAACTTGCACTTGAGTATTGCTGATTTCGTTATTCGGCAGCACAACCATCTCTTCTGTGGAGACGGTCTTCCCATAGTTGACCAGTCCGAACGGGTCATCCGAGTGCTGATCGAAGAGGTACTTGTACTGCTCCACTACGAGAACCGCTCGGCCGATTCCTGATCGAGCAACGAGTTCCATACCGGCGAGCGTATTACCGAGTCTTACTCCATGAAGGAAGTCGATGGCCCGGTTACGGTAACTGGCGTCCTGGGAGAGGATGGTTTCCCACTCGTCGGCCGTGAGCATTCCGGACGGGTCATTCGCAGGTAGCTCGGATAGGATACGGCCGAACGAGAACGGGTCTCCATAGAACGACTCAAGGTCGGAATTGTTGATCCCATGTTCCTCTATGATGAGGCGAGCCTTCAGGTACTCTTGCTGGACGAGAGCGACACCAGCCGGTCCAAGAAGAGTATAGAGAAGCTTGACTAGGTGACTACTAGCTCCCTTGTGGTAGACCGAGTCAGGGAAGATCTCAAGGTACGACTCTAGCTTATCTGCACCCTGAAGGGGCTCGACTAGGAAGGTCTGATCAACCGTCTGTGTAAGTGTCGGTAGGCTGATCTGTGTCAGCGATGAGATAGCCATCGACTACCTCTGCCAGGTGTCGGCGGCTCGCGGTCGCGCGATTAGACCGGCCTGTGTATCTCCTGCGATCTTTCCGGTTGGTAGCGAGGTTAGCTGGCTATCGAGTAGGAAGAAATCGTGGTTGATCGAGAAAGGGCCACCGATTAGCTTTGGAGAGCATGTGATCACATCTGTCTGGAACCCGTCCGCTCCAAAGGTAAAGATGAATGGATCACTAGCCACTCCCGAACCCGAGGCCACAGTGGCATTGATACCTGAGGCGGCTAGCGCCAGGTTCATCTCGAAGATCATGAATAGGACGGACGGAGAGAATCCGATAGGAGTGGTCACGAGGTCCCCAAGAGACAGGGTGAATGTGCCTCCAACAGGACTGCCAACAAAGTAGCCAATCTGTGTCTCAACGGTTGATGAGGTACCGGCAAACTGTCGATCAACCTGCATAGTCCGAAGGGGAACACCGTTTGTGTCACAGACAGTAATCTGATCGACGGTATCGTCTACGTCTCGGGTCCACCGGACGTTAGTGACGCCACCAACGTTGTGGATAACGTTGAGAAGAGTGGACATTTGAATGGTTGATCCGAAATACTGACCCGTGAGGTAGTTCTGTAGAGCCCCCTGGATCGCCGCGTTGACCGTACCTATGTTTGCTCCCCGCGCATACATGATCGTTACGTCGAGCTTGTAAAATTGGGTAACCGCCTGATGAGCTAGGACATCCGTAGTGGCTTGTTTCACGCCGTCAAGAGCGGTCTGAAGGTCTACGATGTTCTTGTCATACAGGTATCCGTCTACCACGATAGAGGGACCGGGGTTCAGGGTGATGACGGGGGCACCGCCGACCGGAGGATCACCAGCAGCCGCACTGAGATTCCATTCGATTCCATCACGAGCCCTGACGGTCCCGCCAATACTGTCAACCTCATGTACGGCGTAGTAGTGGATGCCGAGGTAGTAGGTGTATCCGCCAGCGGTGATCGTGGCAGGAAGGCTGACTAGCGGAGCCCAGAAGACGGGCATGAAGAGGTTGCCGATGACAGGACGATGCTCGGGCTCGCCGACACGCCGATAGTTCTCGATATACAGAGGGGAAATCGGGTTCAGGTTGAACAGGTTAGTCCCAATGAGCGGCACTCCGAGAGTGGCTGTCGCGATAGTTGGGTTCTCCCCGTCAACGTAGACATCGACACAGTTGGTTACGTTTCTGGTGACATCGTTGCGCGACTCGCTGGATGTGTAGCTGTGCTCGAAGAGGACAATGTCTCCGGGGCGAGCCGCCTGAACGGTCCCATCATCTCCGGGATACACGTTCAGGAAGGACACATTGGGCCGGAAGGGCGAGGACAATGGGTCGGGCTGGTCTGTGTTGATTGTTGCCGTGTTACCGGATGGCACGGACCCCGCAACCGGGTTGTATCCTAGGTCGGTGAAGGTGAGCGCGTTAGGGTCAAATATGACGCCCACGAGAGCGGGACTGATATCCTCGTGGCCTGTGATTGTGGAACGATAGATTCGGTATCCGAGGGCGTCGAAAACCGGGTTCCAAGTCAGAACTGCCGAACCGTTTGCCGCGACGGTAGCTGTAACTTCGGAAGGGAGATCTGTCTCACCGGCCGCCGTATACGCTGTAACCATCCAGAAGAACGTCCCGCCAGCGGCAAAGACATCGACGCCACCGCCACCAATCGGGGTGACTGCAAGGCTAGTGGGGGACGAGATCTGGTTTTCGGATTCGGCTGTAAAGAGCCGATAGGCGTCTCCGTGATTCTTGATGGCCGCTAGTGTGTTCAGAACATAGTCAATAGTCGCTTGGTAGAAAATCCCGTTGCCATCGCTAACGAAGTAGGGAACATCGGTGTAGATGTACTTCGAGTAAGGGATAGTTGACAATCCGGTCGTCCATGTTCCCGGTCGTCCAGGGTTACCGAAAGGTCCGCCCGGAAGTGATACCTGTGTCCCCGTCCCGTCACCAACAGACTCGAACTGTGAGTCATCAACATACGGCACCTGAATGTACTCCTGGTAGCGCGAGACCGGGCCGATACAGTTGGCCTTTGTGACATAGGCAGTTTGGAGGGCTGTGGCTAGGTACTGATCGGTGGTTCCGCTGACGTTACGGAAGACCTGGTTCTGGAAGCGTGCCTTGAGAGCCGCGTCTGTCTCAACAGTGTTCCCCGACACCGTGGCGGCTGCGTTGTCGATCCCCGTGATTCCAATGATCGATGTATTACCAACAAACTGCTGAATGGTGTGTGCGTCCATTGCTCCAAGAGACCCTGAGACTTCACACCGGACAGGAAGATCAACAGATGTCTGTCCTGCGGCAATAGTGCCCCCTTGAACCACATCAAATACGACCGGAGTCCCGTTATTGAACCCCAAGACCTGGATTCCGTATGGAACGGCAATGGCGAAGGTAGCGACCGGGTCCACGGTAAACGTGACCGTTCCGACCGCATATGTACCCTGTTGGCGGGCGAACCCGAATAGACCAACAAAGGCGTCGAGATCTGACCCAACCTTACCCGAGTAGTTGAGAGCGTTGGAGAGGGCGCTGAGGTCGATAGAGGCGTTTGCTAACGCCGTTGCTACAGTGTCGATGAGCTTCCGTTCCGGAGTACCGACAAAGGCTGATACGTTTGGGTCGAGTAGCTGAAGCTGCTGGACCATCAAGGTTGACCACTGCTGTAAGGTAATCGCCATTATGATCCAGAGGGAAGTGGAATGTTGAGGGAGACGGACGTGTTGTTCCCGGTGGAGATACCGATAGTTACACTCAATGTGTCGAAGGCTGTCTGCATCTTGAAGCTGTCAACGGAGAGAAGTACCTCGCCTCTACTGAACGTCGTCTTTCCATAGAGAGCGATATCGTTCTTGGCCCGCGCAAGCTGTAGATTCTGGTAGGCCAGGAGAATGCGCTGTAGCTCGCCCTGCACACGAGCCTGTACGACGGCGGACTCGTTTACTCCAAGAATGCTCGGGAATACAGTCCCGTTCCCATCAATGCCGCCATTCAGGAGCGACCCGTAGTCGGGGTGATTGGGATCTGTTCCCATCCGTTCTAGGATGTAACAGGTTAGATCTTGGATTAGCTTATCCTCGCCGGTCACGATAGCGTAATCCGACGCTGATAACGCTAAGTCACCATTCTGAATTGCGAAGCTCCAAGTCATCTAGGGATTACTCCGGAGCAAGAGAATAGAAACGTTGCTAGACGCCTTGCCTATGTTGTCGTGTGATCGAGAATGATCCCGGCAGCCACTAGTTGGGTCAAGAGGCTTTCAAGGGCCGCCCCGCTCGCCTTGGACCCGGTAATAGTGAGAGGCAGAGAGACTTTGGATTCGACCATGTAGTTACCCGTATTTAGGCGGACATGATTTGCGTTGATCCGACCGTCGCCCAGTGGGATACTCTCGACCGGGTAAACGTCTACCGGATTGTCGATGCGGCCTAGCAGATACCATGTCCCGGCCTTCCTCTCGACCATCCAGTTTTCCCCAACCTGTGGCCATACAAAAAGGTTGGGAATCTCAAGGACTGCGATAGGGATTCCCGTATTGTCCTTGAGACGCCCCTGGATCTTACGAGTGGGCGCGTTGACAGCCACGATATTGACCATGCGTCGAACGTTAGGCGGAGTCTTCATTACTTCTTACCCCCGCCTCGTGCAGGACTCTTTGGGGGTGCCTGTGCTGGTGAGGCTGGTGCGGCTGTTAGAAGATCGCCACGGATCATTCCCTTTGAAATCCCAATGTTGTCCACCACCCCGCTCATAGCTGATGGAGCCTCAAGCTGAGCATCTGTAGTGAATCCCTGTACGTAGTCGAAGTTGTGAGTGACAGAATCAATGTATACCTGGAATCCGTGATCTGAAAGTTCGATGCGGCCACCAGGGTATAGCTCTGGCATGAAGGTGAAGCTGAAATTGGTTTGGAACTGTCGAGCCCACATCAATTGGAAGGTTTGGAATGCCATGAACGCCTCGAACGCCGGACTACGAATGAAGGATGCGTCCTCGTTGATGTAGGGTCTCGCCCCGTAACGCGCCATAAAGTTGATAGCATCGATCTTGCCCGTTATCTGGGCGTTTATTCCCGTGTCGAGGTTCACGAATCCACACTCAAACGCCTCGAAGATCGTCATGACGCCGCCCGACATGATCTCGTTGATAAGCTCGGAATCGGCACCCTGTCCAAATGACCCAATAGTGTCACCGACCACGTATACGTGCGTGGCAAGCGCGTCGTCCGAGAGTTGGATATTCCCGCTGATGATCTCGATGTCCGGTACCGACCAATAAACCCCCGGCTTGCCGTCCAGTTTGGCGAACTCTCCGAAGTAGTCCGGGAAGAATGCAAAGAAGGTTCCGTCCGGTAGTGACTGGAAGTTACGCATGGACGCGGCTGTTACCTGTTGAACGAATGGGAAGATCGACGTGCAGTTCATGAGACTCTTCTCGCCCACGAGCAGCGCGGCGGCCTCCTGATTGGCGAGCCCTGGAAGTGCCAAGCTGACCGCAAAGGCTGCGGCTGTACCGGTACTCGCAACATTGCCACTGGCGACAGATGAAGACGAGGACGAGGACGAGGGTGAACTGCCTCCCGTTTGGGGAGTGCCACCGCCAACACCAAAAAAGGATACGAAACTATTCGAGACAGTTGAAGGTTGATGGCCAAAATCGCCCTTGCCGATGCTTCCGGCATACGTCCCGTTTCCACCGCCAGCAGGGTCCCCCCAGCCAATTTCGATACCGGTCCCGGAAGCCGCAAAGTGAGCCACAGCGTCACCCTTTTTGAACTGTGTGCCGATTTTTGTAGTGACGGGAGTAATCTGCTCTGCCACATACCAGTATTGGGATAGGGCTCCCGTTTGAGGTTGATCGAAATGGAATTCTAAAAGAGGTTGTCCATTATACCAACCTTGCATCACATTGAAAAGAGTTGAATCGACCGGTGCTAAAATAGCCGATCCAACAGGAGCGGTACCATCGATACCTGCGTCATGGGCTGTTACGGTGAACCCGGGAATAGGATTGGTCACACCGTTGGGGTTAGTGTTGCTTCCGCTAGGATTCTTTGCACCGGGCTTCGTTGAAGTCGTACTCACAGTGGAAGGATTGGTATTGCCTCCCGCACTGGCGGCTCCTGAGCTAACGCTAGCTCCGAATGATCCGCCCCCAAACTTACTGATATAGGACAGTGCGGTAGCCGTAGCGGTAGGCCACGCCGTTCCGTAACGAGGGTTGTTACTCAGGTTTACTCCCTGAACCTTCATAGCCCACGCTTGAAGATCGTTCTTCAAGCTCGGATCGGCATTGACCCACCCTTGGGCGGCAGCGCAGAAGGCGGTCGCAGATTTTCCAAGATCATGGGTGTCGGCAATAGTGTACCCGCCCGTTGTCCAAGGACCATAGGCATAACAACCTCCTAGCTGGCACTGAAACCAACCATAGTGGGGGTTACCCGGGGTATCCTGGTTGGTAAAAGTGGTCTCGATATACATGACCGCCAGAGGTAGCTCTAGAGGTATGTTGTACTTAGCTGCGATAGGTTGTACGGTGCTGACAATTTGAGCGGCCCCCGCGACCGGACCAGAGGCTGTCCCTCCGGAAGACCCACTACCCCCGCTACCTCCACTACCGGACCCTTGAGACCCAACGCCTAACGCGGTCTGAAGAAAGAGTTGAAGTTCGTCGCTAGCTAGTTGGTTATTCTCTTGGATGATTTTGTAGATCTTCTGAACGGCAGGTACGATCCCCGAGGGCAGTCCTTCAATCAAGATCTCATTGTCGTCCCAGTTCCCAATATCGTGAAGGAGGCCATAGACAAGGTTGGCCACGGACCCATCGTTCAACTGGAAGTTGTTACCCTTGTTGAGTGCCGTCGTTGTGGCTCCCTGGTTAGTGACACTCCCCGTTTGAGGGTTTGGAATCCAACCGTAGCTAGCCAACCAGCCCAGGATGGCTGTGAGCCCCGGGTCCCAGTAGGTGTAAAGAAGACGCTTGAGCGTACAGGAGCCTGTGAGGGTAATCGCGCCCGGGTAAAGCTGAAGATACGGAGACGAGTCAAGGAACCCCGTGAACAACTGAATCGGTCGGTTCTTGAACCTGCTTCCCCAGATAGTGATGGAGTCCATAGGGTGAAAGACGGGCTCGAATGGACTCTGTAGGATCTGAGCCATGTTCGGAACCAGAGACGAGTAGAGTATCGCTGTGGCCGGGTCTGGCTGGGTCCAGATACGGTAGGGATTACGGAGTGTCAGCGAGAAGGTGCTGGCCGCTCCCGTGACACGGGTGATCGTCCCTGACGAGATGAAGTCGGACAGGTCGATGTAGCTATCCGGACCCGCTGCACGGGTAGCATCGGTCTTGATGTATGCGTAAACCTTGGGAGAGTAAACGAGCCGTTGGATAGAGCAGCACCCTAGAGAATATTGGAGAGGTTGAGGTTTCCGATTGCCGCTGCCGCCGTGTTGATTCCGCCAGTAACAATCTTGAGGGTGGCGGAGCTAGGCGTCTTCTTGCCTGTCTTGGTCGGAGTCTTAGTGGACGTGGCAGCGACAGATTGGAACTTCTGATTGATGTTAGAAAGAGGAATTTGAGTGGCCAACTCGTCCTCTAGGCCAAGCCAATGAAGGGTCTTGACGATGACGAAGTCAAACGTATACTCGTACGCCGTTTTGAACCTATCTGCGCCGAACTGGAAGCCATCAATGTAACCTTTGATATCGATTATCCCGTGAGGTCCTTTGTGGCCCCCGACAGGGTAGTCGTTCTCCCATCCGACCGACGCCGCCATTGTGAGTTGTAGAGTCTCCGTACCGCTGTCCGTGGCGTCTCGGACCGCCCAAATGTGACTCTGACGAACGAATTGAGCTAGCCGATTCTTCTCGTAGTTATTCGGTGTCTGTCCCGAGAACTTCAACATCGGAACGCCAAGGTTGTGCGGGTACCAGTCCCGCACAAGAGCGGCCTGGACGAACTCCCCGTCTAGGGTGAAGTCTGACTGCACCGTGTGAATCCAAAGACCATTGGCGAAAGCTCCTGTCTGTAGGAGAGCGTTTGCACCATTTGCTAGCTGGCCATTGAGATCAGGGGGCATATTGGGCGATGCGACACCCGTACCGGATGTAATCGGTGTGAATCCCTGCGTGCCAAGGACGGTATTGGGGGTCCAGGAGGCTGGCATTAGTGCTTAGCCTTCCCGGCCTTATGGGTCACCGTAGGTTTGTTGACGTTGTGAGGGCTCACAGCGGCTCCGTTACTAAACTGTGACGGTTGAGCCCCTAGGAATGATGAATAGTCACCATTACTCCAACTCTGTACGATCTGTGAGAACTGATTACCGAGGTCTTTGCTGATGGAGTCTTGGAGAGACTTGATCTGAGCGGGCGTTACCTTCCCCTGGAAAGGCGAAGTGAAGGGGCTCTGTGACGGATCGGGGTATTTCAGGGACACCCCGTCCTGAAGATTCTTGAACGCCTGTACATCGGCTCCAACACCGTTGCCGAATCCCCCTCCGCCAGTGAGGATGTCATCGAGGGACATTCCCGAGCCAATTTCTTCGACTACCTTCCCACTGATCTGCCATGTTGGAGCGACTGTGTCACGGTCCAGTAAATATCCAGGAAGACTCTGTAGTTGGATGTTGACGACCCAGTTTCGAGCGGGGTAGGCCATTGTGATGTACCGCTCTGTGTAAGCGATAGTCCCAGCGCCGCCCTGAGAGGCCCCCTGCATATACTTGAGGAACCATGTATAGATATCCTCCATTCCAGGGTTTGTATAGTCGCCTGTCATCTGCCGTTCACAGGTACCCTGAACAGTAAGAGTGTCAACGAAGCACGAGAGGATCTGCACAACCTCCCCTCCGTAGGTTGGGTACCGCTGAGTGTTCAGCGTGTACGTCCAGTTGATATTGTCCGCACCCGTCTGAACATAGAGATCCTGGCCGATGAAGTCATGGTGGAACTGAAGGACGACAGTCATTAGTGGATAGGACCGGCCCCACCGGAAGTCGTCCCTCCGCCGTAAACGGCAGATGGTTGGGGCATGGTTGCCGCAGGAGTGTTAGCGGATTCTGTTCCGGCGTTGGAGTAGTCCTTCCAGTTCGTCCCCGTCTTCAACTTGAACCACTGCTGGGCCTGCTTCGATAGTTCGATGGTTCCCCCACCGCCGCTATTGATCGTGTTCCCGTCTGTCTTGTTTTTGATCCAACGTTGGAGGTTTGTTGTCACATCTTCTGGTGACGCAGGTTTTGCTCCTGTGCCGAAAATCTTCGTCCATTCAGAGCCCTTGAGACCGGCCTTCTTGGCTTCGTTGTAGAGAGGTCGAAGGGCAGCCTCCTTTGCCGCAGTTTGAAGCTGCTCGTTCGACTCCCACTTACCGTTACCCATGTACGCGGACCCGTGAATTCCAACATTACCTGCACGACCTTGCTTCTGTAACTCCGCTTTGAGTAGGTTGCTCTTCTGAATCTCTTCGATACTTTTTCGAGCCGTTATAGCGTCGGCCCCTAGGGTTGTCATAGCTGTTATCTTCTGAACCCCAACCGTTCGGTAAACCTTTACTTGCTGGGCTGTTAGGCCGAGCATCTGGGCTGCGAACTGGTCTCCCTGCTCTCTCGCCAAAGTGGGATTGTTGCCTGCGGCGATACGCTGTTGAGTAATCTCATCACTAAGCTGCTTGGCCCGAGACGCAACAGCACCGATTTGCTGACCGGCACCAAGTAGATTTGTCATCCCGGGCAGGATGTTATGTTGGGCTGCCAGAACGCCCGAGACCAGTGGGTTACTCATTGCTTGCTGCTGGGATGCAGCCGACATTCCAGTTCCCATCTGGATCGCGGCAGCATTGATCATGCCTTGAGTGAAGGTCGATCCTTGAGACTTAGCCGTCTCCGCGAACTGAAGAAGGGACTGATTGGAAGCGTCAACAGACATGTTAGCTGCGAGCGCGGCATCCGGAAGCGCCTTCAGTACAGCGGTGAAGTCCTTGAGCGAAGACGACCCGTAGCGAATCATCTGGTCGATAATCGGAGCAACCGTCGAGCCGGACCCAATTGCTCCACCACCGTACGTTCCACTTGCCTGAAGGGCACCCCAAGCATTGCCCGCGTTCTTTTGAGTGCTTCCAGACCATCCAAGCTCCTGAAGGTTGTTCTGAGCCCCACGCATCCAACTTGCAGAACCGCCCGGAGACAGGCCATAGGAGAGCGCCTGGCCAGCGTTCTGAAGTGCCTGGTGACCGGCCGGACTCAGACTAATTCCGCCGGTTCCCACGCTAACACCGGGGATGCGAATACCTAGACCCCCGATACCGATTGTTGTCCCGCCCTGAGAGAGACCCATCGAGGTACCTTGTCTGATGGCCGAGTACGGGTTGAGTTGAATGCCGGTCGTCTGTGTAAATGCACCAGCATATGGCGCAAGGTTCTTTAGGATGCCTAGGCCCCCGCTCATCCCGTTCAAAATGCCACTAGCGCCAGTGATCGGTATGTTCGGAATTGATCCGGGCATTGGGATCGATCCGATTCTCCCGGGTCCCAGAGCTTTAGCCATAGCGCCCGATGCTGCCGCT
>Ga0210406_10004886_pt1 | contig 14179 bp, 6 predicted proteins | sample IncBWC30MmetaG_FD_155454 | JGI IMG/M metagenome (GOLD analysis project Ga0210406, IMG submission 155454) | Forest soil microbial communities from Barre Woods Harvard Forest LTER site, Petersham, Massachusetts, United States - Inc-BW-C-30-M | ecosystem: Environmental > Terrestrial > Soil >... | reverse complement strand
TCCGGCTGTGGAACTGGATGCTGGTCGCGATGGGTGGGAAAGGCATCATCTATTGGTGCTACCTCACTGAGGCGACCGGAACCGAATCGACTGGGTTTGGCCTGGTTGAGCGCGACGGATCGCCGAGCGAGCGCGTGCTTGAGGCCGCGCTAGACCACAAGCTCATCCAGGCTCAGTGGGAGATCATCAAGGACTACAAACCGACTCCGGAAGTAGCCGTGCTCGTCGACATTGACAATGCTCTGCTCACGTTCGCCATGAGTGGGAACGAAGATGCGTCGACGAAATCGTTCGCCGGCTATTACAGAGCCCTATGGAAATGCGACGTGTTGGTGGACTTCATCGAGCCTCAAGCTCTTCACAATAGTGCGAGCTACAAGGTCATCATTGCGCCGTGGCACCTGATTGGCAAAAAGGAGACGTGCGATCAGTTGCGGCAGTTCGTTGAAGCTGGGGGTACGCTTCTGGTTGAAACAGGCTTTGCTTCCTACGACGAGCACATGGTCTACAACCCAATCGTCCCTTCGTTTGGGCTCGCCGAAGCGTTCGGCTATCGCGAACAGGAGAGCCTATACATGGTGCAGAACGACTTAAAGAGCAACCCGAAACTCGAGGAGTTACCCGAATCTGAGCGGGTCTATATCGAAGGTCAACTCACTTTCACCGAGCCCGTCTCGGCGACGATCAAGGCGCATACCTTTCTCACTCCGATCACAGCTTCCTCGGCCAAAGTGATCGCCTCCTACGAATCGACTCCAGTTGCGGCAAGCAACAAGGTGGGCAAAGGGCAGATTTACTATATCGGGACCAATCTCGGCGCAAGCATCGAAGAGGGCTCTCAGCGCGGTATCGAACTCGTTCGCGCGATCGTGACTCAGGCCGTACAACGAGCCGTTACATCGGAGAGGGTTCGACCGCGGCTGATCGAGGCGCCGGCCGGTAGCCTTCTGATTGTTTTCAATGATCAGACCACCGACCAGACCGTAAAAGTTCAAGTGCCGTCTCGCTACAAGATGGCGACGGACATCTATAACAATCAGTCACAAACCATTCAGGGCGGCATGGTCGAGATGCAGGTGCCATTCGAGGGGGTCAGTGTTCATCGCCTGTCGTAGCCAGCATGCGGTTACCGTGTCCCGTCCACGTCTCTGCTAGATTCGGTCCGCGCTGACACTCGGTACAAGCGTGGACGCGACTAGCAGGAATCCTCGCTGAAACGCGGTTTACCCCTAAAATCCTTGAGGTGATCTTCGTAAGCGAGTAGCTTAATCTCCCAAAGCACGTAGGAAATCTCTGCGGGGAAGTGCGCATCGTCCATAGTCAAGGCGATGTGAAGAAAGACGCATCGGGACGACCCTACCAAAATGTCCGGTACATGCCAGGACAACCCTTGCCTCGATGGACCCTAGCAGCTTCGGTGCCTTCGATTTCTAAAGCAATCTGCTGATTGAGCACACGATCCGCTTCGTGAAGTCGAATTTCGCGATGGTCAATCAACATTTTGGCGAAATTCTTGTTCCAGCATCATGCCACCTAAGCCGAAACCCACTTCATTGCGCTCGTTCTCGTTCCAGCGTGAAAAACGCTGCCTGGAAATCACCGTGCAGCGAGACGCTGACTCCGTGGTGCATCCAATAGTCTCCGCTAGCTCTCTTTACAGCGTCGTCAGGTAGGTTGCCTTCGTGCGCATGAAGGCTGTACGCAGCGTTCGGATCAAGCCCGCGCAAATAAAGCTGCGGATAGGGTTGGCCCTTCTGACTCGAATGCAGGAAAGCGAAGATGGCCGCTTGATGGCCATCGCGCGCTACTGATTCGGTCACCGAGTACTCGCTCCTTCCAACAGGAGAGATCAACCGGTAAAGAGCGCCGTCCTGAACCGTCGCGCGTACCGCCTTATATTCACCAACCAGCCTCTTTGCTGCCGCAAAATCCTCCGGCGTCCACTTGTTCAGGTTTGCGCCGATGCCAAGGCTACCCTGCATCGAAGAAAGGAAGCGATATTCAAGCGAAGTCGACCGGCCATTCATCCAATTTGGAGAATCGGTCACCCAAGCCATCATTACCCCCGGGGCGTAAGCGTAGGTGAAACCGTCTTGAATACTGAGGCGGTCGAAAGGATCGGTGTTGTCAGATGGCCAGGCCTCATCGGTCAGGCGCAGAATCCCCAGATCAACGCGCGCTCCACCGCCGGAGCAGGACTCAATCTCCACATGAGGATGCTTCTCCCGCAGCTCGGTGAGGATACTGTAGAGGTTCCGCACATACTTCACGTAGACCTCCTTCTGCTCCTCAAGCGGTGCAGCCGGCCATCCCGGCTCGGACCAGTTGCGGTTGTAGTCCCACTTCAGAAATGAAATATCATTTTCACTGAGCAGCTTATCGAGGGACCCATAGACGTAAGCCTTGACGTCGTCGCGCGCAAGGTTCAGGACAAGCTGATGGCGGCCTTCAGTGCGCGGGCGATCGGCAAAACTCAGGACCCAGTCTGGGTGCTTTCGATACAGATCGCTGTTCGGATTCACCATCTCCGGCTCGACCCACAACCCAAAGTCCATGCCCAACGCATGCACTTTATCGATCAACGGCTTCAAACCGTGCGGGAACTTTTGTGGATTCACATTCCAGTCGCCCAGTCCGGCATGGTCGTCTTTCCGTTCGCCGAACCAGCCGTCGTCCATCACAAAGCGCTCCACGCCGATACTGGCAGCTTTTTCAGCCAGGGCCTCCTGTCCAGCCTCGTTGACGTCGAAGCCTGTTGCCTCCCAGGAGTTATACAGGACGGGCCGCAGACGACGATGTGGAGCTCCGGGGATAATGGAATCAAGCTCGAATCGGTGTAAGAGGCGTGACGCGCCCCCGATCCCCGCATTCGAATATCCGCCATAAAACCTGGGCGTCTCCAGAGATTGACCGGGCGCGAGGGTAAATGAGAAATCGAAGGGAGTATACCCACCCGTTATGCGTACCCGGTTTTGCCAATCGATCTCGAGGTTGATCTGCCAGGAACCGCTCCATCCAAGCGTGCCATACCAAACATCGCCGACGTCCTGATCGCGCTGACTGGAGCGTTCGATGGCGAACCAAGGGTTTACCTCGACACCGGTAGAGCCACGACGGCTCTCGAGGACCACCTTTCCGGGACGGAGCGCTACCTGTTGTATATTCCATTCTCCTGCCCAACGCCCAGTGAGGTAGCGCAGCTGGTAGTCATTGCTTGGGTCCAGGTTCCAGGTCGCGGCAAAGACCTCTTCGATGGTAAAAGGCAGCTTGGTTCGATTCTCAATACGAGCTGAGCGAGCAAGCACACCTGTTTCCTCGTCCATCTGGTATATCAGGTCGACTACTACGTCGCGGCCGATGTCTTTGAGAGAGACGGTCAGGGTATTGTCTCGAATGGTGTGCGATATGTAGTGCAATACGAGATCGCGATTGCCGTCCGGAAACGTGATCTTCAGATCGGGCACGACCACCAGGCCACCGCCCCAACCAGCGAACTCCTGTGGAGTGGCGTTTACCGGAAGATCAAAGGCCGAGGTGCCTCCATCCGCCCGCGCCGACGAGATTTGATCGCCAGGTTGGAGGCGCTTTCCCCAATAGAGGGTCTGCAGCTCTCCATTCTGATTCACGCCGAACACATACGAAACACCCGCGCCATCCATGCGGAAAGTGTGTGTTGTCTCATCGTACTGAATCCGCTCCGGTGGGGCGCTAGCGGATTGGCCCAGCGCTGGACGTCCGGGCGCGATCAGGAAAACCCAGAATGCGATCGCCACTGAAACACCTAGCCACCGGCGTTGCAAAGGGCCGAAGATTCCAGATCTGATGAAACCTCTTTCACTCATTCGATTCCTCGCGAAGTGTCCCTTACCGTCATCCGGCTTCGCGCTCTCCAAACATTGCAACCGGAATTGTGTGATCCGTGCTCGCTCGCAAATGGATCCTGGTGGTCCGGGATTGATATCGGATCGTCAAATCTGTCTCACGGTCCGCTTTCACAATTGCAGAAGATAAACGGGTGTCGCGCCAGAAAATCGAGACAGTGATGCCGCCGCGTCCACGTAATCCGCGCACCGAGCCGGTAGGCCATCTGGACGGCAAAGCGGGAAGTAGATGGAGCACATCGCTGTGCGATTGCAGCAGCATCTCGGCGATGCCTGCGGCTCCGGCCGTATTGCCGTCGATTGCAAAGATATTGCTTTCTGCCCCAGCCACTCCGCCTCGCGAATAGGTCAGGAGTGAATCATCCGCTGCATGAGCGATGAGACCATTCAGGTGACGATGTGCTGTCTCGGCATCCAAGAGCCGTGCGTAGTAATTCACGAGGTTTGCGCGGCTCCACTCCGTGTCCTCCCAGTTTGGCTGCTGAATGCGTCGCTCGAGGGTGACACGCGCCGCGGCAGCCAGAGCCGGGGTTTTGTCTGGTGAGATCTGGTCTTCGGGGTAGAGCGCGATGAGGTGGGAGGTATGCCGGTGGTTGAGTTCGGCCTCGTCAAAGTCCTCGAGCCACTCCTGCAGTTGGCCATGTTTGCCGACCTGCAACGGCGGTAGACGATCTTGGGCTTTGGCTATCTGAGCGCGCAACCCCTCATCCAAGCTGAGCAATCTGGAGGCTTGGATGCATGCCGAAAACAGGGAGTAAACAAGGACGCGGTCACAGGTTGGTCCCATGGAGTCCGAGCATGGTTTCCCGCTATCGGGCGCAATAAACCAGTTTTCCGGGGAGTTGGACGGACCAGTCACAAGCCATCTCTTCGTCGGATGCTCGACCATGTACGAAAGAAAGAACTTGGACGCGTCGCGCAGCACCGGATAGGCCTTATCGCGAAGGAAAGCCTGATCGCCCGTGAAGCGGAAATGCTCCCAGAGTTGCAGCGCGATCCAGACGCCGCCCGTCACGAACATTCCCCAGCCGAGACCCCACCCAGGTGCGGAGAACCCCCAGGCATTTGTAACTACGTGCGCCACCCAGCCCTCTGCGCCATACATCTCTCGTGCCGTCTGGGCGCCGCTGACGCGCAGGCCCTCCACAAGTTTTGCGAGCGGAGCATGGCATTCGCTGAGATTGCCAACCTCGCACAGCCAATAATTCTGTTGCGTGTTGATGTCCAGGTGAAAATCGTCGGTCCACCCCATGCCGGCGGCGAGCCCATCGTTCCAATTGCCTTGTAAGGCGAGCGGCAAGGGCGAATCTTCGCGGGAACCTGCAATTGTTAGATAACGTCCATATTGAAAAAAAATCTCGCAAAGCTCAGGATCGTCTTCGCCTGCAGCGAGCCGCCTTCTCCGTTCGTCAATGGGCAGCTTCGAGAGGTCTCCGCGTTGACCCAGATCAATGGAGACGCGACGATACAGGGCGCGATAATCTGCAATGTGAGCATCGCGCAGGGATTGGTAAGATCGCGCGCTGGCAGCGCTCGTGGCGGCGCCTGCCTGCTCGGGCCTTCCTCCACGAAAGTCGCTCGCCACCGCGATCAGCAACGTGACCGCATTGGCAGCCTGAACCGTGATCTTCCCATTGACGCTATGAGTATGCCCGGAATCGGAGATGACCCGAACCTGACATTCGAACCGTGTTCCATGTCTCCCATCGCTATGCAAACTCTCCCAGGCATTTCCATTGAGGGTTAAACTTCCAGCCTCGGCAGTAATCTCGCCCGGCAACCTTGGTTCTCCAAATGCAATGTTGCAGGAGAGCCCGCCCGGCTTGCTTGATGTCAGTCGGACGACGATGACTCCCGCCGGGTGTGAGGCAAAGACCTCGCGATGGAACATCGTGCCGCCGGCAGCGAATTCGACCCGTGCGATGGCTTGATCAAGATCAAGAGAACGACGATATCTGCCGGCTTCTGCCGGCAGGATCGTCTCGATCTCCAGGAATGCCATCGGCAAAGCAGTGCCGAATTGACTCCCCCCGCCCAACAGATTCTTCCGGCAGAGTTCCTCTGCTTCCGTATAGCGTCCTGCAAAGAAAAGATTGCGAATGGCGGGTATGGACTCTCGCGCAGCAGGATTTACGTCATGGACGGCGGGTAAACCCGACCACAGAGTACTCTCGGTCAGGTGCAGCCGCTCTCGGGCCGCGCCTCCGAACACCATGGCCCCGAGCCTGCCATTTCCCACCGGCAAGGCCTGGAGCCACCGATCCGCTGGACGCTCAAACCATATCGGCGTCTCCCTGATTTCCGGTATGGCCAAGCCACGGTCGAGTGCAGCGGTGGCCATAGCCCCGAGCAAAAAATCGCGCCGATTCGGTTTCACGCGAATACCCTTTCGACAGATTGAAGGAACGGCGTGCTTTCGGGGATCGCTATCGAGCGACGTGTACGTTCACGACGACTAAATTACACACCTCATGCCTAACTTGTCAAAATCCATCGTTATCGCTCGCCGGCAATTCAGTGCGCGAAATTGAGAGCGACGCGGACGTGGGGAAGCTTCGCGGGTTTGCCGCGACTCTCGCAGTGCTTGCTCCCCACCTCACCGTTCTTCCTGTCGTTGAGTCACGTGAGCGCGGAAGATGCCAACCGCCAGTCCATTGGGTTGTTGAATCCCAAAACCCATCCCGATTCGATTTATATCAGCATGGCAAATAGCGTTCCAGTGATACGTGCGCTTGAAGAACAAACTTCTTGGACGCGTGCAAGTGTCCACGACCGATCTCTTTCTCCAACTGGTGCCACTTAGCCAGTAACTGCTCATCAGTTAGTCGGCACAAATCGAATGGCGCAACCGCCGCCACTCGCCAAGTGCAAGACCAGGTCGTCGCCACTTCGCACACTCTGCTGGCGTATGGAAATATGCTTAGGATTCTGGCCGGCATCTGCGGCGTCCTCATAAAGCTCCGCCTTGTACCTGCCTTTTCCGAGAAATTGCAGAGAGATGCGCAGGTCACGTGACGTCCAGTTGGTGAGACTCCCTAGATACCATTCATCGCCATGACGCCGCGCGATGGTCACAAATTCACCCGGCTCACCATTCAACACCCGGATGGCGTCCCATGTCGTGGGTACGTCCTTGATGAAGCGAAAATCGGGCTGATTCGCATAGGCTGATGGTACGTCGGACACCATGGCAAGCGGCTCATCGAATACGACATAGAGAGCTAGCTGCTGCGCCCGAGTCCCCATAACCATCGGGTTCTTGTCGCGCGCAACAAAATCCTCTCGAGTGACATTCTCAAAGCCGCCAGGAGTGTAGTCCATTGGTCCGCTCAACATGCGTGTGAACGGGAACGTTGTGCGGTTGATCGGGCCATCGCGACGGCCCGCCTTGTTGTTTTCGAGGCCAAGCACGGCTTCGTAGTCGAGAACATTCGGATAAGTTCTCTGAATGCCCCAGGGCTGCGTCGCGCCGTGAAAATCAACCATGAGATGATGTTCAGCTGCGAGCTTCGCGACGTCGTAGTACCACTGAATCCCCTCTTGATCGTTACGAAGAATAAAGTCGATCTTCACGCCCGCCACTCCCCACTTTTCATAAAGTGGGAATGCCTGTTGCATTTGTTCTGCGACGGCTTTGGAATATAACCAGATCCAAACCTTCACGTTCTTCTTCGCGGCGTACTGCACTAGCTCAGGCACATCGACATTGCCGCGCATCTTCGTGATGTCGCGATCTGACCAGCCAGCGTCGAGCAACATGTGCGGAAACCCGGATTCTGCTGCGAAATCGACATAGTATTCCATGTTCCTGGTCGTGTACGCCGATTGACCATCCGGCCCCAGATCGCCGTTCCACCAGTTCCAGGAAGCCTTTCCGGGTTGTATCCAACTCGTATCCGTTACTCTGTTCGGAGAGTTGAGATCGGTGATGAGATTGGACTCGATGAGTTGGCCGGGGGTGTCGCCGATCAGGATTACGCGCCATGCGCTGTCATGAGGAAGACTCGCATCGACTGCCGGCCCTTTTCCGTCCAGTGCCGGGGATATCTTGCTAACGAGGTAGTGGCCGGCCCAGTTGCCCGTTGGGTTTTGGAGGTACATCGCGGCGTTGCCTTCAAGGTCCGCTTCGGCCACCGCAGCCCACGCCAGGCCGGGCATGTGAAGCAACATGGGTGCGCCGTTGAGGATGTAGCTTGAAACCCCGCCCTGGTTGCTGAGGGCGCTTAGAACCTGGGGCACATATTCGCTTTCATATCCACTTTGATAGTTCGGAAGGCGCAGTGCCCATGCATCTGCGTCCATTACCGGCCGAAACTCGGTATCCTCCTGGGTCAGCTGGTAACGCGAAAGCGCCGGTTGTGCCGGGACACGATATCGGAATGCCAATCCACTGTCGTAAACCCTGGCCTCGATTTCAAAAACGCGGCCCGAGCCGCTGCTCTCCCGAGCCTGTAAGGTCAGGCTGTTGTACGGGTCATGAACCGCAGATGTCTTGCCGGCGAGAAGACGGTAGTTGTCCACTCCGGAACCCGTGGTTGCACTGGTAATCTGAACGGCTGCCCCTAGGGGGGCCTGATGTGCGAGCTCCAGGCAAAGTGCCGAGTCTTCAAAGATCTTCTTCTGGTGAAACGTTACCGCGTAGACGAGCTGACCGTCGGTTCCTGCAGCTTGCTTGTTATTCCCTGGCTGGACCTTGAAATACAAAGCGATTTGATGATCTGGCGAGTTCACTTCGACAGGGGTTGACTGAGCATGAACCAGCAGAGGACCCAAAGCAACGAAGAGCGAAAGAAGGCGAAAAGCTAAAGACTCCGACTGCGACATGATTTCTCCGAATGGAAGGGGGTTGGCACTGGCTACGCGAAGAGTGGCAAGACGAAAACGGCTTCCCGTAAAGAGAAGCCGTTTTCGGTTCGGTTTTCTTGATCGTTAGAACACATACTTTAACGCAAGCTGGAAGAAGCGCGCATCTGGGGTGTTGTTCTGGAAGAATTTCGGCCCGGAGATCAGGCCTCCGGTCGAGTTCATGGAACCATTCGGAGTTCCGAGCGTTGGATGGTTCAATACGTTGAAGCCATCCGCTCTGAATTGCAGGTTCTGCTCGTGGAACGTTTTGAAGGTCTTGAACAGCGACATGTTGACCTGGTAGTAGCCCGGGCCATAAACATTGTTTTGCCGACCGCCGAGGAGCGCGATGGCCGTCGCCTTGTCAGTAACTGGCGCCTGGAACGTGACCGGGACGCCATCGGGATTCACTGATCCTACCGGATGCGTGTCGTCGGAGATCATCTCACCGGGTAGGGGATTTCGGAACGCGCAAGGGTTGAAGTAATTCAGTTTGGTTTTGACCTGTGCTGGGCATGAAGTCAAGCTTGGGTTGGTCGGATCGGGCGACCCGCCACCAGCAAATGGGTCGCGCACCGGATATGCGCGAGCGCCGCCCCCAGACGCGGTATTGATATTGGGAGAAACGCTGAATGGTATGCCGGTCTGCGCTGCGTACGTCAGACTTGAAGACCACCCACCGGCAATCTCATCCAGCCAACGGGGCGAATTGCCGAGGAAGGCGCGGCCTTTGCCGACCGGGATCTCGTAGTTGCCGTTGATGGTAAAGCGATTGCGGATATCGAAGACGGAGTTGGTCAGTTCGTCGATATACGGGATCAGCGTTGGTTGACGGTTTCCGATTGCACTGAAAAGCCCACCTGCGTCGCTGGCGTCGTCAAGTGCGTGGGACCAGGTGTAGGTGGCCAGGAAGGTCAGACCGTGTGAGTAGCGCTTCTCCACTTTTGTCTGAAGCGAGTTGTAGGTGCTGACACCGCCAAAATGTTCTTGGCCAATGCCCCCCAGATCCGGAAAGGGGTTGTACTGGTTGGTGTTGGTGTTATTTCGCCAAAGGCCGGGCGCAGTATTGGGAGCGGCATAGAGTTCCATGTGCCGGGTCAGGTTGCCTACGTAGGTCATGGTGAAGGACATGTTCGGAGATATTTCCTGCTGAACGCCAAGGCTGAAGTTCATCGTGTAGGGCGGCTTGATCTTCGGGTCGGAGGAGTGGAAGCCCGGCTGCGAGATGAATGTCTGCAGTTGGCCGCCACCCGTGGCCGGAAGCAAACCAGCCTGTAAACTGATGCCCTGTGCGGCAAGCGACGGGCAGTTGTTCTGAACGCAGGTTGGCGCCGAGAAGCCTGCCGTATTCGACCATGGGAAATTGGCCCCCAGGTTGCCGTTGCCGTTCGACTGCAGGCCGCCATAGAAGATGCCAAAGCCTGTGCGGACAACGGTCTTATCCAGCGGCGAGTAAGCAAGACCGACACGCGGCGCGAAATTCGCTTTCTGTGCAGTCACAAGCCGGTCGTTGTCAACAAACTGCACCGTTACGTTATCCTTCGCTAAGGCGGTGAGGAAGGGCGATCCCAGAACGATATTCCGTTGGCTTCTGGGGAACTGAAGAACTCCGGAACCCGTGCCTATGCCCAATGGACCAGTCACAACAAAGTTCGCCTGCCGTCCGCTATTCTCCTTGTATGGTTGGAAGTAGTCATAGCGCACCCCCAGATTCAGGGTCAGCCTTCGCGTGAGCTTCCAGTCATCCTGCACGTAGCCAGCGTCGTACCATTGCGCATCGTTTACTTTGGGCGAGACCGAGATTTGTGCGTAGTTTTGCTGATCCACCAGCATGTCGGCCACAGCGTTACCGGTATTGGAGTCGCCATCTGAAGTAAACTGGCCGTCCCAGTGATATTGTCCGAGATCGGCGGGCGCATAAATGTAGAAGAAGCGGACTGCTTGGAAGGATGCGCCAAATTTCAGAGAGTGGTTCCCCCAGATCTTGGTCACGTTGTCGAGAATCTGATAGACATTCTGCGATTCGCGGCTGATGCCAACCGAGCCCCACTGCTGGATGGTTCCGTTGACATAGCCCAAGGGAAGGCCGAACTGTCCGGGCTTCAGGTTCGACGGTTGAGGCCCAAGTCCCAGAGAAGCATTCGCCGCGGGATTATAAGCATTCGGCTGCTGGAAGTTGAAGACGCCCCAGTTGTAACCGAAGCGAAGCTCATTGGTCAAAGTGGGCGCGAAGATGTGAGTTTCGCTGCCCATGAAGTTCATGGCCAGGTTGGTGTCGTACAAACCTCCATAGCCACTGCCGTCAAGCACGGGTCCGAGGGGCAAGCCGTTGGTCTTGATCTCGTGCAGGTAGCTGTAGCGCACGTAGCTCTGGTCCTTGGCGTTGACGTTCCAATCCAGACGCTGGTCCCACTGGACTGTGTTGTCGCTGTTGCCCACGTTCACTCGATAGTTGTTGAACAGTTTGCCGTTGCCGGTATTGGGAGCGGGGTAAAGATTGAGAATATTCTGGGCGACGGAATTGATCTGATTCGCGCAAAGGACGTTCTGCTGACCGTTGCATACCAGGGGCTGATTGCGATCGAACGAATTCGGCTCATACAGGGTGACAGGCGTTCCAACGCCATTCAGATCGCCATTCAGCAGTTCTGAGAAGTTTCCCTGGCGCTCAAGTGCGGTAGGGACGTTGATGAGAGTCGGGTTGCTGATCGAGATACGGTTAACTTCCATATCGCCGAAGTAGAAGAGCTTGTTTTTCCAGATGGGCAAGCCGAGCGTCGCTCCGAACTGGTTCTGATGATAGGGCGGAACCACCGCACCAGGGCCTGCATTCCAGTTGATTGCATCGAGATTGGTATTGCGCAGGTACTCCCAGGCGTCGCCGTGGATCTGGTTGGTTCCCGACTTGATGTTCGCTTGCAGGACAGCGCCCGCAGAATGACCGAACTCGGCGCTGAAATTGCTGGTTTGCAGGCTGAATTCGGAGAGCGCATCTGGCGGGGGACGCATGATGTAGCTCGAACCGTTCAAGAAGTCGACCAGATTCGTATTGTTATCGACTCCGTCGAGGATGAAGTTATTCTGCTCCGCGCGCTGTCCGTTCGCAACGAAATCGCCACTACCCGATCCGCGGGTATTGCCGAATGGCGGAGCCACGCCACTGGTCAACTGCGCAATGTACACCCAGTTTCGTCCATTGAGGGGCGTGTCGTTGATCTCCTTGGTGCTGACCACTTGTCCCACCGCGGCGTCCTGCGTCTGGAGGACCGGAACTGCGGAGTCGACTGTCACCGTCTCGGAAACAGCACCTGCCGGTAGCGTGAAGCTCAGATTAAGCCGCTGCTGGATATCGAGATGCAGGTTCTCGCGGCTTACCGTCTGAAATCCGGCCGAGGACGCAGACACCGTATAATTTCCGATCTTCAGCGGAGAAAAGACAAAGACGCCGCTGTTGTTGGACTTGGTCTCCAGAGCCAAACCAGTATCGATGTTCGTAGCAGTGACTTGAGCGTTCGGAATTACCGCGCCGGTGGAGTCCGCGACAACACCTGTAATGGCGCCCTGATCGGTTTGAGCTGAGGAATAAGCGGAAGTCAGCAGCAGCAACGCTGCCGCGGTGGACGCCAGAATGCTAAGTCTCTTCGAAATAATTGGCCTCAAGAATCGATTCACCATCGGTCTGCCTCTTCAGTTGTTGGAGGATTTTGCCTGTCCCTCGCCTCAGTTTCTGAAACTTGTTAATGTGTACGTACACCTAGGTGAACAAATGCGAGCTGTGTACGTTACCGCAAAAAAGGTAACCTCAAAATGAAAGACTTGTCAAGAATGGCATCTTGAGAGGCCGTCTCGTGGCGAAAGACGTCTCCGATTATTGCGATGTAGCCCTGTCCGAATCTGATCCAGACCGGATGATCCGGATCGGATGAGCCGGTGCAAACCTTCGATCCCATTTGGGACCTGAGTCAGGGAGAGAACGGCTATAAGTTGCAACCTCTCTAGCGATCCCGTTATCGTTACTCTTTTAAGTACTGATTGGCCCGTCAGATTGGGAGTTGATAGGATTGGAGAGCAAGTCCAGTACTTGATCGGGAGTGTGTACGTTGCCGAGCTGTTGCTATGATCGGATCACTCTTTTCGTGCCTAGAGAGCAGAACATTCCACGGTGGTCAGCGCTTTGTGGATCGCATCCTTTCCTCTCGCCTTTACCCTTCCGCTCCTCAACCGGTATCAAGGTACTGACGGCATCTTCGTCACCTACGCCATCATCTGTTTGCCGACGCTGAGAGCCTGCTCCATCGTGCTCCCGAGCCATCATCACTACTGCCAGCCGCCGGAGGACGTGTACGTAGACACTCATTGTTGGTATTACTGCACGTTTACGGCTATTATTTGTCGCTATTGACAAAGCGTGTTCGTACACGTTTATTATGTTCGGGCGCCGGATTTCGCTCTCCCGGCACTGAAAGCAGTCGCCTGGTCGGCCGCTGCTTTCACCTCGAACCTGCGCCGGCCCGGCGCGGTTTCATCGATGCTTCCCACAAGCGAGCCCACTCCCTCTGCGGACCCCGGCTCGGCGAGGTCACGCCATGCGAATCTTTCTTTCTGTCGCAACCGCCGGTCTCCTCCTTAGCTCTCTCCCCGGGCCCGCCGGCGCCCAGGTCAACGGGGCCGGCCAAAAGCCCTACCTTGGCTGGAGCACCTTCAGCGAGCAGACGATCAACGGAAGCTTTCTCACCCAAGCCAACATTCAGACCCAGTCCGACGCCCTCGAGGCTTCGGGGCTTGAGGCGCACGGCTTCCGCTACATCAACATCGACTCAGGATGGCAGGGCAGCTTCGACGCGAACGGTCGGCCCATCCCCAACACCACTACCTTTCCAGACATGAAGGCTCTCGTCGACCACATCCACGCCAACGGCCAGAAGGTGGGCATTTACTGGATTCCCGGCATCGAGCAACCCGCCGTCGACGGCAACTACCCTATTCTCGGCACCAACTACCACACCCAGGACATCGTTGTTACACCGCTCGCCAAGGGCAACGCGTTCGCAGGTCCCCCGCCCAATCCCTACCACGACAAAATCGACTTCACCAAGCCCGGCGCGCAGGAGTACATCAACTCCGTTGTCGATCTGTTCGCGTCCTGGGGCATCGACTTGATCAAGCTCGATGCCGTTACGCCCGGCTCGTATTCCAACGACCTCTCCATTGACAATCGCGCCGACGTGAAAGCCTGGTCTCAAGCCATCGCTCAAAGCGGCCGTCCCATCTGGCTCACCGTTTCCTGGCAGCTTGATCAGGACTACCTCGACGTCTGGCAGCAATACTCCAACGCCCGCCGAATCGACGACGACGTCGAGTGCGAAGGCGGCTGCGGAGGCTATCTCACTAATTGGCCTCGCATCGTCCTGCGCGAATACGACGACGTGAGTTGGGAGAACGCTGCCAGCCCC
>Ga0210406_10004885_pt1 | contig 14184 bp, 11 predicted proteins | sample IncBWC30MmetaG_FD_155454 | JGI IMG/M metagenome (GOLD analysis project Ga0210406, IMG submission 155454) | Forest soil microbial communities from Barre Woods Harvard Forest LTER site, Petersham, Massachusetts, United States - Inc-BW-C-30-M | ecosystem: Environmental > Terrestrial > Soil >... | reverse complement strand
TCAAGTATGAATACGATCCTTTCGGGCGGCGAACCGCAAAGATTGTTGGAGAAGAACGGACTGAGTTCATATGGGAAGGTTGGTCGCTGGCAGCCGAAGTCCGGAACGGCGAACTGTCGACCATCTATTTTTGCGGGGATTTGCGTCCGCTAGCGCAGTGGAACAATGGACGGCGGTTGACACCAATCCTGGACCGGCGCGGCGCCGTGCAGGAGATATTTGATGAGTCGGGCCGGGAGCGCTGGAGTTGCTCTCTGGATGCTTACGGCAACCTGCTCTCGGAAAAGGGGGACTCACCCAACCCCTTCCGGCTGCGGGGTCAGTATCAGGACGCCGAAACGGGTTTGTATTACAACTTCAACCGCCATTACGATCCCGTGCTGGGCGACTACACTGCGCCAGATCCGATCGGGCTTGCGGGTGGGTACCATTTTTATGCCTATCCGCGAAACCCGCTGCGCTGGGACGATCCGTTCGGTCTGACGTGCGGTGACGACGAAAAACATAAGGATGATCCGCCTCCGGAGGAACCAGATAAGAAGGCAACTGGCCCGCCCCCGGTGGGGGACCCGCCCGAGCCGCCGCCGCCGGGTACATCCGAAAGGAGACAGCAGACAGGCGACGACGTTACACTACCCTCCCAGGAAGAGGCATTGCAAGAGGCTCTAAAGCGCTGGGGGGCCGCCGACCCGACTTTGTACGAGACTCAAGATGTCTACGGCAAGAATGACAATCTAAAGGGTCCTAAAGGTGAGCCGTCTGAACAGGTGACAACTATAGATAAAGACGGAAATATCGTGCAGTTTGATCATCATAACTACGGGCACCAGTTCGACGATGATGGAACATACGAATATCCCCATTACCACGGGCCAAATGGCGAACACATATCGTATCCCGGAGGATCTCAATGAGAATCTACGAACTGTCGCATTTTGCTGCATCTCACCTGATTACCAATGCACCCGCGGATCTCAGGTATCTAATGCTCCGTGCGAACGCGCAAAGATGGACCGGAGAGGATCTCCACGATCTTTTGGAGCAATTGCCACCCGGCGGGTCGCTCTCTATCTGGAAGTTCACTCGCATCCTTACCGATAAAGACGGTGCGCTTGGCAAAGCGGCTGAGCGCCTGCGGAAGGACCAAGGTGCGGTATGGGAGGTCTTTGGCAAGTGGCCGACGCTGCAACAATTCTCACGCAATCCCAACACCCCATTCCTGGTAGGGGATAAGTCGTTTGTTTATGGGTCTATCGAATTAAACACAGGTCAGTCCCTCGAGGTACAAGCGGATTTGCTATCCCTAATTAATTACTCCGGATTCGCAGAAACTGGGCTGATGACGCTGAGTTCTCCTAGTGAGACGGGCCTATCTTTACCGTCCAGCGAGGCCGTGGTCAAGTTGCTACAACTTGTGATGACGTGCAAATCGAAGAAATACGCCTCACAAGAAGACTGGGATCAGGATCTCCGTCCTAAAGAGGAGGCTTTGCTGAGCGCGGCAGAAAAGCTATTAAGTGACCGCGTGATTCCGGTCATTCTACTCCTGAATGCCAACGTCGAGGTGTCCCTTCTGGCGATCTGCCGGGAAGAACTGGAATACTTCCGGCAACGTCCTGACTCAGTTCGCAATCTTGAAGATGAAAAGATACGGGAGTGGGAAGTCGGAATATTTCGGTAAAGGTCACCCGCTTGTTTAGAGGCTAGCTATCTTAGACACTAGCCCAAGCTGATGCTGCCTGTTGCCCATTATTCGCTCCGCAGGCAGGTGTTTGCCAGTTGCCAGGTGAAAATTGTGTCTGCGTACAGGAGTGCGATCGACCGGACAACCGATACTATCGATCGTCGCGCCCGGTATTTTCGAAACCTGATCGTTATTGTTGTTTCGGTCGCCCTTGTCTCTATCGTCTCGGCGGTAATTGCCCGCGCATTCTGGCCATTGGCATGCTCGCTTCTCTTGCTCCCAATTTGCGGTTTCTTCTTTGTTCTCGACAGCAAGCTTCTCGACCATTGGCGATCCCACCTCCTTGAGACGTGGGTCAAGAAGGACATCGATTTCCGCGCGCTCTGTGGGGCGCTCAATGCCGTCCCGAAACTACCAAGAGAAACAGTACGTAGCATGCTCGCTACACTCCCCAGTGCCGGTGATCTACTGGCGGAGCAACGAATCTCGTCCAGCACCCGAGAGGCTGTAGCGGTCGCTGTTACAGGTATTCATGGGCGTCAATCGAATACCGTCGCTTTGAAGGCCTCAGCCGCCGCAATTGTTTCGACGTCCGTGATAGTTGCCATGGCTCTGCGGATGTGGGAGCCGCTCTTAGGGAATCTTGTTGTATTATTACTTCCCATTTTCGGAGCGTGGCTCAAGCGAAGACGCATGGACGTCACGAAGAAAAGAACGCTCGCGGCCCGGGCCAAGCCTGACTTTAGCAAAGAGAAGTACGGGCAACTGGTCAAAAGCCTTCCATCGGTCGCGACCGATACGTCACTGAGGTGAATTGTTTTGATATAGTAACCCTTACCCATGTCCCTCGATCTCGAACCCGCGCAACTGCTTAGCCTCCACGGCCTCACCAAGGAAATCTCCCAGGCGTGTCTCCAGCGGCTCAAGACCGAGATCGACGCCCTGGCTCCGCTCTTCCGCCCGCGGCGCCTTCTGGGTGACTACATAGACAGTTCCAGCAAAGACGCGGTACCCAATGCCGAGCGCAATCTGGCCGACCTGCAGGAGCTCTACGCCCGGGTCGCGGTCAAGCCCTTCGACTTGCGGCCCGAGCTTCGTCCACCGATCGAATCCGTCGTAACGCAGTTCCAGTTCTATGAATGGGAGTACACACACGCCGCCGAGGCCGAGCGCGGCTGGCATTCGATTCGGGTTACCACGCCGCTCACGTGGGTGATTTCCTATTCGACCTCTTATTCGTTGAACACCCTTCGCGGCGTCGTCACCGGCAGCGGGCAGCGAGATGTTGAAGCCGTTCGGGCCTTCGTCCTGCGCGCCTGCGTGATGCATGAGCTCTTCGCCAAGATCCCTTCGCTTACCGACCTGTTGGAAGGGCTCCGCTACAAAGTCGATGTGCGCCGATCGTCTCAGCTCGGCGATTTACCGCTGGTCTGTCTCTCGGCGCCTTTCCGGACCTTCCGCCCCTCTGATCAATTGGTCGCGATGGCCAGTGGACTTGCCGGGGGAACGTCCTTCTCCGAAATTCTGGACGTCGATAGCGTCCGCAATCTGGCCGATCCGCTGCGCGATCAAACGATTGAAATCCTGAGCCGTCACAACGTGGAGATCTAGGCCGGATGAAGCGTCAGCCGCGGGTGGTGTGGACCAAAGGCATGTTCCTGTCGCCCCAACATTTTCAGGCGCAGGATCTCTACTTCGAAGATCTCATCCACTCCCGCTTTGGCGCGTCTACCTTCGCGAATTATGGTGTGACGGCGCTCGAAATCGATCGGGACGCGGTCTCGAACGGATTGTTCAAGCTCACGAGCGCCCGAGGCTTGATGCCGGATGGCGAGGCCTTCGACATGCCCAATTCGGATGAACTTCCGCCCAGCCGCCAGTTCGTCCCGCATTGGCAAACCGGCGAGGAGACTCTGGATGTTTATCTGTGCCTGCCAGAGCGCCGGCTGAATGCCCCTAACGTGACTCTCGCCAGCCAGCGAGAAGATACGGGCCCGGCCGACACTCGATATACCTCCACGGCGGAGTTGATTCCGGATGAAAATCGGGGCGGGGATGAGAGACATGTTCAACTCGGGAAAAAGAGTTTCCGCCTCCTGTTCGGCACTGAATTCCGCGACGGCTATTCGCCCGTGCGCATCGCTCAACTGGAGCGCAGCGCCACCGGGATTCCGATCTTGCGACCCTCCTTTGTCGCGCCGTGTCTCGACATCGCGTCCAGTGATTATCTGATGGGCGTTCTGCGCAGGCAAGTGGAAATTCTGCTGACCAAGAGCGCGTCGCTTTCGGGCCCTCGCCGCGAGCGCGGGAAGGCCGCCGCTGGTTTCTCGGCTTCAGAGACCGACAAGTTTTGGCTGCTACACACCGTCAATAGTTATCTCCCCGAGCTCAAGCATGTCTTCAAAACCCGGCACGGCCACCCGGAAAACGCCTATGTCGCGATGCTCCGCTTGGCTGGGGCGCTGTCGACGTTTGCGTTAGAAGGCGGCCCTGGCGACCTTCCGGACTACGACCACGACAACCTGGGCCCGTGCTTCAACGCCTTGGATGCGCGGGTCCGCGATCTGATGGAGGTCGTGATTCCGTCGAAGTACTTCGCGATTCCGCTTTCGCTCGGCGACCGTTTCGTCTGGTCGGGATCAATCGACGACGACAATCTTTTCAAGAATAGCCAATTCTACCTGGCGGTGAGCGCCAAGATGGGCGTGGGGGACATCATCCAGAAGGTGCCCCAGTATCTCAAGATGGCCGCGCCGGATGATCTCGATCGCGTGGTGCGCTACGCAGTGGCGGGAATTCCGCTGCGTCACACTCAGGTGGTTCCCGCTGAGATCCCGATGAAGCTGGATAACCAGTATTTTCAGATCAATCAAAACGGTCCACTGTGGGAGCGCATCGTGATGTCGCGGAAGATCGCGGTTTACGCACCCGGTGAAGTTGTCGATCCGAAGATGGAAGTGGTGGTGGTGTGGGAGTGAGCCAGAAACTTCCTAATTCATCGCGAATAGCGCGTCGCCGGCATCCTGCGTAAACAGTTCCGTCTTCAGCCACCCACACCAGCCCAAGCGCGGCCCCGCGGGCGTTTCGTCTCCCAAACGGCACCAAGGCACTTCATCCGCCTGCAGGACCAACTGCAAGTCGAATTGCAAAACGGGCCCGGCATGAAATCGAATCAGGTCCTGAAGCTCTTGAACAGCCTTCCCGCCCGGCAGAAAAGCCAGGTACTTCACTAGCTTTAGTGGACCGAGCCGCACGCGAAAGCGCGCCTGCGGGTCCCACACGGCATCGCCCGCAATTGCTCCTTCCCCCAATTTGTTGTTCAGTTGCTCACTCGCCAGATCGCACTGGTCCGCCTCGTCGAGCGGGTACCACGCTCCCATGAATTGCTCGATCTCGACCTCAACACCGAAATAATCCCGCACAATCGCCCGTAGCGACGAGGCCGATGCCGGCTTCTGGCCCAGCAGGCCGGCATATCGCAGGAGCGCTGAATCGCGCAATGACGTTCGCCCGCGCAATCCGGCGGTTCCCAACCCGATCCAATCGAACAGATATTGGGTAAACTCATCGGTCTCCTGTTTCGCGGCCGCCAGTTGAAACCGCACCGGGAAACGATGCTTCTCCCAGGCGCGGTAAAACAACGACAGGATGCGGTGATTGAACATGTCCAGGAACGCCGCCATGCTGAAATCCTTGGCTTGCGCGCGGCCCAGAATATGCTCTGTGTAGTGGTGCGGCAGGACGCCTTGAACCCCGGTTAAGCCGAGAAATGCCACGGTCATCACCGCCGGGTCCTTCTCGGTGGATATGAAGTGAATCGAACTGGCTGGGAACTCCAGACTCTGCCGGACCTCGAACCGGACCGGCTCTTCGTTCGGCTTAGCGATGCGCCCCACTCCGGGCCGGTCAGCCAGAATGAGATGCAACAGACGAACGGCCTGGAAGAAATTGTACTCGTAGGAGTACTCAAACAGCCTCTCCTCGAGGGGTAGCAATGGCTCTCTCATAGCACCTGCTGTTCGCCGATTCGGGGTGGCCAGCGCTTTAAGACGCCTCGGCGCTTGCGGCTGCGCGCCGTAAGCCGACTATAAGAGTTCACTGCGCTGTAAAGTCCAAAGAAGCGCTCCAGCACCGCGGCCAGCAGGTACACGCCTGATCCGGCGTATTGTTCCTCATCGAACTCCAGGTCGAGATCCAGTCCGCGGCAGAACGCCACACCCGAATTAAACAAGACGCGGCTGACGGTGCTCTCGCTTTTCACGCCGGTGATTCCCAGAATGCGCTTGCGGATGTCTTCGTCCTCGCCAAATGCGTACAAGCGCAGAATCTCCTGTAACGCCTCCTTCCCTCCGGCTTGCACGATCGAAAGATGATTCAGCGAAAGATGCGAGATCAGGCGCCACTGCAGGCTGCCTCTCAGAGGAGGCCTGGCCGTCTTACCAGGAGGCACAAGGCAGCGAACCTGAACCAGCGGAAGGCCCTCGCCGCTTAGCTCGCCCCATTCCTTTCTCCAAGCCATGCGTGACACAAAATCTCTATTCGAACAGGTAACGTGGACGGTCAGAAGCTCGGTAGGCGGGTGGGCCGGCTTAAAGTCCAAATCGACTAGCGAGAGATAGACTTCCGTGCCCTCATCCCCCCTGCGCAGGGAAGGTCGTCTATGCGCGTACCAAAAGCAATGCGGCTGATTATCCTGGTAGGAATGGCGGAAGGAATAGAACGGTTCGTACGTTTGGGGTTCTTCGGAGTAAGGCGCTGTCGACGTAACGCGGTCGACCGAATACACTTCCAGGGACTGCACACGATGCCGGTCCGGAACCACATGGTATTCGGTGGCCGCATGCGATACGCGGATTGTCTCCGCAGGACGCTCGAGAAGGTTCACGATGGGCGTGCAGCCGAGCTGAAACGTCTCCGCGTTAACAGTCTGCATGATGGAAGGGAGCTCCTCCCGCAATTCTGAATCGCGAAAGAAGATCAAAACCTCGAAGGATGTTCCTAGCTCGCGAAGAGGCTTGGAATCCAAGCCCGCCAAATCGAAAAAAAAGAACTTCTGCGGGAAATGAAAATATTCCTGCAACAGGCGATAGCCCAGAAAGCTTCGATCGGAATAGGGCAGCAGCCCCTGGTCAACCTCAAACCCTACCGGTCGAATGCAATCTGCCGCCAATACGATTGGTTCTGCTTTGGCGATGACGGGCCGGGCGCGCAACTGGATTTTGACGGCGTGCACGAATAACAACTCGTACAACAGGTGATGCTGAGTGCTATCGCCATTCAGAAAGAAGCGCAGATACGGGATTTTCAAGCCGGCCACAGGTAGGTTCCCGATGGTCTCCAGTTGAATCCGCAGCACGGAGGACGCGTCCGATGGAGCGCCGGTGGCCTGCGATGCGGCCACTGAAATGAGCGATGCGCCGGTCATCTTCAGCGGCCAGACCGTCACCGGATAGACCGTCCGAAAGCTGCATTCCACGCCGCCGGTGGGACGCGAGTTGAGGGTTGCTCCGGCCGGCACGGTGGTGGGACGCGTTTGTTGCGTCTCGAACTGGAACTGCGCTATCGCCATGGGCGGCACGGGCCGCAGATAATGCGGATAGAGCATGTTTAGAAGCGATTCGACAACTTCCGGGAACTCGTCGTCGACCTTCCTCCGCACTCGCGCGGCCAGTAAGGCAAAGGCTTCAATCAGCCGTTCGACATGCGGATCGGCGCTCTCTTTAGCGGCATCCAGTTGCAGGCGAGCGGCGACCTTAGGGTATTTTTCGGCGAAGTCACCGGCCAATTGCCGGAAGAATGTGAGCTCCTGCTCGTAGTACCGATATAATTCATCACTCATTAACCTTCCAGCACCTCATCGGCCTTCCAGCGCGTCATCGGCCCGCGAGCACCTGGAATCTTCGGGATTCTTTCGGCAAGTCGGCATCATAGACCACCGGTTCTGCCCCGAGGTCCATCTTGAGCATGCCAGAGATTCGAAACGAGAACTGAAAGTTGGTCCCCTCTACCAGCGTCACCTGGACACGGCTTAGACGCGGTTCGAATAAACGAACGGTGCGCTCGATCGCCCTGCGGATTTCCTCGCGGTCCATGGGAGCGGTGGTGAAGTCCTGGACGCCATAGGCCGCCAGTGACGCTCGAGTGTGCTCAAATTCGTCGGGAATGTCGTTCTCGTTGCGGCGCGTGTTCAGCAGGTTCGTCAGATCGCGCGCCACACTGAGCTTGTACTCCCGCAGCTGCTCCCACTCGGGCGGCGGCACTTCGCGGGAATTGCGCGGCTCATAGTCGGTGAGCCGGTCGAACAAGGATGCGATGATGGCCATTAGCGCGGCATCAATCCTCGCAATTGATATACGCCTGCCAAGGGTCTAATCGGCAAAGTCGATTGTAGAGAGCCGCGGCCAACTCTTGTTCGGTGGACATCTCACTCTTCTTGTATAGGCGGTAGAGGCGGGACCATACGGCTCCGACCAGCGCGCTGCTCTCCCATAAATCGAGCTTATAGTCCGCGATCTGCTGATTGAGCTCTTCCAGGACGGTTCGCGCCAGCCGCTCCCGGCCTGCGCCGCTGCAAACGTCCACCAGCATCAGCTTTCGAAGAAAGCGCGCTCGGCCGGATGTTTCCTGGGCTGCCAGCAGGGCCATTTGCTGGAGACCTTGGTCAATGCTTCCAGACCGTAACAGCGCCTCGGCTTGCTGCCAGGAGCCGGATTGGTCAGAGGGCATCCCGGCCGTCCAGAACCCCACCATGGTCGAAGCGGGCTGGGCGGCATCATCGGCGCCCTCCTCACCGGGCGGCTTGTCCGGCTCTTCTTCACGCTTCTTCTTGAGAATTGGTCCCAGGAGCCGCCGAATTTCTTCAAATGCCTCTTTAGCCGTGCTCAAACCAGGAGCAGCATGGCCGAATTTCTCGTCCACAACCTTGTCCAGCGCCTGGAACTGCTCATAAGACTCCTCAAAGGGCTGGTAAATCCCTTCGAAGCCCTTTCGCCTGGTTGCTCTCATGGCGGCGTCGAAAACGTCCATGGTGATCCAACCCTGCTGTCGCAGCCCGGTGATCGTTTCGCGGACTTCGGGGGAAACGCGTTGGATGGAATCTTCAGTCCCGATCCGGCGGGCCTGCAGATATCGGGCGAAGCTGAAGTTTTCTTCCTTGCCATCGCGGGCCGTGATGGGCACTGTGCGGAGCACTTCCGGCATCCGGTCGTCCAACCAGGTCAGCGAACTGGCCCGGTAATCGAGATCTCCACTCTCAACCGCTGGGAGGAGGCCCAGATCCCAGAAACGGTACAACAACTCTTTCATCAGCCGCAGACAATCCCGTAGGCCGCCGAAACCGTCCAGATGAATGGCTGCCTCCGTTAGGAAGCAAGCCAGCCTTAGATCTTTACTGCTCTCTCTGAGGGCTGCCAGAGAAAGGTCAGCCACCTTGTCCCATTCAGCGGCTTTGCGGCCTTCCTCTTTCTCCCAAGCTCCAACGTCGAAGCGGTCGTCAGCGCGGCGAGCTTCCAGAATTTGACTGAACAGCGGCTCGTAGCGCAAATCCCGGCCCGCCGGGGTCTCAGGTGAAATCGGCTGCAGCAGTTCGTCGCTGAAATAGACTCGATCCGGCATTCATCAGGCCGGCGGATTACTTGCCGGCGGTCAGATCGTACTTGGCTGAGACGTTGCCGCCGCCCGACCCGTCTTTTCGCTTTTGTTGCGTGTACACCCACTCGATCTTGCCGTAATTCAAGGATACCGATTCTGTGGGCAAGTCATGAACCTTACCAGCTCCTCCTCCCGTCGACGCCGTAGTAACAGAAGGGGTGTTTCCGTTAGCGGGAGGTGACTCGATGTGAATCTGTGAAACCATCACTTCTTCTAAGGTAATCTCCAGGAATTTGACCTGACTGCCACCAGCGCGGCAAACCTCTATCTTGGCCTTACTGAAGTGCTTTCCATTGGACGCCGCTTCGTAAAGCTTGGGCGAGGCCGCGTCAACATATTTGTGAATTTGGAAATCCGCGTGTTGCGTACGGCCAGTCGCCGCACCGCCCGCGGAACTCTGAGTTTGGGAAACGGGCTGCGTTATTTGATGGCCAAATCCCACGAGCTCGATCCAATCTTTGTGTTTATCATCCAGGGCTTCGCCCTTTACACCATCAAGATTCAAATACGCGTCGTACATATTTCAAGCCCCCTTCAGAACAGACTTTTGTTATGTGCGGCCAGACCGCGCCCCAATACGCCAGGCACGGCCAATTTTTTTGGCCGGTAAAGCGACGCAGGCCACACTCCCTGTTCGCTTCCGTTTATTCCGCCGCTTTAACCTTTCGGTTGCGGCAGGCGAGCCACTAGACGAAGAGAAACCGTTAACTCATCCAACTGGAAGTGGGGGCGCAAAAAAGCCACAGCAGTGTAAACGCCCGGTTTGGCCGGATCCTCGGAGACGTCGATCTGAGCTTCCCGCAAAGGGAACTTGGCCTTGACATCCTGAGCGGCAAAGTCATCCAGCAAGACGTAATTCTTGATCCATTCATTCAGAAATTTCTGGCACTGTTCCCGGCTCATGAAGCTGCCGATCTTGTCGCGCATCATGGCCTTTAGGAAGTGGGCGAAACGCGAAACGGCAAAAATATACTGCAATTGAGACGATAAGCGCGCATTGGCGTTGGCGTCGGCGTTGAGATACTGAGTGGCCTGGTTGGTGGACTGCGTCGCCATAAACACGGCGTTAGTCGTCCCCTTGTAGTAACAGAGCGGAATAAACCCGAGTTTGGAGAACTCCGCTTCACGGCGATCCGTGATGGCGATTTCGGTCGGGCACTTCACAGTTTGGTCGCCGTCGTCGGTTTGGAAAGAGTGGGACGGCAAGCCTTCGACTAATCCGCCTCCTTCCACTCCGCGGATGGCGGCGCACCATTCGTGTTTGGCGAATGCGTCGGTAATACGGGCGCCGAGTGCATAGGCCGCATTTCCCCACAGATACTTCTTGTGATCGCGACCATCCACTTTCTCTTCGTAATCGAACTCTTCTACTGGCGCTGTCTCTTTGCCGTAGGGCAAGCGCATCAAGACATGCGGCATGCACATCCCGACGTATTTCGAATCATCGCTCTTGCGGAAGTCTTTCCACTTCAAATAAGCGTCGTTGTCAAAGATCTTGGCCACATCACGCGGGCCGGACAACTCCGTGAAGCTGTCCCAATTGAAGAGCGCTGGACTGGCTGCCGTCAGGAAAGGCGCGTGCGCCGCCGCGGCAACGTTGGACATGTTGGTAAGGAGCTGAATATCCTCGGGGTGCCGGGTGATCTCGTAGTCCCCGATGAGACACGCGTAGGGCTGGCCGCCCAACGTGCCGTACTCTTCCTCGTAGATTTTCTTGAAAATCGTAGCCTGTTCCCAGTCGTTCTGCTTGGTGAAGTCTTTCAGAATGTCTTTCTTGCTGACATTCATGACTTTGATCTTCAGCATGGTCCCGGTTTCAGTGTTCGTCACCAGGTACTGGAGACCGCGCCACGAGCCTTCCATCTTCTGTAACTCGGGGGCATGCATCACTTCATTGAGCTGCGTGGAAATCAGTTCATCCAACTGCCTGATACGTTCGCCGAGCATGGCGTCGGTGTCTTTGTCGACCTGAATCTGGCCTACCAACACCTGGTCGACCAGTTCCTTAACCCATTCTTTGCCCTTCGATTGCTCTTCCTTGGTTTGGCCCAACCGCCCGCTTTCAACAATGGTGTCGAGCAGGCTCCCTGGGGCTGCGGATTGCACAACGGAAGTTGGTTGCGCGGCTGACTTCGCTTCGGCCATGACCTTTATGTCTCCTTATCTGTCTTCGGACTAGTTTGGCCGCCCGCTTCGGCCTCGATCCGTTGAAGCGTGTCTTGGTTGTTCAGCACTTCCTGAAGAATTGACTCCAACTTGTCATTGCCGATCAAGCTGGTGCGCAAATTGTGGAGTGCGCTGCGCAGATCGAGCAGTTTTCTCAAAGCGGGGACTTGCTTGGCGATGGCTGCCGGCTCGAAATCCGCCATCGATTGAAAGCGAAGTTCCACACCCAGCCGGCTGTCGTCCTCACTGAGGCGGTTATCTACCTTGAACGCCAGGCGAGGATTGATTTGTCCTAAGACCCGATCAAAGTTATCCTTATCAATTTCAACAAATTTACGATCTTTGAGAGGCGGCAGAGGCTGCTCCGGTTGTCCTGAGAGGTCTGCGAGCACGCCGACCACGAAGGGTATATCTCGCTTTTCGATCGCCCCGCCGGTTTCCACGTCGTAAGTTATGTGGACTCGTGGCGGGCGAACCCGAGTGATCTTTTTCTGTAGGCTTTCCTTCGCCATATGTTTCCTTCCTCCCTACCTGCCGGAGGCCTCGGACTCTTGCCGAAGCGAACCCAAAAGATCAACAGCCGCGCCGGTTCCGCAGGCGGATTAGCGTAAATATATCACAGATCGCCCGTTTGGGGTCCCGTTTTCTAGTACTGGTAGTCCTTGAACCACAATGAATCCTAGTTAACAATTACAGCTCTCTTCGGACATTGCAAATCTTCAAAAAACCTCGGATTGAACAGATCGGAGTCGCCCGGCAATTCCACGAATTCCACCTTCGCCGGCGGGTTGATCTTCTGAGCCTCCGCTCCTCCTCGACCCCGGATCTCGCTCCATTGCACCACATGAGCGCCGAGGGGACGCTCATCGGCGTTCTGAAATAACCGGAATACGCCCCACAAGCCGTCAAAACGGCCAAATCCCGTACTAAGACCGCCGGCTTCCACGGTTCCAACGGCTCCCTGGGTGGCGCCCGCAGGCGCGGGCCAGTAAAACGTCTTCTGAAGGGGATTCTGCGAACTAAGCTCCGAGCCATCCAACGTCAGCCGGATTCCGATGGTTTGCCCTGGTACAGGCCGCAGGACATATTTTAGCTTCGCTTGCATCATCCCGCCTTCAGCAAAAAACACATTTGTAAGCTGTTGCGCACGGCCCAGAAACACAAGCAGATCCGGGGCAACTTTCATACCCTGTAAAGCGGGATTGGGCACCCATTCCGCTCCCTTTCGAACCGCCAGGTCGGCTGCGGATTTCTGTACATATTTCCAGACCAGGCCATCGGTGGGAGAGAATGCCTTCGAAACGTCGTTCAGATTAGCATTTGATTCGGTGGTGGGGTTAAAAGGATACTTCGATAGAATGGGCGCCATCTCGCGGCAAAACTGAACCAGCTCACCGTTCTTCTTTCCACCGGAAAAAGCCTCGGTGTTATGCGGAATCACTGGATCGGCCAACCGGATGGGCTGGTCCAGCAGGTCCGCCAGCTCCCGGTTTATTCCTTGATTACCAATATCCTGGAACTTGTCCGCTAAGGCCGCCCGGGCGGCGTGCGCCTGCACCAGAGCGGTTCGCGCTTGCGGAATCGCAGTCACCTCTTCAGCGGCTGATGCCCGCGACAGCGCATCCAGGCTCTGCTGTAAACCCCGCAGACCCTTCACATACTCGGTGTTGTTGTCGTTAACCAGGCGATCCAGGTCGGGTGGGGTCGTCAACAAGACCGGTTGGAATAGGCGGGCAAGATCGGCGCTGGTCATGCGAGGAACGCCTCCCAGGGCCTGCTCAACGCGATTGGACGCCTTGTCAACCTTAGCCTTGGTTGCAGAGAATCCGAATTTCTGGAGGCCTTTGTCGATAACGCTGGGTTCATCTGCCTTGGGCCCCTGGAATCCTGTGTTGATTGCAACCAGTCTCACAATCCCCAAGAGGGGAGATGTCGGTCCAGCGAGAATGTTCAGACGGCGAGCCGCGTCGTCGAGGTTCGAATAACGATTGACGCTGAAGGCCGCCAGAAACTCGCTCCAAGCAATCGCGTACTGCTTGTAATACAAAGAAGCGAGCTGGTCCTTTGCATCCAAATCCAGCGCTCGTTGCGTCAGGCCAACGGTTTCGCCCATCACACAGGCTTCTCCGCCACTGCCAAAGTCTCCCTTGGCTACCAAATCCTGGAAGGTGGCTACACCAGTCTTCGTGAACGCGCCGCGGAACTCGGCCGGCCCAGTCAGGACGGCGCGATAGTTTTCGGCATAGTCGCCCACCGAGACGGCTTTGATCTTCTGGTCTAATTGAGCCAACAGGCCACGTAACCGCTGGTCCAATCCACTAGCCTGGCGCAAATAGGTTCGTGCCTTCTCTTCGGCCACTGAATCTTCCGTCAATGCTACGGGTAATTTGCCGCGCTTGTCCAACTGAGACACGTAGTAATCGAGTTGGCGATGTAAGAGAGCCGACTGCTCGTCCCCGAGATTAGGAAAAACCTCGACGAGACTGGCGCTGAGCATCTTCGAAATCAAGGGCCGCTCCACCGGGCATCCCAGACTGGTGATGGTTCGGTGGGTCTTCAGGCGATCATAGATTGATGCAGTGCTCTCTGGCGGTTTGCCTACGCCGGCTTGCTCCAGCTTCGAGACCAGCCTGATATTAAGTTCCTCCAGGCTAAGCCGTTTCAGCCGTTCGAAATAGGTCCTC
>Ga0210406_10004884_pt1 | contig 14184 bp, 15 predicted proteins | sample IncBWC30MmetaG_FD_155454 | JGI IMG/M metagenome (GOLD analysis project Ga0210406, IMG submission 155454) | Forest soil microbial communities from Barre Woods Harvard Forest LTER site, Petersham, Massachusetts, United States - Inc-BW-C-30-M | ecosystem: Environmental > Terrestrial > Soil >... | reverse complement strand
GGTGCCGGTGGAAAGCACGATCTTGCCGCTGGACACCGTCGAGGCCGTGCTGGCGCCGGTCACCGCGTCGATCGCGGCGAGCAGGTGAGTCACGGTGTCGCCGACGCCGATATTGGTGCCGGAGCTGCTCGTGCCGGCCACGAAAGTGAAGGTCGTGCCGTCAACCGTCAGCGTATCGCCGGTGGTGATGGAGCTGGCGAGGTCGTTGGAGCCCGAGGCCGCGGTGCCCGACAGCAGCGTGGCGCCGGTGATGGCGGCCGCGCCGGCCAGGTTGTCGTTGTTGACCGCGGTGCCGGTGACGGTGGCGTTGGTATAGCCCGTGCCGAGCAGGTTGTTGGCGGTCGCGCCGGTGATGGCGGCCGAGGTCACGTTGGACTTGGTGGAATAGCCGACCGGGCTCTGCAGCACCTGGTTGGCGATCGACTGAGCGCTGGCGACCAATGCCTGCAGCGAGGTGATGCCGGTGTTGGCGGCCTGCAGCACCTGCACGCCGTTGCCGATACCATCGAGCAGATTGGAGATGTCGCTGGCGCGGTTGTCGAGCCCCTGCGCGGTGAAGAAGTTGGTCGGATTGTCGAGAGCGGAGTTGACCTTCTTGCCGGTGGCGAGGTCGTTCTGAGTGGTCGCGAGCAGCGAAGCGGTTGACTGCAGCGAAAGCAGATTTTGGCGAACCGACGCCGAGAGAACAATTCCTGACATACTGATACCCTTCTGGATGAACACAATTGACGCATCGCCGCTTTTTCCTGGTGGCGACGCGGCAGCCTGTTCCTCCAGGCACTACCTGTTCGTTAAATCAGGCTCGGTACAACTACAGAATAGGGGGAGCGAGCGCTGTTAACACTAATCGCGCGCTAATCGCGACGATGCAGCCGCAGTGGCAATTGCAAAAGCGCTTAGGTGGTCGCTAACCAATGACTCATTGCTGACCATCATGCGGTGAACGCCGCCTTAAAGGACGCTGCTTTCGAGAACGACCGCGCCCCACATCGCCGAGGCTGATGGTTCAAAGCGCGCCGCGGCCCGTCACTTCGATCACGCCGTCGGCAAGACAATCTCGACCTGGGCGCCGTCGGTGCTGCGATTGATGATGATGCCGCCGCCCGATTCCATGACGAGATCTTCCATTATATCGGTCTCAGCGAAGATGCCGTGCGAATATTCGCCGGCAACGTCGCTGGCGCAGGCATCCATCGTGATCACGACGAAGTCCTGACAGGCGGCCGCATCGGGCGCGGATGTCTGCCCAGCTCGAAGGAGCCTCGTGCGCAAGCCGAGCGTGCCTCCGTCCGGCATCTCGTCGCGTGCCAGGATCGCAAGACTGAGGATCGCGGCCATCAGCTGACCGGGATCGGCCATGGCCTGCGGCAGATCGTCCGCCAGTGCCAGGCTGATCTCGATCTGGCAGCGGAACGTGGATCGAAGCAGACGAGAGGTCTCCGCCACGACGGCGTTGACGTCGAACGCGCAGGGCCGCGATGGCTGCCCGCGCACGAAGGCCAGCAGACGCGACGTCAGCTGTGCGCCGCGGGTGGCCGCCTCGTCGATCAGGTTTGCAACCGCCGCGAGGTCGGCGCGGTCGGCGACCGCCGCCGCCAGAATCTCGATCGTTCCAGTGATGACGGTGAGGATGTTGTTGAAGTCATGGAGCACGCCACCGGCGAGCTGTCCCATGATCGCCGCTCTTTGAAGCTGCTGCTTCTTGAGCTCGGCCTCGGCCGGCGGCGGAAACCTTCCGTGCATGAAGTTCAATTTCCTTGGCTAGTTCCTTGGCTTGTTCTTTGGCTTGGCGCCATCAGCCAACTTGCGCCGTGCTGGCGCGAGCTGATCTTGCTTCCGCCAGGCATTCGTTGATCACGGCCACCAGCGCGACCGGCGTGAACGGCTTGCGCAGGCAGCGCGACGCGCCAAGGTCCAGCGTCATTTTCAGGAAATCTGGCGCCGGGGCATTGAGATCGGCAAACGCATAGCCCGAAATCGCGATCAACGGCACCATCGGCGCGCGCTCATGGAAGATCCTGATCGATTCGAAGCCACGCATATGCGGCATGAAGATATCGACAATCATCAGATCGAACTTGCCTTCGTCGAGGGCATGAAGCCCGGCCTCGCCGCCATCGGCCACGGTCACCTGGAAATTGTGCCGCTCCAGATTGATCTCGATGGCCATGCGCACCATCGGATCGTCATCGACGACGAGTATGTGCGGCATGTCGTTCTGTCGCAGCCGAACAGTCTCATGCGTTCGTTCGCCAATCCCTGGCTCGTGACGCACGCGGCTCCCCCCTTGTTCGACCAGCAACCCGGCCACGGGACGTCTGGCCCCGTCTTCCTGGTCTCGCCCTCAATGGCCTCGTCTTGTATGGCCTCGTCTTGCACAGACCGGACTTGCATAGCCCGGTCTTGCATAGCCCGGTCATAGCCTCGTCTTGGCCATGATTTTGTTCTCTCGGCGGCGAATCAGTGCCCGCTCCTTATTTGCGACACAAACATGGCAGGCTGTCTGCCCCCCATTGTGTATAGCGACGGCCGCAACGCCGCCTTTGAGCAACCCCCATGGGGGTATGCCCGCTATGCGGGTACGTCGTATATACTTCACCGGAGGCCGCGAGAACGCACTCAGAAGGCCGCCCCCCCTCCGCCGTCTCGACAGGGAGTTTCCATGTCGACCATTCAACGGCCACCGAACCAATTGCTCCGCGCGCTTCCTGCGGCCGATTTCGAGGCGCTGCGCCCTCGCCTCAGGCCTTTCGAGATGGTCAGACACACTGTCCTGGCCGAAGCGGGCGTGCCTTCGGCGCATGTCTACCTGCCCCATGCTGGCGCCGTTTCCCTCATGGTGAACCTTTCGGAGGGACAGACGGTGGAGGTGGCGATGATCGGCCGCGACAGCGTCATCGGGGCCGCGGAGTCACTCGGCAACGACATGTCGGCGATCGACGCGGTCGTGCTGTTCTCCGGTACCGCTTCGATCATCGACATCACCGACTTCAGGACGATCGCCGATCAGAGCCCGACGCTGCGAAATCTGCTGGCCAGACACGAGCAGGCGATCTTTGCGCAAGCCCAGCAATCCGCGGTCTGCAATGCATCGCATTCGGTCGAAGCACGCCTGTCACGCTGGCTGCTGCATGCACGCGATCTTTGGGACGGCCCGACCTTGCCGATGACCCAGGAACTGCTGGCGCGGCTGATCGGCGTTCAGCGTAACGCAATATCGATCGTGGCTCACACGCTCCAGAAGGCAGGCGTCATCAGCTACAGCCGCGGACGAATCGAGATCACCGACAGCGAGGCATTGCAGGCGACTGCGTGCGAATGCTACCGCACCGTCAAGGCGTGGTACGAGCAACTGCGGATGATCTGATTATTGTTCTGAGGCTGTTCTGCACGCGGACCGGCGCCGCTATTCAAATGCGGGGCAGGCTTCGCTCGAAAACGCTCTGGCGTCGCGATGATAACGACACCAGGCTTGACACAAGGCTTACCCACGCGGCTTGCGCGCGCGACAAGATCTGCACGTTAGCACGCATATCTGGAGCCGCCGTGCATCGGTGACGTCACGACGTGCCTGATGATGGATTTTTCTTGCCAACAGTATCTTCGAAGCTCATCTTCAGCGGTCGTTAGCGTGCATTTGGATGCCAATGGCGGCGCCCCAGAGACTCGTTTTGCCCGTGAGGCAGGAGATGGCTTTGGACTCGATTTCTCGTTCACCAAACGGATTCCTGTCGACACTTTCCGCGGACGATTTCGAGCTGATCCGCCCCCACCTGCGATCAACCGACCTCGCTCAGGAAACTGTTCTGGTCGCGGCCGGCGAAACGCTCAAGCGCGCCTATTTTCCTCATCGCGGCGTGATCTCGCTGGTCGTGAATCTCGCCAAGGGTGATCACGTCCAGGTCGCGATGATCGGCCGCGACAGCCTCTTGGGCTCGTTTGCGGCGCTGGGCGATGCAACCGCACTCAACAGCGCCGTCGTGCTGGTCCCCGGCGTGGCCTCGACGATCGATATCGACCGCCTGCGCGTGGCGGCGGATCAGAGCCCGGCCTTGCGTTCCCTGCTCGTGCGGCACGGGCTCGCTGTCTACGCACAGATCCAGCAAACCGCGGGCTGCAACGCCTCGCATCCCGTCGAATCCCGGCTGGCGCGATGCCTGCTGCAGACCCATGACCTGTCATGCGGCAGCAAGCTTGTCCTGACACAGGAAGCGCTGGCGCAGATGATCGGCGCGCGGCGGAACAGCGTGTCGCTGGTCGCCAGCACGCTGCAACAGGCCAACTTCATCCATTACAGCCGCGGGCGGATCGAGATCACCAATCTGGAAGGACTGACCAGGACCGCATGCGAATGCTATGCGTCGGTCAAGACGCAATACGAACGGCTGCTTCGCCCGCGTTGCCTTCCTGAGGAACTGCCGCGCGGACGCGCCGGCCTGTCATCCAGATGAGGGATGGCGGTTCCCGTACAACTACGTAACCGGAACTCGCGGAATTTATTCAATCCCGAATTAACGCGCTGTTCAATGACGGCTGATAATTGTCACCGTGCTGACCAGCGTGAGTTCCCGAAAGCTTCGAATCCTGTTCGTGCCGTGGATTTGCGCCTGTGTTCGGCTGTTTTGCGAACCGCGCGGAGCGAAAGACATGGCCTTCGATCTGTCGATGCCGATCCTGGTGGTGGATGACTACAGCACCATGATCCGGATCATCCGCAACCTGCTCAAGCAGCTCGGATTTGAAAACGTCGACGACGCCACGGACGGATCGGCCGCGCTTGCCAAGATGCAGGTCAAGAAATACGGCCTGGTCATCTCCGACTGGAACATGGAACCGATGACCGGCTATGACCTGCTTCGCGAAGTCCGCGCCAGCCCGGAGCTGTCCAAGACGCCCTTCATCATGATCACCGCGGAATCGAAGACCGAAAACGTGATCGCCGCCAAGAAGGCCGGCGTCAGCAACTATATCGTCAAGCCGTTCAACGCCGCGACGCTGAAGACCAAGATGGAAGCGGTGTTCGGCCCCGCCGAGTAGAGCAGCGCACAGCGCGCACCCTCCAGGATCGATTCTGTTTGAGCGCCGCCGAGAGGCGGCGTTGTCGTTTTCAACTGCGTCGCGCCAACGCGTGCGTACTTGTACGGGCGCAAAATTTACGCACGGGTAGAGCTCGCATCCTAGAACTGCGAAGCGGCAAGGGGGCAAGCGACATGCGCAACAAACTTCTCGTCATCGATCGCGCCGAACTTCATCTGTCGGTTCTTAGCAAGATCGCCGAGCAAGTGGGCTTTACGGCCACCGGGGCGCACTCGGTCGTCGAAGCCAGCCAGTTGCTGAACGAGCGGAGCTTCGACTGCATCACGCTCGACCTGTCGCTCGGCGAAGAATCGGGTTTGGAAGTGCTGCAACTGCTGTCGCAGATCAAATGCCGTGCGCCGGTCTTCGTCATCAGCGCCTCCGGCGAGCAGACGTGCGATGAGACCGTCAAGATCGGCAATTCGCTCAAGCTCGACATACGCTCGCCAGTGCCCAACCCGATCCACCTCGCTGGTCTGCGCAAGGCGCTGACCAGGATCGCCGGAATAACCACAAGCTCGCCTCTCGCCGCACTCCACCGTCATTCCGGGATGCGCCGCAAGGCGCAGACCACAGATGCGCAATAGCGCATCGGGGAATCTCGAGATTCCGGGTTCGATATCCGAACTCGGGTCTACCCGAGTTCGGTAGATATTGGTTATCCAAGTCGTCAACAGCCGACTTGGATGCGCATCGCCCCGGAATGACGTCGTAGCTTGGGAAGCCCTAATCGATTCGCTCTGCTCGGCGAATGCTCCAGCTTTTTCCGGATCATGCTCTGGATCGGCGTCCATCAAGCCTTAACCGTACTTCTACGGTTTTCGATTTTCACATACGGCTAATCTTAATCGGCGACAGTCGCGTGAGCACAGGAGAGCTTCATGTTCACGTATGAAACCGCGGACCAGAAGGAAGTCCGGCGTTTCCGTATCGCTCAATTCAACGGCCGAACGGCGACCGTCAAATCCGGTGACTTGACCATCACGGGCCTTGTTCGCTCGGTGCTGGAGCAGGAGTCGAGCGTCCCGCCGCGCTGGATCATCACCATCATTCCGAGCCCGCCCAAGGCGAGGACCGCTGCGCTGCGGCCGGCGCCGCGCCTGCGCAGCTTCGCCGACGAGTACCGCTGAGCGGAAACCACGCACGCGTTCTTGGCCTCGCGCGATCGAACTTGAGCTGGAAGAGCACGCCCTGCACCTGTTGCGGGGCCTGCCCCGCACTCGATGCGAGAGCCTGCCCCGCACTTGATGCGGGGGGACAGCGGCATCCGTTCGCGACAAACGCGCAAGCGCGTTTGCGCGGGGATCATGCTCAAGCTGGAAATGCGCGCGGAAGCTTCGCTTCAATCGATCGGATGCAGCAGCGCCGCGCGAACGAGGTCCGCGGTGTTTCGCGCGCCGAGCTTGCGCATCGCCTCGGCGCGGTGGCTCTCGAATGTGCGTGGACTGATCTGCATACGCAGCGCGCCCTGCTTGTTGGAATAGCCGCGGCTGATGAGGTCCAACACCTCGCGTTCGCGCTTGGTCAAAGGCTTCTGGCGAAATTCGGCCGCGAACATCATTCCCGGCGCACGACCGCCTTCGTTCAGCGGTCTAGCCCGCCGCTCCCATGCGCCCCTTGCGTCCGGCTCGGCCGTAAGGCTTTCGTAAGCGCCGCCCATCTGCTTGACCAGAGCGCACACCCGCTCGGTCTGCTTGAGAGCGTTGTCCACCACCTTCTGCAGGTAATCGCGATCGCCGGCGGAATGCGCAAACTGATGGCTGTGCTGCTTGATCTCGCCCATGTAGAGCAGCAGCGCGGTCAGCGGTCCGTTGAGCTGACGCGCGATCGTCGCGCCCGCCTCATCAATGGCACGACCGCGCGCCGCGGGCAGCCGAACGATTTCGTCGGGGCTGCCGCCCCCACCCCCATCCGAGAGCTGCGAATCGCTGACGCCGCTGTCCTGCTGTCCCATGCCCGATATTTAGCGGGCTTGAGGCTTTTTGGTGGTTAAATTTTGTGTCTCCGTAAGAGTACGGTTTGGCGCGAATAACGGCACGTCAATACCGTACCTCGCGTTGAAATTGCAGACAAAAGTTTACTCTCTCCCTCAAGTTGCCAAACCTTACCGGGTGTCCGGATTTATACAGAGAAAAATGAAGAATACCTGGACACCGCCGCCTTGTTTCTTAATCTGCCGCCAACTGTTTTCATGGTTCCTTTGCGACGTGCTGCCGCACAGCGCGGCTTTGCCTTGCGCAGGATGAATCGCGGCTTCAGCGGAATGACCGGCCCCAATGGCGCAGATCGATCGGATATTGGAATTTCTGCAGCGATTGACGCCACTCACGCGCAGCTGCCTGCTCAACGAGCTTGAGCGCCTGGACATCAGCGGCGAGGAGTTGCCGGGCTCTGCCGACATCCAGGCCAGACTGCGCGCCGAGTTCCGCAAGGACGGTTCGACCCAAAACCGCATGAACTCGCCGTCGCGGATCTTCTTCATGCCGCTCGATCCGTTCCTGATCGATGGCGCGCCGGAGCACGACAATCCCGGCCGGATTCCGCGCGGCTCCCTGGCGCCGATCTGGGAATGGATCAGCCGCGACCTGTTGCCGACCATGACGCGCGATTTCAACGCGCAGATGAAGGATCTGATCGCCGCCGACAAGCCGCGCGAAGCCAACAAGGTCGCGTCCGCGTTCCAGACCAAGGTCGTCAAATATCTCGACAGCACGCTTCGCTCGCCCGAGACCGCCGACCAGACGCGCGTCAAGCTGGCCGCCTATACGGCGTCCCGCTCGGCCTATGGCGACCTGGTGAAGATGACCTGCGTGCTGCGCGCGCGCGAGGCGCTGGCGAAGTTCGAGGAGTCGCTGCCGAAGAAGCAGATCGGAAAATTCGACGATGCGATCGCCCTCAAGATGACGGGGCTTCTGCATGCCTTCGGCAAGAAGCATGCCGAAGCGCTGCCGTTTGCGATGACGCTGATCGCTAACCGTCTGAAGACACCGTGGCAGATCATCCGCCTCGCCACCAAGGCCGCGACCTCCAAGAGGGCCGCCGACGTCGCCGCGACGCCCTATGCGATCACGGTCTCGATGGTGCTCGACCGCATCGACGATCATCGCGTCGCGTTGCGCATCGCCCTGCGCAACAACCGCGTCCTGATCGCCAAGGCATTGCTGACCGAGATCTACGACATCGAATATGCGCTGCGGGTGCGCCTCGACAAGCTCGATGAATCCGAGTGGGGCGTCAGGCTGCGCGACCTGATGGATGCGATCGCCGCCCTGGTGGAAGCCGAGGTGAAGCGGTTTCCCGATGAAGTCGGCCACGTCCTGGGGTCGCGCCGGCTGCGCAGCTATCAATCGCTCGCAGGCCGCCTGACCTTCCTCGCCTGGAAAGGACGCGATGCGATCAGCAATGGCGCGTCATTCTGCATGAGGCTGATCAACGCAGCCTGACGATGCCGCCTGACTTTCTATGCAGCCTGGCTTTTCCTGCAACCGCGGCGATTCCCGCGCTGAACGCTGAGGAAGGTCGCGACAAAGCGTCCTGAAACCACAAACCAGAACCACCAATAGGCCTTCCGCCGCAGCGACATCTGTCTTGCCTTGAAAAGAATGAAAAATGAACCGGCGCCGCAATAGCCCCGACGCCTGTGACTGGATGTGACATGGATCACATTCCGCGGAGCAAGCGTGAACCGCGGCAATTTCCTTTTACAGGCGGCATGTGCCGATCGATGATCGCCTCCGCCGGCTTTGCAGAGTTGCCGGCGTTTACGAGCGGAGATGGCGATGGGACGAGGAAAAGGCTTATTGACGGCGCTGGTCGTGCTGGCGTCCGCGGCGATGTTCAATTCGGACAGTGGCGCCCAGACAAGTCCGACGGACGCGGCCACGCCGACACCGGACAATGCGGTCATGATCACCGTATTCCTCAAGCACGACCAGTCCCGCCCGCTGCCTGAACTCAACGCCCAGCTCGAGAAGCAGGGCTATTACAAGGCGTTTCCGCCGGCAGGCGTGGAGGTCGTGAGCTGGTATGTGGTGATGGGGATCGGACAGGTCGTGACGCTTCGCCTGCCGGCCTCGCGGCTGCGCGAGGTCAACCGCATCTTCGAGACCATGGCCTGGGGCGCCTATCGCACCGAGTTCTATCCAACCTACGACTTCAAGGCGGTCGGCCTTGCCGCGCACGAAAAGGCGTTGTGAGGACGCCGTCAAGCGCTATCGTTCCACGGACATCGCAGGGCGAAGATCGCGCAAGCGCCTGCCTTGCGAGTCCATTTCCGGACGGCGCGTCATCCCCGAATGATCGCGCCCTATCCCGAGAGGTTCGCGGCGAGGCCGAAATAAACCGCGGCCGCCGCGAGTCCCAGGGCGGTCCGCACTGCGTGGAATTTTCCCCATGAGCCGATGAGTGCGCGAGATCCCGGTCCCGCGCTGCCGGCCGGCCACGTGCTCAGGCGCTTGTTCGTGGGCATCATCACCAGAAGCGTGAATGGCCAGTTCGCCAGGATCAGCGCGGCGCCGATGATCCAGCGCCAATCCTGCTGCTGCCATGCGGCGGCAAGTCCCAGTACGCCCGCGATCATGGCAAGGCTCGATTGCATCGCAAAGCCGCGCATGTAGCTCGGCTTCCATTGCGCCAGCAGCGCTTCGTCATCGAGCCGCAAACGCGCCGGCTGTTCGGCGACATTGATGTAGAAGGCCGCGCCGGCAAATGCCGCTGCGGCGGCCAGACCTAATAGACCAGCAATCATGCGCACCTCCTCGCTGGGAGAAGATTTTCCCATATTGACAATATATTGTCAATATGGGAATATGATGTCATGTTAGGAAATCGATCCTCGGCGGGCGAGCAGGACGCTCTGACATCGCTGATCCTCGAAGTGTTCCGCCTCAACGGCGCGCTGATTGCGGCCGGCGACGATCTCGTCTCCGATCTCGGCTTGACGAGCGCGCGCTGGCAGGTGCTCGGGGCCATCGCGCTGGCGCCGGGTGCGGAGACGGTTGCGCGGCTTGCCCGGTCCATGGGCCTGCACCGGCAAGGCGTGCAGCGCATCGTCAACGAGCTGCTGGCCGAGAGAATCGTCGTGCTGGAAGACAATCCGCATCACCGCCGCGCCCGGCTGGTGCGGCTGACCAGGAAGGGCGAGGAGCTTTTTCAGGCTGCCGGACGGCGCCAAAGGCCCTGGGCGAGGCGCCTCGCGAGAGGTCTCGACGCGAAGGCAATCCATTCTGCCCGCGACACAGTCGCGACGCTCCGCAGCAAACTGGAACTCGCCGCGCGCGACGAGTGAAGGGCGAAAGACGCCTTCGTCTAAGCTTTGCTTTGGAGCGCGTCCGCCATGAAAGGGTCTCGCCGGGAGATCGACAGCGGCGCGCCCAGCTGCCGCATCGCGGCAATCAGCCCGTTGAGGCTTCATCAGATCAAGACCTCAACCTGAGCGGCCCCTTACCTGCCCTGCCGGGCGCCGCCACGGCCGAGGCCAAGTTCCCCGGCCATTAATCTAAAACTTAAGAAGCATTTGAAATTCCTGGCCTCATGGGCAAAGCCGTTGCAAGATGCGCGCATGGCAGCACGTGAATACCGCGGGCGGCAAAATATATTTTTGACCTGCACATTTTGCGTTCATCTCTCTCGCAGAAAGGAGACAGTGAGCCGCGGGAATTCGTTGCCATGTAAGGAGTAGCAATGAGTTTTATAGCAAGAGCGATTGTTTTTCTGCTGGCTGTTTTTGTTCTCTCGGATACAAGCCTCGCGCAATCGCGACGCAGTTCGAATTATTCCCCGCCAGCCGGCGTCAACGAAACGGAAATCCGGGATCGCATCAATTCCTGGACGATCGGTCTTGCCGGTGGTCTGCTCGAAGGCGCCCCGATTCATTTCGCAACCGAGATCGCGCGTGTCGTCAACGACGGTGGCTCGATGCATGTGCTTCCCGTGGTGACGCGCGGCCCGACGGAGAACGTCAACGACCTGCTCTATCTGAGGGGGATCGACGCCGCGATCATCAACAGCGATTCACTTGAGGAATACAAATCCCAGGTGCCGCAGATCCGTGAGCGCATCAGCTATGTGCTGAGCCTGTTTCCGTCCGAGCTGCACATCTTCGTCCGGCCGGAGATCAAGTCGCTGGCCGATCTTGCGGGCAAGAAGGTCAACTTCAACACCCAAGGCACCGCCGCGGCCTATTCCGGTCCGCTGATCTTCAGCCGGCTTGGCGTCGATGTCGACAAGATGTTCATCCCGCATCCGCTGGCGCTGGAGCAGATGAAGCGCGGCGAGATCGCCGCCGTCGTGTTCGTGACCTCCAAGCCGGTCGACGCGTTCGTGAAGGGAAAATGGGAGGAAGGCTACAAGTTCCTGCCAGTGGAGTTCGGCCCGAAATTCGAGGACTATTATCTCGCCACCTCGCTTGAATCCTCCGACTATCCGAACCTGATCGCCAAGGGAGAGCGGATCCCCACCATCTCGGTACCGACCATCCTTGCCGCATTCGACTGGCGGCCTTCCTCGCCGCGCTATCGCAAGGTCGAGCGCTTCGTCGACGAGCTGTTCAGCCGGATCGACAAGCTGAAGTCGCCGGGCTTCGATCCGAAGTGGAAGGACGTCAACATCACGAGCCGCGTCCCGGGCCTGGAGCGTTTCCAGGCTGCCCAGGAGTGGCTTGATCGCGCAACCCCCGGCAAGCAGAGCGCGCGCCCATGATCCCCGCCCGGCCATTCGTGATCGCGTTATTATTGTCAGCCAGCGCGGGCGGCGCGAACGCCGCCGATGATCCCGACAGGGGATTGGTGGCGTGCATTGAAAAGGCACGCCAGGCTGACGCGGCCTGTGCAAAATTGACGGACGCGCCGGCGCAACGGCTGGAATGCTTCCAGAAGGCGCGCTCCGAGCAGCTCGGTTGCCTCGAACACGCGCTGTCCGACGCGCCCACGGGAGCCACCGCTCCGGTCGGCCCCCCAGAGCCCTCTGGCCAGACATCGCCGGGCGAACAGCCCTCGAAGACCGTGACGTCAGAGCCGCCATCGCAGGCCAACCCGCTGGAAAATAAGCCGGCCGAAAGCACCCAGGCCAATCCGCCGGCGAACCCGCCGGCCAATAATTCGCAAATGAGCACGCAAGAGGCTGCGCCGAAGACAACGCAGGACAACGCTGCAACGAACGCGCCCGAACCGCGCCCGGACACGGCGACCACGAGCCCGCCCGTCACTCCGCCGCCGGCAACCGTCGAGGCGACCCCGTCGCCGCAGCCGCCCGCCGCGCAGACGGCGGAGCATCCGCCCGCGGCCGCTCGCGCCGAGATGCACAAGGAGACCACCAACAAGGAGGCCATCAAGGAAGCGCCCAAACTCGCGCCGAAGCCGAGCGAGGCTCAAGCAAGGCCGCCGGAATCGAAATGGGTGGTCAGCGAGACGACATCGCCGATCGATTACCGCCCGTTGCTGACCGCGGTGATCCAGCCATCGTCAAGCGCGCCGGGCAGTCCGAACCGTCTTGCAGTCCGTTGCCGCGGCACCCAGACCGAGCTCCTGATCCACAGCGACGGCACATGGCAGACGCAGCGCAGGAACGCATTGCCGGTCGAGCGTCAGGTCAACGATCAAGCGGTCACGCACGAGAAATGGACGCTGTCGGCGGACGCGAAGACCGCGATGTATGCGGAAGATACGATCGGGCTGCTGAGGTCGCTTCCCGACGGAGCACGGCTGACGGTCAACGTGCCCGACGGCGCCAACGCCCGGCACGAGGCGACGTTCCAGCTCGCCGGATGGGACGCCATCCGGAATAAAATCGCAACAGCCTGCAAATGGCCGAAACCGACCGACCAGGCGTCAGGACAAAGGTAGATCCTGACGATCGCTCAGAGCGCGGTGGCGATTTGCTTCAATCGCCAGTGCGCCGGCCGGCGCAAAGTCACGGCCGGAGATAGCTCCATCCCGCTTCCTGCAGCTCCATCAGGCGCACGACGCCCGACGGCACGACGACGGCTTCCGACAGCACCGGGATCGCATGGCCCTCTTTCTTTTCCATGTTTTCCTTGGTGTTGTTGCAGGCGGAGAACTGGACCCTGCTCGGAAACGCAAAGTCCTTCAGGCTCTTGATGCGATCGCGCACCGGCGACGTGTCGGCGCGCAGCATGTGCAGGCCAGGGCCATAGGTGACGACGTCCAGGTCGACGTCCTCGCCCTTGGCGCGATAATATTCGATGACATTGGTGGCATTGTTGAGCGCCAGATTCATCACGGCCGGATCGTTCTGATCCACCTGGATGACCAGGCGATGTGCCTTCGTGCCGGCTGCGATACCCGAGGAAACCGGAGCAAGCATTAAAGAGGCGACCAAGGCCGCCAAACAGCTAACATTACGCATAATACTACTCCTAAAAACGCAATACACCGCCCAGAACAAACCAGAAATCCCCTGACCAAGTCAACAAAGCGTCGGGCGACAGGTTGGCGTTATGGTGAAGGGCCCGCCCGGCGGAGGTACGCAAGTAGATACAGTCACCGCCAGACACATGCAGTCGAGGCCTCGTCAGGCACCGATGACATCCGTGGGTTACGCGCCGCCGCTCGTACCCGCCAGACCTCGATTCCGAAAAGCGTCCCATGGATTCGGCCAGCGGTCATTCACCCGCCACAACACGCTGGAACCACGACGGCAAAGCCGCCCGTCACGTCTTCGGGAGGGCGATTGTTGATATGACGCTTATCATGTAATATCCGCCGCCAGTCCGATCCGAAAGGCGAGCGCGATGTCGAAACCGGAATGGCGGAAAACCGCCTGCAATATCTGCTATGTCAATTGCGGCGTCGAGGTTCTGGTCGATCAAGGCCGCATCACCAAGGTGCGCGGCGATCGCGAGAACCCGAAATCGCAGGGTTACCTTTGCAACAAGGCCGGCCGCATCCCCTATTATGCCCATCACAAGGACCGGCTGACCTCGCCGCTGCGGCGGCGCGCCGACGGCGGCTTCGATGAGATCGACTGGGACACCGCGATTTCTGAGATCGCCGCGAAGCTGCGCGACCTGGTGGAGCGGCACGGCGGCAAGAGCCTCGCGCTCTACGGCGGCGGCGGACAGGGCAATCACGCCGGCGGAGTACATATCTC
>Ga0210406_10004883_pt1 | contig 14186 bp, 12 predicted proteins | sample IncBWC30MmetaG_FD_155454 | JGI IMG/M metagenome (GOLD analysis project Ga0210406, IMG submission 155454) | Forest soil microbial communities from Barre Woods Harvard Forest LTER site, Petersham, Massachusetts, United States - Inc-BW-C-30-M | ecosystem: Environmental > Terrestrial > Soil >... | reverse complement strand
ACATGACCTTCCCCTATGAGGTAACGATCCCGCTGTTGAAAGACATCGAGACGCAGTTGCCGAAAGCGATCTGCCAGGTCGGGATGGCCAGCGAATCGATAGGGGTGCTCGTCAACCGGGCGGTGCCGCCGTTCGACAATGCGGATGTGCGGCGAGCCATGGCGCTGACCCTGGACCGCAAATCCTTTATCGACATTCTCGGGCAGGGAGAGGGCAAAATCGGCGGGGCATTGATGCCGCCGCCCGACGGTGTCTGGGGAATGCCGCCCGAAATGGTCCAGACATTGCCTGGGTACGGCGGGGATGCGCAGAAGAACCGCGAGGAAGCCAGCGCATTGATGCGCAAGGCGGGCTACGGACCGGATAAACGAATTGCGGTCAAGATCTCGACGCGCAACCTTGCGGTCTATCGCGATCCGGCCGCGATCCTGATCGACCAGCTCAAGGAAATCGGCATCGACGGCGAGCTCGAAACCGTCGAGACCGCTCAATGGGTGCCCAAGCTGATGCGCAAGGACTACAAGGTCGGTCTCAATGTCTTGGGGACCGCAGTCGACGATCCCGACGTCTATTTCTATCAGAATTACGTCTGCAGCTCGGCGCGCAACTACATGGGCTATTGCGACAAAGAGTTCGACAAGATGGTCGATCAGCAATCGATGGAAGCAGATCCGGCCAAGCGCAAGAAGCTCGTCTGGGATATCGACCATAAGCTGCAGGAGGATTTTGCTCGACCGGTCATCTACCACCTGCGCGCCGCCACCTGCTGGCTGCCCGAAGTCAAGGGGCTGACTATGATGACCAACAGCCAGTATAATGGCTGGCGCTTCGAAGATGTCTGGCTCGACAAGTGACGGCGGATCGCCGCGCCGCCGCAGGCAGTTGCCGCGCCCGGGGAACGGGCCCCGCTGTTTCCGCTGTTTTACCCGGAAATTATCAGCGGCGGAGCGGTCCTTCGCCGCAGGGATCCTCGATTCGCGGCGGTGCAGCGGCCGCAGGAACAGCGGGAACCGGCGCTGTTCCTCGCTGTTCCTCGCTGTTCGATGACAAAAACAGCAAAGATCCTGCATGCGCGGGCGAGTGGCCACAAAACCTCCGTTGAGATTCGATAAATCATAGCTAAAATAGCATTAATATGAAAATCTGTCAATCAGCAAATGCGCTTCGCCCATCGGGCTGTTGATCCTTTCCTCGGCCGAGATGACAACGGGTGCGGTTTCCTCGCATGATAGGGCGCAGGCCGCGGGCCGAGCCATTGCAGGGAAGGGACCCACATGACCGAGACACTCGTTGAGTACGCCTGCAGCAACCAGGTCGCGACGCTGACCCTCAACCGGCCCGATCGGCTCAATGCGTTCAGCGACGATCTCGTGCGCCATCTGGCCGGCGCGTTGCGGCGTTTCGATCTCGACCCGGAAGCGCAGGTCGCGATCATCTGCGGTAAGGGCCGCGCGTTTTCGAGCGGCGCCGACGTCCATCAGCGCCAATTGCGCAAGCGCGAGGAGTTCGAAGAGCATGGCGGGCCGCAGGGCTGGGGCGCCAATTCGGCCGATCTCTTGACCCGCTCGGTCAACTGGAAGCCGGTCATCGCCGCACCCCACGGCTATGCGATGGGCCTCGCACTCGGCATCGTGCTCGAATGCGACCTGATCGTCGCCGAGGCCGGAACCAAGTTCCAGGTGACCGAGACCTCGCGCGGTCTCGGCGGCGCCAAATACTGGGCCCTGCTGAATTTCCGCGGCGGTGCGGCCTTCGCCAACGAGGTCGCGCTGACCGGCCGCTTCTTCACTGCGGAGGAGGCGCTTGCGGCGGGGATCATCAACCGCGTCGCGCCTGCGGGCCAGCACCTTGAGGCCGCGCACGAGCTCGCCGCTGAGGTCGCCAAGAACCCGCCGCTCTCGGTGCGGGCGACGGTGCGCACCCGGCGCTGGTACATGGACCAGCTCGAGCGCGAGGTCACGATGCAGACGGCACCGTTGAAGCTCTACCTCAGCGAGGACTTTCACGAGGCCGCTCGGGCCTTTGCCGAAAAGCGCCAACCTGGGCCGTTCAAGGGCCGCTGAACTTGCATTCTACGATTCGCCGCAGGAGCCCCATGATCACCCCCGCCTATGTCCGTACGATGGCTGCCTACAATGCCGAGATGAACCGGCGTCTGTACGGTGCCGCTGCGCGTCTCTCGGATGCCGAGCGCCGGGAGCCGCGCGGCGCGTTCTGGGGCTCGATCCACGGTACCTTGACCCACATCCTGTGGGGCGACCGGCAGTGGATGTCGCGCTTCGATGCCTGGCCGAGGCCGACCACCCCGATCAAAGAGAGCGCTGGCATGATCGAGGACTTTGCCCAGCTAAGTGTCGAGCGCGAGAAGGCCGACGACAACATCTCCGGCTGGGCCGCCAAGGTCGATGATGCATGGCTCGCCGAAGACCTGACCTGGTTCAGCGGCGCCGCCAATCGCGAGATAACTGCCCGCAAAGGGCTATTGGTGTCTCATTTCTTCAATCACCAGACCCATCATCGCGGGCAGGCGCATGCGATGATGACCGCCGCAGGCCAAGAGACGGGCGACACCGATCTGTTCCTGCTCGTCCCGCAGATCGTTGGTTAGCGGCACAGCCGTCAACACGCATTCGGCGGCGTCGGGAAAACCCCGATCGACCGCGCGACAGCGGCGAGGCTCTCCCGCCGCGACTGCTCGCGCCCGGCCTCGTAGAGTTCGAGTGCCGCGCGGTCGGCAGCCGGCACCGAGGCTTGCGTACGGGCGAGGCAGGCGGTCGGGCAGCGCGTGATGCCCTTGTTGCGGATGAATGCGGCGACCGCGGCTTCATACTCCCCGGGCGACATCGTCGGCATGGGGTCGATCGGCTTCTCTCGGTTGCGGATCATCGCGAAGCGTCCTGTTCGAATCGTATCCGCATAACTGTCCCGCCCCTTCGCCCGCCGCAATTGCGGAGATTCCTAGGGCTTCTGCGAAGAATCTCCGGCCGCGACGCTGCAACACCCAACCCTCGCTTTTCTCAGACCAGGCAGCCACGAGAACTTGCCGCGGGATAGCGGGACGAACATCACGGAAATTTCCGATTTGTTCCACCGGTGCTGGTGGCCCCCGCTCCGAGCGGTGGGCACTTGAGCAATCGGTTGTTGGCCACCGCGGCCAATGTGGTGCATTGTCGATGGATCATCGATCAGTTGAGAAAAGAGGATTTGGTGACGGCGAAATTTTCGCTCAGCGGGTGGTCATGAGACTGAGTGTCGTGACCTTTATGCGGCCGGAGGGGGAGCCGCGCGGCCGTTCACTCCATCGCATCGTCGAATATGCCCGGCAGATCGAGAGGCGCGGCTTTCCCGGGATTTGGGTTACCGACTCGCTCGGGCGTGGGCGGCCGACGCTCGATCCGCTCGTCGTTCTCGGCGCGCTCAGCGTTGCCACCCCGCGGGTCGAGCTCGGCACGGCGGTGCTACAGGTGTCGCTTCGCCATCCAATCGAGCTGGCCCATCGCGTGCAGTCGGTCCAGGCCCTGTCTGGCGGTCGGCTCCGCCTCGGTGTCGGCAGCGGCTCGACGCGAGCCGATTTCGATCTCCTCGGAGCAGATTACGAGCAGCGTTTTCGTAACCTGATGCGTTCGCTCGAGGTCATGCGCCGGGCGTGGAGCGGCGAACCGGTCAATGGCGGCGTATTGTCGCCGTGGCCGGGCTGCGAGGGCGGCCCGCCGATACTGCTCGGGGCTTGGCGCAACCCTCGCTGGATCGCCTATGCCGCAAGGCAGTGCGCGGGCTGGGTCGCCTCCGGCCTCTACAGCAGCTGGGAAGACCTCGAGGCAGGGATGCGCCTATATCGCGAAGCCGGCGGCACCAATGCCGTCCTCGCCAATGTTCTGGTCGATCTCAAAAACAAGCCGGAACCTGGTAGCCTTGCCGAGCGGGCGACGGTCTCGCTGGTCTGTTCGCCGGACGAAGCGCGGGTGCGGCTGAAGCGGATTGAGCTGCTGGGCTTCGACGAGGTGCTCGTCGTCTCGCCGGGCGGCGCGCTCGATGAGCTCGAGCGGGTGCGCGACTTTCTCTGACACCGGGCTCAGAGAACGAGCTGGGTCTGGGTGACGAGCGCGACCAGCCGACCTTCCGGGGTCGAGACGCGGGTCTGCCATATCATCGTGCGCCGGCCGCGGTGAACCGGGGTCGCCTCGCCGACGACCGTTGTTCCGACCGGCGCCGGTGCGACGAAGTTGGTCTTGCTCTCGATCGTCGTCGTTCCGGCACCCTCCGGCAGATTGACGATCGTGCCGGTGGCGCCGAGCGTGTCGGCAAACGCCATGATCGCACCCCCATGCAGGACGGCGGGGCGGGTGCAGAGATCATCGCGCACGGTCATCTCGGCAACGATTTTGTCCGGCGAAGCGCTGACGAACGTGATGCCAAGCAGCTCGGCAAAGGGCAGCATCAGTTGCTTGATGCGGGTAAGCGTATCGGTAGGCATCCTTCCCTCTGACTTCGATGCGTGTCCTTTATATCACGGCCGAGCTCTACCCTTGGGTCAAGTCGGGCGGTCTTGGCGATGTCGCCGCGGCACTGCCGCCGGCGTTGATCGCCGGGGGCATCGATGTCCGCCTGCTGCTGCCCGGCTTTCGCGGCTTTCTCGATGGCTTCCCGGGTGTCACCGATGTTGCTCGGTTGGCGACGCCCTTTGCCGCCGAACGGGTGCGGGTGGGTCTAGCGCGTCTGCCCGGCAGCGACAGCCTCGCCTATCTCGTCGATCATCCGGTCTTCTACGATCGGCCGGGCAACCCTTATGCCGGTCCGGACGGCAGCGATTGGCCCGACAACCATCGCCGTTTCGCCTTGCTGGGCCGGGCTGCGGCAGAGCTGGCACGCGGAGCCGATCCGAATTGGCGCCCCGACCTCCTGCACGGTCACGACTGGCACGCGGGCCTCGCCCCCGCCTATCTCGCGGCGAGCTCTTCCGAGGCAGGCCATGTTCCGACGGTTTTTACGGTGCACAACCTCGCCTATCGAGGGCTCTTTCCCGCCGGGGTCTTTCCGGAATTCGCCTTGCCGCCAGGGTTCTTCTCGGTCAACGGGGTCGAGTTCTTCGGCATGGTGTCGTTCATAAAGGCCGGCCTGTACTATGCGGATCGTCTCACCACGGTGAGTCCCACCTATGCCCGCGAGATTCAGACGCCGGACTTTGGCTGGGGTCTCGACGGATTGCTGCGCAGCCGCGCCGACGCATTGACCGGGATCTTGAATGGCGTCGATACCGGCATCTGGGATCCTCGGCACGATGCTGCCTTGCCGCGGCCCTACGGGATCGAGGACGCAGCCTCGGGCAAAGAGGCGGCAAAGGCCGCTCTGCAGCACCGCCTCGGGCTCGAGCCGCTCGCAGACGCGCCGCTGTTCGGCGTGGTGAGCCGCCTGATCCCGCAGAAGGGCCTCGATCTGGTTCTCGCCGGGTTGCCCGCCATCCTTGCAGCCGGCGGCCAGCTCGCGTTGCTCGGCACGGGCGATGGCGATCTCGAGCAAGGCTTTACGGTGGCGGCCGCGCAGCACCAGGGACGGGTCGCGGCCCAAATCGACTACGATGAGCGCTTGGCACATCTGATCATCGGCGGCTCCGACGTGATCCTCGTACCTTCGCGCTTCGAGCCTTGCGGCCTGACCCAGCTCTATGCGTTGCGTTACGGCTCCTTGCCACTGGTTCGGCGGGTCGGCGGTCTTGCCGACACCGTGGTTGACGCAACACCGACGAGCCTGTCGGACGGCGCCGCTACCGGGTTCGCTTTCGACGACGAAACTCCGCAAGGCCTGATATCGGCGGCCGGGCGTGCCGTCGCGCTATTTCGTGAGCGGGAGAGCTGGCAGCGTATGATGCGTCGCGCAATGACGCGCGACTTCAGCTGGGCCGCCGCGGCGCGCCACTACATCGCGATCTACCGCACGCTGCGTCCTGACCTCTCGGTTAAGGCAGAGCGCAACCGCTCCGCTAGCCGCCGAGGATCGTCCCCTCGGCGACGCCCGCTTCGGTCGATTTGATTTTCGGACCATCATCGAGGCGCACCCGCGATACCTCGATAAAGCCGCCTTGGGCGAGGATTCTCATCCCTTGGTCGCCGACCGAGACAACCTCGCCGATCTTGCGCCCGCGCACCATGCCAAAGGTCTGAGCCGCGATCTTGCGCGCGTCGAACAAGTAGAGTTTTTGCTCGCCGAAGGTCGTCCAGGCGCCGGGTGCGGGGTTGCAGCCGCGGATCAAGTCGTAGACGAAATCGACATGGTTTGCCCAGTTGATGTGCGACTCGGCTTCGCGCACCCAGCCCTCGTAGGTCGCCCGACTCTCATCCTGGGTGCTCTCGGTCGCGCGACCGGAAACGACGAGATCGGCGGCCTCGACCAGCGCCGAAACGCCGAGCGGGAAAATCTTGTCGAAATAGAGCGATCCGGCGGTGTCGTCGGGACCGATCACAACCCGCTTTTGCAAGATGACCGGCCCTTCGTCGAGCCCGGGTGTCGGGCGAAAGATCGACAGCCCAGTCTCGGTCCGCCCACGGATGATCGCCCACGGGATCGAGGAAGCCCCGCGATGGAGCGGCAGCAGCGATGGATGAAATTGGATCATGCCGTGCTTTGGTATCGCGCAGAACTCGGGCGGAGCGAATAAGAGAACATAGGCCATCACCCCGAGATCCGCTTTGAGGTCGGCAAGCGCGCTCTGGGCCTCCTCGCTTGAATATTTGGCAAAGCGGTGGACCGTCAGCCCGCGTTCCTGCGCCGCGGCGACCAGCGGGTCGGGTCTGGCCCCCGGCCGTTCAGGCGCGGCAAAAACCCCGGCGACCTCGTCCCCGCGCTCAGTGAAGGCCTCGAGCACGGCCTTGCCAAAGGCCTGCTGACCGACGATGACGATGCGCATCTCCTTCCCTCCAACTGTGTCCGGTCAGGCAGCACCTTGCCGCTCAGACGCGGTGCCGCTCCCAAACCCGCACAGTTTCATGCGGAAGTGCTCTGGGGCAAGTCCGTCGCACCAGCCCGATCGGACTCTGGTGCCGGCCGGCTTCTCGGCAATAGTAATCTCACCGTGGTGCCGATGCCGACTTGGGAGCGGATCGAGACCGATCCGCTCGATTGGCGGGCAAAGCCGTACACCATGCTCAGCCCGAGACCGGTGCCTCGACCCGCTTCTTTGGTCGTGAAGAACGGCTCGAATGCGCGCGCTGCCACCTCGGGCGGCATTCCGATCCCGGTGTCGGAGATCTCCAAGGCAGCAAATTCCCCGTCGTTTGCCGGCAGCCGCGGCACCGCCTGCAAGGGCGAGGTTTCTTTGAAGGTCCGAATGACGAGTTCGCCGCCGTTCGGCATCGCATCGCGAGCGTTGAGCACGAGGTTGATCACCGCGAGCTCGAGCTGAGTAGCATCGGCATTCGCCGGCCACAAATCGGGTGCAAGATCGGTGTGAATCACGACGCCGCTGCCGACCGTCCGGGCGAGCAGTTCGGTCATCCGGCCCAGCTGGGCATTCAGATCGATCGTCACCATCGTCAGCGGCTGTCGCCGGGCGAAAGCGAGCAGCTGCCCGGTCAACTTTTCGCCGCGCTCGACCGTGCGCAGCGCCATATCGACCCTGGACTGCAGCTGATCATTCATCTGCCGCCCGCTGAGCATTTCGAGAGCCCCCTGCAATACGGTCAGCAGATTGTTGAAGTCGTGCGCGACCCCGCCTGTCAACTGGCCGAGCGCCTCCATCTTCTGCGCCTGACGGAGTTCGGCCTCGGCCTGGGCTCGCCGGCCCATCTCGCGCCTCAGACGCCGCGCCGTGGTGCGCCAGCGCCAGCTGGCGATCGTGTGCCGCTGGATTTGCCGGATGGCGAGCAGCGTCATCCCGAACAGCGCGAGCGAGGCAGGCACCGCAAACAGCGAGTAGTCGACGAGATTGGCGAGCCACGAAGTGAGCACGTCCTGCCGCGGGATGCCGTAGGTGACGTAGAGCGGGTAGTCCTCGACCCGCTGATAGGCAAAAAAGCGCTGGGTCCCGTCCGCCTCCCCTCTGCCCCGAAAGAACCCCCGGTCCGGCAGATCTGCAATCGCTTGCATAAAGGGACTGTCCCGCGGGAGAACCCGCGGAGACGGCAACGCCGGATATCGCACCAGCATCGAGCCGTCGCTGCGCACCAGCGAGGCGGTGAAGCCCTTGTCCTGCGACACGGTGCGGTAGAATTCGCTGAAGAAGGCGGGTCTGGCGGAGACGACGATAATCCCGTCAAAGCTCTTGTCCGCCGTCGATCGACGCTGGCAGATGTCGAACTCGGGGGCCCGGATCAGCCCCCCGATCTGCTCGCGTCCGACAAAGATGCCGACGTCCTGCTCTCTTTCGGCGGCAAAGCAGTCACGATCGGAGACGTCGATCGGCGGTATCGGGGAGGACCGGCCGCTGACCCGGGGGTGCCCGGCGGCATCGGCCATCCAGACTTCGTCGATCTGCGGCAATGTGTCGAGATCCGACAGGAACCGCTGCACCTCCTCGTCGCGATCGATCCGATCCCAAGCGAGCCCGCGGGTGCGGGCATCGATCCAGGCGAGCACGATGGCATAGGTCTGGAATGCGTTCGCGGCATGCTGGCGCAGTTCGCCGGTCTCGATCATCACCCGTTCTTGGGCCTGCCGCTGGATCAATCGAAAATTCTGCCAGGCGGCAATCGCCAGCAACAGGAGCGGTACGGCGAGCGACGCCGCTAGAAGCCCGCGCAGTGGCCAAGTCAGTCTCCGCCGCGGGCGCTCTTGGAACGCCTCCGCTCGTCCGCGGGGTTTCAGGGCGTCGCCGACCATCAGTTGCCCGCCGCCGCGCCGGCCGCTGAGCAGACCGCGTCGGCGGTGCTCACTCGACGCGAGCCGCGGCGCACCCGTTCGAGACGCACTCGCAAGGTGCTGTCAGCATCGGCGGGTTCTGCGAATTGTCAGGCGGGGCGTGCTCCTGAAACACAACCCTGACCAGCTCGCCGAGCCTCAGTTGATCAGTCCGTAGAACTTGCCGGCGTTCTCGCAGGTGATCTTGTGAACGACCTCGGGCGAGAGGCCGGCGAACTGCTCCTCGATGTATTTCGAGGATTCCGGCCACACCCCGTCGGGATGCGGATAATCGGAGCCCCACATCAAGGTCTCGACGCCGATATCCTCAACCAGCCTGGCCCCGATCCGGTCGAATTGAAACGTCGCCCGGCATTGCCGCCGCCAATATTCGCTCGGCTTCAGCTTCATCAGGTCGCGGAAACGGTCCTCGTATTCGAAGTCCATCCGGTCGAGCGCGTAGGGCAGCCAGCCGATGCCGCTCTCGCCCAAACCGATGCGCAGGTTGGGATAGCGCTCGAGCACACCGGCACCGATGATCGCCGCGATGATGTTGATCAGGTTCATCTGGAACCCGGCCACCCCGGTGAACTGCGCAGCACGGCGGGTCTGGCCGGAGGCCATCTCGCGCGCCTTCGGCGAGGTCGTCGGGAAGGTGTGGAAATGAAGCGGCAGCTGGACCTCGTTGACCGCTTTCCACAACGGCTCCCACACCGGGTGCCACATCGGCTCCATGTCCCAGGAGCAGGAGAGCTCGAGGCCCTTGAGGCCGAGCCTGGCGACGCGCTTGACCTCAGTCACGGCAGCGTCGATGTCGCCATAGGGCAGACAGGCGAGGCCGATCTGGCGGTCGGGGTAATGGCTGCAGAAATCCTTGAGCCAGTCGTTGTAGACGCGCAGCATCTCGTTGGCCGCTTCGGGGTCGTGGACCCGCGAGGCGACGCCGAGGATGCCGAAGATGATCTCGGCGTCGACCCCGTCCCGGTTCATGTCCTTGATCCGTTGATCGGGGTCGCCGGGGCGGCGCACGCCCCTCTTGCCGTCTTCATAGAGGCCGGTCTCGGCCATCTTGTCGACACGGTAGTTCTGGCCCGGGACGAATTTCCCGCCGACCGAGCCGGTCCCGCCGACGAGACCCATCTCGACCCCGGCCTTGGTGATCCAGCGCGGCCCGTCGGGGCCGTCCTCGACAAAGGGCATGCGGTCCTTCAGCTCGCGTTTTGCCTCCGAGACGAACAGCTCCGCCGGCAACCACGGCAGGTCGAGGTGGCAATCCGCCGATATTCTTTTGTACTGCATCAGGTCGTCCTCCGCTTTGTCGTCGCATTCTAGCGCGTGCGCCGAGGGCTTTGCCACCATCGGCCGAGCAGGGAGCTCGGTTGGGTCATTTTCTCCCTGCTCTGAGGGAGGACTCAGGGAGAAAATCGCATCCGGGCCGAGGCCATCGCCGATAAGCTGTGGGCGATCAACCCCTTAGCGTACCGTCCGCGAGGCTCTCAGGGAGGCTGGCAGGGAGAAAGTTCGAACCGCGGACCCGTCCCAGAGCTGGCGTCCCCTCATCCTGCCGCGCCCCCTCATCTTGCTGCACAGGATGCGCTTCGATCTTGACGCGAGTATGGCGAGGTGGCGCGGTCGGACGAACGAGGATGTGACCTGCTCTGCTTAAGATCCTCTCTCTGCGGATGCCGACGAATGACCTACATCGGGGTCCACCCGCTACACAGCCTGACTTTCCGTAAGCGAGACCATGACGACCATTCTCGAGAGGACCACCGGGCTCGTCGCTTTCGTCCGGACGATCGAAACCGGCTCGTTCAGCGCCGCGAGCCGCCTGGTCGGATCAAGCCAGTCGGCGATCTCGAAGAGCGTCGCCGCCCTCGAGCGCCGGCTCGGCGTGAAGCTCATCCAGCGGTCCACCCGCACGCTGAGCCTGACCGCCGAAGGACAAGCCTATTACGAGCGGGTCGCGCCGCTGCTGCGCGCGATCGAGGATGCCGAAGACGTGGTGCAGGCCGCCGCCACCGCGCGCGGCCCGATCCGCGTCGCCGCGTCCCAGGAGTTGGGGCGGATGCTGATCGCGCCCTGGGTGGCCACCTTCCTGGATCGCTACCCGGAAGTCAGCCTGGAGCTCGGGATCACCGATCGCTTTGTCGATATCATTCGCGAAGGCTTCGATATCGCCATCCGCATGGGATCGCTCGCCGACAGCGATCTCGTCAGCCGCAAGATCGGCGATATCCGCTTCGTGCTCGCGGCGTCACCGGACTACATCTCACGAAACAGCCTCCCGGCCGACCTCGAAGCTCTCGGTAGGCACGTCTTCGTGCGCTATGTCGCGTCCGGCCGCTCCTGGCCCTATATTCTCGCCGACGGGACGCAGCTTCCAACCTCCGGACGCTTCCTGACCGACGACACCGGCTCGATCCGGGAAGCCGTCATATGCGGCGCCGGGATCGCATACCTGCTTCATGTCACGGTCGCGCAGGATTTTGCCGAGGGACGACTGGTCGAGCTCCTTCCGGATCTCAAGCTCCCAACAATGCCGGTCTTCGCGGTGCATGCCTTCGGTCGCCAGCTCCCTGTGCGGGCGAAGCTCTTCATCGATTCCCTGGTCGAACCGATCGCGGAGCTGTCGTCCTGAGTGATCCGAACGGCGGGTCGTTGCGGGAGGGCCGTTGGTGTTGAAGCAATCTATTCACGAATTATAGGAATGAATGTTGTTGCTGCACCCCGGATTATCTGAAGCCCGGTCGTAATCTACCTGAGGACCTGCAGCGGTTGTTGCCGGCTGCCGGACCAAAGGAGAATTTCATGTCAGTGTCGGTCAAGATCGTCGTGGTCTATCACAGTGGATATGGCCACACCGCCAGGATCGCCGAGGCGGTCGCCCGTGGCGCGGCGGCAGTCAGTGGGGCGAGCGTCGAGCTTGTCACCGCCGAGGAAGCGCCCGGCCGGTGGGGCACCCTCGATGGCGCGGACGCGATCATCATGGGCGCACCCACCTACATGGGCAGCCTGTCGGCACCCTTCAAAGCGTTCATGGATGCGACTTCGCACCTTCAATATGTCGAGAAGCGCTGGGCGGGAAAGATCGCGGCCGGTTTCACCAACGGCGCGTCCCGTGGCGGCGACAAGCAGAATTCGCTGGTCCAGCTGATGACGTTCGCGGCTCAGCACCAGATGCATTGGATCAATCTCGGTCTGAATTACGGGAACAACCGGTCCTATACCAACGAGGACATCCTGAACCGCGACAGCTACACCCTCGGCATGGCCGGCCAAGCCGACATGGATCAGGCCGGCGACGTCGCTCCGCCATCCTCGGACATCCGCAGCGCGGAGTTCCTCGGGCGCCGCGTCGCCGAAGTCGCACAGGAGCTTTCGGCGGGACGGGCCGTGCTCCACCGGCCAGCGAAGCACGGCGTATCGGGCGGCGCGGATAATCAGGATCCCGAGAGGCGCGGCGTGGCTATCCCTGAAGGTGTCGGCCTTCCGTCCGCACTGGTCACCGCCTGAATGCAATCGGCAGACGGCTGCTGCATCTGCAGGATAGCCAGTTCGAAACCGGGGACGTGGCGCATTAATGCGGCATCGAGAATTTCGAACGACCGGTTTCGGGAAACCTCTGTCGGATCGCGAACGGCAATCATGGCCGCAAAGCCGCTGGCACGCGCATCCGACCCGTGAGTGGCAGCTTCGCCCCTAGGACCGGACCTGAAGCAGAAAGCGGCGAATGTCGCAGATGGGTGGCAAGCGGACACTCACGGATGGCAGCAAGAAAGCTCTAGTCTAGTCTAGTCGGTCACTTCGTCGGCGCCAGCGACCAAAAAGGACGGCAGTTGCAGCAGGCCGAGTTGCCGTTCAGTTTTTCGGTTCACGGACCAACTCAAATTCGGTTGCGGCTTGAACAGGCAATCTCGGTAGGATTGGCACCGCGTAAAATTCGATCAACATAGGATGCGGCGCCTGCGATGATCTCATCGAGGTCGGCAGCCTCATGTCGTACGGGGCGAACGTCCCGTTTGCCGGCTGGCTTCGAACTCGGGGCATGTCATGGCATTGCCTCGGTGTCCGCAGAAGCCTCGATTAGGGTTGGCGATTTGGCCGGCATCTGCCTTACCCGTAAATAACCGCGAAAATCCCTTAACAGTGACACCTGGCTTGTCCATTCGCCTTTAGACAACATAGGAGAAAAATGGTTATCTAGAGCTTCGTTGAATGCCGGAACGTCTACCATCGAGACGAGGAATTGAAAATTGCTCCATCCTTGTCTCCCCGCAATATCTAGAATATGCGCCGCTTCCTCCGGGTTATTCTTGATCCGCATGGTTATATACGCCTTCAGTTCTGAAGAACGACTGTAATGCCACAGCATGAGACAGCTCAATGCGTCTTCGGCTTCAAGCGACTCATACGGAGGACAGATTCGAGCTGCTGCTGAAATTCGGTCTACAAGAGCTTCCCGGAGGTCCAGGTTACTCGAATCGGGAAGGAGCGCGTCAGACTCTGCGTCACGAAGGGGTTTTGTTTTTTCGAAGAAGTCTGCACCGGACAGGTTTCGAAATATCAGAAGCGCAAACGAGAGCGGATCAGCTTGCTTCAAAATTTGAAGCGCCAGCTCGCCACGCAGCTCGGGTGTTCCAGGGCAGTGCAGTATCAGTTCCCCAATAAGTGCCGCAGCCTCCGCCCTCGCGTTACTCTCCCCTCGAACTCCGTTGGAATAGAAGAGCGCCCCTTCGCGAGCTAGCATTCGCGCAATTCGTTCTGTGATATCTCGATCTATCTGGCCCACCAAGAACCGCAGACGACCAAGCAATACATTCTGATTACGTTGAGCTAACTCCGCAAGGCGGATACGAACGTTCTCATTACCGTCCTGTTTAAGAAGTAAGACGAATTCCTGCAGCTCTTTATCTGTAATATCATCTGGGTTTACGGTATACGAGAAATATCTATCGAAATAACGTGCATTAGCGATACTGGTCTGGCTACGTGGATTACCAAAAAGGCGGTATAGTAGATTTCCGCCTGCATTCTGATCCGTGACACTAGCGTCTGGCATGATCTTCTCAGCACGATCTATATGGCTGAGGCTACTAATAGTTGCTCTAGTCGGTCCAAGGGTACGATACCTTAGTGTCCGACTCAGAATCGTATAGGTAGAATTAGGCACGTGCCAGTCGTCTAATGAGGAGCTGGACCGAGGCGAGATAGAGCCAAGCCTTGGCGCTGGCGATTGTCGCCTCGAAGTCTTTGGCGAGGCGGCGGTTGCGATTGAGCCAGGCCAGTGAGCGTTCGACGACCCAGCGGCGCGGCAGGATCTCGAAACCGACGGCGTCGGCCATACGACGCACGAT
>Ga0210406_10004882_pt1 | contig 14187 bp, 11 predicted proteins | sample IncBWC30MmetaG_FD_155454 | JGI IMG/M metagenome (GOLD analysis project Ga0210406, IMG submission 155454) | Forest soil microbial communities from Barre Woods Harvard Forest LTER site, Petersham, Massachusetts, United States - Inc-BW-C-30-M | ecosystem: Environmental > Terrestrial > Soil >... | reverse complement strand
TGATCGCGCTGAGCGCGGCGGCGCCCGCGAGTGCCGCCGACCTCGCGGCGCGGCCTTACACCAAGGCTCCGCCGATGGTCGCTGCGATCTACGACTGGACTGGCTTCTATATCGGTATCAATGGCGGCGGCGGCTTCAGCCACAATTGTTGGGATCTCGTCCCCGGCGGCCGCGAGGGTTGCCATGACGCGAGCGGCGGCACGGTCGGTGGCCAGATCGGCTATCGCTGGCAGACGGGTCCGGTCGTGTTCGGCGTCGAAGCGCAGGGCAACTGGGCAGATTTCACCGGCGACAACGTGAGCGCTCTGCTTGCTCAGCGAAACCGCACCAAGATCGATGCGTTCGGCCTGTTCACCGGTCAGATCGGCTATGCCTTCAACAACGTGTTGCTCTACGCGAAGGGCGGTGCCGCCGTCACCGACACCAAGTACGACGTTTTTGCTGTCCCGGGTGGACTGCTGCTCGGCTCGAACAGCAACACACGCTGGGGCGGCGTGGTCGGCGCCGGCGTCGAATACGGCTTCGCGTCGAACTGGTCCGTCGGCTTCGAGTACGACCACCTGTTCATGGATCGGCAGACTGTTACTTTCCCCTTCCTGCAGTCCGACAGCATCAAGCAGGACGTCGACCTTTTCACCGCCCGCGTCAACTACAGGTTCGGCGGTCCTATTGTTGCCAAGTACTGATCACACAAGTGCTGGATCGAAAACCCCGGCTTCGGCCGGGGTTTTTGCAGGCATCCGGTAGAGCTGCATTCATGCGGCAATTATGCCCCGTAGTCCTACGGCGTTGATGGAACGAAGCTGTCGAATTTCTCATGATCTGGTCAGCGGAGAATCACCTCGACGAGAGTTCGCCGGAATCGCTGTGCATAAATGGCCGCCGCCGCCATCGTTTGTTGCGACGGCCGAGGTTGATGTTGATGATCTGAGGCCTTTAAGGAATTGGCGCGGTCAAGATGAGAGCGATTGTCGCACTTATCATTGCGATCACGGCCTTGTACGTGGTCGATCAGGAGTTTACCGATGGCAAATACACCGATGCCGTCAAGGTGGTAATCGGGCAGCTCAGACATTCTGCCGGGATTTGAAGCACATTGGCCGAAGGCCCTTGCGCGATTCGGCAAGCTTGAGTTCTCACCGCATCGCGCTTTAGACTGTTCCCCATGATGGTCAGACATGCACTGTTGCTCTTCGTCGCGCTGATGCTTGGCGGTTGCTGCCTGTCGGGCAGTTGCGCGCCGGTCGCCGGCCCTGCCGGCATGGCGAGCGCTCCGATAACCGGTACGGCCGCCGCGCCGGCCACAAACGTAGCCGCCGTCGCACCCGATGGGCTCGGGCCTGGGCTGACCGACGGGCCGAAGGCCAATGTCCCTGCCAAGCCCAAGCGAACCGCGCAACGGCGGAGGGATTCCGATTCGTTCGGCGATGCCTCTTCCGGATCGCGCTATCGCGGCGACAGCTGGGAGGAGCAGCAGGCCACGGATCGCGCCGACGAGGAACAGCTGAAGCGGAAGCTGATCATCTGCCAGAATTGCTCGTCGTCCGCGAATTGAGCGCAGGCAGGCAGCGCCTTCGTTGATCCAGACGTCAGTGCAAGGCGTCGGTGCAAGACAGTCAGTGCAAGACGTCAGTGCAAGACGTCAGTGAAAGTCGACTCTCGCGCCGCATGGCGCGCCTGCGCGCTTCGCACTTCCTGGTCTGATTAACCAAGCGACGTTTTTCGCTCCCGCCTGATCAAGCCGGCGATATGTCTGCACTTGACGCTAGAACAAAAAAGGAACATCGTTCTCTCTATGTTCTGGAGTGCGGAGATTAGTGATGTTGAAGATCTTTGTTGAGGAGGCTGCGGCACTGGCGTCGCTCACGCTGTTCTTGGGGATGATCGCGATCTGGGCGCAACTCATTGGCCAGTTTTGAGAATTTTCCTTAAATCCTGGACTTGGGGATAATTCGGATAGCGGTGCGGGACACGGGTTTCTCCGTGGACTCCAGGACAGGGAGGCCGCACCATTGCGGGATGCGAGTCGGTCATGAGGCGTGCTTCCAAGGGCCGGTGATCGCCGCCACCCGCAACGCCCCTGAGCCTTGAAAAAGCGAGCATGTCCAGCGCCGGCTTTGTCCATCTCCACGTTCATTCGGCCTATTCTCTGCTGAAGGGCTCGATCAAGATCGCCAAGCTCGGCGAGCTTGCCAAAGCCGACCGCCAACCGGCGCTGGCTCTGACCGACACCGACAACATGTTCGGAGCGCTCGAATTCTCCGACAAGATGGCGGGCTACGGCATCCAGCCGATCGTCGGCTGCGAGCTCGCGGTGGATTTCGGCGATGTCGACCCCAACGCGCGCAATACGCAGATGTCGGCGCCTGCGCGAATCGTGCTGCTGGCGGCGCGCGAACGCGGCTATCGCAGCCTGATGCGGCTGAACTCGCGCGCGTTCCTGGAGACGCCGGTCCATCAGGCGCCGCATCTCAAGTTCGATTGGCTGAAGGATAATGTCGAGGACCTGATCGCGCTGACCGGGGGGCCGGACGGGCCGATTTCGCTGGCGCTGCAGGCCGACCATGCGGCGCTTGCGGCGTCGCGCTGCGAACGCCTCGCCACCCTGTTTGGCGACCGGCTCTATGTCGAACTGCAGCGTCATGGCATCGACCGCGAACGCCGCATCGAGGGCGGGATGATCGATCTCGCCTATGCCAAAGGGTTGCCGCTGGTTGCGACGAACGAGCCCTATTTCGCCAGCACGGATGACTATGAAGCGCACGACGCGCTTCTCTGCATCGCCGGTGGCCGCCTGATCGCGGAAACCGACCGCGAGCAATTGACGGCCGATCACCGCTTCAAGACGCGCTCGGAAATGGCGCTGCTGTTCGCCGACATTCCGGAAGCTTTGGCCTCCACCGTCGAGATCGCCGAGCGATGCGCGTTCCGCCCGATGACGCGCAAACCGATCCTGCCGCGCTTCACGGTCGGCGCGGGTGCCGATGCCGCAAGCGAGGAGGCGGATGAGCTGCGCCGCCAGGCCGAGGAGGGGCTGAACCGCCGCCTCAATGTTCACGGCCTCGCACAAGGCACCGCGGAGGAGGACTATCGGAAGCGGCTCGCCTTCGAGCTCGACGTCATCACCCGCATGAACTATGCGGGCTACTTCCTGATCGTGTCCGACTTCATCAAATGGGCGAAGGCGCACGGGATTCCGGTCGGGCCGGGCCGCGGCTCCGGCGCGGGCTCGCTGGTGGCTTGGGTGCTTACGATCACCGATCTCGATCCGATCCGCTTCGGGCTGCTGTTCGAACGCTTCCTCAATCCCGAACGCGTCTCGATGCCGGACTTCGACATCGACTTCTGCCAGGAGCGCCGCGGCGAGGTGATCAGCTACGTGCAGCAGCGCTACGGCCGCGACCAGGTGGCGCAGATCATCACCTTCGGCACGCTGCAGGCGCGCGGCGTGCTGCGCGACGTCGGGCGCGTGCTGCAGATGCCCTATGGGCAGGTCGACAAGCTTACCAAGCTCGTGCCGCAGAATCCGGCTGCACCCGTCACGCTCGCTGCCGCAATCGCGGGCGAGCCGAAGCTGCAGGCGTTTCGCGATGAGGACCCGGTGGTGGCGCGGGCCTTCGACATCGCCCAACGCCTCGAAGGCCTGACGCGGCACGCCTCTACCCACGCGGCCGGCATCGTGATCGGCGATCGCCCTTTGAGCGATCTCGTGCCGCTCTACCGCGATCCGAAATCCGACATGCCGGTGACCCAGTTCAACATGAAATGGGTCGAGCCGGCGGGGCTTGTGAAATTCGACTTTCTCGGCCTAAAGACGCTCACCGTGCTCGACGTCGCGGTCAAGCTTCTGAAACAGCGCAACATCGATGTCGATCTCGCGACGCTGCCGCTGCATGATGCCAAGAGTTACGAGATGCTGGCGCGGGGCGACGTGGTCGGCGTGTTCCAGGTTGAAAGCCAGGGCATGCGGCGCGCGCTGATCGACATGCGGCCGGACCGTTTCGAGGACATCATCGCGCTGGTCGCGCTGTACCGGCCGGGGCCGATGGCGAACATTCCGACCTATTGCGCGCGCAAGCATGGCGACGAGGAGCCGGAATATCTGCATCCGCTGCTGGAGCCGATCCTCAAGGAGACCTTCGGCGTCATCATCTATCAGGAACAGGTGATGCAGATCGCGCAGGTGATGGCCGGCTATTCGCTCGGCGAAGCCGACCTGCTACGCCGCGCGATGGGCAAGAAAATCCGCGCCGAGATGGACAAGCAGCGCGAGCGCTTCGTCGCGGGCGCGGTCAAGAACGGCGTTCCGAAAGGGCAGGCGGAAACGATCTTCGAGCTGCTGGCGAAGTTCGCCGACTACGGCTTCAACAAGAGCCACGCCGCAGCCTATGCGCTGGTCTCCTTTTACACCGCCTATATGAAGGCGCATTATCCGGTCGAATTCCTGGCCGCGTCGATGACGCTCGAATTGAACAACACCGACAAGCTTTCGGAATTTCGCTCGGAGGCGCAGCGGCTCGGCATCAAGGTCGAGGCGCCCTCGATCAATCGATCCGGCGCGACCTTCGACGTCTCAGAAGGCACGATCTACTACGCGCTGGCGGCGCTGAAGGGTGTCGGCCCGCAGGCGATCGAGCAGATCGTGGAGGAGCGGAAGAAGGGCCCGTTCACCTCGCTTGCGGATGTCGCATCGCGGGTCAATCCGCGCGCGATCAACAAGCGTATCATCGAAAGCCTCGCCGCCGCTGGCGCTTTCGATGCGCTGGAGTCCAACCGCGCGCGCGTCTTCGCCGGCGCCGACGCGATCTTGGCTGCCTGTCAGCGCAGCCATGAGGCCGCGACCATCGGGCAGAACGACATGTTCGGCAACGCGGCCGATGCGCCGACCATCATGCTGCCGCAGATCGAGCCATGGCTGCCGGCCGAGCGGCTGCGCCGCGAATACGACGCGATCGGCTTCTTCCTGTCCGGCCATCCGCTCGACGATTACGCAACTGTGCTGAAACGGTTGCGCGTGCAATCCTGGGCGGAGTTTTCGCGCGCGGTGAAGACCGGCGCGACCGCGGGCAAGGTGGCCGCGACCGTCGCGTCTCGCATGGAGCGGCGCACCAAGACCGGCAACAAGATGGGCATCATGGGTCTGTCGGACCCGACCGGCCATTTCGAAGCGGTGCTGTTCTCGGAAGGGCTCGCGCAATACCGCGACGTGCTGGAGCCTGGTGCGGCCGTGCTGCTGCAACTCGGTGCCGAATTGCAGGGCGAGGACGTGCGCGCCCGCGTGCTGCACGCCGAACCGCTCGATGACGCCGCAGCGAAAACGCAGAAGGGCCTGCGCATTTTCCTGCGCGACACCAAACCGCTCGATTCCATCGTCAAACGTTTGCAGATGCCTGAAGCGCCGCCCAGCAACGGAGCACCTGTGCTGAAAGGCGCCGCGCCAAGCATCGCCCCGCGACCGGCCTCAGGCGACGGCGAAGTCAGCCTTGTCATGATGCTCGATCTCGAGACGGAAGTGGAAATGAAGCTGCCCGGCCGCTTCAAGGTCTCGCCGCAGATCGCAGGCGCGATCAAGGCGGTCTCCGGGGTGGTGGATGTGCAGACGCTTTGAGTTTCTGCTTGGCTTGGGCCGTACTGGATAACCGCTGCCGTGACCGTCAGGCGTCGTGGTTCCAGCCCCGCCAACATCGTGCCGTCATCATGGCGCCCACTCTGTTCAACTCGTGTTCAGGTCAGGACTGTCTCTCTAGCGTTGTATCTGTTGTGGGCCGTTAACCGGGGTGGCCAACATGCCTCAAAGATTGCTTCTGTCGTTTTTGCCGCTTGGCGTTTTGGCGCTATGCGTGTCGGTATTGGGCGCGGTCTTGGGCGTCGTCTTGGGCGTGCCAGCCTCAGCCCAAACGCCGCAGCAGGTGGAGAAGCGCATTGCGCTTGTGGTCGGCAATGGCAATTACGCCAAGGAACCTCTCGCGACCGCGGCCAATGACGCCGGGCTGATCGCGCAGACCTTGCAGGCCGCGGGCTTCGACGTCATCGGCGCCCGCGATCTCGACGGCGACACGCTGCGCAGAAGTTTTCGCGATTTCATCCAGAAGGCCGAGGCGTCGCCGTCCGATACGGTGGCGATGGTGTATTTCGCCGGCTATGGCATGCAGCTCGCCGGTGAGAACTATTTCATTCCGGTCGATTCCACGATCAACCGCGAAACTGACATCCCGATCGAGGGAATGCGGATCAGTGACTACACGCGCCAGCTTGCGTCGCTACCCCTGAAGGCGAGCGTCATCGTGCTGGATGCTGCGAGGCAGCAGCCCTTCATCCAGGGCGGTGATCCGATTGCCGGCGGGCTTGCCCTGGTCGAGCCCGGACCGAACATGCTGATCGCGTTCAATGCCGCGCCCGGCACCGTGGCGCCGGGCGAGCCGGGGCCTTACGGCATTTACGCGCAGTCACTCGCCGAAATGATCCGCACCGGCGGACTGTCGCTGCCGGAAGTGTTCGATCGCTTGCGTCTGCGCGTCAGCGAGACGAGCAAGGGCGCGCAGGTGCCCTGGGATGAACAGAAAATCCAGTCGCAGTTCGCCTTCTTCGAGCGCGCCTCCGACGCGCCTCCGGCGCAAGGCGCGCCGGATCAGGTGGCGGCATTCCGAGACCGGCCGATCCGCGATCTCGGCGCGCAGGACGCGTTCAACGCGGCGCTCGAACGTGACACGGTGCAGGGCTACACGGATTTTCTCGCCGCCTATCCCGACGATCCGCTTGCGAAACGGGTGAGGGCGATCCTCGCTGCGCGCCGCGAGGCGGTCACCTGGCGCCGCACCTATCTCGCCGATACGCCGGATGCCTATTGGTCCTATTTGCGACGCTACCAGCGCGGACCGCATGCGGCGGACTGCCGCCGGCGGCTTTCGATCCTGACCGCGCCGCTGGAGCCGCCGCCGTCATTCGCGATGCTGGATTATGACGTGCCGCCGCCGCCACCCGACGAATTCGTCTATATCGATCGGCCCGTGCTGGCGTTCGGCGATCCCGAGTTCGGGTTTGTGCCGCCGCCTCCGCCACCGATCTACTTCCTTCCACCGCCGCCACCGGATTTCGTCGTGCTGCCGCCGCCGATCGTGGGCGTTGGGCTGTTCGTGCTGCCGCGTCCGCTGTTCGTGCCGATCCCGGTCTATGTGAGGCCGCCGGTCTATATCGCACCGCCGCCGAACAACATTGTGTTCAACAACATCCACAATACGACGGTCATCAACACCGTAATCAACCAGCCGGCTGCAGCGCCTGGCTCGCCGGCCGCGGCCGCAGCTGCAGCCGCGGCTGCGCGGGCTGGAACGTCTGGACCGGCGCTGCCGCCTGCGGTCGCGCAGCGGGCTTCGCTGATTCAGCAGGGCAAACTGCCGGTGCCGCCGAGCGCAGCGATCAATCCCGTAGCCAGGACGGGAGCGCTGGGGCCGACCCCGGCCAATGTCGCGCCGAACGCGCTGCAGGGGCATGGATTGCCCCAGGGAGGATCACCCACGGGATCATCCCAAGGAACACCCCAAGGATCACCCGCAGGAGCGCCTCAAGGATTGCCCAGGGCCAACGCGTTGCCTGTCCCGGGGACCAAAGGCGCGCTGCCGGTGCCTCCCGGAGGACCGAGAGGCGGGCCGGCCGCGAATTTGAACTCAACCCCGAACCCGAACGCACGATCGACGCCGCCAGCGACTGCGCCGGGTTCTCCCAATATCGAAAACCGGGCGAAACAGGAGCCTGTTCCGCCAAGGCCGCCTGTCGCTCAGATTCCGCCGACGGCGCCGGGACTGCATGAGAGACAGTCTACTCCGGGGCCGGCCGCGCCGCCGTCCCCGGCAAGGCCTCAAATCAGACAGGAGCGCGCTGCGATCCCTCCGCCGCACGCCGCGGCGCCGCCGCCCCACGCCGCCGCGCCACCGCCGCGGATGACGCCGCCGCCGAGGGCCGCAGCGCCGGTTGTCCGACCGGCCCCTCCGCCTGCTGCTATGGCTCATCCGGCGGCTCCGCCGCCGATGGCGAGGGCTGCGCCGCCGCCGGTGGCAAGGCCGGCAGCGCCGCACCCCGTCGCGCCGGCCGCCAAGAAGTGCCCGCCGAACGTCGCGAGGTGCTAGAGCAAGATGTGATTACGTGGAATCGCCATCACGCTCTAGCTCTTTGTTTGAGCATGATCTTTTCGGAAAACCGGTTTCCACTTTTCCGGATCATGCTCTAAAGCGTGCAGCCCGCCGGCCCGCTCGACCGAGCGGCAACCCTTACTTGTGCCGAATGAGGGTTGTCGCGGCACGGGGTGGGGCCGCGCAGCCTTGGTTGGTTCCACGTCGAAAAAAGCGTAGCGTGGCGCTGAACAAACGAGACGCCAGCGAGGGCCGGAGCTTCCCATGTGTGAGGAGTGTCGCGCGAATTCATCTCGGCCATTGATGTCTCGGCCATTCATGTCTCGGCCGTTCATGTCTCGGCGCAGCCTTCTGCTCGCGGCCTCGACGATGGGGCTATTGTTGACGCGTTCAGCCGGCGCCAAGAAGACAAAGGCGCCGCCGAAGCCGGAGAACGTGCTGTCACCTGACGCGGCGCTGAAACGTCTGCAGGAAGGCAATGCGCGCTATGTCGAAGGATTGGCGCGACGCCACGATTTCAAGCACGAGCGGGAAGCGTTGGCGGGCGGCCAGAACCCCTATGCCGGGATTCTCAGTTGCGCCGATTCACGCATCGCGCCGGAATATGCTTTCGACAGCGGCCGGGGTGATCTCTTCGTCTGCCGGGTGGCCGGAAACTTCGCAAATGAGGATACGATCGCCAGCATGGAATACGCAGTTACGGTGCTCGCCGTGCCTTTGATCCTGGTGCTTGGTCATGAGGGCTGCGGTGCGGTTGACGCGACCATCAAATCGCTCAAGGACGACAAAGAGCTGCCGGGGCACATGCCGTCGCTGGTCAGCGCCATTGCGCCCGCGGTCAAGGCGGTGGCGCAACAAAAGGGAGGAGACACGCTCGCCAAGGCCATCCGTCAGAACGTGATCGACAACGTCGCCAAGCTCAAATCGGCGACCCCGCTTCTCAGTGCGGCGGTGGAGCAGGGCAAGCTGAAGGTCGTTGGCGGCATCTACCAGCTGGACGACGGCGAGGTCGATCTGGTGGCTTGAGTAACCTCGTCAGTTCTCCACGTGTGCCAAATCTGGGGTTGGCGAGGCCGTTTTAGGTATTATAATACTCAAACTGGCCGTGGAGGCTGATGCGGGAATGCCGCTCGAGGCGGCCATATCGGCCTCACCGACATTCGCCTTCCAAGCCCGCCTGCAAGCTCGCCAGCCCTGCAAAATCCGGCCCAATTTCCTTGCTTCTGGCGAAAATCCCGCTATATAGCGCGCCATCTCACACGGAAACTTGGCTGAAGAGGCCGTCCGGTGGCAGCCGGGCCGCAAGGCTCGTTTGCTCACGCGTTTCCGGAGGAACCAACCGGAGAACATAGATCCATGGCGCTACCCGAATTCACCATGCGTCAGCTGCTTGAGGCTGGCGTGCATTTTGGTCATCAATCGCACCGCTGGAATCCGAAAATGGCAGAGTACATTTTCGGCGCCCGCAACAATATCCACATCATCGACCTTGCCCAGACGGTGCCGATGCTGCATCGCGCATTGCAGGCGGTCAGCGATACGGTCGCAAAGGGCGGCCGCATCCTGTTCGTCGGCACCAAGCGGCAGGCGCAGGACGGCGTCGCCGACGCGGCCAAGCGCTGCGCGCAATATTTTGTCAATTCGCGCTGGCTCGGCGGCACGCTGACCAACTGGAAGACCGTTTCCGCATCCATCAAGCGGCTGCGGCAGCTCGACGAAATGCTCGGCTCGGGCGAGGGCGCGCAGTACACCAAGAAGGAGCGCCTGACGCTGCAGCGCGAGCGCGACAAGCTCGACCGCTCGCTCGGCGGCATTAAGGACATGGGCGGTCTGCCCGACATGATCTTCGTGATCGACACCAACAAGGAAGACATCGCGATCGCCGAGGCGCAGCGGCTCAATATTCCGGTCGCCGCGATCGTCGACACCAATTGCAACCCCAAGGGCATCACCTATGTGGTGCCGGGCAATGATGACGCCGGCCGCGCCATCTCGCTCTATTGCGATCTCGTGGCACGAGCTGCGATCGACGGCATCTCGCGTGCGCAAGGCGATGTGGGGATCGACATCGGAGCCTCGGTGCAGCCGGCGCAAGAAGAGATGCCCGCGACCGCCCCGGCGGCTTCGGGCTTCCAGGGCTTGGCCGGTCCGCGCGGCACCGCCGACGATCTCAAGAAGCTCACGGGCGTGTCGGGCGCGATCGAGAAGAAGCTCAACGATCTAGGCATTTTCCATTATTGGCAGCTCGCCGAGCTCAATCATGACACCGCCCACCAGATCGGCGAGGAAGTCGGCCTGCCGAGCCGCGCTGATGCTTGGGTTGCCCAGGCCAAAACGCTGACCGCCGAAGCGGAATAACGCAACGTGATGGCCGGAGTCGTCCGGCCACCTTTTCAATAACGCAAGTTCCTGATGGCGAACGGCGGCGTGGCGACAGGCCATGCCGCCTCCATACCGACAGGCAGAAGGACGCCCAACGATGGCTACAATCACTGCAGCGATGGTGAAGGACCTGCGCGAGTCGACGGGCGCGGGCATGATGGATTGCAAGGCTGCGCTGACCGAGACGGGCGGCGATATGCAGGCTGCACAGGATTGGCTGCGCAAGAAGGGCTTGTCGAAGGCTGCGAAAAAGGCCGGCCGCGTCGCCGCGGAAGGCCTGATCGGCGCGCTCACCGCCGGCACGAAGGGCGTGGTGATCGAGGTCAATTCCGAAACCGATTTCGTTGCGCGCAACGAACAGTTTCAAGGTCTTGTCAAGATGATCGCGCAGGTTGCGATCGGCGTCGGGGCCGATGTGGAGAAGATCAAGGCGGCCAAGGTCGGCAGCGTCACCATCGACACCGCAATCGCGGACGCGATTGCGACCATCGGCGAGAACATGACATTGCGCCGCGCGGCCTCGCTCGAGGTCGGCAAGGGCGTGGTGTCGAGCTATGTCCACAACGCGGTTGTCGAGGGCGCCGGCAAGATGGGCGTGATCGTGGCCCTGGAATCGACCGGCAAGACCGACGAGCTCGCGCAACTCGGCCGTCAGCTTGCCATGCATGTCGCCGCCGCCAACCCGCTGGCGATCGATCCGTCCGGCCTCGATCCGGAACTCGTCAAGCGCGAGAAGGACGTGCTGGCCGATAAGTACCGCCAACAGGGCAAGCCGGAAAACGTGATCGAGAAGATCGTCGATTCGGGGTTGAAGACTTACTACAAGGAAGTCTGTCTTCTGGAGCAGGCCTTCATTCACGACAGCGGCAAGTCGGTTTCCCAAGCGCTCAAGGAAGCTGAGGGTAAGATCGGGGCGCCGGTGAAGATTGCCGGATTTGTGCGCTATGCTCTGGGCGAGGGAATCGAGCGGCAGGAGAGCGATTTTGCCGCCGAGGTCGCAGCAGCAAGCGGCAAGAAGTAGAGCTGCCGGGAGCAATCCGTGATCGCCTAACCCGTGATCGCGTCGTAGGCCGGAACCCCGCCGGAAGGAAGACGCCGGAAGGAAGACGAAGGAAAATGGCTGAGCCGGTCTATCGTCGCGTGGTGATCAAGCTGTCCGGCGAGTACCTTGCCGGCAGTCAGTCCTTCGGAATCGACCAGGCCACTGTCGACCGGATCGCCGGCGATCTGATCGCCGCCCAGAAGTTTGGCAGCGAGATCGCCGTTGTGGTCGGCGGCGGCAACATGATCCGCGGCGTGGAGGTTTCCTCACGCGGCATGTCACGCCCGACCGGCGATACGATGGGCATGCTCGCGACCGTCATGAACTGCCTCGCGCTCGAGGCGGCCATCGAGCGGAAGGGCGCACCGGCCCGCACGCTGTCCGCCTTCGTCATGCCCGAGATCTGCGAATTGTTCACCCGCGCTGCGACGCACAAATACCTGGCCGAAGGCAGGATCGTGCTGCTCGGCGGCGGTACCGGCAATCCGTTCTTCACCACCGATACTACGGCGGTCTTGCGTGCCGCCGAAATCGATGCGCAGGCCGTGCTGAAGGCGACCAATGTCGATGGGGTCTATAGCGCCGATCCGAAGCAGGATGCCTCGGCCAAGCGCTTTGAGCGCCTGACCCATGCGCAGGCGCTGCAGGGCGGCTACAGGGTCATGGACGCGACCGCATTCGCGCTTGCCCGCGAGACGTCGCTGCCTATCATCGTATTCTCGATCGCCGAGCCGGGTTCGATCGGTGCGATCTTGCGCGGGACGGGCCGCGGCACCGTCGTTGCCGGCTGAGTGGAGCGTCGTCGCGCGGCGAGACGTTTGCAAGAGACGTTTGCAAGACAAGGGAGAGCGTGATGTCCACGGGTAAGTTCGACATTAACGAATTGAAGCGCCGCATGCAGGGCGCGACCCAGGCGCTCAAGCATGAACTGGGGGGCTTGCGCACCGGACGCGCCGCAGCGTCGATGCTGGAGCCGGTGCAGGTCGATGCCTATGGTGCGCACATGCCGCTGAACCAGCTCGCGACCATCAGCGTCCCCGAGCCGCGCATGATCTCGGTGCAGGTCTGGGACAAGTCGATGGTGAAGGCGGTGGAAAAGGCCATTGTCGATTCCAACCTCGGCCTGTCGCCCGCAACCGAAGGGCAGGTGCTTCGCCTGCGTATCCCCGAGCTCAACGAAGAGCGTCGCAAGGAACTGGTGAAAGTCGCGCATAAATATGCCGAGGCTGCCAGGGTTGCGGTCCGTCACGTGCGGCGCGACGGCCTCGACATTGTCAAGAAGCTCGAGAAGAACCACGAAATTTCCGAGGATGACCAGGAGCGCCTGGCCGCCGATGTCCAGAAGGCGACCGACGGCACGATCTCGGAAATCGACCAGTTGCTCGCGGCCAAGGAAAAAGAAATCCTCACCGTCTGAAGGGGATCGACCCATGTCGAACGCCGCTGCGACCGCAACGGAAGGCTCGGATCGATCCGGCGGGCCGTTGCATGTCGCCATCATCATGGATGGCAACGGGCGATGGGCGGCGGCGCGCGGCCTGCCGCGCGCGGAAGGTCATCGCCGTGGCGTCGAGGCATTGCGCCGCGTCGTTCGGGCGGCGCACGAGCTTGGCATTCGCTATCTGACGATTTTCTCGTTCAGCTCCGAAAACTGGTCGCGGCCGGCGAGCGAGATCGGCGACCTGTTCGGATTGCTCCGGCGTTTCATCCGCAACGATCTCGCGACGCTGCACCGTGATGGGGTGAGGGTGCGCGTGATCGGCGAGCGTCAGGGGCTGGAGCCGGACATCTGCGCGCTCCTCAACGAGGCCGAGGAGCTGACGCGCAACAACAGCCGGCTCAACCTCGTGGTCGCCTTCAACTACGGCTCGCGGCAGGAAATCGCCCATGCGGCGCAGCGGCTTGCGCGCGAAGTGGCCGAGGGCAGGCGCGATCCGGGCTCGATCGATGCCGACACGCTCGGACGCTATCTCGATGCGCCCGATCTCCCTGACCCCGACCTGATCATCCGCACCAGTGGCGAACAGCGGCTATCGAATTTCCTGATGTGGCAGGCGGCCTATAGCGAACTGGTGTTCGTGCCGATCCACTGGCCGGATTTCGACAAGGCGGCGCTCGAAAGTGCGATTGCCGAATATGCCAGACGCGAGCGCCGGTTCGGCGGTCTGGTTGCGAAAACCGCATCGTGAGCGAGCGCGAAGCCGCGCCGGCGGCTGCTTCTGAACGGGCATCACACAATCTCCTGGTGCGCATCCTGGCCTCCCTGGTGCTGGCGCCGCTGACGATCGGGGCTGCCTATGCGGGTGGTTGGCTTTGGACCACGCTGGTCACGCTGGCGGCGATCGGGCTTTATTTGGAATGGTTGATGGTCGTTGGCGCGGCGCGCGCTGTTCGCATCACGGCGAGCGGCAGCGTCGCGCTCGTTGTCTCCGGGGCGTATCTGGCAGCGGGTGAGATCGAACTCGCGCTTGCAGCGCAGCTTCTGGGACTTGTCGTTGTCGCGCTGTTGTCGAGCGAGCAGCGCGGCTGGGCGGCAGCGGGGTTTCTCTATGCGGCCGCGACGCAGACGGCCTCGGTGCTGGTGCGGCTTGACACTGTTGCGGGATTCGCGGCGCTGATCTTCGTGGTCCTGGTGGT
>Ga0210406_10004881_pt1 | contig 14188 bp, 16 predicted proteins | sample IncBWC30MmetaG_FD_155454 | JGI IMG/M metagenome (GOLD analysis project Ga0210406, IMG submission 155454) | Forest soil microbial communities from Barre Woods Harvard Forest LTER site, Petersham, Massachusetts, United States - Inc-BW-C-30-M | ecosystem: Environmental > Terrestrial > Soil >... | reverse complement strand
CAACGTGGGGTAGGAAGCCGTGAGGCGGACGATGGCGATGTGGGTATGGGAGCGCGAAAGGAAGCGAATGCTGCGCTGTAATAGCGCAGATAGACGTTGCGTCGCCTGTTCGGGACAACATCACGTCGCCGGAAACGGAGCAGACTTTTCGCCGGTGCTCGCACTCGAGACGGTTTATGGAACCGATGCAGGAAGCAAAGCAGATGACGACGGCGCAAGCCGTTGGTGCGGCTTCCCACACGCCTAGTGAATGTTTCCATCGCCGCGCGGTCGTTTATCGAAAAAGAGCGCACTTCCAACTGGGGCATGACGAAAAACGCGCCAAAGTGATCCTAGAGACCGGAGAGGTGTACTCGAGGATGACAAAATGGCGAGGAAGTACGACCACCAACCCGAGGCTCTCGCGCATCGGCTTGGCAACATCGCGCTGATCGGCACCCTGAGTGACGAGGTCCTGCAACTGATCGGGCCCGCGAGTTTCCTCGAGCGGAAAATACTCTATTCAGGAGCGCACTCCGGTGATGCCATACCACTCCAGGAGCTCGATGAACTCTCGGCTGAGCTCAACCGTATCAGCGAGACCGGCCGGTCCTCGCCTATGATGCAGGAGTTCGTAAGTGCGCTACAGCAACTCATCCAGGCGGCTAAAGACGAAGGTAATCCCATCGTTTTCGTGTGAGATTTTCATTAACCCGCCAAAGAACGCGACAGCGAGAGCGGCTGCACGATTCCGGTGCCAGCTACTTCGGATCAAACATGGGACGGTTCATGAGTCCCGATGATTTCTGGAAGGATTCCGACGTCAGTGATCCGTAGAGCTGGAACAATTACGCTTACGCTCGCAATAACCCGCTAAGGTACACGGACCCGACCGGCGAGGAGGCTACGGTTACAACGTCGTGCAATCAAGACCGCACGACTTGCCAAGTGAATGTAACTGCGAGCATTTGCCATTTACTCAGTCAACGAAACCACCAAGGGCGCCCCTTTTGGTGTAGGTTTTCTTCACAAGCCCCATGACGTTCGCCAGCTGAGCGGCGTGTCAAATCCGGCGAGCGAGGCATAGACGCTCCACTGACCGTGATGGATCGCCTCGTGTTGCACAAACTCCCACGTGAACAGCGCGAAGGTAAAAGGGGTTCCATTCCAATCGATCGGCGCGTCGATGTCGACGGTTTCCAGTGTGGCGAGCAAGTGTCGCTGCTTGTCATCAAGCCCGGCGAGCAGCGCCTCCCGAGCCAGCGGACCGAGATAGTGCTCGTGCTTTCGCGTCCAATCCACTTTTCTCGTCGCCAGCGCGGCATTGTAGACACCACGCACACAGACGACGTGCCGCAGTTGCTTGCAAAACGGCGCGAAGCCGTCGCCAATTCGATGCGGTGCCGGTGCGCGCCCAGACTTTCCGGGCGGGTCAGGCGTAAAGTCCCACTTGTCCTCGGGGACTGCGCGCACAAAATCAGCGGTCAAGGCATGGAGCATTTTGCTGTACCGTACAAAGTCGTCGATCGACATTGCGTGATCTTAGCAGCCCGTTTCACCACGGGCTACTAGGCCAATGCCTGGCCTAGTCGGTTCTGGGCCGACCAAGAGCGGTGCCTTCGGCACCGGGAGTTGGACAGGGACAGAGACGTCACCCCAAACCGTGATGTGCACTGTGGGGTAGCACTCGTAGCGTCCGATCCCTCGATATGACTTACATGTATTGGGTGTTCAGGATAGCCATTCGACTTCCGCAGTCCACTGAAAAGCGTTTGGAGAAACAGGCCCGGCGCACCGGGCGAAACAAGACCGAGCATGCGAAGGGATCTCCGAACACTTGGAGGATCTCGAGGATATGAAACTGTCATGGTCTGCAGTGTTGAGCCTCCCCCGAACGACATCTGTGGGCTGAAAGCTACGAACGCGACCTGCGCGACGTCATCACTCTTCAAAACGACGTGGCGAACGCGATCGCGCGCGAAATCCAGGTCAACCTGACGCCACAGGAACGCTCGCGCCTGGCCACCTCCCGTACCGTCAGTCCCGAGGCCTATCAGCTCTATCTCAAGGGTCGCTACTTCTGGAACAGGAGAACTCAGGAGGGGCTGAAGAAAGCCATCGATTACTTCAATCAAGCGATTGCTGTGGACCCGAATTACGCTTTGGCCTACTCGGGGGTCGCCGATTGCTACCCACCCCTTGCATACTTGGGTTATGTCCCTCCCAACGAAGCTCTGAGTAGAGCGAAAGCGTCGGCGGCGAAGGCGCTGGAGATTGATGAGAGTCTAGCCGAAGCACATGCCACACTGGGCGCCGAGAAAATGTTCCAGAAGTGGGACTGGGTCGGCTCCGAAAAAGAGTTCAAGCGGTCGATTGAGCTTAACCCTGGTTATGCCACTGCTCACAGTTGGTGTGCACAGGATCTGCTGGCCATGAGCCGGTTCCGGGAAGGTCTCGAGGAAAGCAAGCGAGCTCAGCAGTTGGATCCGTTTTCGCTCATTATAAATGCGGGTCTGGCACATCGTCTGTATTGGGCGCGTCAGTACGATCAGGCGATTGAGCAGTCTCAGAAGACAATCGAACTTGATCCCAACTTCGCCTTGGCGCACTGGGACCTTGGGCTGGAGTATGAGCAAACGGGAGCACCGGGGCAGGCCATCGCGGAGATGACCAAAGCAGTTAGCCTTTCCGAATCCAATTCCTTAATGATGGCAGGCCTTGGTCACGCCTACGCCGTCTCAGGCAACCGGGCTGCCGCACTAAAGATCGCTCGGGAGCTGGAGAGGCGATCGCACATGGAGTACGTCGATCCTTACGCTATTGCGCTCGTCTATGCAGGCCTCGCAGAGAAGGACCAAGCTTTTGACTACCTAGAAAAAGCGCATGAGCAGCGCAGTCCGCTGTTCTCTTTTCTCAATGTTGAACAAATGCTGGATCCCATCCGCTCAGATCCGCGATTTCAGCAGTTGGTACACCGGGTCGGCCTTGCACCCTAGAGCCAGTTGATGCATCGACGCATCTCTTGGGATTCCGTCCGAATCACTAACCGTCTAAGTGACTCGTGCCGGGTTTCGAGGGCCGTGCTGCCGCGGGTCAAATCTCGCCACTCAGTCTTTTTGTGCAAACACACGGCGCACCAAGCTACGGAGCAATTATTCGTGACGAAGCGCGACCAATGGAGACACGCGAGTGGCACGTAGCGCGGGAATGAACATGGCCGCTAGCGAAACGGCGATCAGCCCGATCGAAACCGCGCCGAAGATCAGGGGGTCCGTCGCGCTGACTTCAAACAGCAGGCTTTTCAACAGGCGCGTCAATCCCAGTGCGCCCGCAATCCCTGTGATCAGCCCAGCGGCCAGAGGGACCAATCCCTGCTGCAAGACCAATGCGAGCACGTCGGCGGAGCGGGCGCCGAGAGCGATACGAATTCCGAATTCGCGCCGCCGCTGATCGACCAAATAGGCCAGCACGCCGTAGATGCCGATGGCCGCGAGGAGTCCTGCGAGCGCGGCGAATACAGTCATCAACTGAATCGAGAATCGTTGCCGGGCGAGCGAATCAGCCAGGATCTGATCCATGGTAAGCAGGTCCACCGGCAGATTGGAATCGAGTGCCGCGACTTCGTGACGCACCGCGGAGACGAGCGCGAGCGGATCACGCGCGGTCTTCGTCACGATTGCCAACGAGCCGAATGGGACCTGCGGGCCGAAATAGTAGATGCGCGGCTCGGGGGGAGCAGACAAGCTGCGCGATTTCGTGGCGGCAACTACGCCGACGACAGTGAATGCGCTTCCGGCTAGCGGGACAGTGATTTGCATGCCGATGGGGTCGGCGTTCGGGAACAATTTCTCAGCGGTGATCTCATCGACGATGGCAGCGCCGGGCGAGCCCTGCTCGTCGGAAGCGGCGATGTCACGGCCGCGCAAGAGCGGGATTCCGAGAGTCTCGAAGAAACCGGGCGAAGCGCGCGTCTGCCAGATGATCTGCTGCGGTTCATTTGGATTTCGCGGATGGCCTGCGATCTCGGCTCCGCCGCTTCCCGGGCCGCCATTGTAAGGAAGGAAATCGATCGTCGCGGCGGAGCGCACACCCGGAATCGCGCGTACGCGTTCGAGCACCGAGCGCGCGAAGGCGGCTCTTTGCGAGGGTTCCCGGTATTGTGCGACCGGCAAGGATACAAACGCGGTAAGCACCTTTTGGGATTGGAATCCGGGACTGGTGTGTTCCAAGCGAACGAAGCTTCTCACTAAGAGACCGGCGCCAATCAAAAGCACCAGAGAGGCGCAGACTTCGAAGGCGACCATCGACTCGCGCAACAGCCTGCGTCCTACGGTCGATCCGCGCGATCCTTCTTTGAGCGCTTCCGTAGGATCGATTCGCGAAGTTTCGAGAGCGGGCGCGATGCCGAAGAGCATGCTCGCGGCGATCGAGACGAAAAGGGAAAAGCCCATGACCCAGGCGTTGATGGAAGGGCGGGCTCCGTGAATCAAATCCGCGGGGCCGAACTGCGCGTAAAGACGAAGTCCGTAAAGCGCGAGCAGCGTTCCCGCACCGCCGGCGATGGAGGCAAGCAGCAGACTTTCGGTCAACAGCTGCCGGATTAGTCGGAGGCGAGACGCGCCAAGCGCCGAGCGGATGCCGATCTCCCTGCGACGCTTCATCGCACGGGCAAGCAGAAGGTTGGAAACGTTGGCGCAGGCGATCAGCATCAACGCGCCCACCGCCACGATCAGTACCAGCAACGGCGTCTTCAAATCGCCCGCCTGCTTTTCCGCGAGCGGCTCCAAGTCGAGAGAAAATCCGCGATCCATCGAAGCCTGATTGGGATACTGTTCGACAATGAAAGCAGCGATGCGGCGAAATTCATCGCGCGCCTCTTGGATACTCCCGCCGGGCTTGAGCCGCCCGATCACGTCGATATTGTGCGGACTACGCGTGCCTGGCGCAGTTTCGGAGGGAACGAAGGCGAGCGGCATCCAGAGGCCGGCGGCAACGCGATAATTCAAAATCGGCCGGATTACGCCGGCCACGCGATAGCTTTCGAGATTGATTTGAATGTTCTTCCCGACAATGGATGGATCGCGGCCGTAGCGGCGCGTCCACAATCCTTCCGAGAGGATGGCGACGTGATCTCGGCCGGGCTGATCGTCGTCGGAGGTGAAGAGGCCGCCGACAACCGGGACTACGCCGAGCATCGGAAACGCGCTGGCGGTGACCCGCAGTGCCGGGACGTCCTCGGGCTGCCCGTCGCCCGTCAAGGTCGCAACCGCGCCGGTTACCGCTGCGACCTGTCTGAAACAGGTGGCTTGGCGCCGGAATTCCGCGTAATCCGGCGCCGTGGGCGCGATGCCGTGCAACGCGTAGCGAGGCAGGGTCTCCTGTACGATGACGAGCCGGTCGGGATCTGGATAGGGCAGCGGATGCAGCAGCACCGCGTCGATCGCAGAAAAAATTGCGGTGTTCGCACCGATCGCCAGTGCGAGCGTTAGGATCGCGACAAGGCTGAAGCCGGGGCTTTTCAGAAGCTGACGGAACGCGAACTGAAGATCGTGCAACATGGTTTACCGACGTGGGGACATGAGAAAGCTTACGACCTTCGTGCTCCATTCGAGAACGTTCTCTATTCTAATCGAAATCTTCTCTAGCGCCTTCCCATCTGATAAACGCTTACCGTAGAAGTGGAATCCCGGCGCGAAAGCCGACCGGGGACTTGTCCGGTTATAATCGAACTAATCGGGAGCTAGGCAAATTGGCACCTGTTTCTGGCCAGATGTTAAACTGAAGCAGCGTCTCACTCCGCCTTGAGCACAAAACGTGAAGCTTTTGAGATGCTCGTCGACTGTGATCCTGGCTGCACTCGGCTGCCTTCCCACTGTAATATGTGGCGCTAAGAACAAAACCCCGCGAAGTGACCCATCCTTAGCAGCCCCGCGCCAAACTGAGGATGGCGAGCGCCTACTCTATGAAGCTTGGATTCGCGGTTATCGTGTCGGGCTCAGAGGAGCCCTCGGCATCCAGCAGCGTGAGATCAAGCTTGTAGTCACAGTTGTATAGGGTGATGACGTCGAAACCGACGCCAAAACTGCCGCAATCTTCGGCCCTTCTTACCGCATCGCGTTTCATGGGTGCGCGGTCGCAATCGACGGCACAGTTTCCTCCTTCCGCCGCGGGAGCTTCGGTGTGCAAGGTGGCGGCCTCGATCAGCTAACAGAAGACGAACTGGAACGCTTGATCCATTTAATTGGGCAGCCTCCGGACGACAACTCGAAACTACCCCCTGTAGGTCATCGAATCGTTCTGCAAATTGCAGCTGGGAGCGAGATTTTGGCGCGAGTGTGCGATCTCGCAAACGCTCCTGAGACGGTTCTTGGAAATCCTTCGCGTCAGCCATTCTGGAATTCGACCAATCACGCTGGACTTTCCCCCTCAGAAAAAGTGGCCCCTCGCCGAGTCGAGTAAAACAGGGATTCCAGCCGATGCCCTTCGCTTCCGCGGACCGGATATCGAGGAGACGACTATCCTGGGCAATCAGTCCGGACCGTTACCTGACGGTGCGGCAAGTTCTTCATGACACTCCGGCGGTGACCATCACGGATAGCAATTCGGATGTGTCGCCCGAAGCGTCGCTTTACTATCCATCTCCGGATTGGAAGCACGGTATCGCCGTGTACGCAAATGGGAACGTCGCGCTGTGGGACGCGCCATCTCGTCGGCAGATTGCAAAAATTGATATCGATGGGGAATTGTCTGCGGCCTCCTTTTGTCCCGACGATTCGATGGTCGCAACAACATCTGGTCACGAAAACAAAGATCACTCCTCAACATTCCACTTGCGCATCTCGGACCCACTTTCCATTTGCGCAAGAATTTTCACAGTAAGAACCGTGTCGCACAGGCCCGCTAACTGATATTGGCAGGGCGGCATACCCTTCTCGCGACCGTGGTTTGGTGTCGCAGGGGTCGTCCTCCACAGACAAGCAAGACCAGTCTATAAAAAAACGTGAAGCGCGTCGCGCAAGAACATTTGCTGGGCGCTTATTCCCCTATAACCTTCCATTTGCGAGTAAGGATTGGGAGCGCTGCTCGACATTGGTGCCTCGTTGCCACAGCAGGATTTCGCAATTGAGACGCCTTGCTTAGGATTGCCCTAGCGGTCGGTACACTCCTCGCGACGGACAGCCGGCTGGCTACGAGTTCCAGATAATCGGTAATCCAAAGGATGATCTGCTAGTGCTGCTTGGGCGATTGATCGAAAAAATTCGTCGCGCCTTATCCATCAGGCATCTCATCGACAGTAAGCATGGATGGCAAATCGCGGACAATCGAGTCGTGCGAGGCATGATTGAGTGGGACATGCCCACGATGGGTGGCATTTCCCACTTCTCATTGTCGATGGTCGAGAGATCACCTGGGACGAATTTGGGCCAGGAGGGAATCGTCAGCTCGTGAAGCTCATACTGCGGAGCGGTCATGCGGAGGAGAAGAGCTTGGCCATCCACCGTGATTTGGCCGGGCGGACGTCGCCAAAGAATCTCCGGAGACAAGACGGGTGTTTCCGACTCGCTGAACATCGTTGTTGTGTCCCATTGCAGCGTCCCTTGCGTTGACCCATATAGCCGCCACGTGCCGAGCTCAGAAGTAAGGATTTCCATCATCTCTGGTTTTTCGTTGAACTCCCTTACGAGAAACTGGGGTTTTCTTGATCCCCCTCCGCGGAGCCGCTTTGCGTCGGCTGACTCCCAGAGCCTTCTCTAACAACTCCTCCAGCAGTTTCTTTTCCGCTGGCGTCACCATCTTAGTGAACTTCTCTGGTCGTTCCGCCACCAATTGTTGCAGCCTGGAGATCCACCGCAGAGATTCTGCCGCGGGGTATTCGCCAACCTCGCTTACCAGCTTGAGCGCCCCTTCCAGATCAGGGACCGAGCGATAGCAGGTCAAGGCTTCTTTGAGATTTCCTGCAGCCATATGACACTGCGCCGCGCCACGAAAATCGCCCATACCCTCCAGACAAATTGCTTCCAGCTTTGATGGGCGCTCCGCCAGCGTGCCCAGCGCCGCCAGAGCGGGTGCAAACTTCCTCTCTTTGATGAGCATTTGAATCGCGCTCTGCTGTATTCGCTGCACCCGGCCAATTCGATCCGGAAGATCTAGGACTTCATACAAAGGAGGCAATAGATCGAACAGCATCTCTGCGTTATGGCTGCCCAAGAGGCCCGACTCCAGTTCTTCCACCCAGGCGTTAGTTTTTGGGGCGATCTCCATCAAAAGCCAAGGTTCGATCTCGTTCTTGCTCTCGGGAAGAACCTGGGCTAGCTGCACCAGCGTCTGGATCCGACTCTCATAGCCCGCACGATGAACACGCCCGACGGCACTGATGATCGCGGCCAGCCCGTAGCAACGCGCACTATATGCAGCCCGGCATGCTTCGTAGAACGGATCCGGTCTGCCCAACTCAGGCGCGAGCCGTGTATTGCGAATACCCAGAGTAAAGCATATTTCTGCCAGCGTGAGATAAACGGCATCGCGCGTCGCCTCGTCCGTCACCGCGACCGGGGAACTAAGCGGTCCAAGCAGGGTAACGGCCTGTTGTGCGCGTGACCAGGCGATTTCAGGCTTCACCTGTAGATATTGCCGGGCATCAGCTTGGCAACGTTGTATGCGCTCTTCCAGATCCAATTCATTTTCCTCGAGGCTCTTAAGCAGTGCCGCGGGGACACAGGATGACACGCCGCTTTCCACGGGCCCGCCATTGAGAAACGCGATACTCTGGCGGACAATTTGGTCGGTCGGATCGACGTCAAGCCAGATTAGCCTTTCCGCAGGACGGCTGACGGCCACGCGTAACTGGTCGATTGCAAGGCGCTTCTGCAGATCTTCGATGTCGGAGTCGGCTCGCTGGCGCCAACCCTGACGCTGAACACGCTCGATATGACGACCGGCATCGAGCACGCACACGGAGTGGAAGTCCAGTCCCTTCACCTCGGAAACCGTAAGTACAGCTTGGCGCGCCGCTTCTGGGACGTAGGTGGGAACCGTGTCTTCCAGAGTGATGAGGGCCATTCCCTCGCGTGTGGAAAGCGAGGTCAGCAACTCGTCCAGATCGGGGCCGGCTGTGGCCGTGCAGTACAGGATCTGGTCGGTGGCGTCATCTTCAATCTCCGCGTAGCCGGCGCCGCTGGGCCGCTCCTGCTTCTCCACGTGAGAGTAAAGGTCCCAAACACGATTTACCAGCGCCGCGATGCGGCGCGGACTACGTAGGTTTGCGGAGAGCTTGTAGTCGGCCGGAGTACCGACTTGCGCATGCAGTAGATCGCTCAGCCAACCCCATTCGAAGTCAGTGGGACGCACGGTTTGTGCCTCATCGCCTGCCAGCAGCAAGGGTGTGGGGGCGCGGCGTTTCCCTCGAGCCCGGGAGGCAATTTCCACTATCAGCCAAGCCTCGATGGGCGTCAGGTCCTGGCATTCATCAACCGCGATGCAGTCGTAATCGAACAGCTCGGGATTAGCGCTTGGCGGGCTTCCGGTGGTGTCATGGCGCAGTTTTTCGACGGCCTGCCAGGCGAGCGCCAGTTCCGGAAAATAGCGTACGGCAAGAGGGACGGAATTCGACTGTTCCAGGCGGCGTGCGGTCTCCAGTGCGGCTGTCACCGCCGCTTGACCAAGTGATCGCGTGCGCCGTTCCCGATACGCTTGGTCCGTGACGCGCGCATACTTACAAGCAGTGAAACGACCGATGGCGACGGGGAGCGCATCCCCGGCCAGATGCGCGTGCAATTCGTCGTACAGAGCTGTCTGGCAATGGGTCCAAGCGCCGAGGATCCTCGTAAATGGTGCTAAGTCGTGCACGAACCGCTGTCGTGCTTCGAATTCGGCCACCACTTGGGCGTCGGACCCAAATATCTGGCGGACCAGATTGGGCAACGTAACCACGACGAAGCGCTTGTGTGAGGAACAGAAGCGGTCGAAGTACTCGCGGGCTAGCGCAGCCAGATCCGGCGAATACGTTACGTAGAGACCGTGCTCCATGGTAGCCGAATCGGCTGCGTGCCAAAGAGCGCTGGTCTTGCCCGAACCGGGATGACCCTTGAGAAGTCGCACCGGTTGGCGGGCCGAAGCAAACCGCTCCTGTGGCTGGGTCCAGGGCAGAGGCGCGTATTCCTCGCGCCGCAGATCTCGGACGGTCACCGGCATGTAGTGGGTATTGAACGACTGCGGCGTCAACACAGAATGATCATCATGATGGCGGATGTCGCGCAGAAAGAGCGCTCCGTCGGGGGCGTCGGAAAACTCGCCGGACTCCTTCAGCGGAAGTGCAATTTTGGGAGCCCACCAGGCGTAGAAATGACTGCCGTGGCTGCCGCAGAGCCGTGATCGGCGCCAACCGCGGTTGACACCCGAAGTCGCCTTGTAGTGCAGGCGGCGGGCATCGACCGACAGACGTTGCATTAGAAAGGCGGCCCTCCTCCCAAGTGCATCCCTGCCATGCTCAGCCAGCTTTTCCAGAAACTCCTGGTGACAGAAGAGTGGGTTTGGCGGCCGCGAGGTTTCGAATTCCTCGAGGAAGCCGAGCTGTTGGTTAGTACGCATGGAGGCTCTCAGAATAGCCACCCAGCTGTACAGGTGCAACCATCAATCACCGAAGCTGGCAGGACGTTAAACGCCAAGGACATAAATGCGCCGGCGTGCCGGTCGCACGTCGACGATAGCTAGTTTGTCGAATCCGTAGGAAGGATCGATTTAGGCGCATTGCAGTAACTCCGCAGCGGTTGTCATCGATCATCTGAATCCGTTACTCCGTGGGATGCCGAACTTCATTTTTGAATTTTTGCGGCACAACGCTAGAATGTGCTTTCATGCTCACTCTGAACCATTCACCGCTTAGGACTGCTTGGTTGGTACCCATACCAGCAAATCCTTCAGGAATGGAACCTCAAGCAAAGAAAGTTACCCATCGCCGGTATTAAAGCTATGTGAGACTCCCTAAGGCGCGAACAAGTCGCTATGCCGACCATCTTGCTCGAGGATTTATTCGACGGCAAAACTGGCTGCGCGCCAGGCTGTGCTTGTTCCAGCTGAGTCCGTGACCTGCACCTCCAAGCGGTAGGTGCCGTTCGGAAGCCGGTCGATGGGAACCTTCCGTGCGATACGAAACGCGGAACTCCCCGTGCGTTCGTAGGGCGCGGCGTCGGCAAAGAAGCCACGCAAGCAAATTTCGCACTGCAGTACGTTCCTCTGGTAAGCAAAGACATCTGGTTCACCCCCGCCGGAGAGAGGCACTTTGAAAAGGGCGAGACGCTGTTTGCCTATTTTGAGGTGTACGAGCCGCTGCTCTCTCAAAACTCGGCTACCGTGGAGCTGCACTTGAGAATTCTCGAAGGGAAGCAACTGGCGCTGAGCTCGGTGGTATTGTGCAACGCCTCGGCTCGGCCAAACTTCTCTTCACCGCTAAGCACAACCTCGAGATTGTAGTCACCCGGAGGAATGTCCATCTGTGTTTCGTAGCGAGTTGGGAACCAGGCCACGTCGGAGCTGCTCAACCGGCAAGTAGGGTTCTGTGGGAAGCAGCCTGTAAAAAGCCTCCACCGCGGAACGAACACACGGTAGCACCTCTTTGGGAGCTTGAGCCATCCAGTTCCGACTCCGTGGGAAAGGACGGCTTTTGCTTTTATCCGTCAAAGCGAAGGTGCGTCGGAATCCCGTCAGTTCTTCTCTTTCTCTTCCGTCGGAGTGGAAACGCGCTTGGTCAATCGCGCAAACCCTTCCAGCGCCGACTGCACCGGTCCGACGTACGGTCCGCTCGGCTCCAACTGCAGGTATTTCTGGTACGCTTCGATGGTCCCTGCGGGGATAACGTAAACGACTTTGCCGTCTTTCGATTTCATCGTGACGGTGCTGCTCAGGGCATCGCCCAGAAGCTTCCAGGCCAACGCATCTTGGGGATTGAGTTCTGTAGCCTTCTGGAGCGGTGCAATGGCCTCAGCCAATTTCCCATCATTCATGAGCACGATGCTGATGTTTTTGTAGCAGCCCGCCGGCACCTTTTGAGCCGTGGTGTGCACTGTTGGAATCTCGTCGCATGTCGCGGTCGCTTCCTGCATCCTGCCCACCTGCGCCAGGTCTGTCCCGAGTTCCATATATGTACCTGCCGCCGGCTTCAGGATTGCGGCCTGCTGCAGGATGGTTATCGCCTCTTGATATTCTCCCGCGCCACCGTATGCCATGCCGAGATTGCTCAAAATGACCGGCAGATCTTTGTCTTGCACGAGCATCTCCACTGCCTTCTGCTGGCTAACTAACCCATTGCGTATTACGCCGATTAAACCGATCACGCGGACACCGTTTTCATCCCTCACCGTAGTGTCTCCCAACGCCTGCTGATATTCCGTAATTGCGGCCTGATAATCTGCCTTCATCCTGGCAAGCAGGGTGGATTTCTGGTCGTGCGTCACAGTTTGGAGTTGTTGTCGGATCGCTTGAGCATCCTGCATCGCCTGATTGCCGTTCGCGAAATGTGACTTCATCAACTTGGATCTGTCCTTCGCCTCTTCCTGTTTCTCCTTCTCTGTTTCAGTGTTAGCCGCTTGCTTTGCGGTAATCTGCGCGGTTTGCGCCGTGGCACTGGGCGCCAGAAGTGGAAGCAGAGCGAACAGCAGCGACAGACGGCCAGCTTTCTCAAGCAGTCGGTTCATGAAAAATCGCTCCCGTATTCGATAGGATCTCTGCGGACATTGTCGCGCAACCGGCAGCTGGCGGGCAATAGGATCCATAGTCATCTGACAACGACGGCGATGGCCACTGTACGGAGGTCTCTAAGAAAATTGGTTTCTCTAAGGCAGGGAAGGCTTGGGAATCGCGTTTGCCGACTAACGACCGCGACGGCCGCCTGGATATTTGCGTCACCAAATCCATAGATTTCAATAAGGCATGGAATCTGGTTCGGGACCAACGGTTCGCCTCAATGCAGTGAACCGTCTGTTGATTCCGAAGGGGCAATAAGGGGGCACTAAGAATTCCTCATCTTTCCTTTCAATACCTTTGAAGGCCAGGCTACGCCGCAAAACTCCTTTGTTTCCATGTCGTTGGTGGATTCGATCCCCACCGCCCCTACCATCCATCTTCCTGATGGATGGACACTTAACAAAAACGCGCGGGGGCAAAAGGGGGCAGATTGGGCGAATGACCCGGTTCTGTGTTTCTTTTTCAGCGGCACGGGTGACAACCAGACGCGCCAATTGCAGTGTCAAGACGCATATCTCCTCATCCTTACCATGCCCACGCATACGCTTCGACTCGAGGGTCAGCTCCTGCGTTCAGCACGCCGGTCTTCGCATCGATGAGGATGGCCGCGCTGGACGCAAGGGACCAAGGTGGTGCGATACGCAACTTGTGACCGCGCGCGATGAGTTCCTTTCGCGTTGCTTCGGGGATGCGATCTTCTACGGCCATGTCGCCCGGAAGCATGGTGTGCGGAAACGGCGAAGACGGAAAGCTGCGAGTGGACCACCGTGGAGCTTCGATGGCTTGCTGCACGTTCATGTCGAAATCGATCACGTTGACCAAAGTCTGCAGGGTGATCATCACCTGGTCGTCGCCGCCAGGACTTCCAGTGATCATGAACGGCTGGCCGTCCTTCATGACGAGCGTGCTCTGTAACGTGCTCCGGGGCCGCTTTCCGGGCTCGAGCGCGTTGGCTTCACCGCGAACCAACGAATAATAGTCGCCACGGCAGTTGAAGATAATTCCCGTGTTTCCCATCACGACTCCCGTCCCGAAGAGGCTGTGAAGGCTGGGCTCGAAGCTGACCATGTTGCGGTCCTTGTCGACGATGGCGATGTAACTCGTGTCGCCGTTGAAGTCCGCGTCACCGTCGAGAACGACATGCCAGGGACGCTCCGCAGCGCCAGCGACAAATTTCTCAGGTGAACCGGGGCGCAATTCCAACGAAGCTTTTGCCGGATCGATCAGCTTTCTGCGTTCCCGTGCGTAGTCTTTCGACAGCAATCCGTCGTAAGGAATCTTGATGAAGTCCATGTCGCCGAGAAATTTCTCCCGATCGGCCATGGCCAGTTTCATAACCTCGACATTGGTGGAGATGAAGTCGGCGCTATTATGGCCGAGCGCTTTCAGATCGTATCCCTCAAGCAGGTTTAAAGCGATCAGCTCGGTCGGTCCCTGGCTGGCGGAGGGATTCTTATAGACCTGATAGCCC
>Ga0210406_10004880_pt1 | contig 14189 bp, 15 predicted proteins | sample IncBWC30MmetaG_FD_155454 | JGI IMG/M metagenome (GOLD analysis project Ga0210406, IMG submission 155454) | Forest soil microbial communities from Barre Woods Harvard Forest LTER site, Petersham, Massachusetts, United States - Inc-BW-C-30-M | ecosystem: Environmental > Terrestrial > Soil >... | reverse complement strand
GCAGAGCCGCTGCCCAACACTCCAATAATTGCGGGCTTAAACTGCCCATGCGCCACCCGCGGCCACACTGCCGTACTGCCAAGAAGGGTAATGAACTCGCGCCGCTTCAAGTGACCGAATTGCATACGCTGCCGCTAGCCAGGGGAGTCTGTGACAGTACCGGATTGGCGAGGATCAGTCACGGGCCCGCTGCGCTGCCGGATTTCGGTCCGGTCTATGTCGGCTAGGGGTCGACGGTGAAAGATTTTCACCTGCTCGTGCGCCTAAAGGTGTTCAACACCGAGCACATGAACCAGGCGGTGTTCGCGTTCCGCCGCTACGAAGACGCCTCGCTACGCTATACGGGCATCGAGAGCCACGAGGGCCTCACGCACTACGGGCTCTACGACACGGTGGTGGCCAGGGAGTGAAAAGGGCGGCAAGGTGGGGCGCAATCGAGGGACATGAAAAATAGCAGCCGCGTGAGCCAGAGGCATAGGTGATTGACCTCGTGCGGGGCTCGCAAGTGATCACCGCACGACCAAACTAATGACCCACAGACGCTAGAGCGCTCTTACGATTTCCCATTACCCCGCAAACTCATAAAACCATAACACCATGTCACCGTTACTCGACGCGGGAGCCGCTGGTTTCGCGGTTTTATGGTTTGGTCGGCAGCGGCAGAAGGGAGAGCACTGCGGTCTCGGTCGATTGGGCTTCGGCGTGGCTTGCAACGAGCCCATGCTGTGCTCTCTAGGTTGCACGAAAGTTACAGGGCCTTTTATTGACCTACATGTTTTTAGACCCCGGGAGACCGCCGGCACGGGTGGGGGTGGGGGCCTGTCCGATGCACCCCGGGGGGTCCGCGGTGCTCAGCGCAGCTGTTTGAAAATGAAAAACAACTGACGGGCTGAAGCGGATGGGTAGCTGGTAGCCATGTGGTAGCCACGCCCCATTGCATCGAGAGCCCTACATGGTCAAGCCATTGATTTCATGGCGCACCCGACACGATTCGAACGTGTGACCTTTGCCTTCGGAGGGAAATGTCAACGCGGGCGGCGCATCGGCAAGCCAAAACTCATGCGGTGGTTACGCGGTGGTTCCTTTCAACGATCCGCAAGACTATCAGCTAACACCTAGCCAATAATTTGTAACGATATCATGGTATTAGATGGTGCCGCAAGAGGGATTCGAACCCCCGACCCCGTCATTACGAATGACGTGCTCTACCGACTGAGCTATTGCGGCGTTAGAGCCTTTTATTTGACGCGTTTTCTTGACGCGTACCGGTACCCACTTCACTTGAAAACGCTTTGGTGAAGCGCGACCGGCGATGAGCCCGCAGCGCGTGCCACCTGATACCGGGCACGGCCCGGATTGGCAAGGAAAACGCTGGCTCAAACGGCCTCGTTACGCGCCCCAGCGGGACAGAAAACCGCGCCAGCCGCCGGCTTGCGCCTTGGGGCCGATTTGTTCGGCAAATTCGTCGGCAAACGCTTCCTCGTCGATCCCGGGATCGTCGGGGGCGCGGATGATCGGGATCACCACCGGGATCGGCGTCGTGCTCGCCTTGGAAAGATCGGCGCGGGCGCGGAACAAGGGCGCTGGCGTGACGGGCGGCGATTCCGACGGCCGGGGTGACGGTTCGGGTGGCGTTGCCGGCGCAGGCTCGATTGCAACCGCGGGCGGAGCGTTGTCTTGCGCCGCAGGTGGCGTCGGCTGCGGCGATGGCTCGCGCGGCTCGGCCGGACTTTCACTTGCGCCCGCGATGCGATGCGGTGCCGGCGGCGCCAGCATCGCTTCCTCGAACGGAGAAGATTCGATCGTGGCAGCCTTGTCCGATGGCAATGAAGCGACCGGCGTCTGCCATTGAAATGCGTCGAGCCGCCCGGATACCGGCGATACCGGTCTCCACGTGTCGGAAACATAGCCATCCGCGGTCCAGACCGAATCGTGCAGCGCCCGCACCGCGCGCAAGGTCCACGCCCGCGCCCGCCCGCTGTCGCCATGTTCGGTGCGCTCGATCTCGGCCATCAGCATCGCCACCCGCTGCGTCGGCCGCTCGACAAACGGCGCCAGTGCGGCGCGGGCGCGGGCAAATTCCACGGCATCGATCGCGGCGCGTGCCACCGCGAGCGCGCCCTCGATATGGCCGGGCGCCTTGGCGGCGAGCGTCTCGACCCGCACCAGCCGCTGCCGGGCGGAATCGCCCAACCTCACATGGGCGTAAGCGTCCGCGAGATCGGGATGCGGTTGCTTAAGCCAGGCCGCCTCGACAATGCGCATCGCGCGCCGCACCTGGTGCGCCTCGCTCTCATATTTCGCTGCGAGCGCCGCCGCCGGCACCAGGGTCGGCGCCAGCTTGACCGCTTCCATCGCGCTGTCGCGCGACAGGTCGCGATCGACATTTTCCAGTTCGAGCGCGCGCGCCGTCAAGAGCACGCCGCGCTGACGCCGATAGGTGGCCTTGTCGATCAGCCCCGCCGATTGATTGTTGTCCAAAATGCTCAGCGCGCCGCTCCAGTCGCCCTTGGCGCAGCAGAATCCAAGCACCGCATGCGACGCCCAGGACGATGATGGCGCGAGCTTCAGCGCTTCCTCCGCGATCATGACGGCAGCGACCGCATCGTCGGCGCGCTGAGCCTCGATGAACAAGCCGCGCAGGCCGAGCAGCCGGGTATCCTCGCGCGCGGCCATGGCGCGGAAGGCGCGTTGGGCGCCTTCGCGGTCGCCGTCGAGCTGCGCCGATTGCGCGTGCAACAGCAGCGCCAGCGGATCGCTCCCCGCATGCCGCCGCGCGGCGTCGGCGTGCTGGCGGGCCGATGCCGCATCGCCATGGCCGATCGCGAGCAAACCTTCCGTGATGGCATGGCGGCCGCGCGCGTGGCGGCGTTCGCGCCGGGAGCGGCGGATCCGCTCCGGCGTGCGCCAAAGTGCTGCGACGATCGACCAGGCCAGCATCGCCGCGACGATGACGGTACCGAGCGCCAACGCGAATATCGGTAGCGTGGTCGCGACACGCCAGCCGCCCCATGACAGCGTGACGTCGCCGGTCTGGTCGGCCACCCATGCCGCGCCCGCCGCGGCGAGCGCGATCAATAACAAAAACAGAACAATCCGGATCATGAAAATCCTATTGCCAAATCCTATTGACCGGGCCTGGCGAGCACGGTCATGGCATCGGCCGCAAACTGGCGCGAGGCGGCAAGCGCGGCATCGCGCGCATCGGCCTTGTCAAGCCAGGCTTGCGCGGGCGCGCGATCGGTTGCCGAAAGCGTGTTCAATTCGCGCCGCGCCTCGGCAAAATCGTTGCGCAGCGCCGCCGCCGTGGCCCGCGCGACAATGGCGCTGCGGTCATTGCCGGTCGCATCGGTGCGCTCGATGCGGACCAGCTTTGACGCGCCGGCCTGCAGGCGATCGATGATGCCGGAGGTCGAACTTTCCGCCGGCGGCGACAGTTTCGGCACCAACGTCAACAGTTCGCGGCTGAGCAACGGCGGGTTCGGCACGCCGGTGGCCGCAAAAGCCTCGAGCGGCTTCAGCGCGTCCGGATTGGGGCTAAGCGATTTCGCGGTCGTGAGCAACGCCGGAAAGGGATGGCCCTGCTGAACCGCGACATCGAGCAGGGCGGCGGCGACCACGCGGCGCAGCGGCATATCGTCCGCAGGCTTGTTTTCGGCGATCTTCTCGCTTGCGCGCGCGATCTCCGCGCTTTGATTGCGGCTTGAGCGCTCGAGCTGGCTGATGCGCTCGTTGAGCGCGGACAGCTCCGGCGCGGCGACGGATTCGCCGGAAGCAGATTTCGCGTTGTTGGCTTCGGCCGCCAGCTTCTCCGATTGCGAGTGAAGGCTCGCGAGATCGCCGCGCAACGCGGTCAGCGATTTTTCCAGCGCGTCGGTGCGCGCGGCGGCGGCGGCATCCGTGACCTGCTTGCCGGTCTTCTGCTCGAGGCCGACGACGCGCGCGGTGAGATCGTCGATCGCGGACGCATTGATTTGCGGGACACTCGGCGCGACCTGAACCGCGGGCCAACCCAGCATCCAGCCGACCGTGATTACCAGCGCCGCTGCGACCGCGCCGGAAATCGGCGCGATCACCCAGGGAGAAATGGGACGAGGAATGGCTGGCGAGATCGCCGCCGGCGCTCCGTCAGTTCTTGCCTCGGAAGGTCCTCCATCAAGCGAACTTTGCGGCGCCTGTTCCGGCCGGGCGTCGCCGGCCGTATTCCTGATATCGCCGGTCACGTCGGTTGCCTTGAGCTCGATGGTGGGCGGGGCACGCTTGGCGCGGCCCGGATCCGGCGGCGAACCAATATCTTCCGGCCTGTCATCGACCATCGCGGCGGTTCCCTGATCATGAGCGCATGAGCGGATTCGGCTGGTCGTCTTACGCCAATCCGGGCCGCAAAGCACGGGTTAGCGATCCAAACAAGGCATTTTCATCCGGCGTCGCCGCCACCATCAGTTGCGCTGCGCCGGCGTCCCGAAGCACCGCGGCGACCGTGGCGGAAATGCAGCAATGCGGGATTGCCAGCGCCGAAATCTCGACGCCGTCGGCGCGCACCGCATCCATGAACGTGTGCGCGCTGCGCCGGGAATAGTGCAGCACCGCCTCGACCGCGTTGGCGGTGAAAGCATCGCAAGCCGCGCGCGGCAGGGAGGTGACCGGGATCATCCGGTAGGTCGTCTGCGTCACGACGGAAAAGCCGCGTTCGCCCAGTTCGCCGGCGAGATCGCGGGAGAGATCCGCGCCGGCGAGATAGAGCAGTACGGCCGCCTTCTTCAGTAGCTTGGCCCGCACGCTTTCGAGCACGAGATCGCGCAGGCCCGCGGCGTCGCCTTTGGCCGCGATCACCTTGCCGAAGCCGGCTTTGACCGCGGCGGACGCGGTATGCTCGCCGACCGCAAACAGCGGCAGCTTGCGCAGGCGGCTTGCCGCAAGCTGCGGCTCGATCGCGCGGAGCGCGTTGGCCGACGTAGCGATGACGGCGCCATAGTCTATTTCCGCATCGTCGGCGAATGCCAGCGGCTCGAAGCGCAGCATCGGCGCCAGCAATACCTCAAAGCCCCGGGCGCGCAGGGCTTCCGCCGTGGTCTCGCAATCTGGATGCGGGCGGGTGACGAGAATGGCCATGCTTCAGGTCTCCGCGAACCGGACGTCGGCCGTACCAGGCGATTGCACTCTGAGACCCCACTTGCTACCGGAAAAGGGAAACGCTCGTTTGAGCGATAGCGCAAGAGATTAAAAAAGGGCTGAAATTGGATATCGACACGCCAATCCTGGTGCTGGGGATCGAGACCACCTGCGATGAGACCGCAGCCGCCGTGGTCGAGCGCCAGGGCGACGGGTCGGGGCGGATCTTGTCCAATGTGGTGCACTCGCAGACCGAGGAGCACGCGCGCTTCGGCGGCGTGGTGCCGGAGATCGCGGCGCGCGCCCATGTCGACCTGCTCGACGGCATCGTCGATCGCGCCATGAAGGACGCCGGCGTTAAATATGCGCGGCTTTCGGCGGTGGCCGCCGCCGCCGGCCCCGGCCTGATCGGCGGCGTCATCGTCGGTCTTACCACCGCCAAGGCGATCGCGATGGTCCATGACACCCCCCTGATCGCGGTGAACCATCTCGAGGCGCATGCGCTGACGCCGCGGCTGACCTGCGCGCTGGCGTTTCCCTATTGCCTGTTTCTCGCCTCCGGCGGCCACACCCAGATCGTCGCCGTCCTCGGTGTCGGCGACTATGTGCGGCTTGGCACCACCGTCGATGACGCCATGGGAGAGGCCTTCGACAAGGTGGCGAAAATGCTCGGGCTAACCTATCCGGGCGGGCCGGAGGTCGAGCGCGCCGCGCGCGGCGGCGACCCCGCGCGCTTCGCATTTCCGCGGCCGATGCTCGGTCGCGCCGATGCCAATTTTTCGCTGTCGGGACTGAAGACCGCCGTGCGCAACGAGGCGAGCCGGCTGATGCCCTTGGAAGCAAAGGACGTCAGCGATCTCTGCGCGGGCTTTCAGGCCGCGGTGCTGGAATCCACCGCGGATCGTTTGAATGTGGGCCTCAAATTGTTTCACGAGCAGTTTGGCGCGCCGCGCGCGCTGGTCGCGGCCGGCGGCGTCGCCGCCAACCAGGCGATCCGCGGCGCGTTGCAGGATGTCGCCGCCAAAGCCGAGACCACGTTGATCATTCCGCCGCCCGCGCTTTGCACCGACAATGGCGCGATGATCGCCTGGGCCGGTGCGGAGCGGCTCTCGGTCGGGCTCATCGACGCGATGGACGCAGCCCCGCGCGCACGCTGGCTGCTCGATGCCAATGCCACCGCGCCGGCAGGTTTTGCGAATACGCGTGCGGGGTTTTGACAATGGCCTCGTTCGACTCAGTCGCTGTGATCGGCGCCGGCCAATGGGGCACGGCGCTGGCCGGCGTCGCCGCGCGTGCGGGGCGCGCCGTCACCCTCTATGCGCGCAACGCCACGCGCGCGGCGCAGATCGAGGCGACGCGCGAGAACCCCAAGCTGGCCGGCGTCCAGCTGGCGCCGGACATCGCGGTCACGCACGATCTCGCGCTCGCTGCTGGCGCGGACATCCTCCTCATCGCAACGCCACGCGCGCGGCGCAGATCGAGGCGACACGCGAGAACCCCAAGCTGGCCGGCGTCCAGCTGGCGCCGGACATCGCGGTCACGCACGATCTCGCGCTCGCTGCTGGCGCGGACATCCTCCTCATCGCAACGCCCGCGCAAAACCTGCGCGAGGCCGTGACCGCGCTGGCGTCCCATATCGGCAAAGCAAGACCCGTGATCGCCTGCGCCAAGGGCATCGAGCGCGGCAGCCACCAGTTCATGACCGAGGTGATCGGGGAAGCCGCACCGGACGCGATCCCAGCGATCCTGTCGGGGCCGAGCTTTGCCGACGATGTCGCGCGCGGCCTCCCCACAGCCGTGACGCTGGCGGCAAAGGATGGAGCGCTCGCGGGCCGCCTGGTGCAGGCGCTGGGATCGGCGACCTTCCGGCCCTATCACACCACGGATGTCCGCGGCGTCGAGATCGGCGGCGCGGCAAAAAACGTGCTGGCGATCGCGGCCGGCATCGTGGTGGGGCGGAAATTGGGCGCCTCCGCACAGGCCGCATTGACCACGCGCGGCTTTTCCGAGCTGGCGCGGTTGGGGCGCGCCTGCGGTGCGCGCGCCGAGACCATGATGGGCCTTTCGGGGCTGGGCGATCTGATCCTGACCTGCTCCGGCCCGCAGTCGCGCAATTTCGCGCTCGGCCTGTCGCTCGGACGCGGCGAGCTGCGGCGGAGCGACAAACTCGCCGAAGGGGAATTCACCGCACCGGTGCTGATTGAACTGGCGGCTTCGCAAAATGTCGATATGCCGGTATCACAGGCGGTGGCGGCGATCTTGAGCGGCGCTGTGACGATCGATGCGGCGATCGAGGGCCTCTTGACGCGCCCGTTCAAGGCGGAGGAGTGAGCATGGCGTACTGGCTGGTGAAATCCGAACCTTCGAGTTGGTCGTGGGACCAGCAGGTCGCCAAGGGAGCCAAGGGCGAGGCCTGGACCGGCGTGCGCAATTTCACCGCGCGGCAAAATCTCGTGAACATGAAGAAGGGCGACCGCGTCTTCTTCTATCACTCCAACGAGGGCAAGGAGATCGTCGGCATCGCGGAAGTCATTAAGGAGGCCTATCCCGATCCGACCGACAGAAGCGGAAAATTCGTCTGCGTCGACATCAAAGCGGACAAGCCCTTGAAGACGCCGGTCACGATGGCCGCGATCAAGGCCGACAAGAAATTAGCCGCCATGGCGCTGGTGAAATATTCGCGGCTGTCGGTCCAGCCGGTGACGGCGGACGAGTGGAAGATGGTCTGCAAGATGGGCGGGCTTTGAGGGATTGTCGGCCAGCGGCATCCAATTGCTCACAACCACATGCGCCCGAGCACAGCCTGGGCGGCTGGTCCTGATGTCGACTTACAACCGGAAATCGTGTAGCCTAAAGGCCTCGATAGACGCGTAATTCGGTCAAGCATTCCCGTGGAATAGTGATGCAAGACAGGGAGGATGGCGATCAACAGTCCGACCTTCTCGCCGGTCGCTTGGACCCTGGCTTAGTTGGCCCCGGCAAGAATTCCTTGCCGACACTCGCCCTTTTGCTCACCGGAACCATCATGCTGGGAGCCGTCGGCGGCTGGTTCCTCAGTTCGCGGGACGCGGCTGACGCGCCGGTGGTCGCGATGCTGTCCCCCGAACAACTTGCCGACGCGATCCCGACATTGAACGCCGGGGCGCAAGCGACCGCGCGATCCGATCCGCGGGAGTGCCGGTCTCCGATGGGGTTCATCACGGTTGCCACGCCCGGCAATCCCGCGGGCGGCACGGTGAGTTTCCGCACCAGCAAATACCAATCGCCGGTGTTCCATGTCACGGACAAGCCGCAGCAGATTGCTATCCCTAGCCCGCTGCCGGAGACCGGTGGCGTGGATTTGTTGTCGGCCGATGGCGACGCCAAGGGCCTATTGGTGTCGCTTTATCCCACCGCGCGCATGGAGCCGGTCAACGGCACCGCAACCGTCAAGGTGATCTGGCGACCGCGCCCGCCTTGCAAGTGATGAGAAGTGGAATGCAGAGCTTTCTGACGCCGCGATTTATATTGACCTTCATCTTCATCGGTGTGGCCTCGGCCGCGATCAGCGCCTTGCTGTTCAGCCCGCAGGTAGGCTTTTTGAACTGGCTGACGGGCTTCTTTACCGCGATGACGCCGCTGAGATTCCTGGGCGTGACGGTTGCGATCCTGGCGGCGGCAGGCATCAGCTATGCCGCCGCGCGGATCGGTACCGATCCGATCGCATTGGGATTGGTGCCGGTCGGCAGCGGCTATACCTACGGCCGGAGGCTTTCGACCAATCCTTCGACCGGCGAAACCAAACTCGTTTCGCGAACCGCGGATGACGCGCTGGATGATATCGATTCCATGGTCGGGCTCGGCGCCGTCAAATCCGAAATCAACAAATTGCTTGCCAGCTTAGAGGTTGAACGCCGGCGGCGGGAACAAAACCTGTCCGTCGCCGCGACCAGCCGGCACATGGTTTTCACCGGACCGCCGGGCGTCGGAAAAACCGTGGTGGCGCGGGCGCTCGGCGATATCTATCGCTCGCTCGGCGTACTTCGCAAAGGCCATTTGATCGAGGCCGACAGAAGCCAGCTCGTCGGCGGCTATGTCGGTCAAACCGCGATGAAGACGCTCGACGTATGCAAATTGGCGCTCGATGGCGTTCTGTTCATCGATGAGGCCTACAGCCTGTCCGCGACCGAATTGAAAGGCGATTTCGGCCGCGAGGCCATCGAAACGCTGCTCAAATATATGGAGGATCACCGCGATCGCCTCATCGTCATCGTCGCGGGCTATCCGACCGAGATGCATCGCTTCATCGCGAGTAATCCCGGGCTTGCCAGCAGGTTCACCAAGACCATCAACTTCCCGTCTTACGAAGTGACCGAGCTCTGCGAAATCTTCCGCTCGATGGCCACGGAGCAGCAATATTTGTTGCCGATCGGTTTCGAGCAAAAGCTGTCCCCGTGGATCGAATCGCAACGCCGCGATCCGCAATGGGGCAACGCGCGTTCGATGCGAACCCTGCTTGAGAAGGCTCGCGAGGCGCATGCGCTGCGCACCTCGCGCGACCCCGAGGCCAACCTCGCAGAATTTGAGCTGGCCGATATCGAAGCCGCGATCCGGGATAGCTGACCATGCCGTGGACGTCGCGCATGGCCGCGCAGCACAGCGCCCTTTGGGGCTTCGACCGCTGGTACCGGCTGTGGTGGTATATTTGGCCGGCATCGCTGGCGTTACTGATCAGCGGCTGGATTTGTATCGACAAGCCCGGTGGCGCGGCGGTTTCCGGCGGCGCTCCTTCAGGCGGATCCTGGGGCAAGCCGGTCACCCAGAACCCGGTCATCCAGAATCTGAAGGTGACCCCCGTTCAGCAACCCAATGGGACGGAGCTTGAGCTGGTCAGTTGCTTTGCGAACCGTCCTGTTGCGTCGGAGACGGCGTGCACGCGACTGATCGACGCTGGACAGCTCGCGGGCCAACGACTGGCTGCGGTCTACACCCAGCGCGGCTATCTGCAGCGCGAAAGAGACCCAGCCCGCGCGTTGGTGGACTACGATACGGCGCTAAGAATTCAGCCCGGCTTCGCCGGCGCGCTCGACAACCGCGCATGGATCTACATGACGCGCGGCGAATACGATGCCGCCCTGCAGGATCTCAACAAGGCGATCGATTTGTTGCCGCCGACCTCTGCAGGGATCGCGCGCTATTACCGCGGATTCGCCTTCCTCCGGCTGAACAACTACCCGCAAGCGCTGGCCGACTTGAACGAGGCGCAGAGGCTCCAGCCCAATAATGCCGACATCTATCTGGCGCGCGGCGACGTCGAGCAAGCGCAGGAAAACTACGATGCGGCGTTGCGGGATTTCGACGAATTCAGCAAACGTGCTCCGAAGGATGCCCGCGGACCGATCTCCCGTGGTTCGGTCCTGGACGCGATGGGCCGCTCCCAGGAAGCTTTGAGCGCGTTCGAGGGCGCAGTGGCGCTGGAGCCGGGCAATGCGTCCGCGCTGGCCGAGCGCGACCGCTTGCGCGCACAACAGAGCGCCGGCAATCAGCGGAATGAAAAGCCGAAATGAGAAGCTTCTTGCCGACCGATAGCGAAGCCGCCGTCCGGGGTGACTGACCATGCAGTGGACGTCGCGCATCGCCGCACAGCACAGCGCCCTTTGGGGCTTCGACCGCTGGTACCGGCTGTGGTGGTATATTTGGCCGGCATCGCTCGCGTTATTGATCAGCGGCTGGATTTGTATCGACAAGCCCGGTGGCGCGGCCTCGTCGTCGGCCCCGTGGGGAAGGCCGGTGCCCAACGCGCCGCCGCAACCGATCAGACGTTCTCCCACCCTCGCCAACTGGCCCGAAAAACTGCAAAACGACGTGGTGACATGTTTCTCCAACGCGATCGATGTCACCCCCCTGATCGAAGCGTGCACGCGATTGATCGACAGTGGACAGGCTGGAAACCAGCAGTTGGTGGCAGCCTACAACCAGCGCGGATTCTATCAACGATTGAAGCAGCCCGATCTCGCGCTGGCGGACTATAATGCAGCACTGAATATTCAGGCCGATGCTCCTGTCGTACTAACTAACCGGGCGTGGATCTATATCAACCGCAACCGGTACGATGCTGCCCTGGAAGATTTGAACAAGGCGATCAACCTCTTCCCGCCCGCGGCTGCGGCGCGGGCCCGCCACTACCGAGGATTCACCTTCTTCAAGCTGAAGGACTATCCCTCTGCGATGTCCGATTTGAACGAAGCCCAGAGACTCGAGCCCAACAATCCGGATCCATATCTGACGCGCGGCGAGGTCGAGCAGGCCCAGCAGCAGTATGATGCCGCGTTGCGCGATTTCGACGAATTCAGTAAGCGCGCCCCGCGCAATCCTCGCGCGCTAATCGATCGCGGCTCGGTATTGGAAGCAACCGGCCGTTCCAAAGAGGCCTTGCTCGCGTATGAAAACGCCCTGGCGCTGGAACCGGCGAATGCCCAGGCGCTTGCCGCGCGCGACCGGCTACGCGTGCAGCAGAATTCCAACGATCAAGCGAAATGAAGTTCCGCTGCAAGCCATAAGTTCGCCCGCGGATCTACCATTGGTGAATATCAAGTCGAGTTCAAATCGTTTGCCGCAAGTCCCATTTGCGCGGAGTAAACGACACTTGGTTGTTGGGACGATCCATGACGAACCGCCACTGGTCGATGATATCACGTCCCAGCAACGAGGGGAATCGATGGTTGTGCGTCATCGGAGCCGAAATCTCGATCAGCAGGAGATACGAGTAGATATAACGGTGATCGGAAAACGATAGAATGGCCTGTTCGTTAAATCCCTTTGCCGGGCCACCAATACCTTCGCTCACGACCGGATTTTTAAGTGTCGCAAAATTTACGCCGAGCCTTCGGCTGTCGGCGGGCATGCACACGGTGCCGTCCGCACCTGTATCGACCAGGAACGATACCAATCCTTTCAAGGACAGGCGCGGGATCGAAACTCTGGCTTCAAGATAAGGCGCACCGGAGGTGTTTCCGAACCTGCCCTCCAACATGGGATCTACAGGGTTAGCTTGCGGCCACTGGTATCGATATATCGAATGACGGCGTCGCTCGGAGAAAGGCCCTGCTTCTTCAACTTGGAAATAAGCGCGGTAAACGATTTTCCGGTTGCACAAACATCGCCATCGTAGATGCCCACCCACTCCTTTGGATGGCTATCGACGAGACGCGAATGATTTGAAGAAAGCACCTTCGCGGCCCGCGAAAATGCGCGCAATTCGCGGTCGATCTGCTTAGGGGTTTCCTGCAGATGAGAAGCAATGTTTTTTTTGGACAGTTTTGACAACCTCATTCTCCCGCGCAAACCGTTAGGGAGGAGATATATACATTATATAGCGGAGTGCAAAATTCCCCTAACTATCCGTGCCCGTCGGGTTACTTTGTCGCAGGCGGCAGCGCTTGTGCCGTCCGGGCAAATCAGTGGCTTAAGTTCGCGCCATCCCGCCCTCTCGAGAGGGGCGTATCGCGATCGTCACGAAACGTGGGGCCGCACGCGAGGCTGCGGGTGCAACGGGCACCCGGTATTCCCTGCGCCCTCTCGATCGGGGGTGGATCGATTCCTCCGTCATTCCGGGATGGTGCGCTAGCACCAGACCCGCAATCTCGAGATTCCGGGTTCGATGCTTCGCATCGCCCCGGAATGACGATCGTGCCGTTTGAAAATGTGAAATCGGAAAGTCCGCGGGCGTTACGCCGCTGCCGCCGTCACCACCTGCGCCAGAAGCTGCTCGCGCTTCGATTGCGAGCGATAGCCCTTCATGGTCGCGGCAAAGCGCTCGAGGATGCCGTCCTCGAACGCGGTGACGATGGTGTCGTGGACGTAGCTCTTGCGGCAGATCGCCGGCGTATTGGACAATTCATCGGCCGCCGCGCGCACCGCGTCGAGCACCTGCTTCTTGCGGCCGCGGGCGCTCGCCGCCGGCGAAATCCGCGACAGCGATTCCAAGACCACGGCGGATGCCATCAGGGTGCGGAAATCCTTCAGCGAAATCTTGATGCCGGCGATCTCGCGCAAAAACGCGTTCACCGTGGTGGTGGAGACCGCGCGCACGGTGCCGGATCCATCGCGATACTGGAACATGCGCTTGCCCGGCACCGTGCGCAGCACGCCGATGGCGCGCACCAGCTTGGCCGCATCGCATTCCTTGCGCACCGCCTTGCCGCCCTTGGCCTTGAAGGTCAGCACCACGCAATCGTCTTCCAGCGTGACGTTGGACTTGTGCAGCGTGGTGGCGCCCCGGGTGCCGTTGAGGCGCGCATAGGATTCGTTGCCGGGGCGGATCGCGGTGCGCGCAATCAGCTCGATCACGGCGGCCAGCGCGAATTCCCGCGTGGGCTCGTCGCCGGACAGATGCATCGAGACGTTGCGGCGAATCTTTGGCAATGCGGCAACCAGCTTGGCCAGCCGATGCGCCTTGCGCTGCTCGCGGACCTTTTCCCAATCGGCGTGATAGCGGTATTGCAGCCGGCCGGCGGCGTCGCGGCCGACCGCCTGCAAATGCGAATTCGGGTCCGGCGAGTAACGCACTTGCTGATAGGCCGGCGGTACCGCCATCGCATGTAGCCGCCGGACGGTGCCGGCGTGGCGGATCGCCGTGCCGTTGGCGCGGACGAAGGAATAGCTCTTGCCCCGCTTGATGCGGCGGATGGTCAATTCGTTCTGGTCGCCGAGCTTGAGGCCGACTTCCTGGGCGAGCGCCTCGACGGAAGTCTTGCCGTTCAGCTCGGGTTTTGCCGCGGGCGCCTTATCTGCCGCGGGCGCCTTGTCTGCCGCGGGCGCCTCCTTGGGCAATTGGCCGAGCGCTTCCGCCAGAGCCACGGCGGGATCGGGCCGGGGTGCCTCGAGATTCTGCTGATCCGTCATGGTCCTAGACGCCTTGCTCCGTGTCGTCTCGCGGCAATGCCGATTCCCGGGGCTTCGTTCCCCGCAAGGGCCTTTCGCCCCGGGCAGGCGATTTAGGGGGTAATGGAGGCCATTGCGAGTCCCGAATCATCGAACAATGGTGTTAAAATACCATTTACGGGAGCCATTCACTCGATATCGTTGATTTCGCGCTT
>Ga0210406_10004878_pt1 | contig 14192 bp, 13 predicted proteins | sample IncBWC30MmetaG_FD_155454 | JGI IMG/M metagenome (GOLD analysis project Ga0210406, IMG submission 155454) | Forest soil microbial communities from Barre Woods Harvard Forest LTER site, Petersham, Massachusetts, United States - Inc-BW-C-30-M | ecosystem: Environmental > Terrestrial > Soil >... | reverse complement strand
CGGATCGTAGTTCGGCGGCGTCATGAGGAAGACGCCGTCAGCGCCAGCGAAAGCGGCCGTCAATGCGTCGGCATCGCCGATGCTTGCGATAGCGACCTCACAGCCTTTGTCGGCCCAGGGCCTACCTTTTGCTTCGTCGCGCACCACGGCGCGAACCTTCTCGCCCGCGGCAAGGAGCGTCTGGGCGACCGTGCCGCCCACGTTTCCGGTGATCCCGGTTACTGCGTGCATGCATACCTCCTGAAAGTTGGGTGCGTTCGAGAACTAAAGCGTCAGCGCGTTCCAGTCGGGCGCGAAGGGCGGCGTGACGTAGCGCGGGTCCTTCGGCAGGGCGGCGATCGCGGCGCCGACAGCGTCCTGGTTTTCGTACATGGCGGCCGTATCGAGATGGCGATAGCCGAGCGCGAGCGCGCTTTCGACGACAGGCTGGCAGCCGCCGTCCGGCATGCGGAACGTACCAAAGCCAAGGCGCGGGATGCTGACATCGCGAGTGATGATCGTATCCATGAGTCTTCTCCGTCTGCTTTTGAGTCACCAGGGCAGGGTTCGACCGTTGCGGTCGATGAAGCGCAGGCCGGCCCGGCCGCGACTGCGCTGGGTATTTTCCACGACGAACGGGATGCTTTCCTCGATCGAGAGCGTTGCAGCCTGGGTTCCCATGTCGGTGCGGACCCAGCCTGGCGCGACCAGCAAGAGCGCGCGTGGATCGCCAGCATGGCGCGCCGAGAAGCATTTCATCAGCATGTTGAGGGCGGCCTTGCTGGAGCTGTAGAGCTCCCAGAAGCCTCTGTTTTCGGCGATACTGCCGAGCTCAGAGGTCATGACCGCGATTGCGCCGCTTGTCGGCACGAGATTTTCGAAGAGCTCAACCGCGCGCATCGGTCCGAGCGCATTGGTCAGCATCATGTCGACGAAGTCGCGCTCGTCTACCGTGGACGGCGTTTCCTCGTGGGCCTTGCAAATGCCGGCGTTGACGAAGAGCACGTCGATGCGGCGCGCTCGGAGGCGTTCGCGCAAGGCATGCACGGACGCCGCCTCGACAATATCGACTGTTTCGATCTCGAGGCTAGCCGGATAACGGCCCTGCAGTTCGCTCAAATCCCGCGACGCACTCCGTTGTGTAGCAATGACCTTGGCGTCACGCTTGAGCCATTCCTCCGCCATCGCCAGACCCAGCCCGCGCGAGGCGCCTAAGATCAGAACTGTCGACTCCGTGGTCATGCGCTACTCCGGTCAGAGGGCGGACGCCGCTGATGCGCCTGGCGCACGGCTTCGCTGTCCCTTTGAGTTACTGGGTGATCGATCCGATCGCCCCCCATCCGAGATACGATGTCACGGTTATTCCATTGATTGTAGCGCCGAAGTGTCCATACACTTCGGATTGGGAGTCAGTAATTGCCATGCCCTATGATGCTCGCCTTCTTTCCGGTGTGACGGTCCTGATGGCCGTCGTAGAGGCCGGATCGATGGCGCGCGCGGCCGAGGCGCTGGGTCTCACGTCATCTGGCGTGGGTCGGGCCATCGGGCGGTTGGAAACACGGGTCGGCGTGCGGCTTCTCGAGCGCACCACGCGCACCATGACTCTCACAGACGAAGGAAGACGCTTCTACGAGGAAGTCGGGCAGCATCTTGATGGGATTGAGCAGGCCGCCATCATAGCCTCGGGCGCGGCAGGCATCGTGCGCGGACGGCTTCGGGTGAACGTCGATCCATTTTTTTCGCGCGTGGTGCTGGCCGCACAGATTTCCAAGTTTCTCGATCGCCATCCCGAAGTTCGGCTCGAACTAATCATGCGGGATCGCGTCGGCGATCTGGTCGCCGACGGCTTCGACTTGGCACTGCGCTTCGGCGACCCGCCAGGCGGCTCCCTTATCGCCCGCAAACTGATTGAAACGCGCATTCTGACGGTAGCATCGCCAGAGTTTGTTGCACGCTACGGCCGACCGAAGCACCCGTCCGAAGTCGAGAAGCTACGATGCATAGACTTCTACGATGCGGCGAATGCACGACCATTCGATTGGGAGTTTCGTCAAGGTCGCAAAATTCTGCCTGTTAAACCGTCGGCCCGCCTGATGGTCTCGGACGTCGGCGCTATGCTTAGCGCGTGCGAAGCTGGGGTTGGCATCGCTCAGATTATGGCCCTCGGTTCAGGCCATCTGCTGGCAGAAGGTAAATTGATCGAGCTTTTTCCGGACTGGCCGGGTGAAGTGTTTCCACTCTACGCACTCTATCCTTCGCGGCAGCTCAGGGCCGCAAAGGTGCGGACTTTCATTGAGTTCACAAGCGACCTGCTTGTGAACTCAACATTGGTCTAGGTCGCCAGCCGGAATTCTGTTGGCCTGAGATGGACGTTGCGCAAGCCCCGGCGCACCCTTCGGGCCTGATGGTCGAGTTGAAGGTCGCCTCGAATAAGCGGGTGGTCCGCGATAGTAAACCGGCTGCGCCGCAATAAAGCACGAACACGCGCTATCAGCTCGCGCATTGAGAAGGGCTTGACGACAAAATCGTCCGCCCCGGCGGAAAAACCGCGCAGGCGCAAGACTTCCCCCCCGCCGAGAGCACGATAATTGGGAGCATTCGTTTCGCGTCCTGCGCGCGCAACCGGGTACAAATTTCGGGGGACATGCCGGACGACATCCAATCGAGCATGACAAGATTGGGAGGCGCGTCGGCGAGCTTTCATACGGCTCGTCGCCGCGATCGACGCTTTCGACGACATAGCCTTCGGTCTTGAGATTGTGTGACAGCGCAAGAGCGAGCGTGATATCGGCTTCGACAATCGTGACGCGCGGGTTGGTCGAGTTCCAACTAGCATGTCGTTGGACAAGGTTCATCGCGATGTGCTTCTCCGGCCTAACGCCACATGGTGCAAATTCAGAACGAACCGGAATGGCCCTCAATCCTCTTCCTGGCGTCTCCGGGGCGGCGTCGCGCTCCTCCGCCTGAGGACGAGTGGGTACCCCAATCCCTTAGTCTGTTCATGAGAATGAACGCGGCCGCCTCGTCTGAGTCAGCCAGATAATCCCTGGCAGCCCTCGATAGCTTTTCGACGAACGGCTTTTTGTAGTTCCGGCTCTTGGGGTCGAGTTCGAGCGTAGTCACGATGGCGAGCACACGATACTCGCTTCCATCGTTATTTTTGGCGGTGAAGACGCTCGCACTCCTTGCGAGAGGGTGCGAAAATATCATCAGCGTGGCCCCGCGCTTAGCGCGGAGATTGTCACAGGCCCAATAGAGTGATTCACATTCCTGGCCCCACAACCGGCGAGTAGCATAGCCTCCGGTATGTCCCTAGGCGAGCCCGGATTTTCCCCTGTCCGGCCATTACTGCTTAGCGTCGAGACCAGCCGGCCGGAATGCGCAAATAGCAGTCCTTTCCAACACGCGGCGACGACTCAAATCGGCTCAATAGCCGTCATTTGCGAATGGCTCTAGCCGCGTTCTTAGGCGGAATAGTTTTCCAGCGAGAGGGCGGCGGGATTGTGCTATTCTGCTTAGAACCCGAGCGCCTCATGCCAGAAAGCCGGAAAATCGCGGCGATCCTGGTCGCTGACTGTCGACGGCAACCTGTGCTTTGCGACGACGAGCAACGCAGGCAGCGCAAATGCATCCTGGGTGCGGCAGAATCACCTGGTCGAATGGTGGCTTTCCCCGGGAAATCCTTCCGACTTGATGCCAATGCCGCCGGCGCCAATCACGATCACCGTCGCTATCGATTCATTCCACAAACTACCTTTTCGGGTGGCGTCATTCCCGTGTCCGGGCAGTAACGTGCCCGGTGTCGCCCCTGGCTCTGTGCTGCCTAAGGGTTGCTCCAATCCCGAAAATTTGGGCGGGAGGCGCGCCGAATACCGGGGAGGAAACCATTATGACACCCCAGCGATACGGGGCATTTTCGACAGCCGCATTCTTCTCGTTGCCCTCAGCACTGAGGATCCGATCATGACCGGCCTGAGCGCCGAAGTCAGCGCCCCGCCGGTCGCTGCAGACCAACACGCGGTCTCGCCTTCCGTCGGCGGACTGTTGATCAAAATCGACAACGGCGGGACGCTCACCGATTTCTGTGTGATCGATGGCGCGAATGTTTGTCGCACCAAGTCGGTGTCGTTATGGCGATTTCATCCGCATCAACGCGCGCGAGGTTGTTACATCTATGGGCGCTCGGACTCTACACTCAACTGCCACGGGGTGCGTATTGGCACTGCCGAGATCTACCGCGCGGTCGAAAAGATTCCGGAAGTCGCGGACAGTCTGATCGTGTGCGGTGAGCTGCCCGGCGGCAACTTTTTCATGCCGCTATTCTTGGTTCTTCAAGACGGCGCACAGCTCGACGAAGATCTTCAACTCGAAATCACCACGAAGTTGCCCCAGTGCTGCACCCCAGGCCATGTTCGCGACCGAATGTATCGGCTTCCGGCCTCTTCGTGTACGTGATGACAGTCGACCTCTATCTGATGAACGCTAGTTGACCGGTCGGTCGGCGAGTCGAAGACATGGTGCAACTTCATAGTCAAACAGGAGAGTTACCCCCATCCGATATTTACCCTCTGCTCGACACAGAAACCTATCAGATATTTAGAGAATATCTTCAGCATGAAGACGAGCTTGCCAACAATCGTCTCTCGTGGATGCTTACAATCCATGGATTTCTGTACGCTTCATACGCTTTCACTATTCAGACAAAACTCCAAGTAGCACAAAGGATGAATTCCGACTCACTAACTCACTCACCAGGGGTAGATTCCTCCTTTCTGACGGCGTCTATCTGGCAGGTCGACTCCGTTATTTTCCTAATTTGTTTCGTCGGCTTTTTTATTAGCTTGGTAGCCCTCCGGTCCATCGGAGCCGCGGGAAAAGCAAATGAGACCATACTGAAAGTATTTGAAAAGCAGTTCGGCGTGCAGCCGTCGTTCGGGGCTCCAGAGACAGTCTTGGTCGCAAATAAGTTGATACTCCCGACGATTGCCGGAGGCGGAGACCATCAAAACATCCCTAAGGGATTTTTGTCTGCGAGGTGGATCCCAGTATTTTTAATGTCAGGATGGGTATTCAGCTTACTTTTCGACGCATGGCTAATCTGGTATGCCCGCATGTAAAGACTGCTTCCGCATCGCGGCAAAAGCTATGACTGTTGAGCGAGGGCGGCTTGACCTTTCCATGACTGAAACGGTGCAAACAGACTGTATGTTGTGACGGAGGGTGCCGCGCACTTTGACTGGCAGAAAGATGGAGGTGCCCGTGCGCAAGATCCTAGTGGGTTGGCCATCGGACAAGGCGGCCGGTCGCGACGCAATGGCGAACCCGGACAGCGAGCGTTTCGCAGAGCCCAGAGCCTGTTCCGGCTAGGGAGGTGTCCTGATTCTCCCAACGGAGCAGCCAGGACACGAAGACAGATTTGCCGCTCCACGCCGGAGCAATTGTCCGCGTAAGCCGCGTAGCGAACGATCGACTCGGCCCGTTTCATGGGAGCATGCATATGGACGATGGCGCTGACACGGATGGTGGCGAGGCGAACGGACTTCACTCGTTCAAACTGTACGCGCCTCCTCTGCGGGCAGACTTCATCGGGCGCACGTCGATATTGAATCACGTCTTCGGCGGGGAGCCGAGTCGGGTGGTGCTGTTGCAGGCGCCTGCAGGCTATGGCAAGTCGACGACGCTCCGTCAGATCATGAGCGCGTGCGATGAACGGGCCTTCCTAACGGCTTGGCTGACCTTCGACGAAGGCGACAACGATCCGCGTCGATTTCTAATTCATTTCGAAGCTCTCCTTGCGCCTGTCTCTGGACAGGACGCGCAGCCAACGGCCGATTCACCCGACCACGGCGATTATGGCTATCGCTCCGACTGGGCGATCGAGAGGCTTCTGCGGTTCGGCAAGCCGGCCGCGTTATTTCTCGACGATTTTCAAGTCCTGGAGAACACGGCGATTCTGAACTTCTTCCGTGAGTTCCTGGACCGGATCCCCGCTAGCGCGAGAGTCTTCATAAGCTCACGATCAACGCCGGAAGTTGGCCTTGCGCGTCTCATCGTCAATGGGAGCTGCATCGTTCTGCGACCGGAGGAGCTGCGCTTCTCCCCTACGGAGGCGGAGCGGTTTTTTGCCAACACCGAACAAATCACAGACGTCGAATTCGATCGAATCTATCGTCTCAGCGAGGGTTGGCCTGCTGCATTGCAGCTGTATCGGTTGTCCCTAGCGGATCCTAGTGTCCGCGGCTTGCTCGGCGACTTTTCCTCCGCACGCCCGCGCGAACTGGTGGAATATCTCACGGACAACGTTCTCGAGATGCAAGCAGCCGATGTCCAGGACTTTCTACTTCGAACTTCGCTGCTCACTCGCCTGAACGCGCGACTATGCGACGCTGTGACAGGCCGGAAGGACTCCGAGTCAATCCTGCTGTGGTTGGAGCGTTCAGGCCTGTTTGTACGCAGTCTCGACCTTGGCCAGCAATGGTTCGAATATCATGCGCTCTTCGCTTCCATTCTCAGCGACGTGCAGCATAGGCGGTCGGAAAGCGTCGCGCTGGAGGTGCATGGTCTGGCGGCGAAATGGCATAAGGAAAACGGCAACTATGGCGAAGCGGTTTACCACGCCGTTACCTGCCGCGATTTCACTTTGGCGATCGTCACGCTCGACCAATGGTCTTCACAACTGGTGGCGGACGCACTTCTCGTAACGCTGGAACGGTGGTGTGACCAGATTCCTTTCGAAATGATCGCTCGGCGTCCCAGCTTGCTGATCAAGAACGCGTGGGCGCTCGTTTTCTTGCAACGCCGCGACAAGCTTTCGCCACTCCTCGCTTTGCTGCGTCAAATTCCTCCGCCGCACGATGTCTCGGCCACGACCGATCCCACTATTGTCCTATCGATGGCCGCGATTGTTCGAGACAACGCCCGTGACGCTTTTCGGATGGTCGACAAGGTTCCGTTCCGTGAGCGCAGGGTGGAACCTTTCGCGGCGTTTGAACTCGCTGCGGCAGCTAACCTCGCCGCATATCGTCAACTCGCCTATGACGACTTTGAAGGGGCGCGAGAGTGCGTGGCGGTCGCCCGCATGCAGGGCGAACGTGGTCGAGCTGCCTTCAGCCAAGGGTACACAGTGGCCATTGCCGGCGTGAATCTGCTGGAGCAGGGACATCTTGGCGATGCTCTCGACCGCTTCAAGTCAGCGATGACCAAGCGGCGGAAACATGTCGATCGCTCTCACGCGGCGGCGGCTTTGGCGTCTTGTTATCTTTGGGCGCTCTACGAGGCCGACGCGCTCGATGAAGCCGAGTCGGTTTTCGGGCAGTATCAGGACATCATTTTGGAGTCCGCGGTCTTGGACTTTCAGGCTGTGGCTCATCTGTCGATGGCGCGCATCCATGACATCCGCGGCCGGCCGTCCAAGGCGCTGGCGGGAATCGACCAAGCCGAGGCGATTGCCTACGCGAACGACTGGCGCCGCCTTTTGCGCACACTGGGTTGGGAACGCACTCGGCGCGCGCTGTTGTCCGGCGATCGTGAGCGCGCTGAAGCGATCGCGGCGGCGATGGCGGATCAGACCGAGGCCGCTCCAGAGTGGTTGCAATTTTCTGAGGATCTCGAGGGGGAGACGTTGGGACGGATTCGGCTGGCGATCCATTGCGGGAACTCGAACTTGGCCAAGGAACTCCTCAAAACAGAGTTCGCTCGACGGCGAGGGCGCCCATTTCGCCAAATCAAGCTCAATCTGCTGGATGCCGAATTGCACTACCGAACGGGAGCGCGCAACCACGCTCAGCGGAGCCTCGGCAAAGCGCTCAAACTCGCGGCGCCCGGCGGCTACGTGCGCTGCTTTCTTGATGAAGGCTCCGAAGTATTGGAAATGTTGCGCGAAGAATTCGAGAGCCAGGTGGATAGCAGCGGCCGTCACGTGCCGCCGGCGACGGATCGGTCTTTTGTCGAGCGGCTGCTGCGCGCCTCAGGCGAACGTATTGAAGTACCGAATCCAACGGGACGACTGCTGCTCAAGCCTCTCACCGATCATGAGCGAAGAATTCTGATCTTTCTCGCCAACGGCGTCTCGAACAGGGAAATGGCTAGTCGACTGTTCGTTTCTGAGAACACGATTAAGTTTCACCTGAAGCACATCTATTCGAAGCTCGGCGCAGCGAATCGGGTTCAGGCCATCGCCAGCGCGCGTGAACTCGGGTTGGTCAGGTGAGTTGGCTGCCTCCGCGTTGGGAGTGCGGCGAGCTCTTGACCACTCAGCTGCTCGCGCCATCGAAGGACGGTTTGTGTTGAGAGTAAGAGACGTTCTTGTGACCGCGGCCAGCGCGGCGGAGTCCGACAGTTGAACCCGTCCCTTCGATTTGATGTTGATGGAGTTATGGATCTCCAGATCCTGAGGGAGGATAGCGAACGCCTGCTTTGCCGCGGATGGCGCGCCGACGGCGCCTGCGGCCGCAGCGCAACGCTCGCCCTGCTACTCGCCGTGGAGCGCCCGCTGAGCGACACTTCGACGAAGCTTGCCACGCCGATGGCGGAGTAATGAGCCAGCGCGGCAACAGCTCGCTACGATGCTCATACACGAAATGTTCAGCGATCCGGCAGCGACGGCAGACCCGATCTTCAGGTTCCTAGACGCTGACGAGCCGCCGCTCCATCTCGTTCTCGGGGCCGCGGCCACCTTTTTTCATCCTCCTTGTGTATCACTTGTGTGTGACACCAGAGGAGACTAAGCCGCTGCTTTATTGGAACCTTTGGGTCTCAGGCGCTTACGACCGGTTCATCGCTAGCCCGCCGGTCGCTCGCCTCATGCAGTCACGGGATGTTCTCCACGATCATTTCCCATACGTCGTGCCCCCTGCCGTGCAGCATTGCCTTGGCGCTATAGACCGCCATGCCGACCACCGCCTCGGGCGAAACGAAGGGTGAGGGTGGCGTCACCAACTGCATCGGTTTTACCTTGACATGCAGCAGCGCTGGGCCGGGCTGTGAGAGCCAGGTTCGAACGGAGTCCTCCAGTTCACCTGCCTTCGAGACCATGTGCCCCCAAAGGCCTACAGCCTTGGCAACTTCGCCAAAGTTCGGGTTCTTCAAATCCGTGTACACCGGCACCAAGCCGGATGCCTTCTGCTCGATTTCGACGAATCCCAGTTTGCCGTTGTCATAGACGACGATCTTGATCGGCAGATGTTCCTGAACGGTCGTGAGGAGATCGCCAAGCAGCATGGCGAACCCGCCATCGCCGGCGAGACAGATCACCTGTCGACCGGGCTGGCACTTTTGCAGTCCGAGCGCCGATGGCATCCCGTCCGCCATCGTCCCGTGGAGGAGGCTGCCAAAGGTTCGACGCTTGCCGCCGGTATCGATATGGCGAAGCATCCAAACCAAGGGCGTGCCGTCGTCCGCAGCAAAAAGCGCGTCATCTGCGGCGAGCTCGTTGATGACTTTGGTAAGGTAAGTTCCGGAAATGGCGGCGTCCGGACCCGAGAAGGTTTCCGCTTTCGCCGTTTCTACGTCGCCGCGGTGGCGCTCCACATGCGCCGTTAGGAACGGGTTCTCATCATGTTGTGCGAGGCGTGGCAGTAGGGCGTCGAGGGTGGTCTTGATATCGCCAACGGCCCCGATCGCCACCGGATGCCGCCGCCCAATGTGCGTCGGATCGCTATCAATCTGAATGATGGTTGCGCTATCCGGGTAAAACTGGCTCCAGGCGAAATCCGCGCCGAGCAGAAGCAGCACATCACAGTCGAGGATGGCGTGATAGCCGGCTGGGCCGCCGATCATGCCGGTCATTCCAACATTGTAAGGATTTTCGTACTCAACGAAGTCCTTGCCGCGAGACGTGTGCGCCATTGGCGACTTGAGCCGCGCCGCCGTTGCGACCACCTCGTCATGCGCTCCGGCGCAGCCAGCACCCGCATAGATCGTAATTGCCTTGCTCTTGTTGAGAATGGCCGCGATCTCGTCGAGGTCCGCGTCGCTCGGACGAACGAGCGGTCGTCGTGCGTGAACGGTATACGGGAGTTCGTCGTGCGCGGGGGCGTTGGCGACATCTACCGGCACAACGAGGACGGCGACGCCCCCTCTCGTCAGCGCTGCCTGGCAAGCCGCGACGGTCTTGCGGCGGGCCTGCTCCGGTGTAAGGATCATCTCGCGGAAGACACTACAGCCTCTGTACACGTCGACGAAGTCGACCTCCTGAATCGATTCGAAGCCCAAGTCCTGCCGCACGATCTGGCTTGCGATCAGGATAACGGGCGCGCGATTGCGATTGGCCTCGTAAAGCCCGTTGATGAAGTGGAGGCTGCCGGGGCCACACGAGCCTGCGCAGGCCGTCAGACGGCCGGTGAGCTGAGCTTCGGCACCCGCCGCGAACGCTCCGGCCTCCTCGTGCCGCATATGGACCCACTGGATTGTGCTGCGGTCGATGGCATGAGCGATCTGGTTCAGCGTGTCGCCCACGATCCCGTAGCACCTCTCCACGCCGGCAGCTTGCAGCGTTTCGATCAGTAAGTCGGCTACTCGTTTGGTCATTGCGTCACCTCCTCAGTCGTTATCAATGGTAGTGATCGGCGTCCGGCCGAATCCTGCCTCTGAACACGCTGTAGTTGGTTGCCGTGTAGAGCAGCATCAATGGGAACACGAAGAGGCCGGCGCCCCAGAACATGAACGCCAGGCTCGAATGCGGCGCGGCCGCATCCTCGATCGTGATCGAGAATGGAATCATGTACGGCCAAAAGGAGAGCGCGAGCGTGCCGAAGGCGGCGGCGAAGACGATGGCGACGAGGCGAAACGGCGCTTGGTCGCTGCGGCGCTGCAGACTCGCGGCCAGGAGGATCGCCGCTATGATTCCGATCGCGGGGAAAACGAAAAGATAAGGCCGCTCGAGCCACCGGTTCATAACCCGGAGATGCTCGATGAGCGCAAAGCCGAATACCGCGATCAGAAACAGGAGCAGCGCGAGCGACAGAGGTGGGGTGAGGCGATAAGCGAGCTCGCGAACCTCGCCGTGGCACTTACGAATGAGCCAGCATGCTCCGAGCAGCGAGTAGCCGATGCACAGTCCGACGCCGCAGAGCACCGCGAAGGGGCTCAGCCAACCGAGGTCGCCTCCGACATAGTGGTTATTGGCGATCGGAAGACCCTCGACCAGGCGGCCGACTGTCAGACCTTGCACGAAAGCGGCGACGAATGATCCCCCGGCGAAGCTCGCATCCCACAACCACCGCCATCTCTCCGTCCTATGGCGGAATTCGAAAGCGACCCCACGCAAGATCAACCCAGCAAGCATGAGCAGGAGCGGCAGGTAGAAGGCGGGTAGAAGCGTGGCATAGACGAGCGGAAAAGCGCTCCAGAGCACAACCCCCGTCACGACGAGCCAAGTCTCGTTGCCGTCCCAGATCGGGGCGCGTTCATCATCGCATTGCGCCTCGCGTCGCTGCCCGCTCCGCCGCTTATGATGCCGACGCCGAGATCGAGGCCGTCGAGGAGCACGTAGAGCAGCGTGCTGATCGCGAGAATGGCCACCCAGAAGAGGACCATCGGCTATTCTCCGGAAGCTAAGCCGGCCGAGTCAGGTAGGGTAGCAGGGTCGAGCACGGACATCGGCCGGTTGGGAGTGGCGGCTTTCGGGGGCAGAACGAGACTGCCGATGGGGCCTGCCCGAAGCAGTCGATAGATATAGAGGGCGCCGAAGGCGAAGATGAAAAGGTAGACGGCGCAGAAGACGACAAGCGAGATCATCGCTTCGCGCGCCGTCAGGAACGGCGTCAGGGCGTCCGCCGTACGCAGCACGCCAAACACGGTCCACGGCTGGCGACCCACCTCGGCTGTGAACCAACCGGTCAGGATGGCGATATGGGGCAAAGGGAAGCTCAAGAATATGCACCAGAGCAACAGGCGGTTTTGCTCGATGCGGCCCTTGGCGCTGAGATAAGTCCCGAGCCAAGCGAGGAGCAGCATGACCATCCCGCATCCGACCATGACGCGGAAAGCGAAGAACGGGATCAACACGGGTGGCCGGTCTTGCGGCGGAAAGTCCGTCAGGCCGATCTCCTTCGACGTGAAGCTCATGCTGGCAATCAGGCTGCCTAGGACCGGCACGCTGACGGCGAGGCGGTTCGTCTCGGACGCGGGATCGGGAATGGCGATCAGCACCTCACTCGCCGGCTGCTCGTCGCGCCAGCGCCCCTCGATGGCCGCGAACTTGGCCGGTTGATGATCATGCACATAGTCGCCGGTGAGATGCCCGAAGAATAGTTGCGCCGGAACGAGGATGGCCGCGAGATAGAGGCCCATGCGCAGCATGATGTGGGCCTCGGCCTTGAATTCGCAGCGCAGCAGATACCAGGCTCCAGTCGCGGCGACGCAGAACGCCCCGGTCAGATACGCTGCGAGGAGCATATGGGGAAAGCGCACCCATACGACCGGGCTGAAGATGATCTGGCTCCAATCGGTCGGGACGAAAGCGCCGTTCTCGACGGCGTAGCCGACTGGCGCCTGCATCCAGCTGTTGTTGACCATGATCCAGAACGCCGAGAAGGTGGTGCCGAGCGCGACCATGGCAGTCGAGAATAGGTAGAACCACGGGGCTGCTCTCTGCCGGCCGAATAGAAGGACTCCGAAGAAGCTCGCCTCGAGCGCAAAGGCCGTGAAGGTCTCATAGGCGAGAAGCGGCCCTTGTATGGGCCCTGATGCACGCGAGAACGCGCTCCAGTTGGTGCCCAGTTGGAAGGCCATCACGATGCCGGAGACGACACCGAGCCCGAAGGCGATGCCGAAAATCTTGAGCCAGAACTCAAAGATTATGCGATACGCCGGTCGCCCGGTCGCAAGATGCAGCGCCTCCAGCACGGTGAGCCAAGCCGCCAGTCCGATCGTGAACGATGGAAAGATGATGTGGAAAGAGACGGTAACGGCGAACTGCAGCCGCGACAGGACTAATGCTGATATGTCCATTGTGCGCCCCTATGGCCACAAATTAAACGGGCTGCGTGCGAACACGAGGAAAGTCTCCATCGTTACTGGATTGCCGCCCCAAGTCAGACGAATAAGAGAAATGCATCTCTCCACGGCGCGCTGCCGAGGTATGCGAAGAAAACTTCGGCATACGCTACGAGGCGCGATTTGGTGATCGGCGCCATCAAACACACGCGGGGCTTGCCGCGAAGCCAAGCAAGCAAAGTGCGCAGGGGTTGCTCGGCATCGATGCCATCCCATTTCGCTCGGCGCAGGCGCCGATCTACCGGTACGCTCGAAGGCTGGATGACACTTTGCGCCACGAGCCGCCTCGCCAGCTATAACCCCGATCATCCAGCCTCGTAGGTAGTGATCACGCGATCGACCGTGTAACGGTCGGCGGCAGTGCGAGCTCGGTAGCCATCAATTTTTGCCAAGAGAGCAACGCACCTCAGCGCAAGCCGGCTATTTGCCGATTCGCGGCGCCTCGGCGACCAGACGCGAGCTGCGCTGCCCGGTGAAATAGCTCCACATCCATTGCCGCTCGACGCGAAGCCGGTTTTGCAACTGGGGCAGAAAGAGCAGGTGAATAAAGGCCCATGCGAACCAGGCCGTGAACCCTGCCAGTCTTATGTGGCGCGTTTCCATGATGGCGAAATTCTTGCCGACGACGGCCATGTTGCCCTTGTCGAAGTACCGAAATGGGCGAGGCGTCTTTCGACCGCGGACCTTTCTCGAGATCAATTGTCCGACATAACGCCCTTGCTGGATTGCGACCTGCGCCACGCCTGGCAGCGGCTTGCCGTTTTGCACCAGGGTCGCCGTATCGCCGATCACGAATACATTCGGAGTATCCGGAACGGTCAGGAACGGGCCGACGCAGGCTCGCCCCGCACGGTCGGTCGCGACGCCGAGCATCTTCACGAGGGGCGAGGGCGAAACGCCCGCGGTCCACAAGACGGCGCCGCACAAGATCAGCTTTCCGCTAACGGTGACGCCTCGCGCGTCGATGCTTTCCACCATGGCGCCGGTGATGACCTGGACGCCGAGCTTCGTCAGATGGTCAGCGGCCTTTTTGGAAAGCGATTCAGCAAAGCTGGGAAGAATGCGCTTGGCGCCGTCGAGAAGGACTATCGTTGTTGTCGCAGGATCAACCCGCCGAAAGTTCTTGCGCAAAGTCTTCGTAGCTAATTGCGCCAGCGATGCCGCCAATTCCACGCCGGTAGGTCCCGCGCCGACCAAAACAAACGTCATTTGCCGTT
>Ga0210406_10004877_pt1 | contig 14196 bp, 10 predicted proteins | sample IncBWC30MmetaG_FD_155454 | JGI IMG/M metagenome (GOLD analysis project Ga0210406, IMG submission 155454) | Forest soil microbial communities from Barre Woods Harvard Forest LTER site, Petersham, Massachusetts, United States - Inc-BW-C-30-M | ecosystem: Environmental > Terrestrial > Soil >... | reverse complement strand
GCTGGGAAAACTGGCAGGCGCTGAAGCGCGCGGACTCGCAAGTGGCGCAGGCCGAAGCGGATTATCAGGCCGCCCAACAGGACCTGATGGAGCGCGTCTCACAGCGGTATTTCGATGTGCTCGGCGCACAGGATGACCTCGAGGCGCAGCAAGTTGCGTTGATTTCGGTCAGCCGCCAGCTCGACCAGGCAGAGGCGCGCTACCAGATCGGCCTCATTGCCGTGACCGACGTGGAAGAGGCCCGCGCCTCCCACGACAGCACCGCGGCGGCCGTCATTGCCGCCAAGCGAGTGCTCGCCTCCACGCTGGAACTGCTGAGGGAAATCATCGGCGACCCGTTTGACCGCCTGGCACGTCCCGTCGAACCCTTCGAGATGGCGAACCCGGACCCGATCAGCGAGGACCGGTGGGTCGAGATGGCCCTGCAACAGAACCTATCGCTGGTGTCGAGCCGCCTGGCCGCCGACATCGCGCGCGAAAACGTCTCGGTCGCCCGTGGCGGGCATTTTCCGACGCTCGATCTAGTGGGCAGCGCCGGCAAGCTCACGAACAACCAGCAGGACGTGTACCCCGATGGCAGTCCCGCGGGCGGCACGGTCTTGGACGAACGGCAGCGCTCGATCGGTATTCAGTTGACGTTTCCGATTTACTCGGGAGGCTTGGTTTCTTCGCAAGTGCGTCAGGCGGTCTACCAGCATCGAGCCGCCAAGGAGCGCCTGGAGCGGGTGGCACGGCAGACCGAGCACGATGCGCGCGACGCTTATCTCGGCGTGATGTCGGAAATATCGCGGGTCAAAGCGCTGCATCGGGCGGTCGAGTCCAATCTGATCGCGCTGCGCGCCACCGAGTCAGGCTATGAAGCAGGGACGCGCACGGCGGTCGACGTACTGCAATCCCGGCAGCAATGGATTCAGGCACAGACCGACTATTCGCACAGCCGCTATGACTACATGATCGATGTCATCAAGCTGCAGCAGGCCGCCGGCACGCTTTCCGAACAAAGCCTGCAGCGAATCAATGTCCTGCTGACCGATACGCCTGCGCCCCCGCCGCAGACGGATGTGCCCCCGGCAGCGAAGTTTCGATGAGCGCAGGTTCCATGAGCGCGAGCAGCCGCTCGACGCTGCCGCGATTGGACTCGACGATGTCTTTTCCGATCACACCGATGCGCCGGCGTTCTGCATGATCGTCGAGCAGGCGCTGCAGCAGCGCCGCCAGGTCCTGCGCATTGGCCACCTGCAGTGCCGCGCCCCGCCCCAGCAATAGAAGCGCGATTTCTTTGCTGTTCTCATGAGACGGACCGGTCAACACCGGTAAACCCAGCGCCGCGGGCTCGAGCAGATTGTGTCCGCCAACGGCAGTGAGGCTGCCGCCCACGAAGGCCACGTCGGCCGAAGCATACAGCGCCGTCAGTTCCCCCATCGTGTCCACCAGCAGTACCTCCGTATCGATCGGGAGCCCGCGCGCCATGGCGCTGCGGCGTGCGAATCTGATCCCGCGCCGCGTGAGCAAGTCCGCGACGGCGGCGAAACGTTCCTTGTGCCGCGGCGCCAACAGCAACAGAGCGTCAGGGCGATGCGCCTGCAGCAAGGCATGCGCCTCCAGCAGCTGCTCTTCTTCGCCGGCGTGAGTGCTGCCGGCAACCCACACGGGTCTTGAGGCGCCGTACGCGGCACGCAGGAATCTTCCCGTCTCGATGATGCCGGCATCCATACCTAAGTCGAATTTCACATTGCCGATGGCGCGTGTCTGATCGGCCGTGGCGCCGATCGAAATGAATCGCTCGGCGTCCGGCGCCGATTGCGCGGCAATAGTCACGTTTTTCGTGAATACGCCGGCGAATAACCTGCCGAATCGCCGGTAGCGCGCAACCGACTTTTCCGACAGACGGGCGCTGGCGAGCACCACCGGTATCGCTCGGCGCTCGCATTCGCGAAACAAATTCGGCCAGAGCTCCGTTTCCATGATGATGGCGATGCGCGGCCGGCTGCGCTCCAAGAAGCGTCTGACCGAACCCGGCGTGTCATAGGGCAAGAAACGAACGTCCGCAATCGCGGCGAACAAGCCTCTCGCCCTTGCTCTTCCCGCCGGCGTCGCCGCGGTCAACACGAGGGGAAGCTGCGGGTATCGTGCATGCAGTGCCCGCACCAGTGGCGCCGCGGCCGACATTTCGCCCAAGGACACGGCATGCAGCCAGATGCTTGGGCTAGGCAGCGGCCGCACGAATCCAAAGCGCTCTGCCAACCCTTGCCAATAGCTGCGATCGCGCACGCCGCGCCACAGAACCACGGCGAAGGCGAACGGCACCGCCAATCGAATCAACCACGTGTAAATCACCAGCATTTATTCCGCCTGATATCCTGCCGACAAATACTGCCAGGCCGCCGATGTGAATCGGCCGGGCGGCAAGCTCAAGGATATCTTCGCCAGTGATCGCTGCAGCCGGCGCAAATTACTCGACGTCCATGCGCCGGGCATCCGCAATCGTCCGCGGTCGAAGTCGATCAGGGTTACGTCTTGATTGCCATCGAGCAAGATGTTGTGCGCGTTTAAATCCGCGTGATCTATCCCGTGGCGGTGAAGACGTGCAATCGCGGCGCCGATGGCCCGCCAGGTGTTCTCGGGTAGCGGATCCGATGCCAGCGCCGCACTCAATGATTGCGCACCCGCGATCCGCCGCGTGATCAGATCGCAGCGATAAGTCATACCGGCGCGCTGATACCATGCTGCGACCGGCTTGGGAACACGCAGACCCCGCTCGGCAAGGTACTGCAGCAAACGCCACTCGGCAAAAGCCCGCACCTTATCCTCCCCATGCCACCAATACCGGTCCTGGGATATTCGCGCGATGAAACCTCCCCGACGATAGTGACGCAGCACCCAAGCATCAGCCTCGGAACTTACGAACCATGCCGAGCCGCGGCCGCCCGAAACCGGGACGAGTTCGCCGCGCGCAGACCAGTATTCCGGATCGAATAGAGACTCGGCAGCGATTTGCCGCGCATTGCCAAGGCTATTCGGATCAGCCAGCATGACGCCCGTTGCAGTGGCAATGCGTTGGCCGCCCTTTATCATTCTTATGACTACCTTAAGCTTCAAACCGCCGCTGCAGCACGTGTGTCTGCTGCGTCTCTCGGCAATCGGTGATACCTGCCATGCGCTGGCGGCGCTTCGAGCCTTCCAAGCGGCATGGCCGGAAACCCGCTTTACCTGGATCATCGGCAAACTCGAAGCCAAGCTGATGACGGAGATACTTCCGGAAATCGAGTTTATCACCTTCGATAAGCGTGCAACCCTTCGGGAATTGCGCCGGTTGCGCACGGTTTTGCGCGCACGGCGCTTCGATTTACTGCTCGATATGCAGCTGTCGTTTCGCGCCAGCCTGCTGAGCCGCTTGGTCAAGTCCCCCATCAAACTTGGTTTTGACCGCCCACGGGCGCGCGAACTGCAATGGCTGTTCACCAACGCGCAAATTGCACCCGCAACCAACGAACACGTGCTCGACTCGTTCATGGGCTTCGCGCGGGCCTGCGGCATCGAGCCTGAGGCGCCTCACTGGGATGTGCCCTTGCCGGCGAGCGCCCTCGACTATGCGCAATCGGTCATCACCGACCGACGACCCACGCTGTTGATCAGTCCCTGCTCGAGCCACACCGCCCGCAATTGGTCGGCCGTGAGATACGCCGCTGTTGCCGATCATGCCGCTGCAGTTCATCAGATGCGCGTGGTGCTGGTGGGCGGGCGCAGTTCCTTGGAAGCTCAGATGGGAGCGGCGATTGCGGCAGCAGCGCAAACGGCGCCGGTCAATCAAATCGGCAAAGACACACTGCCGCAATTACTCGGCCTCATGTCGCAAAGTACCGTGCTGTTGTCGCCCGACTCCGGTCCCGCGCACATGGCCGGCATGGTCGGGCTGCCGGTGATAGGCCTGTACGCCGCCACCAACCCTCAGCGTGCCGGCCCGTACTACAGCCGGCAATGGTGCGTCGACAAGTACGACGAGGCGGCGCGCAAATTCTTGAACAAACCCGCCGTTCAAATCCCATGGACCACCAAAATCGAGCGCCCCGGGGTCATGGATCTGGTTGGCGTGCGGGAGGCGACGGCGAAACTCGATGCGCTCATGGCGCAAGATTTTCGCTAAGATGCCGTCATGAGCGAAATCACGGTTCCCATATCGCCCGGCGAATTGCTGGATAAAATCACCATCCTGCGGATCAAATCGACACGCATCAGCGATCCGAAGAAACTCGCCAACGTGCGCATAGAATTGCAGGTGCTCGAGGATACGTGGCGCGGTTCTGCCTACGCGAAGGCCGGCATCGAAGCCGAGGTGATCGCGTTGCTGGAAGTCAACGAACGTCTGTGGGTGATCGAAGACGGCATCCGCGACAAGGAACGGGCGCAGGAATTCGATGCCGATTTCATTCGGTTCGCAAGAGCCGTCTATTTCGAGAACGACGAGCGGGCGGCCATCAAGCGGCGCATCAATACCAAGCTGGGCTCAGAGTTGGTCGAAGAAAAATCCTACGCCGAATACAAGACTTAGCGGAATACAACCCTTAAGTATCGGTCTCCGACTTGATGTCGGCGGGACCGGCCGCGTTTCGATTCAGCGTGTACTCGGCGCCGCAGTAGGCGCATTTGGCCCAACCTGTCGCCTCGACCGGCAGATAAACCTTGGGATGCGAATTCCACAGCATCATGCCGGGCATCGGGCACGAAAGCGGCAGGTCGGCCACGTTGACCGTGTAGTGATGCAGCGCGTTCGGCACTATCAATTGATGCTTGGAATCGTCCTGGACCATTGCCGCCATAATCATCGCTCCTCTTGAACAAATCCGCGCGCCCGCAACAAACCGTCGATCTTAGGGTCGGTGCCCCGAAAGTTCCTATACGCCTGGCCCGGATCAACGCTGTTACCCACCGCCATGATGTCATCGTGCAGGCGTTTGGCAACGGATTTATCGTAAGCGCCGCCGGCCTCGGTAAAGGCCTCGAAAGCATCGTGATCCAGCACTTCGGCCCACAGATAGCTGTAATAGCCGGCCGAATATGCATCGCTCGAAAAGATATGGCCGAACTGCGGGGTACGGTGGCGCATGACCATTTCCGTGGGCATGCCGAGCGATGCCAGCGTGGTGCGCTCGAACTCGCTGGGATCGATCGGCCGCTCGCCCGCGAGGTGCAGATTCATATCGACCAGCGCTGATGCCAAATATTCGACGGTGGCAAAACCCTGATTAAACGTACTGGCCTTCTTGATCTTCGCCACCAACTCCGGCGGAATCGGCTTTCCGGTTTGGTAGTGCACTGCAAATCGCGACAGCACTTCCGGCGTGGAGAGCCAATTTTCATTGAGCTGCGAGGGGAACTCGACGAAATCACGAACCACCTTGGTGCCGGCAAGCGATGGGTACTTGACATCGGAATTCAGGCCGTGCAGCGCATGACCGAACTCATGGAACAGCGTCACGGCATCATCCCAGCTGATCAACAGCGGGCCGCCGCTTTCGTCCTTCACGAAATTCGTATTGTTGGACACGATGGGGAAGATTCTGGCGTCCAAAGTCTCCTGACCGCGGTACTCGCTCATCCACGCGCCGGAATTCTTGCCGGGCCGCGCGTAGGGATCGAAATACCAGAATCCAACGTGAGCGTCGGCGGCATTCTTCACTTCCCAAACGCGCACATCCGGATTGGCAAGCGGCACCCCGGACATCTGAGTGAAGGTAAAGCCATAGAGTTGTCCCGCCGCCCAGAACATGCCCTCGCGCAGCTTCTCCAGCTGCAGGTAGGGCTTGACCTCATTCATGTCCAGATCGTATTTCGCCTTGCGCACCTTCTCGGCGTAGTAACGGTAATCCCAACCGGCAATTTTGATCCCCGCATGCTCGCGGTCCGCAATGGCCTGCATGTCAGCCACTTCCTCACGCTCGCGCGCAACCGCCGCAGGCCAAACCTGCATCATCAGGTTCATGGCGGCCTCCGGCGTCTTGGCCATGCTGTCGGCAACCCGCCAATGCGCATGGGTGGGGAAGCCCAAAAGTTGCGCGCGCTCCGCGCGCAACGCCAGGATCTCGGTGATGATTTTCTTGTTGTCGTGCGCATCGCCGTTGTCGCCGCGGCTGTAAAAGGTGCGCCAAACCTTCTCGCGCAAATCGCGCCGATCCGCATACGTCAAAAATGGATCCATCGAAGAACGGGTATTGAGAATGGCCCATTCGCTCTCGTGGCCGCGGGCCGCGGCGGCGGCGCGCGCGGCCGCCCGCAGCGGTTCCGGCAATCCCGCCAAATCCTCTTCGCTCTTCAAATACAATGCGTAGCGCGCTTCGTCCGCCAGCAGGTTCTGGCTGAAATTCGCGAACAACGTGGCAAGACGCTCGTTGATCTGCGCGACGCGCAGCTTGGCCGGCGCATCGAGCCTGGCGCCGGCGCGCACGAAATTCGTGAAGTAGTGCCAACACAGCCGCTGCTGCACCGGCGTCAGGCTTCCCATGGAAGCGTAGACCGCTTGAATGCGCGCGAACAAGGGTACGTTCTGGTAGATCTTGTCCGAAAACGCGGCAAGCTTCGGCTGCATTTCGCGTTCCACCGCCTGATAATCATCGGTGCTCATGGTCGAAGACCAGACGTTGTAGATGGCGCTTACCCGATTGAAGGTGTGTCCTGTGCGCTCCAGCGCGGCGATGGTGTTGTCGAAGCTTGGCGCAGCGGGATTGCGGGTGATGTGGTCGATTTCAGTCAGATTCTCGGCCATGGCCGCTTCGAGCGCGGGTTTGAAGTCCGCGACTCGGACCTGGTCGAAAGGCGGCAATCCGCCGGCGGGTCCTACCCACGGTGCCAGCAGCGGATTCAATTTCGTCAACAAGGTCAGCATTTTGCGCCGGTCATGTTGCGGACGCAAACGTGACGCGCCAAATCTCGCCCAGGCGCCGGCGAATCTGCTCGTACGGCGCGGCCTCGACAATGCGTTGGTCATCCCCTTCGAGGGACAGGTGATGCAGCACCGTGCGGAAGCTGATGTACGCCCCTTTCAGCCAATCTGCGGTTGCGGGATCGACCACGCCGACGGCCGCCAACCCTTCGAGTTGTCGAATGTTGTCGGGGTAGGTCAGCAGTTCCGGGTGCGCCTGCGCCGCTGCCAATACCCAGTACTGAACCAGAAACTCGATGTCCCCGATGCCCCCGGCATCCTGCTTGATGTCGAATTGCCCGGCGCCTGATCGCGACAACTCGCGGCGCATGCGCAGCCGCATTTCCAACACATCGGCGCGCAGCGTGTCCCGCCGCACGGCGGTCGACAGGGTACGGCGCCGCACCGCCTCGAAGGCTTCACAGAGTTTTGCATTCCCCGCGACCGCTCGGGCGCGCAGCAGCGCTTGGTGCTCCCAGGTCCACGCGTCCGTCTGTTGATAACGCTCGAAGGCATCGATGCCGGTCATCAGAAAGCCGCCCTTGCCGTTCGGCCGCAGGCGCATGTCCACCTCGTATAGGCGGCCCGCCGCCGAATGCATGGTGAGCAGATGCACGATGCGCTGCCCCAGGCGCAAAAAGAACATGCCGTTGTCCATGGGGCGCTCGCTGTCGGTGAGCTGAATACTGCCGGCCGAATCATGCAGGAAGACAAGGTCCAGATCCGACGCGTAGCCCAATTCCAAGCCGCCGAGCTTGCCGTATCCCGCGACCGCCACGGCGACCGGGCGCAGATTTGCGGAATCTTCGCCGCAATACGGGGTGCCGTACATCTGCGTCATTTGTTGCCAGGCGAGATCCATGCAACATTGGATGATCAGTTCCGCAATGTCGGTGAGCCGATCGCTGACCCGCATCAGCGGCAAGCGGCCGGTCAGGTCGGCAAGTGCCACGGCAAACACAGCCACCTTCTGAAATTGCCGCAAAGCCTCCACTTCCCTTTCCGGATCGTCGGGCGACAAGCGCTCGGTACGCGCGGCCAATTCCAAAGTAAATCCCCGGCGCGACGGCAATTCGTCGAACGCCTTGGCATCGATCAGCTCATCGAGCAACAGCGGAAAATCGGCGATCTGCCGCGACAAGAAGCCGCTGATTGCGCATACCTCGATCAGCCTCTCCAGCGCCGCCGGCTGCTCTTTGAGCAGCGCCAGATAGGATGCGCGTGTGCCGATCGCTTCCAGGACGCGAAGCACACGCTGCACGACGATTGCCGGCGCCGCATGTTGCGCCGCCGACTCGAGCAGGCGGGCCAGGATGACGTATAGGCGCCGATGCCCTGCTTCATCGAGACGGCGATACGGCGCCGCTTGCCGGTAGGCTTCCAATATCGCGGCAACCGGCGCAATCTCGCCGCGCGGAAAGCCGCCGGCGGCCAGTTCCTGATCGATTTGCGCATTGTCCGAGTCCAGCCACACCGCACCGATGTCGTCGTGGCGGCGCTGCGTGTCCATCGCGCCGAACAACAATGCATCGAATTGCGCGGCCACCTGGTCGAGTGTCGACTCGAGGCGCGCCGCCGTAGCGGCCCAATCGCTGAATCCCATGCTCAAGGCAACGCGCGCGCGGTCAAGTGAATCCTGCGGCAATGTGTGGGTTTGTTGGTCGCGTATCATCTGCAGCGCGTTTTCTGCCTTGCGCAGCTCGAGATACGCGGCAGTCAGTTCTGCAATGTCCTGCTCCGATACCAGTTTCGAACCGGCCAAGAGCGGCAGCACGTCGAGCAGCGCAGGATTCTGCAGCCGACGGTCGCTGCCGCCGCGCACCAATTGCATGGATTGCACGATGAACTCAATTTCTCGGATCCCGCCTCTGCCCAATTTCAGATGATGATCGAGATCGCGGCGCGACACGTCGCGCACGATGAGCGCTTTCATGTTGCGCAAGGACTCGAACACGCCAAAATCCAAATATCGACGATACACGAATGGGCGCACGAACTCGTCGTAGGCAGCGGCATATGTGCCGGCGCCGACGATGGCGCGCGCCTTGATCCATGCGTAGCGCTCCCAATCGCGGCCGTGTTGCTGTAAGTAGTCCTCCAGAGAGGCAAGGCTCACGACCAAAGGCCCGCTCTCGCCGAAGGGCCGCAGGCGCATGTCGACGCGAAACACAAAGCCGTCGGCGTTGCGCTCATGCAGCAAGCGGATGATTTCGCGGCCAAGTCGATTGAAGTATTCCTCATTGTCGATGATGCGGGGCCCGGCGGTCTCGCCTGCTTCGGTCGAGAGAAACACGAGGTCGATGTCCGAAGAGAAGTTCAGCTCCCGGCCGCCCAGTTTTCCCATGCCCAAGACGATGAACGGGGGCGACGATGCTTCCGTGGAGCTGTGAGGCTTGCCGAAAACCGGCAGCAGATGCAATTGAGCCGCCGACGCGGCCGCGCGGATGGTCGCGTCGGCCAGGTCGGACACGGCCAGCAATGTGTCGTACACGGTCGCGCTCCCAGCTATGTCGCGCCACGCGATGCGCAACATGGCGCGCCTGCGCCACTCGCGCAAAATCAGTAGTGCCTGCTCGACCGTGGACGCAGCGGACGCTTGGGCTTCATAGCCGGCATTCGGCTCGTTCGGCATGTCCGCATCGTGGTGACCGAACCACGCGAGAGATTGTGGATCCTGGATCAACGCGGCGGCGACAAACTCACTCGCCGCCACCACGCGCGGCAACTGCGTGCGATGGCTCTCGGTCAGCGCTTGGTAGGCGCTCATAAAACCTTCCCGCGCGCACGCGCGTTCCCACCAGCGCTCGACGGAATCGCGCAACTCTTCCGGGACCGAACCAATGGATTGAATGGAGATGCTCATCGCTTGCGGCTGTGGCGCGGCTACGGCAGCCGCAGCTATCGAATGGCCACCATGAACAAGCGCGGGAATGGCAGCAAAACGCTGCCGTCCGCGAAAGTCGGATAGGCGTCCGCGATCGCTGCGGTGTAAAGCTTCAGGTAGGCGCCACGCTCTGCGTCGCTCAAGGGTTCTATGAAGGGCCGAAGGCCGCTGCCCTTGAACCACTCCACGATTGCCGCCGCACCGCCGGACAGCGGGTGATAGTAGGTGGTTCGCCAAATATCCACCTTCGTGCACCGCGGCCGCAATAATTCGTAATACCAATCGACGCCGGCAAGCGGCGTGCGCGCAGCCGCCGCATCGGCAAGCTTGGCCGCCCAGGGCCCCTCCCCGGCAATCTTCCGCATGAGGCGGTGTGCGGGCGCATCGAGATTGTCGGGCATTTGCATAGCCAACCCCCCTCTCGGCGCGAGTTTGCCGATGAGTTCAGGCAGCAGCGTTTCGTGATGTGGCACCCATTGCAGCAGTGCGTTCGCCAAGATCACGTCGAACGGCCCAGGGAGCTTGCAGTCTTGCACGTCGTCCACGGCAAACTTGACCTGCGGCAGCCGTCGTTGCGCCGCCGCGATCATGTCGGGCGAGGTATCGATGCCCGCGACTCTAGCTTCCGGATAGCGCCCGGCCAAGACTTCCGTTGAATTACCGGGCCCGCAGCCGAGATCGATCACCGAGCGCGCATCGATTGGCGGCAATGCAGCGATAAGATCGCGCACCGGGCGCGTGCGTTCGTCTTCGAAGGCGACGTATTGTTTGGCGGACCAACTCAATTCAATCCTGCCAGCCACGTGATCACGGTGCTCTCGAGGGCAATACGATGATCCGACCAACCATGGTCCGTGTCCACGTGCATCGCGGTGACTTTGGTGCCGCCCTTGGCTTTGATCGCGGCGACCAGTGCGTCCGTCTGCGCTGCCAGATGATCGTTCGCCGTGAGTGCCAGCACGGGAATCCGCGCCAGTCCCTGCGCAGTTCCTGCCACCAAGAATTCCTGTGCATGCGCCTTGAGTTCATTGACCATGCTTTCGGCGGTGACATTAGAGAGCGTTTCCATGTCCTCGGCCATCGAGGCCACCGCCTGGGCGTGCGGCCTGCTGCCGATCAAGCCCATGTCCGCCATGGAGATCAGAACGGCGCCAATCAACGCATGATCGTGGGCTGCGGTGTGCGCGACCACCCAGCCGCCCATACTGTGGCCCGCGATGGCGATGCGCGTGGGGTCGATGCCCAGTTTCAATGCATTTGCCGGGTCTCGCAGGTACGACAAAACCGCGTCGGCATCCTGCAGATTCTGCGCAAATCGAAATGCGCCCGGGCTGCCCCAGGAACCGCGGTAGTTGAAAGTGACGGCATTCCAACCCGCACGGCGCACGGCCTGCGCCAAGTCGAGGTTCTTTTCGTTTCCCGGCAAACCGTGGCATATGACCAGCGTGGGATGCGGACCGGCACCGGGCGGCGAATACACCAATCCATTGATGAGCACGCCATGACTCGGGATGTGGAGCACGGTCATGGCTGCCGGATGCGCGGAATCCGCGGGCGGATCGGTGAAGATCGCCGGCGGCACCGATTGTGCCAAGACCCCCGACGATGCAAGGCAAACACTCATCAGCACGCAGCATAGCGACACTCGCATCATGGATACCTCACGCAAACATTGGGCGACACAAGGGCCCGTATCATAAACGACCCGCAGAGGAAGTAAGCCATTACTCGGCGGCGTTGATCCGATACTCGTGCTTGCCGACAACCAAGTCGTACCATTTTGCGGGGCGCGCGGACACGTTCCCTTTTGTCAGATCATCGATCAGGTCTCGCGCCGCACCGGGAAAGTCCAAAGTACCGGTGGAACGCAAGACGACATAGCCGACGTATATCCATTTGCCCCTTTGATTTTCATACACACGCCCGCCGTAGGGCGTCAGAAATACGAACTCATCGATCTTGTCATCATTCAAGTCGACGAATACGCCGGCTGAAATGTCGCCGGAAGACATCTGCAGTCGCAAATTGCTGCCGGGCGAACCCGAGTCCGCGATGAGCGTGTCGGTCAGGTTTTGATCAAGAATACGGCCCGCGGGATAGATGCGCAGCTTTGCGAGTACGGCGGCGGCATCAAGCGCGGCAACGGAACCGTACCTGGTCGTTTGTGCAAGCATCGCCGTCGCCGCGTGGCGGATAGCATCCGCATCGGCACCGGCGTAGGTGTCGGCCAATTCCTTGAGCTTCGCTCGCCCGTATTTGCCTGCGTCGAAGCGAAGATAGCGCAACGGCGAGTTCTGCCCAAAGGCCTGAGTGCGCACGCGCGAAGCCGCAGGAGGCTCGATGGCATTGAGCCCTCTTTCTTGAACGAGTTTGAACTGGCTATTGGCAGCGAGGCGATACGGGGACAACAGCGGTGTCAACGCCGCTGAAATGATGACAATCAGCGCGACCGCGACAATCACGTTTACGCGTGCAATCGCGCCCAGCCATGCTCCTTTGCGAAATACGGCAATTGAGTATCCCACCGAGTAGAGCAACGCGGCGCCCGCCACTACAAAGGCCCAGACTCGCTCGACGGTGAGCCCGTAGTGGCGGCTGCGCACGATCAGCGCATAGAGCGCTGTCAATGCGATGATCACCATCAACGGTACGGCGGCTCTCAAGCATCTCGCGACCCACTTCGGATAAGGCTGAACCACCGTACCGTCTCGATAGGCGGCATTCAAAAGCAGCACCATCACCGCCACCAGCCATAACAGCCACGTCGCGTCGATCGCCTTTTGCCCCGTAAACAGCAAGCCCGGAAGGTTTAGCACGAGCGCGACCGTAAAGAGCGCGAGGATGGCGGCCGCAATCGTAGCCAGCCACTTGAGAACATTGAGCAGTTGCTCGAGAACCACGGACGTCAATTGCGTGATGGAGCCGATCAGATGCATCGCGCAGCCGAATGTCAGCGCGGTTACCGGGTAGATAAAAATGGGCTCTTCGAACAGTTCGCGAAAAAAATCAATCTTCAACAGATGAAAAAGCATCTGCCATAAAAACAGCAGCAGCCAAAACAATCCCGTGAAGAGCACCGCTTCGGCGAGCGTGAGTTTGTTGTGCCATGCGTGCGTAAAAAGCGAACCATAGTCACGCGCCCAGTGACCCGTCGTCAAACGAGTCTGTGCAAACGGAAGCACCAATAGCCATAAAATGCCGAACAACAGCGCAAGCGGCAGCGGCGAATCCCAGTCCTGCGGGTGGCCGGACAACCCGCTCGATACATGTGCGCCGAAATGCCATCCGAAATAAAAGAAAGCGAGTGTCAGAGCGATGATGAAGCGCCAGAGGATCGCAGCTTGCGCGTACCGCGCCAAAAGCTGCACGGTCACGGGAACAAAAAGTGCCAGCGCATACAGAGGGACCAGCCATGCTTGGTCCGTCGAGGGCCAGTGATGGAATTTAATCGAATGGTGAAGCCAGTACAGAACCCATCCTTGGATTACCGCCGCGAGCAATATGAGCGGCAACGCCGTCCGGTCTGGCGAGGAACGGCCTGAATCACCCTCCGAATCGCGTCCCGGATCTTCCATGAATTCTCCGTTGTTTCTTGATCGTTCTCGGTAGAGTCGGCCCTAATTATGGCAGTCGCGTGCAGCAATACGGGCTTTTTCGGGCAGCCGGGCTGCCATCTAAGCTACTGTATTTAAAAGGAATAATTTCGCTCCATTCCCGGCTGTTTTGCGTGCGCCTCGGCACGCTGAATCGTATACTGTGTTTATAACCAGTAACTGGAGTTCCTCAGTGAGCAAGAAGCAACCGACGGATCTAAAGCACCTCCGCCTCGATGAACTCGAAAATCAGATCACGGAACTCGCTGGGCATTTGAACGCAGCGAACTATCGTTGGCTGACCCTCATCGCCGAGTTCGACCGGCGTAATGGTTGGTGCGACGGAAAACTTCACTCCTGCGCTCATTGGCTCAACTTCAAGGTCGGACTCAACTTGGGTGCTGCGCGAGAAAAAATTCGCGTGGCGCATGCGTTGGAGGGATTGCCCAAAATCGCGGCGTCCATGGCGCGAGGCGAACTCAGCTATTCCAAGGTTAGAGCATTGACCCGCATTGCATGCGGCACAACCGAGGACAGTTTGCTCATGATTGCCCTGCATGGCACCGCCTATCACGTCGAAAGATTGGTCCGGCACTACCGCCAAGTAGAACACGCGGAGGAACTGGCGCGTGAAACGCGCCAAGAAGAAAGATGCCGGCTCAGCTGCTGGTACGACACCGATGGCAGCTTGATCGTTCAAGGCCGCATTCCGGCATTGAAAGGCGCCGTGTTCGAGAAAGCGTTGGAAGCCGCCATGGAAGCGGTGCCCGCCACCGAGCCCATCTCGCCGAGCGCGTACCCTT
>Ga0210406_10004876_pt1 | contig 14197 bp, 12 predicted proteins | sample IncBWC30MmetaG_FD_155454 | JGI IMG/M metagenome (GOLD analysis project Ga0210406, IMG submission 155454) | Forest soil microbial communities from Barre Woods Harvard Forest LTER site, Petersham, Massachusetts, United States - Inc-BW-C-30-M | ecosystem: Environmental > Terrestrial > Soil >... | reverse complement strand
CGTGCGCGCCCAAACGGCGGCTGGCGAGGTCGAACGAAGCGCGGGTGCGGGTGCTCGGTTCGAAGAACAAATTGGCGAGGGTAACCCCGGCGAGCTCGCGGCCTTCATAGGCGGGCTGTCCCGGAAGGCGGCGGTAGCTTTCCGCACGATCGAGAATCGCCGTCAACGCATCGCGGGTCAGACCATCGAGCGTGATGAGGTGGCGCAGGCCCCCGGCGCTGTCTTGTTGTGAACGCATTTGCGCCTCATGTCTACGGTGAACAAACGCTCCAAGATGACGCAGACGACCGGTGTCGTGCTGCTCTTGGAACCGGCCGCATTATACGGCAGACCGGCCGCGGCGGCGGATCGCCGGTGGTGCGGTCGCGCGCGGATGCGGAAGAGCGCTGTTGTCGCCCTCAATGATCGAGGGCTTTGTCCAGAAACATCTGTTTATCGACGGCCACCCAGACGTAACGATAGAGCTCCTGGTTGGTTTTTGGATAGTAGACATTGTCGAACCGGAGCTTGACCTTGGTCTGGTGCGCGGATTGATGGACCATCGTGAGCGTGAGGCCGCTGCCGCCCATGCGCGTCATCATGTTGCGGCCCAGGGTGGGATCTATGTCGTACGCCCCCTGCCTATGCAGAACCGACTCTGGGTAGCCCTTGATCTTGACGTACTCGGCCAGCGACTCCCTTTGCAGCTCCTCATTGCGCTCCGGCCCGAGGTCGGGAATCGATCCGGTGATATAGCCGGAGCCGCGGTCCATGTTGTTCACGCGCGAACCCAAGGTGGCGAGCGCGACGATCATGCCGTCGAAGACCTCGTCGAAGGACTTGTCGAACACGCGGTCGCCCACAGCCATGGTCAGCTTCTGGCGTTCATCGTGCCAGGCCGGCAGATCGGGATTGCTCATCAGGTCCTGCATCAGCTGTTGTTTGGCCTGCAGGGTGTTCATATCGGGCATCCGTCCCACCGGGGACGCGCCGGCCATGCTCGGCCTGGAGGTGTTGAAGGCCGAGTAAGCGCCGCAGGCGTTCAGAGATAGCGCCGCCAGGCTGAGCAGCAGCACCGGGCATGCCTCAAGCACCGATTCGCGAAGTGTCATAGCCAGTTCCTCCCCGGCGAAATCCGCTCAGCCGCCGCTCAAAAGGTCGTCGCACGCGCGGAGTAGTCCTTCACCGTCTTGTCCGCGTTGAATTTGACAATAACGGTGAGAGTGCGCGTCGACGTGGTCGTGCTGCTTTGTCCGCTCCTTTTCTCGGCCGACCCGGACGCGCCGGCGCTGGCGCCGAAATGGGGATAGCCGAACGACACCCCCATGTTCACCGCACCGAGATAGTCCTTGCTTTGCGTCGCAATGTCCGTCTGATTGACGGAACGCTCGTAGACCCAGACCTCGGCGCCGTCCGAATCGACGCTGGAGATATTGGGACCCCCGAATTGCTCGAGGAGCTCGGTCTGGGTTGTCTTGTTCTTTTCCACCCGTGCGGTGACCGTGCCATAGGAAAGGGCGCTCGCGCGCGTCACCGGGGCCGTAGCCGCAGCCCCGGTTGAGGCCGCCGGAGCCGGAGTCTTGTCCATGTCGGGCATGGAAGGCGTGGCACATCCCGCCAGGCTCGCTCCGGTGAGGATCAGGAGAGGGAGATGAGCGTTCATAAAAAGCCTCGTGCAATGGAAGGTCGGCCAGTTCGCCCGGCACGCAAGTGCGGGCCTACATTGATAGACGCGAAAGAACGCCCGAATTTGGCTCAAGGATTTTGGTCCCGCCCACAAGGCGCCAAGCGCTCGTTCCCATTTGAAAAGGAGCGGAAAAACGCGGCGATTTGGCTCATAATTTTTCGACAGCGGCGGCGCTCCGATCGCGCAACCGACGCACCCGGGGGATGCTCATGGAGCGGGGGCAGGATCAGGGTCCGGATACTCCAGTGACACGTCTACTCGCGGAGTGGCGGAGCGGCAGCGAGGCCGCGCTCGGCGAATTGACGGTTCTGCTTTATCAGGAGCTGCGCGCGCTGGCCCAGAGGCATCTACGCCGCGAGCGTCCCAACCACACCATCCAGCGTACCGCGCTGGTGCACGAGGCTTTCCTGCGCTTGGTGAACCAGAAGGCCGTGGACTGGCAGAGCCGGGCGCATTTCTTCGCGCTTGCCTCGAGCCTCATGCGGCGGATTCTCGTGGATCACGCTCGTGCGCGGCTCGCCGCAAAGCGCGGCGGCGGCGCTGCGCCGCTCAGCCTGGATGAGATCACGGACCGAAGTGAGTTCGACGACTCCCCGGGCTCGCCGGCCGATTCGGTTCCTGAGCCGCGGCACACGGATGACGAAACCAGCGACGATGTCGCCGCCATTGACGAGGCGCTGACGAGACTCGCCGCGCTGGATTCGCGCCATGCACAGATCGTGGAAATGCGCTATTTCGGCGGACTGACCATCGAGGAGACGGCGCAGGCATTGAGCATTTCGGACGCCACGGTCAAGCGGGAGTGGACGCTCGCTCGGGCGTGGCTGCGCCGTGAGCTGTCGCGGAGCGCCTGAGCGTGGATCAAGGGCGCTGGCAAGCAATCAAGGGGATCTTCGGGGCGGTCGTGGAGCTCGAGACCTCCGCGCGCACGTCATACCTCGAGCGGGCATGTGCGGAGGACGCGGAGCTGCGCGCGGAGGTGGAGTCACTGTTGAAAGCACACGCCGTCAGCGACGGCTTCATCGAGCAGCCGGCCGGCCTGGGCGCGCTCGACGTCGAGGCCGACGCAACGGGGCCGCTCTGGATCGGCCGCCGCGTGGGCTTCTACCGCATCGTCGAGGAAATCGGCCGCGGCGGCATGAGCGAGGTCTACAAAGCCGTTCGCGACGATGACGAGTACCACAAGGAAGTTGCCGTCAAGGTGCTGCGCCGGGGCTACAACAGCCGGTCCCTACTGCGTCACTTCAAGGTCGAAAAGCAAATCCTCGCGACCCTCGATCATCCGAATATCGCCAGGCTCCTGGACGGGGGCAGCACGGAGGAGGGCCTGCCGTACCTCGTGATGGATTACATCAGAGGCCAACCCATCGACGAGTACTGCGCCCAACGCCGCCTTGGCCTCGCCGCGCGGCTCGAACTCTTCCGCGCGCTCTGCGGGGCCGTGCAGCACGTCCATCAGCACCTGATGGTGCACGGCGATCTGAAGTGCAGCAACGTTCTGGTCGCGAACGATGGAACGGTCAAGCTGCTCGACTTTGGCATTGCGAGGCTGCTGAATCCGACCCCCGCGCCGGCCGATCCGAAAGCGACCGCACTGTTGGCGCTCACGCCGGAGTACGCAAGTCCGGAGCAGATTCGCGGCGGCCCCATCACCACGGCCAGCGATGTCTACTCGCTCGGGGTCATGCTGTTTCGCCTGATCACCGGCGCGCTGCCCTACCGGCTGCCCAACGGGTTCTCGTACGATCTCGCCGCCCGGATCTGCCAGACGGAGCCGCCGCCGCCGAGCGGCACGGCAAGACGGAGTGAGACCGCGGAGATCGCCGGTTTCTGGCGGGAATTGACCGGCGACCTGGACAACATCGCGTTGATGGCGCTGCAGAAGGACCCTGGCCAGCGCTACCCGTCGGTGGAACAATTGAACGAGGATGTGCGGCGCCACCTGCACGGTTTCCCTGTGGCGGCCCGGTCGGCGAGCATCCTCTACATGCTCGCGAAGTTCGTGAGCAGGCACAGAGTCGGCCTCGCCGCCGCCGTGCTGCTCATGCTGACTCTCATCGGCGGAATCGTCGCGACCAGCTGGGAGGCGCACATTGCGGGCATCGAGCGAGCCCGGGCGGAGCGCCATTTCGAGGACGTGCGCAAGCTCGCCAACACTTTCATGTTCGATGTGAACGGAGCCATCGAAAATCTCCCCGGTTCAACCGCGGCTCGACAGATGCTGGTGGTGAATTCGCTCAAGTATCTCGACGGATTGTCGGCGGAATCGGTAAGCAACGCCTCTTTGCAGCGCGAGCTCGCGACCGCCTACGAGAAGGTGGCGGACATTCAGGGCGGTTTTCGCAGCGCGAATCTCGGCGATGCTCCGGGCGCGATCGCGAGCTATCGCAAGGCTCTCGGCATCCGTGCGAAACTCATCGCGGCAAGCCCTTCTGCCCAGGAGGTGCGCCGGGAGTTGCTGCGCACCTACGGAAAGCTGGCGGAGCTGCTGAGCGACAACGGCGACCAGCAGGAGGCAATCAAGACCTCGCGCCTGGTGCTCGAACAAGCGCAAAAACTGAGCGCGGCACCGGAGTCGACAGCGGCTGATCGGCGCAATCTCGGCAATGCATACTTGAGCCTCGGTTGGCTGCTCGCCAAATCCGGCGAGGTTGATCATGGGCTCACGCTCGCGTATCAGGGTATCGGCATTTACCAAGCGCTGCTCGAGTCGGATCTTCACGACACCAGAAGCCGGCGCAATCTGGCGGTCACATATGGCCGTTTGGGGGAAGTTCTCGTCAATTCCAGCCGCTACGCCGAGGCTTTGACGGCATACACGAGGGATTTGGATATCGTCCGCGAGATGGCGGACGCAGACCCTCGCAACGGCGATCTGCAAAACATCAAGGGATACGCGCGGCTCGGCATCGGCGATGCGCTGGCGGGCTTAAGCGAGATGCGCGCCGCGCTCGAGGAGCATTCTCAGGGTGTGAGCATATTGCGCGCACTCTACGACGCGGACGCCAAGGACGATCAGGCGCGTTTTGACCTCGCGTATGCCCTCGGTCAGGCGAGCGAGCCGCTCACCTCTCTTGGGGAGCTGCAGGCGGCGGAGCGCGATCTGCAGGAATCAGTTGAAATTCTGACGCGGCCTGCGGGCGGCGGCGGTCCTGGACTGAACCGTGCGAAGGCAGTCCTCGGAGTCGACTACTTCCGCCTCGGTCAGGTCAGCGTTTCGCATGCGGCGGATCCGCGGTTGGGGAATGGGCGGGCCCGCTACTGCCAGGCAGCGCGGCAGTGGTTCGACCGGAGCGCGCCTATTCTGTCCGCCGCCGACCGCGCCGAGTCGTGGAGGGCGTACATCGGGGATCGGGCCGGACGAATCGCGAAGGAGCTCGGCGCCTGTGCGGCGGGGCGGCTATAGCGCAGTGCCTGGCGGCGGATCCTCGGTGAACCAGCGTTCCAAGATGACGCAGGCCGCCGCTGCGTCGACATCGGCTTTTGCAACGCGGCGCCGGCGCAGGCCGGACTGGCGTGCCGACTTCAACCGCGCTTCGGCTTCCCTCGACGAATACCGCTCGTCGACCAGAACGACCTGCAGCCGATACCGCCGCGCGAATTCGGTTGCGAAGCCGCGTGCATCGCGAGTCTGGGTGCTGTCGGAACCATCCACGTTATACGGCAGGCCGACCACGATCAGTGCCGGCTGCCAGTCGCGCAGCAGCGCATCGATCGCTTCCCACCGGGGTCCGGCCATGCCGACCGGTACGGCGTCGAGCGGGGCAGCCGTGCGGCTCACGGTGTCGCCGCATGCGACGCCGATGCGCCTAGACCCAAAATCAAAGGCTAGGACAACGCGCGGTCCGCCGCTTGCCGGCCCGTTGGGTCGGGAAGCAGCTGGTTTCGGCGCGGCCGGCTCAGGCCTAGGCATTGCCGCTGATGGGGCTGATGCGCGACAACTCCACGCCCAGGAGGCGTCCCGCGGCCAGCCAGCGGGATTCGAACGGCAACTCGAAAATCAAGCCGGGGTCGACCGGAGCGCTCAGCCAGGCGTTCGCCCGGATCTCGTCTTCCAGCTGTCCGCCGTCCCAGCCGGCATACCCTAACGCGACAATGGCTTCTTCGGGCCCCTTGCCGAGGGCCATGGCTGCCAATATGTCCCGCGAGGTCGTGACGTGGATGATGTCGGACACCTTGAGCGTCGAGTCCCATTCGCCGCCGGCGCGGTGCACGACGAAACCGCGATCGGTCTGCATCGGACCGCCGCGCAATACCTGTCGTTCCCGCAAGGGTCCCGTGGCGAGTTCGATTTCCAGCTGTTCGAAAATTTCGCCCATGCGCATGGGCAACGGCTTATTGAGGATCAGTCCGAGCGCGCCGCGCGAACTATGATCGCAGACCAGCGCAACGGTCTGCGCAAAGTTAGGATCGCCCATGGCCGGCATGGCGATCAGCAACTGATTGGTCAGGTAGCCCGATTCGCTAATGGTTCGGCTCCGCATAAAAGACGCCGCTGCCCTGCGAAGCGCCGCCCAGGAACTGCCATTCGTACGCGATGCGGATTTCATCGTGCTTGACGGTCAACTCCCCCGGAAACGGATCAAAGGGCGCCGCGAGCTTCAGAATTCTCATCGCGGCCTCGTCGATTTCCGCATGCCCGCTGCTGCGCCGAATGACGGTTTGCAGGAGTTTGCCGTCAGAACCAATGGTCACTTCGATGACCGGGGTGCCGGACAGCTTCTGGCGCCGAACGACGTCGGGGAAATTCATCGTACCCACGCGCTCGATCTTACGGCGCCAGCTGTCCAGGTAAACGGCTACGTCGGATTCCCGCGTGTCCGCGGCGATCCAGAGCTGCTGCATGGCTTCCCCGCGCATATGCAGCTCGACTCCGTCGCTGTTGGGAGTCATGGCGAGGTCAGGCCGCTTCTCGAGCAACAAAGGCAGCTGGGATGGCACCGAAGCGGCCGTGGGCGATGCGAAATACAAAATCTTTTGCGCCGGCATGTGCGTTGCCACGAGTTCCTCATCCCCCGCCTCGGCGCCGGCCTGAATCGCCGCCAGCCCATCGCCGCTGGGGATACCCGGGCGCTCGACCGGCATCAGGGATGACTTGGGGATCAAGGTGCGCTCGTGCTTTAAGGTATTGCCGGATCCCTTCTGAGTGCGCTCGGACAGGTACTGCGCGTTCGGGTTCTTCGCCACGCTCGGCGCTTGGTCGTTGACCAGGACGACCTCCAAGGCCGGCGTCCCATCGCCGTCCGCCTTGCTGCCCGGTGAACTGAATGTAACGCCCAGGATCACGATTCCATGGAACAACGCCGCCAAAAAGCACGTCGTCAGCATGCGGTCGTTCGCGGGCGGCAGCCCGGCCCGAAACACCTCGCCGGCTTGATACATGTCGGAAGTCACGCAGCGCTCAAATTCCCGTGGATGGCATCCACCAGCATCGCTCCAATGTCGACACCGTGCTTTTTGTTTAGTTCGCGGATGCCGGTCGGGCTGGTGACATTGATCTCCGTGACGTAGTCGCCGATGACATCCAGTCCGACGAACATCATGCCGGCCGCTTTCAGTTTGGGACCGATTTGCGCGCACAGCCAGCGGTCTCGCTCGTTGAGCGGGCGGCTCTCGGCCCGTGCGCCGGCGGCCAGATTGCCGCGGTTGTCGTCAGGCGTGGGTATCCGCACCAGGGCGAACGGCACCGGCTCGCCGTCCACCAGAATGATCCGGCAATCGCCCGCCGTCACGATCTCCGGCAGGTAGCGCTGCACGATGGCATACCGGGTGCCGTATTCGGTCAACGTTTCGAACACCACATTGCGATTCTTGTCGTCCTGGTCCAGAACGAATATCGACCGCCCTCCCATGCCGTACAAGGGCTTGCACACCGCTTTGCCGTGCTCCCGCAGGAATTCGCTCATGTCGTGCATGTCGCGGGTGATGAGGGTGGGCGCGCAGCACTCGGGAAACCACGCCGTGTAGACCTTCTCGTTCATGTCCCGCAGACCCTGCGGCCGGTTGCACACCAGCGCGCCCTGGATCCCGGCGCGATCCAGAATGTACGTGGTGTAGATGTACTCCATATCGAACGGCGGATCCTTGCGCATCAAAATCACGTCGAATTCACCCAGCCTGGCGTCTTGAGTCTTGCCTCGAACAAACCATGTTCCGGGGTCGTCGAACACCTGCAGCGGCGCCAGGCGTCCCCAGGCGATGCCGTCGCGCAGCCAAAGGTGCTTCTGTTCCGCATAAAAGAGCTGCCAGCCGCGCGCTTGAGCCGCCAGGAGTATGGCCAACGTGCTGTCCTTGGCGGGCTTGATCGCTTCAATTGGGTCCATGACCACGACGAGTCGGACTCGGGAAGACGTGTTCATTCCTTCTTAAGAACCCCCAAAAAATGAAAAACGAAATTTCGCGGCAATGCAGTCTAGCGCACGCGGACGCCGCGGGTACCGGATGAGCCTCTTGAGAAAACTGTGAACTACGCCACCGTTGTTTGCCCCAGCTTACCGCGAAATGTCGACCCCATACCGTGGCTTGCAGGGCCCGGATATGTTAAAAAGCCACAAGATTCCAGTACCTACGGACGCGTAGCCTTAAGTCCCTCAAGGTCAGATTCGTGGAGAGCATGATCACCAACGGCAAGCCGAAACTCACGGGACTCAAAGTTCTCGTGATCGACGACAGCAAGACCATCCGGCGCACCGCCGAAACCCTTCTGACCAAGGAGGGCTGCGAAGTGTTCACGGCCGTCGACGGTTTCGACGCGCTTTCCAAGATCGCAGACCATCAGCCGGATATCGTGTTCGTGGACATCATGATGCCGCGCCTCGATGGCTACCAGACCTGTTCGCTGATCAAGCACAACAAGGTGTTCAGGCAAATCCCGGTCATCATGTTGTCGAGCAAGGACGGATTGTTCGATCGAGCTCGCGGCCGCATCGTCGGCTCGGAGCACTATTTGACCAAGCCGTTCACAAAAGACGAGCTGCTGGGCGCGATCGAAGCTCACGTCGGCAAATGACGGAGAACACCAGAATGGCATTGATTCTCATCGTTGACGACTCCCCCACCGAGGTATTCGTCATGCAGAAGGCTCTGGAGAAGCATGGCTTCAAGACCGCCGCCGCGGAGAACGGTGAAGAGGGAGTTCGCAAGGCGAAGGCCATGAAGCCTGATCTCATCTTCATGGATATCGTCATGCCGGGCGTGAACGGGTATCAAGCCACTCGGATGCTCATCAACGACCCGGAAACCAGTTTGATTCCCATCATCATGGTCACCACCAAGGGCCAGGAAACGGATCGGGTATGGGGCCTGCGTCAAGGTGCGGTGGATTATCTGGTCAAGCCCGTGTCGGCGCAGGCCCTGGTTGAGAAGGCACAGGCCGCGCTGGCCGTATGACGAACACGATGAGCGGGAGCGACTTGAGCTTGCGCAGCTTGCGCGACCGTCCTTTCGAACTGCTCAAGGAACTGGAAAAACGCAGCCGCGCCGTGACGGCGAGCAGCGTTCCGGAAGCAAGCACCGGCCGTGAATGGGTGGGTGTGGCCTTTCGCATGGGCGGCGAGACCTTCCTGGTGGCCCGCGAGGAAACCCGCGAGGTGTTGGGCTACCCTGCGGTGGTCACGCGCATCCCCGGCGCGAAAAGCTGGGTCAAGGGGTTGGCGAACGTTCGCGGACAATTGCTGCCGATGCTGGATCTGCGGCAATTTCTGGGCAGCGGAGCGACCGCCTCCGGCCGCAATACCCGTGTCGTCGTGGTCAATCATCGGGAAATTCCGGCGGGACTCATGGTGGACGAGGTACTGGGTTTTCGGCGTTTCGCGGAAAGCGAGTTCAACGCCGAAGCGCCGCCGACCGTGATCCGTTGCGATAGTTATCTTGCCGGTGCCTTTCGCCGCGGCGGTGAGGTCTGGCCGGTCTTGAGTTTGAAGAGTTTGGTCGAGAGCCAGAGCTTTTTACAGGCCGCAAGCTGAACAAGTTAAATGATCACGCGAAACGATACAGGTTCTAGGGTGAAGTTCTTGCCTGCGCTGACGGCGCTCATCGTGCTGTGCTTGGCCGGCGCGGCCGCGCTGACATGGCTCGCGCGCGATTCCGCCCCGGTCACGGCACCCGCCGAGCAGCTGTCCCTCGTGGTGCAGCGCATTCCGTTCGAGGCGCAAAATGCGCTGCGGGGCGAGGCGAGCTCTTTCGATGCGCTCGCCAAGAGCGCGGCGCGCCTGAAGGCCTTGCGCGGATCCGTTCCGGACAGGGGTGCGGGGACCGGTGACGCGGCCGCGTGGAGCAAGCTGTCCGATGCCGTGAAAACGGCCGGCGACGCGCGAGCCGCCGTGGAAACCATTCAGGCTTCGAATCAAGAGGCTCGTGAACTGGCGCCGAAGCTGCTGTCGGAGCTGGGCGATCTTGCCAGTGCGGTCGGGGTGCAAAAGCTCGAGGGGATGAGCCGGTACCTGGAGCGCTTCGAACTCATGGTGCAGCGCATACAACAAGATTTGAACGGTCTCGCGGTTGGCGTGAGCGATGCCGCTCCGACCGCGCAACGCCTCGCCGACAGTCTGGAGTTCCTGAACCAGGTCATGCGCGGTCTGTCCGGCGAGGAATCCGGCCTCGCTCTGACCCGCGTCAGCGGCGCCGAAGCCGAGCAGCGGTTGAAAGCCGTGGTTGCCCGGAATCAGCAATATGGGAGCAGTGTGCGCAAGGCGATCGGTGCCGCCGAAGCGCTCTCCAAGGCACAAGCAGCGGCTCGCACCCTGCCTGCCGTGGCCAGTGGCCTCGCGGCCGGATTAGGCGATGGCTCCTCGGCCCGTGCCGATTCCGGCGGCGGGTACAAGCTCTGGGTCTTGTCGTTGTTGGGGCTTGCGGCTGCATTGCTGGGGGCGCTCGCCTGGACCTATCTGAAAACGGTCAACGTACGGCGCACCAGCGAGCTCAGAGTGCGCGAGAACGAACGCAATCAAGAAGCCATCATGCGATTGCTCGATGAATTGTCGAGCCTCGCGGACGGCGACCTGACGGTGCAGGCGACCGTGACAGAAGATATTACCGGGGCGATCGCCGATTCGATCAACTATGCCATCGAGGCTTTGCGCGAACTCGTCACGACGATCAACGACAGCGCCATTCAATTGGACGGGGCCGCCAAGCAGACTCAGGCCGCCGCCGCGCATATGGCCAAGGCCAGCAGCGCGCAGTCTCGGCAGATCTCCTCGGCCAGCGAGTCCATGGCAGACATGGCGGCCTCCATCGAGGAGGTGTCGGGCAATTCGGAGCGCTGCTCGGATGTCGCGAGACACTCGGTAGACATCGCCCACAAGGGCGGCGATGCCGTGCGCCGGACGATCGACGGGATGAATACGATTCGCGAGACCATCCAGGAGACCAGCAAGCGCATCAAGCGCTTGGGCGAGAGTTCCCAGGAGATCGGCAACATCGTGGAACTGATCAACGACATCGCGGAACAGACCAACATTCTGGCGCTCAATGCCTCGATTCAGGCCTCGATGGCCGGCGAAGCGGGCCGCGGCTTCGCGGTGGTGGCGGATGAAGTGCAGCGATTGGCGGAGCGCGCCGCGAACGCCACCAAGCAGATCGAGGTGCTGGTGCGCACCATCCAGACCGATACCAACGAGGCGGTCGTCTCCATGGAGCGCAGCACCACCGATGTGGTCGGCGGCGCATTGCTGGCGGAGAACGCCGGCGCGGCGCTCGAGGAGATCGAGCAGGTGTCCAATCAGATCGCGAGCCTGGTGCAGAACATCTCGGCAAGCGCGCGACAGCAAGCCGCCGCGTCCGGAAACATTTCGAAAAATATGCAGGTGGTGCGCGAAATATCGACGCAGACCGCCGAAGGCTCGACGGCGACATCCACGTCGATCGCCAAGCTGGCGGCGTTGTCGGCGCAACTGCGCAAGTCCGTGGCTGGATTCCGTTTACCGGACTACGGCGGCGGCACAACCACCGTCGGCAGCACGTCTTCACGGTTGCCGGCCTTGAACCAGCCTGCGAACAACGGCGCTGCCGCCGGCGCCGCGAACGGCGCCAGCAGCACCGCCGGCACCAGCACCAGCAGCACGAGCAATACCGGCAATTCCCGGAAAATGCGCAAGGCCAGCGGCTTCGGCGCTTGAAGCCCACGACGATTCCGGCATGACCGATATCAGTTCCCAAACCCTGCACATTGTCGCCAAAGAACTCGCGGCGACTTTGAACGACGCGCGCGCCTCGCTGGAAGCTTACGCAGAGCGCTCGGACCAGCGAGCCCTGCTCGAGAAGTGCGCCGACCAACTGCATTCCGCCCATGGGGTACTGCGGTTGGTCGAGGTCTACGGCGCGGCGCTGCTCGCCGAGGAAATGGAGCATGTCACCCGCTACTTGCTGAGTTCGGACAACGACCAGAAGCGTCAGGTCGACGGTCTCGACGCATTGATGCGGGCCATGGTGCAGTTGCCCACCTACCTCGAGAGGGTGTTGTCGGGCAGTCGGGATTTGGCCTTGGTGCTGCTGCCCCTGCTCAACGATCTGCGCTCCGTGCGCGGCAGTCCCTTGTTGTCCGAGGGAACGCTGCTATTGCTCAATCTGAAATCCGATCAGCCGGCGCAGCCGCAATCGCCGCGCAGCGACGAGCAGTCGGTTTCAGTGGCGCAGTGGGCCAGGCGCCTGCGGCCGCGCTTTCAAATCGGCCTCCTGGGATACATCCGAGGCGAGCGCACCGTGCAGAATCTGGAGATTCTGGCGAAGGTGGCCGAAAAACTCGAACAGGTCGCCACGACCCAACCCGTATTTCAATTGTGGTGGGTCGTGGGCGCAATCCTCGAAGCGGTTCGCGCCAACGGCCTGGAAGGCAGTGCGACGCTGAAGCGGCTGCTGGGTCAGGCGGATCGGCAAATCAAGACGCTGTACGAACTCGGCGAGGGCCGCTACTGCGAGGATCCGCCGGTCGATCTCTTGAACAACCTGCTGTACTACGTTGCCCGGGCGTCCACGTCCGGCGGCCGCATCGCCGCGGTGCGAGCTTCGTTCAAGCTCTCGGAACTGTTGCCGGTCGACGACTCGATCGAACACGAGCGTGAAAGCCTGTCGGCGCCCAGCGTCAAATTGATGCGCACGGTCGCTGCCGCCATCAAGGAAGATCTTTCCAAGGTCAAGGATGTTCTCGATATATTCGTGCGCCGCGGAGGCGGCCACAGCGATGAACTCGTGCCTCAGCTCGAGCTGCTGAAGAAGATCAGCGACACCCTCGGGGTGCTCGGGCTCGGGGAGTTGCGGCAGCGCGTCCAGGAAGAGATTTCCGAGCTATCCGACATCGTCACCGACGGCAGGACTCCGCCCGACGAATCGCTGATCAAGGTGGCCGGGGTCTTGTTGTCGGTCGAAGACAGCCTCGACGATCAGCTGGTACGCCTGATACTGCCCGCGGCATCCGACGGCACGGCCGCGGATTTGCCGGCCGATCATGATCTCGAATTCAAACTGGTGAGCGAGGCGGTGCTGCGCGAGTGCATCGTCAACCTGGCGCGCATCAAGGAGGCCGTTTCCCTTGCCGTGCAGAAGGCCGGCGACTCCCCGCCGCAGGGCCTCGACAACGTGCCGCAGCTGCTGCGAGGTATCACCGCCGGTCTGTTGATGCTGGGCAAGGGCCGGGCGGTGGAATTGATGGACGCGATCGGCACGCATGTGCGCAAGCTGATCGAACCCGGGGCGCCTGCGCCGGACGCGGCGCGATTGGAGCGGGTGGCCGATGCCATCGTCAGCATCGAGTACTACATGGAAACGCTCCAAAGCGGGCGTAACGATCCCTGGTACATGCTGGACAACGCCGAGATGTGCATCAAGACGCTGGCGGACGAAGCGCCGCTGCGCGTCCCGAATATCGGCATCTCGACCGGCGACGCGGCCAAGACGGTCAAGCTCGATCCCGCCGAGACGATCGCCCTGGAACGCACCAAACGCGCTCACGCGGCAACCCATCCCTTGATCGCGGTGCCCGAGCCCGAGCCCGTCGATCCGCAATTCGTCGAGCTGTTCATCGAAGAAGCCAAGGAAGAGATCGCGTCGATTCAACGCAGCTTCCCGCAATGGGACCAAAATCCAATGGATTTGGAGTCGCTGTCCCTGATGCGCCGCAGTTTTCATACGTTGAAGGGCAGCGGCCGTATGGTCGGCGCCCGGTCGATCGCCGAGTTCGGCTGGTCGATCGAGAATCTGCTGAATCGGATCATCGACAAGACTCTGTCCCGCACGCCCGGCATGATGGCGCTGTTGCGGAACGCGGTCGCCGCCCTTCCGCCATTGGTGGAGCAGTTGGAAACGGGGCGGCACAATTCGGTACCGATCGAGGCGCTGATGAGCCGCGCCTTTGCCTATGCCGACGGCCGCGAAGCGGATCAAGGCACCGTCACCTTGACGGAGGATCGCGCGGCCGCCACGGCGACTTCGGCGTCGGTCTCGATCGCCGCCGCTCCGGCGCCCACCGCCGCCGCCGCGCCGCCTATACCCGCCGCTGCGGCCGCGATCAGCGCCGCCTCTGCGCCGGCGACCGCT
>Ga0210406_10004875_pt1 | contig 14198 bp, 10 predicted proteins | sample IncBWC30MmetaG_FD_155454 | JGI IMG/M metagenome (GOLD analysis project Ga0210406, IMG submission 155454) | Forest soil microbial communities from Barre Woods Harvard Forest LTER site, Petersham, Massachusetts, United States - Inc-BW-C-30-M | ecosystem: Environmental > Terrestrial > Soil >... | reverse complement strand
AGGGGATGCTCGACGGGCACGCGATCGCCATCAGCCCGGCCGACCCGGACGCGGTGATCCTGGCGGTGCGCATGGGCCTGTTCCGCACCGCCGACCGCGGCAGGAGCTGGCAGGACATGGAGATGACGCGGTTCTCGCCGGTCACCTACGGGCGCGATGTGAGGGTGTCGCCGCAGGACCCCAAGACCATCTACGCGGCGCTCAGCGTCGCCGCCGCGAGCCACGACGGCGGGCTCTATCGCAGCCAGGACGCGGGGCAGACGTGGCGCCGGTTTGACAAGGTGCAGGTCCACGGAACGATCATGTCGGTGGCGCTGCATCCGACCGACCCGAACCAAGTTTATATCGGCGCGCGCTATCAGGGCGAGGTGTTCGGCACCCGGGATGGCGGAAAGAGCTGGACGGCGCTGCCGCTGCCGGGCCCGGTCAAGGACATCTACGCGGTCGCGTGCGGCTGAGCCGAATTGAGCCCAGGCTCTCTTCGACGCAGTCCGCGTAGAGTCCGGTTCCGGCTTCCCTCTGTTGATCGTTGCCGGCGGGGATTGAACTCGACGAAGTCCGCCTTGGCCCGCAGGGGCGTGCGGCGGCTCTCGACATTTCTCAGGTCGGCAAGAGCCAGTCAGCTAACACCTCGGATCATGGAGGGGCTGTCACGGCTAGACCAAGGCAACACGAGCTATCTCTGCCGGCGGCCCAAGGGCGACCTCGGGTTCAAGCGAGGCGCATCGCAATTCCGTCAGCAACGCTGTCCTTCTTGCGGGCTCAGCGCGTGGACTTCGCCAGGTTCGTTCGGTCAGTTCAATGTCGTCCGATACTCAAACGGCAAGAACGCGCGGCTCGGTCGCAATTCTTGACTGTGTCTAACCGGACATTGATGTAGTGTTGCGCTTATCCAGGCAAACAAAGAAGCGGGCGGACCCGCCGGGCGATCAACGGAGGGAGGAGTGGTATGACTATGTCAGCAACCCATCACCCGACGACACGGCGGGGATTTCTCAAAGTTGCGGCCGCTGGCACCGCGGCAGCGCTGAGCCGGGCCGTCCCGGCGGCCGCTGCAGAGAAGACCATCACGATCCTCCACGAAAGCTCGTTCATCAAGCCGTTCGACGAATATGTGGTGAACACGCTTGCCCCGGCTTACGAGAAAGAGACTGGCATCAAGATCAACTACGAGGTGACCAGTGTCGGCAGCTTGCCGACGCGGATCAGCACGATTGCCGAGACCGGGTCGGGCGCGGACATCACGATGAACGGCCTTCTCCAGGTGATTCAGTTCGCCGATAGATATCTCGATGTTGGCGACATGGCCGAGGAGATCGGCAAGGCGCAAGGGGGTTGGTACGACGCCGGCCGGGAGGCTGTGCTGGTGGATGGCAAATGGAAGGCGCTTCCATTCAGCAACATCGGACAACTGATGAACTGGCGCACCGATTGGTTTGCCGAAGTCGGAGTTAAGAACTTCCCAGAGACCTGGGAAGAGCTACATGCCGTCGGCAAGAAACTGAAGGCCAAGGACCATCCGTTCGGTTTCGAGCTCGGCCATGGCTTCGGCGACAACCACGGCTGGCTGTATCCGCTACTATGGTCCTATGGCGGCTCCGAGGTAGCATCCGACGGCAAGACCGTGGTCATCGATTCGGACGAGACCGCACGCGCTGTTGATTTTTGCCGTGCGTTCTTCAAGGACACAATGCTGGACGACGTGCTCGGCTGGACCGATGTCAGCAACAATAAGGCGTGGATGTCGGAGCAAATCTCCTGCACCAACAATGCCGAAAGCATCCTGTGGTTCGCCAAGCGCGAGTTCCCCGAAATCGGCAAGGTTACCGACCAGGCCATGAACCCGGCGGGACCAAAGGGGCGCTTCCATCTGCTCAACTCGATCAGCCATTCGATCTTCAGCTTCTCGCCGGTTCGGGAGGAAGCGCGCGCCTTCATGCGCTGGCTAATGCAGCCGAACCAGCTAGGCGGCTGGTACGCAATCGCCGATTCCTATTACCAGCCGCTCTTGCACGGCTACGACAATGCGCCGATGTGGAACGTCGAGCCCCGGAACTTGCCCTATCGCGAGGCGCTCGCGAACGCGCATCTGCCGGGTTGGCCCGCTCCAGCGAGCCGTCAACTCGCCGAAAGCGTCGCCAAGTATGTGGTCATCGACATGTTTGCCAAAGCCTGTGCCGGCGCGTCGACCAGGGAAGTGATAAAAACCGCCGAGGCCCAATTGAAGGGCATTTATCGCTCGGCCTGACATGACGATCGCTTCCGATCGTCTTCCCGTTCTTGCGCAAGCGGCGCGCCGGCGTGTGCCGCTTGCCGTGCTGCTCGACCGCCAGGGCGTGTTCAGCTGGCTGATGATGGCCCTGCCGCTCGCGTTCCTGGCGGCGCTCGTCGGCTATCCGTTCTTCTATGGCATTCTTTTGAGCCTGCAGGATCGGCCAGTCGCACGCGCGGGCACCTTCGTCGGACTGAAAAATTTCCTGACCGACCTGCATGATCCGATCTTCTGGCAGGTGGCGATCAACACGTTCGTCTATACGGGCGTCGCGACGCTTCTCAAGATGGTCGGCGGGCTCGGCTTGGCACTGGCCATGAACCAGCACTTCCGCATGAAGAACCTGGTGCGAGCGCTCCTGCTTCTGCCGTTCATCGTTCCGACCGTGCTGAGCACCGTCGCCTGGCTGTGGATGCTCGACCCGGCCTTCAGCGTCGTCAACCGGCTGATGGTGGCACTCGGTTGGCCCAAGCCCGGCCCATCGTGGCTCGGTGATCCGACGCTCGCAATGGTCTCCATCATTATCATCAACACGTGGCGCGGGCTGCCCTTCTACGGAATCACTTTGCTCGCCGGCCTTCAGACGGTGCCTCAAGAGCTGTACGAGGCCGCCGCCATCGATGGTGCAGGCGGTTGGCATCGGTTTCGCTTCATCACCTTGCCGCTGTTGCGGCCGATCATCCTGATCGTCACCCTGTTCTCGGTTATCTTCACGTTCGCTGATTTCCAGCTGGTCTATGTGCTGACCCATGGCGGCCCGCAGAACGCCACGAACCTGTTTGCGACCTACGCTTTCGATCTCGCCATGGGCGCTGGCCAGCTGGGGCTTGGCGCCTCGGTGGCGCTGGCCATGCTGCCGGCGCTCGCCTTGCTCATCGTGGCGCTAACCATCTACATGCGGAGGGATTGATGGTCACCGGCCATGGGCGTCTCCAACACGTCGTCCGGGTGTGGCTGCCGGTCGGCTTCTTTCTCCTGGTGGCGCTGTTTCCGTTCTACTGGATGGCCATCACGTCGATAAAACCGAACGCCGAGCTCTACAACAGGAACGTGATGCCGCTGATCGTGCATGCGCCGACGCTCAAGCACTACGTCGACCTCTTGACCAAGTCGAGCTTCCTTCTGTGGACGTGGAATACGATGCTCGTGGCGGTCGTGGCGACTGCGATCTCGCTCATCCTCGGCACCATGCTGGCCTATCCGCTGGCGCGCATGCGCTTCGCTGGAGCGTCGCTGATCGCAATGACGATTGCGGCGATCTACCTTGTACCCCAGCCGCTACTGTTCATCCCGCTCGCCGACATTATCAACCGGCTGAATCTTGGTAACACGCTGACCTCGGTGATCCTGACCTATCCAACGATGCTGGTGCCGTTCTGCGCGTGGCTGCTCCTCGGCTATTTCAAAAGCGTTCCGAGGGAGCTCGAGGAGGCGGCCCGGATTGACGGTGCCAGCCGGGTTCAGACCATGCGGATGATCTTCTTGCCACTGTGTACGCCAGGGTTTATCTCGGCCGGCATCTTCGCCTTCACGCTCTCACAGAACGAGTTCCTCTATGCGTTGATCTTTCTGACCAAGAGCACGGTGCGCACCGTGCCGGTCGGCGTCATCGCCGAGCTGATCCGCGGGGACGTGTTCTACTGGGGCCAGCTGATGGCTGGCGCGCTGCTTGGGTCGATCCCAGTAGCTCTGATCTATTCCTTCTTCGTCGAGCACTACGTCGCTGGCCTTACTGCCGGTTCAGTCAAGGCATGAACCGGCGAACTCCATTGCCGAGTGGAATCTCCTCTGAAGCAACCGATCGTGGCTTGCCTTTGTCGCCACGCCGCCAACAGCAGTTTGAACTTCTTCGTCACTATCCGCCAATGATCCCAGCTTGCCGCAGCGTCGCAATCGCAGTCGTGTCATAGCCGAGTTCGGCAAGGACAATATCGGTATGCTCGCCGAGCATCGGCGGACGCGTCGCGATTTCGCCCGGCGTTTCCGACAGCCGCACGGCTGCTCGTGCCACCGGCGCGGGTCTCGGCAATCCCGGATAATCGACGTCCTGCATGAAGCCGGTGGCGCGAATATGCGGATGATCCAGCGCCTGTTGTGGGCTCAAGACAGGGCCGGCCGGAATCATGGCCTTACCCAGCGTATCGACAGCCTCCTGCGTCGTACGCTCTGCGCACCAGCGCGCCATCCGCTCGCTAATGACGGGTCCATTGTCACCCCGCTTGATATCGTCGGCAAAGCGCGGATCGTTGAGCCATTGGTCCTCCTCACCCATCAGCCTGGCCCAGCGAACGAACAGCGGATGACCCGTGACCTGGCACAGCACCCAGCCATCCCTGGTGCGGTAGATGTCGGCCGGCGCGGCGGTTTGGCCAAGATTGCCAGTCGGAACGCGATTGACGTTGATCACTGCCTGCTCGATCAGCGTGGCATTGGTGAAGGACAGCGCGGTTGCAAGCAACGCGCCCTCCACGATCTGTCCGCGCCCGGATTTGCCGCGCTCGATCAGCGCGGCAAGGGTCCCAAACGCGCAATGTAACGCGGTTCCGAAATCAACCCAGTTCACCGCGGCCCGATAAGGCGGATCGCCGACGCCGGTCATGTACACCGAACCCGACATGACCTGCCCGACACCGTCGAAGCCGACTCGGTCGGACCAGGGCCCGGGCCCGCCGAACGCAGTTGCCGTCGTCAGGATGATGTCGGGCTTGGTCGCCTTCAATGAGTCGTAGTCAAGCTTCATCGCGCGCAGAGTCTGTGGAGGCAGGTTGGCGACGACCACGTCCGCGGTCGCAACCAGACGGCGCATCACTTCGTGCCCCGCCGGCTTCATCGGATCGAGCGTGATGCACTTCTTGTTGCGGTTGATCTGCAGAAACAGCGCGCCTTCGCCACCTTCGCCGACCGGCGCCACGAAACGATCCTCGCTACCGTCGCGCTTTTCCACGCGAATGACCTCGGCGCCGAATTCGGCCAGCAATGTCGCGCAATACGGCCCCGCGATATAGCGCCCGAAATCGAGGACCCGCATGCCCTCCAGAACTCCCCCCATCGACCTCTTCCCTTATGTCTCGGCCAGATTACAGGGAACGGTGGCCACGGCAAGGTGGCAACCGCCAGCCTCTGCCAGCAGAATTGATCGCCCCGTGGTTCGACTGGTCGATGTTCTGCTCTTAGAGCCTTTTCCGTTCCGATTGAATCGGAACGGAGGCTCTAGCTTCTTGTTTTAACGCGTTTTCTTCACGCGAACCGGTATCCACTTCGCTGGAAAACGCTCTAATATGACTCGTCTGTCATCCGTAACCAGAGCCGCATCCATGCCTCAACAATTCGATCGATCCGCCGAGGATCTCGGCAACGCGATCCATCTCGAGCACGTCAACGTCCAGGTCCCGGATCAGCGCCTCGCCACCTTGTTTTACGTCACGGGTCTCGGGCTCACCCGCGACCCCTATCTGATGGTGTCCGACACCAACATGTGGATCAACGCCGGTCAGAGCCAGTTTCACTTGCCGAGCGGCAAGCCGCAGGTGCTGCGCGGTCACGTCGGGCTGGTCATCGAGGGCCGTGAGGCGCTGCTGGCGCGATTGGCATCGGTCGCCAGGAAACTCGAAGGCACGGCGTTCGTGTTCGCCGAGCACGATGACCATGTCGAGGCGACCTGTCCGTGGGGCAATCGCCTGCGCTGCTATGAGCCGGACGCAGCGCGCTTTGGACGCATCACGCTCGGCATCCCCTATGTCGAATTCGAAGTGCCGGCCGGATCCGCACCTGGAATTTGCGCCTTCTATCCCGAGATCATGGGCATGCCCGCCGAGCTCAGAAACGGCGACGGCCAAGTTGCCGCCGTGAGGACCGGCCGCGGTCAGCATCTCCTGTTCCGCGAGATCGATCGGCCCCGGCCGGACTATGACGGCCACCATGTGCAGATGTACATCACCGATTTCTCCGGTCCTTACCGCCGGCTGGTGGCGCGCAACCTGATCTCCCGCGAGGACAATCAATATCAATACCGGTTTTGCGACATCGTCGATCTCGACAGCGGCAAGCCTCTCTTCACGGTCGAGCACGAGGTGCGCAGCGCGACCCATCCGATGTTCATGCGGCCGATGGTCAATCGCAATCCGGCGTTGACCAACCGCAACTACGCGTTCGGCCACGATCAGTCGCTCTGGGCGCTGGGGCCGGACCAATACGACAGATAGCGGCAGCAGGTATAGTTCAGTCAGACCGGCGCTGCTTGGCCCCAATCAGATGCAGAGGTAGGCAGAGCTTCCGCCGTACCGGCGGCAATGGTGATCATCAAATGCGGCCTCACAATTGAGTGCAGAGACCTCTTGGAGAGTATTCCTATTCGGTTGGGTCTGTCTGCTTGTGTTCCTTCGCGACGACTTTTCGCTGGCCTCACTCACGTCTCCTTTCGAGGGAAGAGCCGACGTGATTTGCTGATCATCAGTATTGCGGCTCGTGACCCAGAGCTCATTCCTTATGGACAACGTTCCTGCCAGTTTGCATAGTGGATGTGCCCACAGCTCTTTATGTTCGGCGTGCTGCTGAATAGGAAAAGCGGGGCGGATTATGAAACGACTCATCCAAGTTATCGCGCTGATCCTGCTGCTGCCCCATGCTGCCATCGGAGCCGGGGAAACCACCCAAATTATCCCCGCGTCCGACCTCCGTGAAGGGATATGGGCGATTCCGTCAGCCGTCCCAATGTTGGCGTACGTGGTCCGTCCCATCGGGGAAGGACCATTCCCGCTTCTGGTCATGAATCACGGAGTTGCGCTTGATGCGAACGAGCGAAGCTTCTTTCCCGTGATCGAGTTTCGCGATGCAGCGCTTTGGTTCGCCAAGCAGGGCTACGTCGTCGTCGCGCCTGTGCGTCCAGGATATGGCGCCACAGCCATCGAAATCCCCGAGCGAGGCCTGTTCGGGCTCTTTTTCTCAGGTGTCGGCAATTGTTCGGACGCCAACTTTCGAGATGCTGGACTGGCGATTGCCTCGATCAACAGATGGGTGATCGAATACATGTCGGTTCAGCCATTCATCAAGCGGGATGAGGTCGTTGTCGTCGGTCAATCCGGTGGCGGCTGGGGTGCGATCGCACTTGCTAGCCAGAATCCAACATCGGTGCGTGCCATGATTGCCTTCGCTGCCGGGCGCGGCGGCCACTTCAACGGCAAACCCAACAACAATTGCGCCCCCGACAATCTGGTCGAAGCAGCGGCACAATTCGGACGAACGGCAAGGATACCGATGCTGTGGATTTATTGTCATAATGACAGCTATTTCGGGCCCGAACTTACGAAGCGATTGGCGACGGCTTTTCAGGCCGCCGGCGGTAACGTCGAATATCACACTTTGCCGGATTTTGGGGGAGACGGTCATTTCATGATCGACTCAGCCGATGCCGTCCAAATCTGGGCTCCGCTGGTATCCGAATTTCTGAAGAACCATCGATAGAAACGTCCGCCAATTCGTAGGAGGGCTTTGCCATGACGCTTCAAACCTTCCTGTCAACCAAGAGTCCCGAAGCAAGGTTAATCATCGCGGCTGCTTTCATCGCGCTGGTCATTCCAATGACCGTGACAGTTGCTAGGAGCCAGCAAGTCATCCCGTTTGGTGACGTTCCGGCAACGGCCGATTTTTCCGAAGCCGAGATTGCCGCGCGAGGACAGCGGAAGCTTCCTGACCTGACCTATTCGACCTGGAAGAAGCTGTGCTTCCGGGGTGCGCAGGGTGCGGATACGAAAATGGTCTGCCGCACATCCATCGAAGGCAAGTCCGACCTAGGTCAAATAATTCTCAAGGTTGATCTCATCGAACGCGAAGATGCGCCGTCCACACGATTGCAGATTTTCGTTCCGGCAGGAAATTTCCTGCAGCCGGGTGTCAGGCTTACTGTGGACAAGGGTGCTCCGATGCACGTTCCTTACACGATTTGCTTGGTGAACGGATGTGTGGCGGCAACCGTTCCTGAACCGACATTCCTACGCGAACTCGAAACCGGCAAAATGCTTTCTCTTGAAGTAGTTAGTTCCAACGTCGTTACCGTCATTGCCTCGCTGTCGCTCGAGAACTTTGCAAACGCTCGCCAAGGCGTCGCTGCTCAAGTATTTGAGCAGAAGCTCGAAGGAAACTGGGAACGACCTACGGACGAGAGCAACAGAAGATAGTTTTGAGAATTCCATCTGGCGGCGTTGCGGCTAGAGCGTTTTCGAGCGAAAGCTTGCCCCGCACTTGATGCGGGGTGGGTAGCGGTTCGCGTGAGCAGAACACGTCAAAACAAGAGACGAGAGCCTCCGTTCGGATTCGATCGGAACGGAAAAGGCTCTAGCCTCCGATCTCGCTGCTGAGCACGGGGCCAAATAGCTCCCAGGTTTCGCCTGTAAACCTTCTGAGCTGTACCTGCTTGATCGGCACGAAATCGATCGGGCTGGTGTTGATCGTGATGCCGGGCAACAGATTGGTGGTCCTGAAGTCCTTCAGGTTTGCAGCTTGCTTCATCACGTTCTCGCGGGTGAGATCGTCACCGCATTGCTTCAGCACCTGGACAAGCGTTTGCGCCACGTTGAACCCTGAGACGACCAAGGCATCCGCTCGGTTGCCTTCGGGAAAATCCTTGGCGAGGAACTCGTCAAACGCCTTCATACCCGGATCGTTCTTCCATTGTGGATCGAGAGGGTCCATCAGATAGGCTACCGAAATGATGCCCTGCGCGTTCTCAAAACCCGCGGGTTGGATCACGGCACCGATGGAGGTCGAGACGATGTTGAGGAAGTGCAGTGGCTTCCAACCGATCTCGGCCGCCTTCCTGATGGCTTGTGCCGCGAACTTGGGGCCTGTGATATCGACGAATACATCAGCCTTGAGCGATTTCATCTTGACCACGTGCGAGTCGATCGTGGTCTCGGACAGGTCATAGGCGTCTTCGCCCACAATCATCGACGCAGCCCGATCGCCAAGCCCGTCCTTTAGACCCTTCAGATAATCTTTCCCGTAATCGTCATTCTGATATAGGACAGCAATTCTGGCGTTCGGCCTTTCCCTCAAAATATACTTTGCGTAGATTCGTGCCTCGTTCTGGTAGTTGGGCTGCCAACCGATTGTCCACGGGAAGTTATGCGGATCGTTCCATTTGGTCGCACCAGTTTGCACGAACAGCTGCGGCACCTTTTTCGCATTCATATATCTCTGAATGGCCGTATTGGATGGCGTGCCGAGGGGGCCGAAAATCAGGAGAACCTCATCGCTCTCCACCAGCTTGCGCGCCTGCTCAACCGCTTTTGGCGGACTGTAGGCATCGTCGTACGAAATGAAGCTGATCTTGCGGCCGTTAATTCCGCCTTCCGCATTGATTTTCCGGAAGTAGGCGGCCTCAGTTCTGCCGATTGCGCTCCACGCCGACGCAGGTCCGCTGTAGGGCATGATGTTGCCGATCTTGATCTCGGTGTCGGTCGCGCCGGTATCGTATTTCTTCTCGGCAATTGCGCTGCTTCCAGCGACGGCAAACAAAATGACAGCTATCGAAAGGGCCACCAGTCGTCGTGTGACGAAAGACATTTCGTCCCTCCCATGGAATCAAATGAATTTGTCTGTTGTTAATGAGTCTTCAAATAGTTTGATGTGATAGTGAACATCCTTTGTTAGGCTTTGTCGATCCGGAAAGGGATCATTTCGACAAGCCGCATGCGTCACTCACGTTGTCCTTTCTGATCGTGAAGGTGCGGCCGACGCGTTCCGCTCTCTATGCGCTCTCTGAGATCATTGCATCGGCACGGCAATACTTGGCTCGCGGCGGGGCAACTGTTGCGTCAGCCAGCGCTGTAAGGTGGCGCTACATTGGGATGACGGCCCGTGGCCCATCGCGACGACTGCCGTAGGCTTCGCTCAGGTCTCCCTTGGAAGGAAGAGCCGAGTGATTTGTTGATCATGAGTATTGCGGCTCGTGACCCATTTGAGACATTGTGTCGCCCACAGCGCGCACTGCCCGCGGCCATTGAGGTCCGCGGGCAGTCGATTTCCCTCCGCCTGGCGGCACCACGCGTTGAGGGTCACAACTTCGACAACTCCAGCTGCTGTCGGTCGCCGATCCACGTGTTGGCAAGATCCGATTCCAGCTTGCTCGCCTGGTCGGCGTTGCCGCGCGCCTTATAGAGTTCGGCCAGCCCGTACCACGACCAGCCGTTGTTGGGGGCACGCCTGAGCGCGCGCTGAAACTGCTCCTCGGCTTCGTCGAGTCGGCCCGCCTGCATCAGCGCGACTGCGAGCGACTGCCGCACCGGGTAATACCAGTAGGGCGGCTCCATGTAGGGCAGCCCGTCCTGCAGCTCAGCCGCCCGCTCGAACCGCTCGATCGCTGCAGCCTTGTCGCCCTGACGCTGCGCGACGCGGGCTTCGATGACTGTGCGCGCCAGCGCCAGCACGTCCTGTGCCGGAACGTGCGAGGAGTTGAGCAACGTGAAATCCCCGCCCTCGAGGGCCGCGATCGCATTCGCTTCCGCCTTGGCGGCGGGAAAATCGCCCTGCGCCGCGTAGGCAATGCCGCGCGCGTAGTGCCACATGGCCTTGACGTACGGAATGGCGTCGCCGGGATCGGAGAGCGCCAGAACGGTGGCGGGAGAGCTGAACAGCGCATGGGCGAAGTAAGGCGCCGCCTTGACCGGCTGCACCAACGCGATGCCGCGCGCGACCTCGTCGGGGATGAGGCCGCGCAGCTTCTCGGCGGCCGCGATGGCGGTGGGTCCGTCGCCCGCCATCTGGGCAGACGCCAGCACGAAATGGACGTTGTGCGGGTAGTACCCGAGTCGATACACGCCCATGGGCGCGTTGGTCGACGCCAGATATTTTTCGTCCACCCCGATCGCCGTCTTGTTGTCGGCTAGCGCGTCAAGATAGCGTCCGACCCGGTAGTAGATGTGGCTCGGCATGTGCACCAGGTGGCCGGCGCCGGGAATGGCGTCCCGCAGCCGGTCCGCATAGGGCTCGGCGCGCTCCGGCCGGTCCGACGCCTCCACCGCGTGGATGTAATAGTGCATCGCGCCCGGATGGTTCGGGTCCCGCGCCAGCACGCGTTCGAGCGTCGGCACGATCGGGCTGCTTTGCGGGTTTGGCGCGTGACCTCCAGGCTGCCAGTAATTCCACGGGCTGAGGTCCATCACCGATTCGGCGTAGAGCACCGCGATCTCGTTGTCGTCCGGGAACTGCGCCGCGACCTTCTCCATGGCCAACGCATAAGCGGCATCGAGCGGTACCCGGTCCGCCTTCGCGTCTTTGACGTAGCGGGTCGAGACCGCCGCAATCAACGCCTGTTCGCGCGGGGTCGCCTTGGGGGCAAGCATGCGCGCCTTCTCGGCTGCCGCGAAGGCCGGCGCCACCGCATCTTCCTGCATCGGTAGATTGATGTTGGGCCCGAGCACCAGCGCTTCGCCCCAGAAGCACATGGCGCAGTCAGGATCGAGCTTCTGCGCCTTGCGGAAGGCGCGCTCCGCCTCACTGTGATTGAAGGCGTAGGTGAGCCGGAGCCCCTGATTGAAATAGGACTGCGCCAGCTCGTTCGCGGTCGTGATCCTGTACGTCACCCCGCCGAGCCCCTCCCACAGCGGCGGATCTGTGTCGGCGAAAGCAGCCGCCGGCGAGGCGGCCTGCATTTCCGCTTGCGGCACTTCCGTGCGTGTCTGGGCCAAGCGCAGCATGGCGCGGGTTACGCCGGCCGACGCCGACCCATGACAGACGGCGACGTCGGCGCCAAGCTGCCGCTCGGTAGCGGCGGCGATGCCTATGCTGTCGGTCGGGCCGCCGCCAACGACGAACGGTGCAAAGAAGCCGCCCAGCGCCGCACCAGCGACGAGAAGCCGGGGCAAGGGAAAAATCACGCGCATGTTGCCCTCCAATCCCGATGATGGAGCTCAGGCGGAGCGCGGCGCCGTGAGCGGTGCGCGACCGCCTGGCAGGCAGGAAGGCTACTCCTCGCAGGCCGCCACGGCAATGGGCGCATATCGGCTATTGGCCCTTCTGAGACATGCCGATCGCATCGAGGAATTAACCCAAATGTACCGTCCGGCCGTGCGTTGCAAGAGGTTTCGTCAACCTGGCAGATGCGGACTTGCATCAATGTATTGGGTCTCTGATCGGCGCATGTGCTTCGGGCCATCATGGGATATCAGCGCGCACGCGATCTCATTAGCGAATAGGCCTCGTCGGGCCTCTCGGGTCACCGGTGTTCGCACGCGCCGGGAAGACCGATCTTCCATCTTCGCGGATAAAATGGCAGTAGGCCGTCGAAAACGGATGGAGAAGATGGTGCCTCGGCTCGTGGCCTTGCACGACCGCATCGCCGATCGCCCCATATCGCCGCCTATCTCGCATCGGAGCGGCGGGTCGCGTTCGGCCAGCGGGGAATCTACCGCTATTTCAAGGAGCTGGACGGATGAGGGCCGCCCCGCGCTGACGCACGGCGCGGGAGCAAAAGCCAGCGCCCCGCTTTGCAGTGATGCTCTTCCCCTGTACGATCGCGCCAACAAGTCCGGCATTCAGCGGTCGCTACAGCAAGGGGAGGATTTTCATGCGTCGCAACGTCATCGCCGCGCTCGTGCTCATGTTGTGGGGAATGGGGCTCACCGCCGCCGCGGTCGCGCAGCAACCGGTGAAGCTCGGTGTCCTCAACGACCAGACGGGACTGTACGCGGATCTGACCGGTATGGGCTCGGTCCACGCCGCGCGGATGGCGGTCGAGGATTACGGCGGCAAGGTGCTGGGCCGGCCGATCGAGGTGATCTTCGCCGATCACCAGAACAAGCCCGACATCGGCGCCAACATCGCGCGGCAATGGATCGAGACCGACGCCGTCAACGTCATCCTCGACCTTCCCAATTCGGCCGTGGGGCTCGCCGTGCGCGAAGTGACGCGCACGCGCGACGCCGTCGACATCAACACCGGAGCTGCCACCTCGGACCTCTCCGGAAAAGCCTGTTCGCCGCACGGCGTGCACTGGAGCTTCGACACCTACGGCCTTGCGGCGACGACCGGCCGGGCATTGGTGAAGCAGGGTGGGGATACCTGGTTTTTCATCACCGCCGACTACGCATTCGGGCATGCCCTCGAGCGCGACACCACGGCGTTCGTCGTGGCCGGCGGCGGCAAGGTGGTGGGGGCTGTGCGCCATCCGCTCAATACCGCCGACTTCTCGTCCTATCTGCTGCAGGCTCAAGCCTCCAAGGCGAAGATCATCGCTTTCTCGAACGCCGGCGGCGACACCATCAACGCGATCAAACAGGCCGCGGAATTCGGCCTAGGCCGCAGCGGCGACCAGCACCTAGCGGCGCTCCTGCTGCAGTTTCCCGACACCCACGCGCTTGGCCTCGAAGCGGCGCAGGGCCTCATCGCGAGCGAGACTTTCTTCTGGGACCTCGACGACGCGACCCGCGCCTGGACCAAACGCTTCCTCGCCCGCAACGGCGGAAAGCCGCCAAGCATGATCCATGCCGGGACCTACGGCGCAACGTTGCACTACCTCAAGGCGGTGGCGGCAGCCGGCACGACCGACGCCACCAAGGTCGTTGCCAAGATGAAGGAACTGCCGATCGATGACTTCTACACCAAGGGCACGGTGCGCGAAGACGGGCGTGTGATGCGGCCTTATTATCTGCTGCAGGTGAAGAAGCCCTCGGAATCCAAATATCCGTTCGATTATCTCAAGCTGCTCGCCACGGTGCCGGCCGAGGACGCGGCGCGTCCCCTGAGCGAGAGCGCGTGCCCAATGGTGAAGCACGGCTGAGATGCGTCGCGGTAACGCGCGTCGGCCGGGTTCAAAATGGCGCTTTTGACCAGAGGGCGACCTTAAACTCGCAACCAGCGAGAGGCAGATCGCGCCTTAGCAGGGTCCTTGCTGAGGCGGGCCGTTAGGTCGTGGGACTTAGCACGGGCGGCA